>Ga0209931_1000122_pt1 | contig 42302 bp, 42 predicted proteins | sample SalPonR1_B_D1_MG_FD_185697 | JGI IMG/M metagenome (GOLD analysis project Ga0209931, IMG submission 185697) | Salt pond soil microbial communities from South San Francisco under conditions of wetland restoration - Salt Pond MetaG R1_B_D1_MG... ...
ACTTTCTCTGAGGCGTTCAATAAGCTGATGCAGTTCTTCTTTATTCATTTGTTGCAATTGAGACCGATCGAACATCGATTGATTGTAGTTTGTAGCATTGGGGGTGAGGTTTTTTCTCGTATCTCTTTGGATTTTTACCTCTTTTGATTTCATCATTTGTATTTGAAATAAAATTATAGTAGTCAAAAGGATAAATATTCCTATAAAAATGTACATGCTATTCGGAATTATTTGTTTATAATGAAATAAAGGGGTATGACCTTTTGTTCAAAAACGCGGCCTTGTCATTTGAGGTATTTTGAATTGGATAATTATCAAATCAGCTTATTTCTCGCACATGAGTTTTGTAAGAAGTCCGGTTTTGAGGTTAAAATTCAGAGCATTTATGAGAGGTTCTTCAAGGATGTGATGGCGCAACTAGCCTGCGCCCCTCACGCTTTCAGCGTGATGCGCTAATGGTATAAGTTGGTAGTAGAAAAAAGAAAACCCCTTCTCTCCGCAGAAAGAAGGGGTAAAGTCGGGGCGGCAGGATTCGAACCTGCGACCCCCTGCTCCCAAAGCAGGTGCGCTAACCGGACTGCGCCACGCCCCGAAATACTGGCGGTGAGAGGGGGATTCGAACCCCCGGTACACGTTTCCGCGTACGCCGGTTTAGCAAACCGGTGGTTTAAGCCACTCACCCACCTCACCAATGGTATGTTTTCGAAGGTTTTTGCTAAGCAAAATACCCTCTCACAGTTTGTCAAAACAACTCTACCTCGTGTGGTAAAGTGCCGCTCATTTCTAACGGCTCACAAAGATAAACGGAATCTGAACTATTCCAAAATTATCCGTGTAAACTCATGCGAACTTTTTTCTCTAGTTCTTGCATGTCCTTCCGAAACCCTTCATCAATGTCCATCATATTGCGAATAGCTTTGCAAGAATAAATTACGGTTGTGTGATCTCGGTTTCCAAAATTCTGTCCGATGGACTTCATTGTATTTTTAGTTAGGAGTTTCGAAATGTACATGGCTACTTGCCGAGCTGTAGCGATCGGCTGTTTTCGAGTTTTACTTACTAGCTCCTGAACTTTGATGTCGTATTCTTCTGCTACGATGGCCTGAATATTTTCAACAGTGATTTCGTGGTTGACCTCTCGAATCATTTTTTGAACGACTTCTTTCGCTAGTTGGAGATCTACTTTTCGTTTATTTAAAGAGGCTTGAGCATTTAGCATGATCAGGGCGCCTTCCAACTCTCGAATATTGGATTTGATATTGTAGCATAAAAACTCCAGAACGCCCTCTGAAAGCTCCAGCCCATCCCTGTCGAGTTTGGCTTGTAAAATAGCCATGCGGGTCTCAAAATCCGGAGGCGTCAAATCCGCGGTTAGTCCCCATTTGAATCGAGAAATGAGTCGTTCTTCTAAATCCTTTAGCTCCTTAGGTGGGCGGTCGGAGGTCAAGACGATTTGGCGCCCGCTTTGTTGTAACTGGTTGAAAATATTGAAAAAGATTTCCTGTGTTTTTTTTCGGCCGGCCAAAAAGTGAATATCGTCTACAATCAACAGATCAATAGAGAAGTAGAAATTCATAAAATCATTAACGGAGTCTTTTTTTATCGCCTGAATGATTTGGTTGGTGAACTTACCTGTTGATACGTATAAGACGCGGATATCAGGGTTGACTTCCAAAGCTTTATTGCCAATGGCTTGAGCTAAATGTGTCTTACCCAGCGCTACATCACCATACACGTAAAGGGGATTAAAGGCGGTGCCTCCCGGTTTATCTGCTATGGCTATACCGGCATTGCGAGCAAGTGAGTTGCAATCTCCTTCAATGAAATATTCAAAAGTATATTTTTCATTAAGTTGTGGATCCAGAGGTGGCTTTTTAATGCCGGGAATGACAAAGGGGTTCGTAATTTCACTTGAAGGATTATTCATGGGTGAGCGTCCATTGCCAGATGTATTTCCTACAGCGGCCCTTGTCCGTTTTTCACCGGCAAAAATCTGGTACTCCAGACGTCCTTTTGGGCCCAGCTCATCCCGAATGGCTTTTTTAAGTACAGGAACATATCTTTCTTCCAAAAACTCATAAAAAAACTTGTTGGGAACCTGAATCGTAAGTGCAGTACCATCGAGTTTTACAGGTTTGATGGGCTTAAACCAGGTCTTATAGCTTTGGGGGTTGACGTTTTTTTCAATAATCGCCAAGCAATTGCTCCAAACTTGTTGATGTTTTTGGTTCATTCCTTTCAAACCCTGAGGTAATGTTTTGAGTCGCGGGCAAACGCCTGCTTAAAACCCGATCGCCGGGCCTGCAAATTTCACAATTTTTCATGAATTGCCAAGGCTTTGTTAACCGCTTCAATCTGACAACACCACCTTGGGACTGATCAATTCCTTATGACTGGGGATGTCTGGCATAGTGGAAAATAATCAACTAAAATCAAATTTAATGTTTTCAATGTATAAATTGCTGATTTACACCCAGCAATTTTGGCAGTCAGGGTAGGTTTTTTTTCGATCTCTATCAAACCACAGGTCAATATGTCCTATCATGGCTCCTCCGAAGCCTACCTGGTTTATCGCAACTTTTTTCCCATTTTTATTCAGTACGGTTTGGATTTTTTCTAAAAAAGTGTGCGTGTGACCTCCAATGATCAAATCTATATTTTCGGACTGTTGAGCCAGTCTGCGGTCTGAAATTTTGTCGGATGCATAATGGTACCCGAGATGACTTAAAGCAATAATCCAGTCACAGTCCATTTCGCGTTTCAGCTTTTTTGCCATAGAATTAGCCGCTATTACCGGATCGAGATATTTTACATCGCCGTATAAATCTGGAGGGACCAGCCCTTCAAGTTGGATCCCTAGTCCGAGAAGACCAAACCGAATCCCGCCTTTTTCCACAATATGGTATTTTTTTGTCATCCCAGCCAGGGGCGTATCTGAAAAGTCATAATTGGTACAGATGAAGGGGAAGTGGGCACGCTTCCATTGATTCTGAAGTCCCTCTAGCCCGAGGTCGAAGTCGTGGTTTCCCAAAGTGGCCGCATCGTATTTCATTTTGCTCATTAGGTCAAACTCGAGTCGTCCTTTGTAGGTGTTAAAGTAGGGCGTACCCTGCCAAATGTCACCCGCATCCAGTAAAAGTGTATGCTTTTCCCTTGACCGGACACTATTAATGTAAGCAGAGCGTGCTGCAGCCCCTCCTTTTCCGGCTAATTTGCCAGCGTCTGCCGGGAAGGGGTCAATACGGGAATGGGTGTCATTAGTATGAAGAATGGTTATTTTAACCCTTTCACCATAGGGGGCAAGAGACGAGAACCCGGGAAAAAAGGCGTAAGCTGCTGATGCGGTGCTCAGGTTTTTTATAAAGTTCCTACGATTCATCATGCTTTTTAATTTTGAGTCATAAAATGAATTCGAACTTGAGTCGGGATTTGAGGCTGATGTCCTTTGTCAAAATGGTTAATGATGATATCGCGAATAAAAACATCCGTCTCAGCAACAGAACTATTTACTAAAAAACCACATTGATCTCCTCCTCCAGCTACATAATCATTTGTGAGGAACTGGTATATTTTGTCCTTTTGAATTGGTCTCCCCTTAATTAGGGCGCGGTTTTCACCTCCTCCCGACACATAAACCTGGAGTGTATGGCTCATTGGCCATCCGCCTCTTTTGACCGTGTGATCAATCCATTTTTGCACCAGATGGCCTTTCAATTCCAAGAGGACTAAGGTATTGTCAAATGGCAGAAGCTCATAGATATCCCTAACTGTTACAGTATCTTTTAGCTGCGGAATCCGGATGCCTCCAGGGTTGTAAAGGGCTCCGTCAATAGAGTCATTTGGGAAGGCCTCCAGGCCTTCAAAAAGTAAGATGTCGCATAGCCAAGGTCCTATTCGACTTTGCGGGTTATTTCGACTATGCGTTATTTTTTGGGGTAAAATAGTGACGACGCGATCCATTTTATCACGCAAACTATCTCGGTATGGCTTAATAAATGTGGCTATCTGACTATCCATAGCGATTGTGGAGTCAGACAAGTAAAGGTTATCATTTTGGGTGGCTACAAGAGGGGCTGTTTTAGGGTGGCAACTGATCCATATTGAAATGAAACATAACCCAATTATAATATTACGGGACTGCATCATTTTAGGCACTTATGAACTTTTGAGCCTCTATGCGTATGGCCTTGAGTGCTGTTTGCAGGGGATCACCCTGACGCTCTTCAGCGGCCTGGCCTAAGGCATCTAAAAAGTCAGTTCCACTAGCCTCCTCAGAAAGTTGATTCTGGAGATTGAGTACAAAATGTACATTTTGTTCTTTTGCGGTATGTATAATTTGCCAAAGTTGTTCAGAAACATAGACTTGCTGACTGAGATTGTGCTCGTACTCCTGTTGAATGGTGATCAAAATCAGATTTGACATGTCGTATGCATTTAAATCGTGGCTGCGCATGCGTAAGATAATTTGGTCGATTTTGACTCGTTCCAGAAATAGAGCTAAACGTTCATAGGCCTGCAGTTTGAGTGGAAGTGTTTGATTGGATAAAGTACGTATAGTTTTAAAATTTTCGATTTCCCGTTGTGATTTGAGCCAGCCTTGGATGAAGAAATAGGCAATCCCAAATAGCATGATGGAGGGAATGGTGAAGGCGAGCCAGTCGAACCAACCTAACTGCATGTCATTGTTGTTTTTAGTTATGAATACGGTCAGCAATATAGTACATTGACTAAGAAAACGGGAAGAATCAGAGAGGTTTTCGGAGGAGATGGTGGGTGGAACCCGTATTCAACAATAACAACCTACACTTCATATCTTGACCACTTTATGTTCTTTTGGCTTTTAGTTAGTTAATTTCCTTATTAACTTTGAACTTGATTTGGTTGAGAATCATTAATACAAAAAAGAAAGCTATGTCAGATATAAAAGAACCTACTGCGGTGCAAGCTCCCATAACATTGACAGATGGAGCGATCAATCAGTTGCGTGAAATCATGTCTAAGCAAGATATCCCTGCCAATTACGGTTTAAGGGTAGGCGTCAAGGGTGGTGGTTGTTCGGGCTTCTCTTATCTCTTGGGGTTTGATGAGGCGAAGGATAAGGATGATATTTTTGAAGTAAATGGCATTCGGGTACTTATGCAAAAGGCGCATACCATGTATCTCATGGGTATGGAAATCGATTTTGTGGAAGGTTTAAATAATCGCGGGTTCAGCTTTAACAATCCCAATGCTGATGAAACTTGCGGATGCGGCACTTCATTTTCTGCATAAAAGCAGATCTGTCTTTGCCTTCTGAATAAAGGAGGAGATTCGGTACTTTTGATTAAGACCACGATTTTTTCAGCTTATAAGAAGGATGGCAAGCAATTCTTCGATTTGGTAATAGAAAAGGGGCGGGAATTTTGGCCTCTCCCCCGCGTAAGGGATAGAAACGGCAGGCAGAGCCTCAGGCTCCGAATGCCATCACCTCCATATTTTGCGATGTCATGCCAGCTTGACTTTTTACTCATATCCTCGATAGGGGGCACAGGCATCAAGTTCTTTATGGTCTGTCCTCCAGCTTTCATTTAAACAAAAATAGGTTCCGCGGTTATCCTCAAAATATTTTGAGGTGATGGCATTTGCAGCCGCCGAGCGAGGAGGTCCCGAGGATCGCCGAAGGCGATCTCGAGGACGAAGCGACCGGACGGAAGCCCTACGCAGCCGTGCGGCTGCCGGGGCATGGGGCTCTGACTACGAGTGGATAGCCCGGTCCCATCCGTCGATTGGCGGATGGGATACGCCCAAATAAAAATTGGAAAATAGAGAGAGTGTAGATTTGAAAAATAATTATTACTTTCAGCCTAAAGGAAATTATGAGGATACATATTATATCTATTGGTGGGGCGGTTATGCACAATATCGCTATGGCGCTAAAGGAGCAGGGGCATGATGTGAGTGGCTCGGATGATGAGATTTACGATCCGTCACGTCGTCGGCTGGAAAAGGTGGGCCTTCTACCTGACCCAATGGGATGGCATCCTGAGCGATTGGGAGCTGATATCGATTTTTGTATCCTGGGTATGCATGCCAAGTCAGGTAACCCTGAAATTCAGGAAGCGCGGTTGTTAGGAATTCCATTGTATTCATTCCCAGAGTTTATAGCACGTCATGCAGCGGATAAGGAGCGGGTGGTCATTGCCGGCAGCCATGGAAAGACAACGACGACGGCGATGGTGATGCACGTACTGCGTGCAAATGAGTATGAGTTTGATTTTCTGATTGGAGGGGAAGTGGAGGGATTTCGGCATACGGTGCGCTTGAGCGATGCGCCATTAATGATTATTGAGGGGGATGAATACTTGAGCTCGGCATTGGATGACCGACCCAAGTTTTTGCATTATAAGCCTTCTATATCGGTGATTACGGGGATCGCCTGGGATCATATTAATGTATTTCCGAGCTATGATTCCTATGAGAAAGCATTTGTAGACTATTTGGAAAGTTTGGAGGAAGGTGCTGAGGTGTTTTACTATGAGCCTGATGAGACCTTGGAAAGAGTGGTGGATGAGGGGCCTGATGGTATAGCAGCGGTGGGATATGATGCCTTGGAATATGGGGTAGATTCAGATACGGGCAAAATTAAGTTTGAATTGGGTAGCCAGGAATATACGGCTGAGGTGCAAGGTGTACATAATATGCAAAATATGTCTGCAGCGGCTCACTTGTGTCGAAGTCTGGGATTAGAGGATGTTCAAATCGGTTCGGCTTTAGCCACTTTTGTAACTCCGGGAAAGCGATTACAAGTTTTGGGTGTAGATTCCGGAAGGCGTGTGATTCGCGATTTTGCGCACGCTCCCTCTAAAGTAAAAACGACTCTGGCCTCGATTTTGGAACAGTATCCAAAAGAGAAGTGGGCTGTTGTGGCAGAATTGCATACCTACAGTAGCCTAAATAAGGATTTTTTACCCCATTATTCGAGTGCTTTGGATGGGGCGGATATGGCTATGGTTTTTTATAGTCCGAAAACGCTTGAAATTAAACAAATGGAGCCCATGTCTGCGGAGGATATTCGTGCGGGTTTTGGTCGAAAAGATCTGGCGATCGGGACGCAGGATAGTGATTTCTATCCATTTTTAGTAAAAGCCATGAAGGAGGGGTGCAGTTTACTATTGATGAGCTCGGGTACTTTTGGTGGAGCTGAATTAGAAAAGGTGGCAAAAGACTACTTAGAGGGCTCTCTCACACCCCAACCCAAATCATGAGTATAGCCTATTTTCCCAATTGGGGCCTTCTAATCGCTGTGTGTGTTTTCACTTTGTCGTGTGGAACCGGGCAGAAGGTGGAAATCATTGAGGGACGAGACAATTTTATCTTTAATAGTTACGATCCGCTATCGGACAAACCGGTTAAAGTTTTTACGTATCGACCTGAAGGTGATGTGCAAACGATGCCAATATTGTTCGTAATGCATGGCGTGCGCAGAAACGCAGATGATTATCGGGATAATTGGATAGATATTGCCGATAAGTATCAGCTCTTGGTGGTCACCCCTGAATTTAGCAAGGAACATTTTCCAGGCTCAAGATCCTACAACCTCGGAGGGATGTTTGATGAAGATGGCAATCCGGTGGATGAGCGACTTTGGTCTTATTCTCTCATAGAACCGATATTTGATGAGGTTCTGGAAATGACCGGTAGTGAGCAAACTCAATATGATATTTTTGGGCACTCTGCAGGGGCCCAATTTACACATCGGTTTTTTCTTTTTAAAGGCGGGTTGAGAGCGAATTACGTTATTTCTGCAAATGCAGGCTGGTATACTATGCCAGATTTTGATATCGAATTCCCATATGGGTTAAAGAAGACGTCTATTGACGAAGAAACACTGAACAACCGGTTGGAGAGCTGGTTGTTGATCCAATTAGGAGAGGAAGATAATGATCCGAAACACAAATACCTTAGGACAACGGCTGAAGCCATGGAGCAGGGCTCGCATCGCTTCGAGAGAGGACATACCTTTTATGAAGCGGCTCATAAATTTGCAAATATTCGTGGGGTGGATTTTAATTGGTCTATTCGAACCGTGCCAGAAGTCGGGCATGAAAACGCCAGAATGGCAATTGATATCGCTGAGCATCTTTATGGGGAATAGAATTGGTAGTATTGGAAAGCTATTCGATTAATTCCTGGGCCTGAAATTTTACGAAGGTTGGCTTTTCCTGCTCCAAGATTTTTAGGCTCTAAATCTGGTCTATTTGCGAACTGTTCAGATCAGACTTTATATTCATGGGGATTTTGGTTCAAAATGGCCCATTTTAGTCAATACAATTCGGGAAAAATGAGGTGTAAAAGCAGTTTCCGAGCCAACTAAATGGTTAAGGGGCTGTTATTCCCTTAATTCTTTATTATATATTTGCCATCTATGTCAAATCAATCTTCAACAGGCAGCGGAACTTCTGATCGAAAGAAAGACCATATTGATATGGCTTTTGCTTCTTCGATTAGTCCTGCAGACCTGGATCAGCGTTTTTATTATGAGCCGATGTTGGCCGGGCATCCCGAGTCAGGGGAAGACACTTCTTTTTCTTTTTTGGGCAAAACCATGAAGTATCCCATGTGGGTTTCCTCTATGACAGGTGGAACGCGATGGGCCCGGACGATAAATACCAATCTCGCCAAGATGTGCGGGAAATATGGGTTTGGTATGGGGCTGGGGTCATGTCGTCCATTGCTGGAAGGTCGTCAACATTTTGCTGATTTTGATGTACGCGAGCTCATTGGTAATGAAGCTCCACTTTTTGCTAATATTGGTATTGCCCAATTGCAAGAACTGATGGCGGCGAATGCCTTAGATCGCCTCGAAGATTTGATGCACCAACTGCAGGCGGATGGCTGGATTATTCATGTCAACCCGATGCAGGAATGGTTGCAGCCAGAGGGTGACCGCTACTATGAGCCACCGATCGTGACCATCGCGAAATTGCTTGAAGAGGTAGACTTTCCGGTGATTGTTAAAGAGGTCGGACATGGTTTTGGCCCTCAAAGTATTCGTGCATTGCTTCGATTGCCATTGGCCGCCATTGATTTTGGGGCAAATGGAGGAACAAACTTTTCAAAATTAGAGATGATGCGATCGGAGCCGGAGAAAAAAGTGGTCTACGAGTCATTGTCTTATGTAGGGCATAGTGCTGAGGAGATGATGGCCATGTGTCGTCAGTTGGTAGATGAACTCGGTGACGCCTGTAGATGTGAGTCAATTATTGCTTCCGGAGGGGTGAAATCATTTTTACAGGGATACTACCTTGTGGAAACAAGTCCCATGCCAGCAGTGTATGGGCAGGCAGCTGCATTTTTGCGCCATGCCCGTGAAAGTTTCGAGGCCGTAGATGCTTATGCTGAACGTCAAACTGCAGCATATGATTTATGCCGGCAATTTTTGCATGCGCGTAAGGATTAGAGTTCTGTTATGGTGATAAATAATGTTTTATGGACAACAAAGAGCTAAGTGGCTTTTCAAAATGGACACAATCAGAGAAAATCAACTGGGTAATTGAGCAATTCTGTTCTGACCCCAAAGCTGCTCAGGCTACGCTAAAAAATTTCCAATACGATAGCAAGCAGCAGGAAGTTCTTAATGGATTTAGTGAAAATACGCTTTCTAATTTTCCTTTACCCTATGGAATAGCTCCTCATTTCATGATTAATGGTCGCTCGTATGCCATTCCCATGGTGATTGAAGAGAGCTCCGTTGTCGCGGCCGCCTCTGCTGCTGCGAAATTTTGGAAATCCCGGGGGGGCTTTTCGGCTCAGGTTTTGTCGACGATAAAAGAAGGTCAGGTCCATTTTTGTTGGTCCGGTGAAAAGTCATTATTAGAAGATGCTCTACCTAATTTTGAGGCTTTACTTCGAGAGGAGACCTCTACTTTCACTGAAAACATGCGTCAACGTGGAGGCGGTCTGGAGCGCATCCGAGTTATACATTTACCTGAAGTGGGTCCCGATATATATCAATTGCGCTTTCATTTCGAGACATGCGATAGTATGGGCGCAAACTTCATCAATTCTATTTTAGAAAAAGCTGCAGAATTGTGGCCTCAGTATATATTAGAGGTAAGCGATAATCAAGAGGAAATGGAGATCATTATGTCCATTTTATCTAATTACACACCTTCTTGTGTGGTACGGGTTGAGGTGTCTTGTCCAATTTCTGAATTAGGAGATTTTCCCGAGGGTATGTCCGCAAATAGTTTTGCCTATCGATTTAAGCGAGCGGTAGATATTGCACGACATGATGTATTTCGGGCTACGACACACAATAAGGGTATTTTTAATGGAATAGACGCTGTCGTGTTGGCAACAGGGAATGATTTTCGTGCTGTTGAATCTGCAGGTCATGCCTATGCCACTCGAACGGGGCAGTATCGCTCACTCACTCAATGTGAAATTAAAGACGATGTTTTCCGCTTTTGGCTGGAGTTACCTTTAGCTTTGGGTACCGTGGGAGGCTTGACGCGTTTACATCCCATGGCATCTTTATCCCTTGATATTTTACAGCAGCCCAGTGCTCGAGAACTTATGCAGATCACTGCTGCTATGGGCTTAGCTCAAAACTTCTCCGCTCTTCGATCTTTGGTGACGGTAGGGATTCAAAAAGGGCATATGAAGATGCACTTATATAATATTTTAATTCATTTTAAAGCTTCAAGGGAAGAAAAGCAGCAGGCATTCGATCATTTTGAAGATCAAGTTGTATCTTTCGGCGCAGTTAGAAAATACTTAGAAAAATTACGAGGAGAACGCAGTTGATGCGGGACTCTGCGAAATAATTATTAGAGAGATGGCTAAGAAAAGCTTCTACGGCCGAGGTAAATTATTATTGACGGGTGAATATGCTGTCGTTCGAGGAGCGAAAGCGATTGCCGTTCCCACGGGTCAGGGACAAAGGTTGACTTTATCGACAGGACGCGGTTCGGACATTAAATGGAAGAGCAAAACGGCGGATGGCGAGGTGTGGTTTGATGCCAAAATTTCACTTTTTGACTTTTCCCCTTTAAAAACTTCAGATGCTGAGGTAGCGGAACGACTTGGATCTATTTTGGAGGCAGCGGTTCGGTTGAATTCTGATTTTTTGTCGACCTGGAAGGGGATAAAGGTAGAAACCGAGCTCGAGTTTCCTCGCGAATGGGGCTGGGGCAGCAGCTCTTCATTGGTTTATGGTATTGCTCAATGGGCCGATGTCGATCCCTACGATTTATACACTGCAACTTTTGGGGGATCGGGTTATGATATTGCCTGTGCCGGTTCTGATGAGCCTATTTTATTTAAAAAGGTTTCGGATGATTTGGTAGATTTACGACCGATAGATATGAGTGAAGCCGTGTCAAACCACCTTCATTTTGTTTATTCAGGAAAAAAAGCTCAATCTTCCTCAGCTTTGGATTATATTTCAGAAAATGAGATGTCACCTGATTGGCTTGATAGCGTGTCTGAGCTATCACAGGAATTAAGTGAGGCGCAATCGATTTCGACTTGGTTAAAAGGGATAGAATCACATAATGCCTTATTGTCTGAGTACCTCAAGCAAGAGAGCCCACAGGCCCATTTTCGGGACTTTTCCGGGGCTATTAAAAGTCTTGGAGCCTGGGGAGGAGACTTTTATCTCGCTGCTACTCCTGAGTCCCCGGAATATGTGCAGGCCTACTTTCAGGAAAAAGGATTTTCTCATGTATTATCCTATGAGCAAGTGGCAGTAAGCTGTCAACCCCAAAAAGCCGGGCAATAATCTCATTCAACAAATCATTTCTGAATTCATTAAGATATGGCAGACGAAGAAAAGAAATTTACTGACGTAAATGAACTGGGTGAATTTGGTCTCATAGACCATGTCACAAAAGACCTACCTCACTTCCAGGTGAGCTCTGTATTTGGCGTAGGCGATGATGCCGCGGTCATAAGGTCAAGCCGGGGAACGTCCTTTTTAGCGACTACAGATGCTCTGGTAGAGGGTATTCATTTCGACTTAACTTACACGCCCTTAGCTCATTTGGGCTATAAGGCCGTCATGGTAAATCTTTCAGATATCTATGCCATGAATGGAACGCCCACTCAGATCCTGGTGTCTCTTGCTTTTTCGAGTAAGTATACAGTAGAGGCGATTGAAGCTATTTACGATGGTATTAAGGCAGCATGTAAGCGCCATGGAGTCGACATCGTCGGGGGAGATACGACTTCTGCGCCACGTGGAATGATGATAAGTATCACCGCTATTGGACAGGTGGAACAAAAGAAGGTGACTTATCGTCATGAGGCGAAGGCCGGAGACTTATTATGTGTTTCCGGAGATTTGGGCGGTGCCTATTTAGGGCTGCAATTACTGGAACGAGAAAAACAAGTGTATTTGACGGATGAGAATGCCAAGCCCGAGCTGGAGGATTTCAATTATCTTGTAGGAAGGCAACTTAAGCCAGAAGCCCGAAAAGACATTATTGACATGTTTGCAGAAGCGGAATTTCAGCCTACCAGTATGATTGATATATCCGATGGACTAGCTTCTGAGGTTTTTCACATATGCACGAAATCAAAAATAGGGGCCCTGGTAGAGGAGTCTAAGGTACCTATACACTCACAGGCGGAGAAGCTCGCTTTTGACTTCAAGTTGGACCCTATTACCTGCGCACTGAGTGGAGGGGAGGACTATGAATTATTATTTACAGCAGATGAAAAAGATCTGGAAAAGGTTCGGTACATGACGGATGTTTCCATCATTGGAAAAATGGTGCCAGCAGATCAAGGTATACGTTTGTTATCTTCTGGAGGCCGGCTACACACGATTAAAGCTCAAGGTTGGAAGCATTTTCAATCTCCATCAAGTTAGTTTCATTTGTATATAAGTTATTTGAAGGCCACGGTTGAGATGCATCTTTTCGTAATAGGTCTTGATGTCCAGGTCTGGGTGAGGTAATTCCCCGCTGTAAATTTGGGGTGCGTGCCGGATCATTTCCAAATTTGGTATACGGTCTATTTCTTTTAGGGTAAACTCATACAAGGGTCGAGAGTCAGTTTTGAGGTGAATCAAGCCACCGGGTTTGAGAAAGTGTCGATACTTTTCAACGAAATAGGAATGTGTAAGTCGACGATTTGCTTTTGACTTTTTTAGAAAAGGATCGGGAAAAGTGATCCAAATTTCATCTATTTCATTTGATTCGAAGAACTCCTCAATGGCCTCAATTCGGGTCCGCAGAAATGCTGCATTGGTGAGTTGATTGTCAATGGCATATTTCGCGCCTTGATACATTCTGGCCCCCTTGATATCGACACCTATAAAGTTTCGGTTCGGATATCGTTCTGCCAGGGCAATCGTGTACTCTCCCCTCCCACAAGCCAACTCAAGTGAAATAGGGTGATTATTTTCGAAATAATCCGCATTCCAACACCCAGCCAATTTTACGGGTTTATGATGAGGTCCAATTAATTGGGGGTTTTCGTAATTGGAATTTTGGAACACATTGGGGAACCGTTCCATCGCGGCGAACTTCCTTAATTTATTTTTACTCACAGATATTTATTTTTATCAAAGGTAAAGACTTCTTTAATTTTAGTAATTTTGAGAAGGCGTAAATTCCAGAAACCGAATTCAATTGGTGGATAAAATTATAATATGAAAATACAACATGCTCTCATAACGGCCTTCACACTTTCTTTTCTGATTTTTTTTCAAACTTCTCAGGCGCAACTGCATATAGGTTTTAATGGAGGCTTAAATCAATCCCGACTTTCAGGTCCTGAAGAACGTATCGAGGGCGCAGGCGAGACTTTATCTTCAACCAGTGGCTTCCATATCGCAATGCGGATCAGTTATGACTTTAATGACTGGTTAGCTGTTGGAGGAGGCATAGGTTATACCCAGCGCGGAGTGCAACGGGACTATGAAGGACCGTCTTTTTTCAGATTTAGAACGACGGACGGTCGTTCAGTGGTCTATGATGGCCAGCGACAGCAGCAATTGTCGGATAATACCGACCATATTGACCTGCCTCTATTTGTTCAATTTAGTCCTGTCAAGCGTATTCAGTTTTATGTAGGACCCTATTTCTCAGGTACGCTAGCTGCGCAGGGTGGTGGACGGTTGCGTTTTACTGAAGCCAGTTTTCAAGGTGAAGCACCTCAATTGGAAACGGGCCTGGAATATAGTTACTTCGGCGATGATCCCGGGATTGGCGGCGAAATGGATGATCCACGTGTAGAAATGGCTGGAGATGTAGTTCTAGTTCCCGAATTACTCAGTGCTTATCCTGAATTAGAAACCCTTGACGAGACTCTTTATCGACGCTGGCATTATGGTATTCACACAGGGGTAAATCTATATGTAAGTTCTGGCTTGTATTTTAATGTTGAATGGATGTATGGTCTCAATGATATGACGCGCCAAGCTGCTGATTTGGCTATTTCCGAACGTTCAGAGAGTGGCGAATTTCAATTCCGGGATGATTATGACCGATTTATAAGCTGGCGATTTTCGATCGGGTTCTCCTTCTAAAGAAAAAATTTATGCGCGTCCCAATTTTGCGCTGAATCTCAGCTTCAACTGTGATGGATGCGGCTCAATAATGAGGTCTCAAATGATCAATAATACAATGAACTCGAGTATTATTATGGATGTTGAGTAACTTTGAGAGGTCAATTGGCTTGCAATAAACTCTGTTTTTACTATAAGTTTCTCAATGCCTTTCGGAAGACCTTTTCACGTAAATCAAGAGCCATGCGTCGCAGATTAAGTTTAGTGTTTATAGTGATTGCTGTTTTGGGGCTTTTACTATTTCTTTTTTGGTATAATAACATGCGATCCGAGGAGACGAAAATCGGAGATTACATTCCTATTGCTCAGATACTTGATGATGCAAATCGTTCCGATTTGAGGGCACATTTTTTTCTGGTTAAATTTTGGGGAAGTTGGTGTGCGCCTTGTCGTAATGAGCATCCCGTCTGGATATCATTATATAGGGAATATAAAAGCAAGGTTGTGGAACCTCCTATTCTAGCTGTTGTTGGTGTAGCTCTGGAGGCCGATTCTGCCGCCTGGCGAATGGCTATGGAAAAAGATCAGTTGCCCTGGGAGGCTCATATAATTCAGGACCGAAATATGAAAACCGGCTGGGCTGGTGAGCTTAATGTTTCCCGTCTGCCTGAAAATGTTCTGCTCGATTCTTCCGGAACAGTATTTGGGAGAAATATGAGTGCGGATGAAGTTGACCGGTTTTTGCGACATCGGCTGACAGAATAGATGGTTCTTGCCAGGATCAAGTGCCAATTTGGCCGTTTTATGGCTATGGCAGAGTAATTGCTTTCATATGTTATCGAATGATGAATATAAATGTATGGCACAAAAAGATAATAACGATAGTAAGAAAGATCAGGCAAAGGAAGTCATTTTGGACCCAGAAGAGCAAAAAAGGGCTGATAGCCAAGCTGAAGAGGGTTCTGATAAAAAAAAAGAGGCTGAGTCTGACGCCCCACTAAAGGATGAAATGATTCCTAAATCCGATTACGATCGGCTCAATGATAAGTTGATCCGTTTGGCCGCGGAGTTTGATAATTTTAAAAAGAGGACGGCCCGGGAGCGCGTTGATTTGCTGCAAACCGCAGCGAAAGACACCATTGCAGATTTGCTCCCTATTTTAGATGATTTTGATCGAGCTAAAAAGTTGTCAGATGATGAATCATCTGATGAATCTTTTTCTGAAGGGGTTCAACTGGTTTATCAAAAGTTGCATACTACCCTGAAGAAGAAAGGATTAAAGGTGATGGAAAGTGATGGGCAGGATTTTGATGCCGAGCTGCATGAAGCTCTTACGGAAATCCCTGCTCCATCAGATGAACTAAAGGGAAAAATAGTGGACACCATCGAGAAGGGGTATTTTTTACAGGATAAGATTATTCGTCACGCTAAAGTTGTAGTGGGCAAATAGTTTTGAGTTTCAATTGAAGATAAGTACATGGCAAAACGAGATTTTTACGAGATTTTAGGTGTAGATAAAAATGCCGACAGCAAAGCGATAAAAAAAGCCTATCGAAAGATTGCTTTGAAATATCATCCAGATAAAAACCCGGATGATAAAGCTGCTGAAGATAAATTTAAGGAAGCGGCTGAGGCCTACGAGGTATTGAGTAACGAAGAAAAAAGAGCGCGCTATGATCGATTCGGTCATGCAGGAGTAGATCCCAATGCCGGAGGTGGTGGCGGATTCTCTGGACGGGGAATGAATATGGAAGATATCTTTGAGCAATTCGGAGATATTTTTGGTGATGGTGGAAGTCCGTTTGAAAGTTTCTTTCGCGGCGGAAGAGGTGGCGGCAGATCTCAAGGTCAGCGGGGAACAAATCTTAGAATAAAGGTGCCCCTGACCCTCAAGGAAATTGCCAATGGTGCAACTAAGAAAATAAAAGTTAAAAAACATACGCCTTGTTCTTCATGCGGAGGAAGTGGAGCCAAAAATAGTGGAGCTAAATCGACATGTAACACTTGCGGAGGATCAGGTATGGTTCGTCAGGTCAAGAATACTTTTCTTGGGCAGATGCAAACTACGACAACTTGTCCCAGTTGTGGAGGTGCTGGCGAAACGATAACGGACAAATGTTCCGCATGTCAGGGAGAGGGTCGTACATATGGAGATGAAACCATTAATATTGAAATTCCTGCTGGGGTTGAAGAGGGTATGCAGCTCTCTATGCGTGGAAAAGGAAACGCCGGTCGTCGTGGAGGTCCTGCCGGTGACCTTTTGATTACTATCCAGGAGAAAAAGCACGATGAACTAGAGCGAGATGGTCAAAATTTAATTTACGAACTGTACTTGAACTTTGCAGACGCAGCATTAGGCTCCCAGGTCGCCATTCCTACAATCGATAGTAAGGTAAAAGTGAAGATTCCCGCAGGTACCCAGTCGGGTAAGATTCTTCGATTGCGCGGTAAAGGTTTACCCTCTGTTCAGGGCTACGGCAAGGGAGATCAGCTGATTCATGTGAATATTTGGACTCCGAAATCGTTAAGTTCAGAGCAAAAAGAAGTCATGGAAAAAATGAAAGATTGGGATAACTTCCAGCCTAGTCCCGGTAAGTCCGAGAAAGGTTTTTTCTCAAAAATGAAAGACTACTTTACTTCATGAAGTATAACCAACTTTGGATAGGGGTTTTACTTTTAATCTTTTTGTGGGGTTGTGATTCTGCTGTGTATTCCGAGGAGAAGGCTATTGAAGATGGAATTTGGACATATGAAGATCGTAAAGTATTTGAGTTTGAGTCTCCGGATACGACTTCGCTATATGATATTCGATTGACTCTTGAGCATGATCAAAGCTTTGATCATCAGAATGTCTATATGCAACTCTCTACAATTTTCCCCAATTCAGATACGGTGCAGCAATCCTTTTCCGTCGATGTTAGCAATAAGTTTGGACAATGGATTGGCGACTGCGGGTCAGATTACTGCACACGCACATCAATATTGCAACCTCAGGCCCGTTTCGAGCAATTAGGTACATACGAACTTATTTTCGAGCAGTTCTCCCGGCAGGACTCTTTGGATGGAATTCGGGCACTGACTGTAGGCATTTATCCAACTGAGAATTAATTTATAAGCTTTTCGTTCGACCTCCGTCTACTGGAAGGTTAATTCCATTTATGTAACTAGCAGCAGGTGAAGCCAAAAAAGCTATAGCCGCCCCAACCTCATGTGCCTCGCCAAATCTTCTTAAGGGAACATTTCGTTTCATTTGAATACGGATTTCATCTGATGTGGTGTTTTCCCGAGCTGCTTTCTTTTGTACGATGTTTTCAAGACGATCGGTCTTGGTGTAACCGGGTAAAACATTATTTACGGTTATACCATAGGATCCAACTTCCTGAGACCAGGTTTTAGCCCAGTTTCCCATCGCAGCCCGAATTGTATTTGAAACTCCCAAACCCGGTATAGGCTCTTTGACTGAGGTACTAATGATATTAATAATCCGGCCATAACCGGCTTTCTTCATACTGGGTAGTAAGCTTGAAGCTATCATCTGAGCAGTACCAATATGTTGTTGGAACGCATCTAAAAAAGCTTGTCCTTTGGCTTCAGTGATTGGCCCTCCTGCGGGACCTCCGGTATTATTGACAAAAATATGAAAGGTTTGTTTCTGAAGCAAGCGGTGCAGTGATTCACGAAGCTCATCCGTTTTTGAAAAATCCCCAACTAAATAGGAATGTTGTTGATTTTCGTTTGTGGGCAAGTCTTCAACAGCGGTCTTCAGTTGATCCTCCGATCGGGAAACGAGAGTTACAGAAGCTCCTAACTGAGCGAGTTCGATAGCTGCAGCTTTACCAATTCCTCGGGAACCTCCCCCAACCAGGGCATTTTTGTTATCTAAGGTGAAATCCATTTTTGCTTCTAATGTAAGAGAAATATCTCGGATTGAAAGTGGCATTTTACGGGATAATTTGACCAGTTCACAAATAAGTCATATATTATCAACAAAATAATAAGATATGCGAAGCCCTTTTAACTTTCAAAAATGGATTGATGAACATCGACATGAATTAAAACCTCCGGTCGGCAATAAGCAAGTGTACTTAGATAATGAGGATTTTATTGTTATGGTGGTTGGAGGCCCTAATGGGCGAAAAGACTATCACTGGGAAGAAGGTGAAGAACTATTTTACCAATTTGAAGGTGATATAACCGTGAAAATAATAAATGATGAGGGGCAGCCGGAAGATATCAAAATCCGAGAGGGCGAAATGTTCTTGCTTCCTCCGAAAGTGCCCCACAGCCCTCAGCGCCCGGCAGGAAGTATAGGCTTAGTGATCGAAAGATATAGACGAGACCAAGAAGAAGATAAACTCATGTGGTTTTGTGAGAATTGCAATCATAAGCTGCATGAAGCCTCTTTCGAGATGACTGATATTGTTAAGCAGTTACCCGTAGTCATCAATGAGTTTATGGAAGATAAGGTACTTCGCACATGCGATAACTGTGGTACGGTAATGGAAAAGGCATAAGACCCTGGAGTTTATTAAAAAAATCCAGAATCGATAAAGGGTGAAAATGAAAATAACCTAAATAGTTAATCTGTGGAATTTTAGTCTCCTATAAAAAAAAGGGATTGTGATATATCACAATCCCTTTTTTTATGAGCTTGAACTTATTTTACTGTAATTGGAATTTCACAGGCAAGTTAAATTGAACTCGCACGGGGCGCCCGCGTTGTTTTCCAGGAATCCACTTTATGTTGTCTTTGTTCATGGATTTTACTACTCGCAATGCTTCATCACCACAACCTGCACCAATATCTCTTACAACCTCGGGATCACTAATGGATCCATCTTTATCCACAACGAACTTTACAACAACCATTCCTTCCACACCATTTTCTCGAGCTATTGGTGGATATTTAATATTGGCATAAATATATTCCAACAATTTTTTCTGGGCACACTGCTTTTTTTCAGCTTCAGATCCTAAATCTTCACAACCTGGAAACCGAGGCATTTGCTCGACTACCTTAAAGATTTCCTCTACTTCAGGTGCCGGTGGGGGAGGTGGGGGTGGCGGAGCTTCCTCTACCTGCTCAGGTATTTCATCATCCATGTAAGTATCCTCTTCTATCGTTTGGTCTTCAAAAGGATCTTCCTCCACCTCTTCTTCGACAACCTCTTCAATTTCAGGGGGTGGGGGTGGAGGTGGAGGTGGAGGCGGCTCTTTTGTACGCGGCGGCTCCACTTCAATTTCCTCTTCTACTTCGAACTCGTAGTCCGGAATAATAATTTCTTTTTCGTATTCGGTCAAGTTCACTGCAAATAATATAAAAGCAATAGAACTGGCGATACCTACTCCCAGCATGCTCCCGCTATATTTAAATGCATTCACATCTGGATACTTATTTCTTGCCTTTAAGTCTTCGCCGTACTGCTCATTCAAGTCCGCATTAGATCTGCGCTTAATTAAGTAGCGCATCCCGAAAGTTAGGAGAGCCAGAGCAACGATCACGAGACCAACAGCTATAGCGAGCTGACCTGCGGTTAATTCAATTTCCATAATTTCTGTTTTTAGCAATTATCCAAGTGGCTGCAAACCCCACAATTGTTCCTATAAAGTTAGCGATTATATCTAAAGTTTCAAAACTTCGTCCCGTAACTATCCATTCTTGAATACTTTCGAGAAATGCCCCATAAGCTATGACGAGGCCACACATAGAAATCCAACTCTGATTTTTTTGGATTTTATTTAACTTCAGAAAATAGCCCAGGGTTATTGATCCGAAGAAATACATCAAAATATGCAAGTATTTATCCAGATGGTTGATTTTAAGCCAGGGAGAATCTGAAATCGTGCGACCCGGAAGCAAAGAACTCAAGGTTATAAAGGAAAATACTATAATGGGTATCCAGCCTTTTTTCACCATATAGATGAATGAATCCTTCAAATTGGTGTATGGGGCTACGAAATTATTTCTTTATATTCTTCTGGTGATAGCAATTCGTCAAGTTCTGAAGAGTCTGAAAGTTCAATGCGTATGATCCAACCTTCACCATAGGGGTCCTCATTAATAACGGCTGGATTATCTCCTTCATCTTCATCAATCTCCGAGTTGAAAGCGATAATCTTTCCGGCTACAGGCATAAAGAGCTCAGAAGTTGTCTTTACCGCTTCTACGGTGCCAAAGACCTCATGCTTGTCTAATTCGTCCTCCACGGTATCAACTTCTATATAGACTAAATCGCCTAACTCGCTTTGAGCGAAATCGGTAATTCCGACAGTTGCGGTATTTCCATCAACACGAACCCACTCGTGCTCTCGAGTGTATTTCAAATCTTCTGGTATATTCATATCTTTTTTTTATCAAATGTAGAAAATCACCCACTCGAGAGCGAGAAACCTTTGTCTTTTGAACTTATTTTCTATTTCTTCTCAGCTAAATATTCCCGCACCCACTCCATGGTAACTGACTTAGGGCGTTCCAGAGGGAAGCCCAGCGCTCGAGACCAACAAAGAGCAGATAAGACACCCAATGCCCGACTCACGCCAAATAAAACGGTGTAGTAACTGTATTCACGTAGTCCGTAATGCACTAATAATGCACCTGAATGCGCATCAACATTTGGCCATGGGTTTTTGACCTTTCCCAGACTCTCAAGAATGTCCGGCACGACTTCAAATAGCTTCCAAACCACATTTACAATCTCGTCTTCATTGCCGATGTAGTCTTCAGCAAATTTCTTTTGAGCTGTAAATCGGGGATCTGGTTTTCGCAATACGGCGTGACCATAGCCTGGGATTACTCGTCCGCGGGACAAAGTGGAGTGCACATAATCTGCAATTTGCTCTTTGGTAGGGTTTTTCGTTCCAATGGCATCGACCATTTTGAAAATCCATTTAATAACTTCCTGATTAGCCAATCCATGCAGCGGGCCGGCCAGGGCAGACATTCCTGCGGCAAAAGAGTAATACGAGTCACTTAAGGTAGAACCGACTAGATGCGTGGTGTGTGCTGAAGCGTTTCCTCCTTCATGATCGGCGTGTATAGTTAAGTATAAGCGCATGAGAGATTTGAAATCCTCACCTTGCACTCCAAGCATGTGGGCGAAATTACCACCCCAATCCAAAGACAAGTCAGGCTGAATATGTTTGCTATCGTGATACGTTCGCCGATATATATATGCTGCGATTTTAGGTAAGCGTGCAATAAGGTTCATGGCATCCTCGTAAGTTGGATCCCAGTATTCCGTTTTGTTCATTCCTTCTGCATATCGTCGCGAAAACACGCTTGATGATTGCATAGAACTGATGGCGGTGACAAATTGAGTCATCGGGTGAGTATCAGTGGGCAAGCTATCCAATACCGCATAAGTATGCTCTGGAACATTGGATCGATTAATCCACTGCCCGCTTAACCATTTGACCTCTTCGTCTGTTGGAATTTCACCAACGAGCATAAGCCAAAAAAGGCCTTCGGGCAACGGCTCTTTATCACCTGTTTTTTTAGGCAACTTTTCCCGCAATTCAGGAATAGAATATCCTCTAAATCGAATACCTTCCATTGGATCCAGTGCAGAGGTTTCCCAAATCATCGATTTTACTCCACGCATGCCACCAAAGACTTGTTTTAGGGATACTTCATCTACTTTGGAATCGGCATGTTTTGAGAGGACTTCTTTTATTTCTGCCCCAATTTTCTTTGCTTTCTCTTCGAATTTCTGCTTTAACGGATCCATGGACATATATTTATTGTGTTTTATTTATGTGAAAGATTGACAAATCACTTGTTTTAGTAACGTAATGAAGGAGAATTTCATTACATCAATACTTCTTCAAATACTCGCAACGAAGATAAAATTTTAGCCCAAAAAACCAAAGGAATAGACTGCCATTATGCAGTCTGAACGAAATCTTTAGTCTCCCGAAGTATGAAATGACTCAGATATGAGCAGCCTCACTTGAGGAACGGACAAAACAGAGATTATTTTCTACCTTTATCACCAACAAATTCCAGAAGGTTTATGTCTATGATTATCGTCGATGGCAAAATCGTGAGCCCATCTCTTTTTTCGAATAATTTCCATTGCGCCATCGATCAATGTAAAGGTGCGTGCTGTGTTCAAGGTGATATGGGCGCGCCTTTAGAGGAAGAGGAAGTAGAAACTTTAAAAGATTTACTCCCGGTGCTACGGACTCGGATATCTGAGGAGGGACGCCGCGCTATTGATAAGAAAGGTACGTCAGTTTGGTACGATGAAATGAAAGGACAGGGGACTACATTGAGAGAAGATGAAGCCTGTGCCTTTGTGCGGATTGATGAAAATGGAGTCGCAAACTGCACCATAGAAGAAGCCTGGCAGGCTGGAGAAATCGACTTTCGAAAGCCCGTTTCCTGCCACTTGTATCCCATCCGGATTGAAAAGGAACCCGGGGATATCTTTGAAAGGCTGGATTACGACAAATGGGATATTTGTTCACCCGCTTGTAAGAAAGGTGACGAAGTAAAAATTAAGGTTTATGAATTTGCTCGGGAAGCACTGATACGAAAGTATGGAGAGCCTTTTTACGGGGCTTTACAGGTAGCCGACCCAAACGCTTCAAAAACAAAATGAACCCCTATTTGAATAAAATATTAAAAGCTATTACCTTTGCCTCGCTTTTAGCAAGGGTGATTGATATGAATTTGCATCTAATCATTCGCGCATGAAGCGCTTATTCTAAATGAAATGAATACAACCGCATGGCATTAATTGGAAAAATTCGCAATAATATGTGGCTCATGATCATCCTTATTGGATTGGCCCTGGCTGCATTTGTGATTATGGATATGACTTCAGGTGGGGGCGGAGCGCCTACAGTAAATCAATTTGAGGTTGGTGAAGTCGATGGAGAAAAGATTGATTGGAATGAATTTCAACGAATGGAGCAAGTCCTCTATTCCGGTTCAGATGTCAGTATTTACGATCGAAGAGAATACCTCTGGAATTATTTTGTCAATAAAGCTCTGGTTAATGAATATGCAGATAACCTCGGCCTTAACGTTGGGCGGGACGAACTGATGGAACTTCAATTCGGAACGAATCTGAGTCCCATCATCCAACAGCGATTCTCGAACCCCCAAACGGGTCAGGTAGATCGCCAGACATTGAATGAGTTCCGTCAGGCTATAAGCAATAATCAGCTTCAGCCCCAACAAATACAATACTGGCAGTATCAGGAACAAGAAATTATGCAAAACCGGACGCAGACCAAATTTGTAAACTTGGTCGCAAAAGGAATGTATACGCCTACCTGGTTAGCCGAACGGGAAGCTCAACTTCAAAGCATCCAGGCTGGTTTCTCATACGTTAAAGTACCTTTTGCTGAAGTCTCGAATGCCGATGCAAATGTTTCTGATGAAGACCTTCAGACTTTTCTTTCCGAAAACAAAGAACGTTTCTATCGTGACGACGAAAGCAGAGTCACTACGATTGCAAGCATGCGGGTTCAGCCCACTCCAGCAGACTCAGCAGCTTTGAGAGATGACCTCAGTCAACGGATGAATGAATTTGCTCAGGCTGAAAATGATTCCTTATTTATTGAATTTAATAATGGCTTCCTCGCACCGACCTACCAGGAAGCAGAAGATTTACCTGAAGAAATTCAAGATATCGTTTTCGAAATGGAAGTTGGTGAAACCTACGGTCCCTACATGTCTCAAGGTACATATCAGGCTATAAAAGTTCTGGGTTTTGAGAATATCCCGGATTCCGTGGAAGCACGCCATATTTTTAGACAAGTAGACCCTAATAATCCGCAATCCGTAACGACCCAAAAAGCATTACTGGATAGCCTGAAACGGCAAATTGAGTCTGGACAGGCTTCTTTTGATTCACTGGCTATTAATAATGGGCAGGATGGAAGCGCAGCAAATGGAGGAGATCTCGGTTATTATGAACCCGGCTCTATGCTCCCTACCTTCGAAAACAAAACCTTTTACGAATTAGATGTAAATGAGTTGGGTGTTTTTCGATCTCAAGCGGGTTTGCACTTGGTAGAAGTGACAGGCAAGTCATTTGACAGCGAAAAGCGAGGCGTTAAAGTTGGCTATTTGGTAGAGCCGATCATTCCTAGCGAAGAAACCCAAAACGCACTCTATGAAGAAGCGCTAACCATCGCATCAGAAAACAGAACCGTTGAGGATCTGAAAGCAGCAGCCCAACAACGACCTGAAATCCAGATTCGAACTTCAGCTCCTCTGGGTAAAAATGCATATCAAATCGAGGGAATCAACAGTGTGGACGCGGCTCGCACGATTGTTCGATATATTTTTGATCAGAAAACCACTGTGGGCAATGTTTCCCCGGATGTTTTTATCGTGGAAGCGCAAGACCAATTTTACAACGCCGAGTATATTATCGCCGGCCTGAGTAGCATTATACCCGCGGGTTCGCCAAAGCTCGAAGACGTACGATCCATCGTTCGCCCTGAAGTTTTGAAAAAGAAAAAAGGAGAAATCCTTCGAGAGGCTATGCAGGGCAAGAACCTGTCAGCAGTGGCTCAGCAATACAATACACGGGTGGATACTGTGCAGGCCGTGGGTCTCAATGCCACACGGATACCGAATCTGGGCGAAGAACCTAGTTTGGTGGCAGCACTTCAGAACCTTGACCAAGGCCAGCTAAGCGCCCCCATCATTGGGAATAATGGGGTGTATTTGATTCAACTGAATTCGAAGAATGAAATGCCAACTATGGGCAATATATCGCAGATCAAAACATCGAAATCGATGCAAACTCGTCAACGGGCACAGTCTCGCCTATTGAAGTCTATGCAAGAGGGATCAGAAATTATTGATGATCGAGATAAGTTCTATTGATCTTAGAATCCTTATCAAACTTTTAAGCCGGATTGTGTCATGCAGAATCCGGCTTTTTTTTATCCGTATTTGGGCGCCCGCCCTTATCGGGCGTCGCTATGTTCAGGTGCTCGCAGCCTATGGCCACCTCTGCCCCTTATGGCGTGCATCGCCCGCCATTAGTGGCTCCGGTGGGGCTGCTCGGCTCCCGGCCCGGGCATTGCCCAGCCGGGATCTCCCATCGCCCACTCCAGAGTGGGCTCGGGCCACCTTTCCAGCGCTGGCGCTAAGGAAAAGCCTATTCTCAAAGCTACCTATCATCTTAGATCTGTAGAGTGACAAAAGGAACTCAACTTAAAACAGGGGCTACACCGATATCAGGCCTGAAATGGCACAGTTAAGGAACTTTCAACATCCTTTCGCCCCATCCCCATAAATATTGGAAGGGAAAAAATATTCGCTATTCTTTTTCGTTGAACTTTCAATGAAAACAAAATACATATTTATCCTGGCGTGGTCTCTGTTTATTCTGGCCTGCCAAGATGGCCAACTTGTGGAAGAGGAACTCCCTTCCGGATTGCTCGTAAAGTATCATGTCGATCAGGAAACGGGAGAAAAAGAAGGAGAGTATCTGCTCATGACTCCTGAGGGGGAGGTTATTGAGAAAAGTCACTATGTAAATGGACAGTTACAGGGGCAGCGCACGATTTATACCGATTCAGGTACGGTGGAAATGGTCGAGTTATACGAGGCGGGTATGCTCGAAGGAGAATACAAGGGCTATTATCCTTCAGGAGAGGTAAAATACGAGGGAACCTACGTAAATAATAAAATGAAGGGAGTCTGGACTTATTATTACGAATCAGGTGCAATCAAAGAGAAGGTGGCTTTTGAAGACAATCTTGAAAACGGCCCCTTTGAGGAATACGACCCGGATGGCACCCTAAGAGCGAAAGGCCATTACCTCGAAGGAGATAATGAGCATGGAATATTATATCTTTACAGCGAAGAGGGCGAACCTCAGCGTGTTATGGATTGTAAGATGGGGGTGTGCATTACACAGTGGACACCCGACTCAACTGAAGTAAATTTCAATGATTTTCAATAGAGCGTTTTTTGTTTTAGTTCTTTTTGCGCTAGTTTCAGACATAACTGCACAGAGAGGTACCAGTGTTTTCTCTTTTACCCAAATGAGTCCCAGTGCGCGTCTGACGGGGCTGGGACAGCACGGTACGGCACTTATGGATGAGGATCCTCTTCTTTCACGCTCCAATCCGGCTTCTCTATCGACAGAAATGACATGGAACGGAGGCCTTCAATACGGCTTTCTGAAACCGGGTATTCAATTGGGACAGGCCTATGTAGCTAACCGCTCGGAGTCTACTGACCTGCAGTGGATAGCTGGCGCCTCATTTGTTAATTATGGCGATTTTATCACGGCAAATCCACAGGGACAACAGATAGGTGACTTTAGTGCGAGAGATTTGTCCTTTTACTTCGGCGTCTCGAAAAGAGTGTATGAGCGACTTTATGCGGGCATATCCGTAGAATATATGCAGAGTGAACTGGCCGAATTTAGTTCTTCTGGAATGGCCACTCATTTGGGGCTGCTTTACAGCGTCGAAGAGAAACAATTTACAGTGGGCATGGCCTGGCGAAATATCGGCTGGCAATGGTCCCGTTTCGATGTAGAAAATGAAGGACTTCGATCGCAACTCAATCTCGCGCTATCCAAGCGACTGGCACATTTGCCAATGCGGTTTTCTCTTATTTATCACAATTTAAATCGATGGAACCTACTCTACGATAGTCCAGTAGGTGAGGAATCGCAAACTATCGGCCAAATTGCGGGTTCCGAAGAAGAAAGCGCCTTTGGAATGTGGATGGATAATTTTGCACGCCATTTGGCTGTAAATGCCGAGTTTTTCATCGGAAAAAAAGAACAGTTTCGACTTCGACTGGGCTATGACCATCAACGGCGAATGGAATTGCGCCTGCCTAACTGGGGAAGCCTGGCGGGGTTCTCAGGTGGCTTTGGAATCGTAATTAAGGGGATTCAGTTTGATTACGGGTTTGGATCTTATCATCTTGCTGGGGGAATTCACCATTTAGGATTGCGGTTCCAGTTCGGTAATCGTCAGCAAGTAGATATTTTGTAATGACTCCAACCTACTATACCGATTCGAGTCAAAAAATCATCTTATGACCATGAGAAAGTACTTATTCCCCCTCGGTTTGGTTTTTATAGCCCTTTGCTATTTTACCTCTTGCAGTGATGACGATGCCATGATGCCAGATATGGATGAAATTGAATGTGTGGAAGACCTCACTTTTAATGATGACATACAGATGATCATCAATACAAATTGTGCCTACAGTGGCTGCCATGTTGCGGGTACGGGGCTTCCCGACTATTCCAGTTACAGCGAGGTGGCAGCTCAGGTGGAAACCGGAGGCTTTGAAGATCGGGTGCTGGTCCGTCAAAATATGCCGCCATCCAATGCCAGTGGCCCTACCGAACTCAGCGATGGTGACCTGAACACCTTGCGTTGCTGGATCGATCAAGGATATCCCGAATAGCTGAATGTGAGTGGATAAATGTCCATTGATTCACCAGTTCTATTTCTAAAAACGAGTCTCTGGATACGGTTTGTGCCCTCCCTTTTTAGAAAAAGTCTCCCAGAGTATCCCGATGGGTCAACACTAAAAATGGCTAAGGGAATGAAGAGAGAAATGTGTCTGGGACGGCGTGGTCAGCAGCTATGATCTTTCCTCCGTTTTTAAATTATTAATGAAGCAGCTTTGCGTCAGCGATGGGAGCCCGGCTCCCTTTTCGGCCGCTGTCAGGCGGCTGAGAAGGGAGAGATGCCGGCACCGCCGGTAGCCGAAAGCGGGCGACCGTAGCGCAATCGAGGGCCCGCCGAGAGGCGGATCATCGAGTGGACGCCCAAAAAAATATAGAGATAGATAAAGCCAGAGAGCAAAAGAAACGTATGTAGGAATTTATATATCTTTGATAAAAATTCGTTAGTTATGCGATGGATAGTTGCCAGATGGGTGTTATTTATGATGGGGTGGTGTTTTTTCAGCTCGATTTCTATAGGACAAGAGACGGCAGTGCAGGTGGATCGGCTGATTTACAGTCCTACTACTGAAACTTTGCCTAAGGGTGTACTGGCGTTGCGGGCTTCGATCCGATTTGGAGATATGGGAGGTGCTGATGGAGGGTATGAGAACTTTTATGGCCTGGATGAGTTGGAGGATATGTATTTCGGTCTTCACTATGGGATAACGGATCGAATTCAGCTGGGAGTAAGCCGAACCAAAGGAAGTGGAGTGCAGCGTCAGTTAGTGAATGGTGAATTGAAACTGAATGTATTAAAACAGTCAGATTCCACGAACCGAATGCCTTTAGGAGTTGCGTTTTCACATGTTACAACAGCTTCTTTTCAACTCGCCAGCAGAGACCCGGAATCCATGACCTATTTTGGAGAGATGGCTCACCGATTTTCCTATACCTCTCAACTCGTAATCAGCCGGCGTTATAGTCGTCATTTTAGCATGCAGGCCCTCGGTGGATACCAACATCGAAATATGGCCCCCCTTACTGAAGACAATGGATTATTCTTTGCGGGCCTTGCTGCGCAGCTTTCCATTTCCGACCATTGGGCTTTTATTTTTGATGGGATATATCCGATTTCCGACGACCGAAGCAGAGAATTAGGGGATTTTCCAGTCTTAGGTGCAGGCATTACCTATCAGCGTCCTTGTGGAGATCGATGGGTATTAGAATTTGCCAATACATCCGGTCTGATCGAGAACGACTTTATTCCATACAGCCAATCGGATATTCAGGCAGGGGAAATTCGCGTAGGCTTGACGTTTATAAAGCCTTTTTTCACGAAGAATAAAGTAAGCGAAAAATAGCTCTCTATTTTTCCGAGTAGGAATCGAATATTTTCACTTAACGACTGAACCGTACATCAAATGAAAATTTACCCTTTACTCTACAGCCTTGCTCTTTTACTTTTTTTCTCTGCCTGCCATTCGAGTCAGTACTTTAGTAAAAAAGAGGTTAAAGAACTCGAAGAGCGATTACAGCTATCTCCCTTAGGGGACCATTTTCAAGGCTTGGTGGTCTATGACCCCGAGGCGTCAGAATTTGTATATGAGTTTCAGGGGGACAAACTTTTCACCCCGGCTTCCAATACAAAAATCTTGACTTTTCGAGCGGCATTAGAACATTTGGCGGATTCTCTTCCCTTGTATGAGCAGCTTAATGCCGGCCGATCCATGTATCTCCGAGGTACGGGGCATCCGGCTATGCTTCATCCGGAATTTGACACCTACTTGCAAGAAGCCTCCTTGCAGTTAATGATGAGAGGTTTTGACTCGCTTTTTTTATACTATCCCGAAATTGAGCCCAAGCGTTTTGGGTCGGGTTGGGCCTGGGACGATTATCCATATTATTATCAAGCCGAGCGCAGTTCCTTTCCAATTTATGGCAATGCGCTCCAGGTGGTTTGGGACAGCCTCCGTTCTGAAATCAAATTAGAACCGGACTATCTGGCTCAATATAGTCGCATTCGTCTGGGGAAAGGGACAAAGATTGAAATGAAACGGGAAGAGTATATTAATAAATTTGATATTCGGGTCGGGGCTCAGACATCTCATGAAGCGCGATTTTCAGTGCCTTTTTTGAACGAACCTTACTTGCTGAGTCAACTGTGGGAGGATAAAATGGGCCGAGTGTTTTTGAGTCGTTATGAGGCTCCGCGAGGACAGTGGATTCCTCAGGGAAAATTTCCGACAGATACTTTGCTCCGCAAAATGATGTGGGAAAGTGACAACTTTCTGGCCGAACAAATTTTACTGATGGTAGGACGGACCCTTACAGATAGCTTGCAAACGTCGGCTGCCATTCATGCTATCATACCGGATTCTGCACAAATCAGGTGGGTTGATGGATCCGGACTCAGCCGGTACAATCTATTGAGTCCGAATTATTTAGTGAAAGAACTGGATCGCATTCAAAGGATGATAGGGTGGGAGGAAATTCAAGCGTATTTCCCGGCAAACGGTCAGCAAGGGACCTTGAAAAACAGATATGAGCAATCTAAAGAACCGTATATCTATGCTAAGACAGGGACACTCAGCAACAATTATAATCTCAGTGGGTACATAAAAGGAGCAAGTGGGAAATGGTATATTTTTAGTTATATGCATAACCACTTTTTGGGTAGTCCGAATGACCTTCAGGAAGATATTGAAAAGGTTTTGTTTCACCTTCATCAAAAACTGTAACAGATGGCTGTGAGCCGTGAAAATGTTAAGCTTTTTCAGGAGCAACCCTGGAGCGAGAATTATCAGTACCCCTTGTATATTTACGATGGTAACCGGATTCAATCTCAATATGATGCGCTTGTGGCGGCACTCTCGGATCACCAGCATCAAATTCGGTATGCATGTAAAGCCAATAGCAACCTTTATATTTTGAAATTGCTTGCCGATAAAGGGGCGCATCTTGATGTAGTTAGTGTAAATGAAGGGCGAATAGGTGAAATGGCGGGTTTCCCTTCGGACCGCATACATTTTACGCCCAATGGTGTTCCTTTGGCCGAGTGCAGGGCCGCCCTCGACCGGGGTTATTCTCTCAGCTTAGATCACATTCCATCACTTCAGGCCTTGTCTGAGGAGCGCCCGGGCTTACCGGTTTGTATTCGTATTAATCCCGCAGTAAAAGCCGGAGGGCACGAAAAAATATCTGTTGGACATCAGGCCTCAAAGTTTGGGCTCTCTTTAGATCAAATGGGAGAGGTCGAAAAGCTGCAGTCTTCTGGAGCCATTCGAGTGGTTGGGATGCACATTCACACGGGTTCTGATATAGGAAATGTGGAGGCGATAAAAAAGGGAGCAAAAATTCTTTTTAAAGAAGCATTAGCGTTCCGGGATACGATTGAGTATTTGGATTTTGGAGGAGGCTTCAAGGTGTCGTATTTCGATGATGATTCAGCAACAGATATCAATGGGATCGGCTATTGGTTAACTGCGAAGATGAAAGAGTTTGAGTCACAATGTGGGCACTCAGTTCGTTTGGTTGTTGAGCCAGGCAAGTATTTGGTGAGCGAGGCCGGCTTTTTTCTGGCCGAAGTCTCACAGATAAAAACTACCTACGGTACGCAATTTGCTCATTTAAATACGGGCTTTAACCATTTTATTCGACCGATGTATTATGAAGCAAACCACAAAATCAGTGTGTATCGGAAGGAAAGGCATGCAAGTACAGAGGCGTATAGTGTCGTTGGATACTTATGTGAGACAGATACCTTTGCCTCAAAGCGGAATCTACCGAAACTAAATGTAGGCGATATTCTGATCTTTCATAATGCAGGTGCCTATGCGTTCTCAATGGCCTCGCAATATAACCAACGTTTGAGGCCCGCAGAAATCCTAATGTTAAATGGAGAATATCGTCTGATTCGGGAGCCGGAGCAGTTTTCTGATTTGCTGATTCGTCAAGTTCCGCTTGATTGACAAACAAGAAATGCTCAGTACTTTTTTTCTACTTGATCATTGGTCATCCATTTTCCCCAAACTCGATTATATGCATGAATTTGTTGAATGGTATCTCCGGATGGACTGATGAGTGGATAGGACTGATTTGCCCACTCAAATATACTACCATAAAGATTTTGGACATTTGTAAATCCAAGACCTTGTAATTTTTCACCAATTTTTTCTGATCTATACCCGACAGAGCAATACACAATAACTTTCTGATCAGGATTTAAATTACGCACTCTTTCAGACTGAAATTCTTCATACCCCACCCATATGGCGCCAGGGATATGGCTGACGTCATATTCTTCCCGAGAACGAGTGTCGAGTAGGATGACATTTTCTGGTCCAAGCTGATGGAGTTGATTTACACTTAAAACAGAGACTTCATCGGGATTGAGCATGGTAGAAAGGGTCCGATCGTAGGCCTTGTTTTGAACCAGCCCTGTAGGTTGTGCTAAACAAGATGGCAACAACAGTCCCAGTCCAGCTAAAAGAGCCCAAACCTTATTTTTTAAATGAATCATTATTTTGAGTTATAGTTCGACAGGGCCAGGGCCCAATTCATCAAAAATGATCTGTCCATCCTGACAATATGGAGTGCAATCAGCGGCTATTCGCTCCTCTATTTTTTTGGCGTGCTTTTGTGGGTAAAGAACATGAAGGTTGGGCCCTGCATCGAGGGTAAAGCATACGGGAAGTCCCTCGTCTTCACGCCAGGACCGAATCATATGAATTAATTTTATGGTGTCAGGTTCCATGAGGATATAAGACGGTGAAGAACACATCATTAATCCGTGTAAACCTAAAGCTTCACTCTCGGCTAATCGTGCAAATTCCTCCCAATCGCCCCGGCTTAGAATATGAAGAAGACTGATGATACGGTTTTGTGCTTGATGATAGCGGGCCGAAGCATAAGGGTTCTCATCCATGAGTTGGTGGCCCGCTGAGGACGAGACAGACTTTTCTTTTTTAGATACAATGAGAATAGCATCCTTCATATTCATGAACATATCGTGGACATGCGATTTAAGTGGGACAGCGAAGGTATCACTGGACTGAGGCCATTCCCCTGACTTCCCCCATATCGACCAATACCCAAAAATGGATCGGGCTGCACTTCCAGAGCCCAGCCTGGAAATATAGGAGGCTTTCCGCTCAAATTCATCATCGTCACTTAAGGTGCCAAACAGTCGGTCCTCCAGGCTGCACAGGCAAAGGCTAAGTGCACTCAAGGCCGATGCTGATGAAGCAATTCCGGAGGAATGAGGAAAGGAATTTGAAGAATCGACCTGAAGAGAGAGTTGACTTAAAAAAGGAAATTGCGGTTTGAGCTGTTCTAAGAAAGAAGCGATTCGCGCTTTAAAAGCTGGGGCGGGCTTACCGTCGAATAAAAATTCTAAATCAACTCCCGTTGTGTCCGATCTTTGTTGACGGGCTTGCCAACTTAATTTTGTGATGGTATGTGCTGCCGTGAGGGTGCCACTGATAGAGGGGTTTCGAGGAAGTTGCCGCCCATACTTTCCCCAGTATTTAACTATGGCTATATTCGAAGGGCTCTTCCATTCTACGGAGCCTGCCTGTATATCCTTGGATTCAAGAACCAAATCTTTCCCTAAAAACTCATCCGATTTCATACGTTGTCATTCTTGGAACTAATAATCATTTGAGAGGTGCTTCGAAAGGTACAAATTAATCAAGGATTGGGTATCATTGGTAATCGATCCTGCTCGTATTTTTTTATAATCCGCTCAATGTCATGAGATACGTCAAAATCACGGAGCACGATATCCATAAGCTCATCCTCCCCTTCAATATACCCTTCAGTTAAATTATAACTAAAAATTGTTCCCATGCCCGTGTAATAACTAGCCAAAAATGTGCCCCGGGTCTCTTTGATCAGGTCGTAAATGGGCATATTTAACTCTTTTTCTATCATCTCTACTAATATACGCCCCTGGGTTTTAGTGAGTTTTTTTAAGGGGTCTTCAAAATTTTCTTCCAATTCCTTTTGCAATCGCTTCAAATGACGTTTTCTCGATCGTTTATCCATCATGCGAGTTACATATTCTGCCTCTCGGTATATTTTGACGGCTTTTTTGGCATAGGGGTAGACCTTAGCTGCATATTTTTTGTAACGGAGATAGGTAATATAGTCTTCGCGACTGTCAAATTTTCGAGGTGACGAAATCTGAACGGAGTCGATTTCGGCCAAAAAAAGCGTATCATCTTCAGTAATTAACGCTTGAATTCGTTGTCCATCTATATACATATACTCTGTTCGGAGAGTATCGTTATTTTGGCCGACTAAAGCAAGTGCGGACCATAAACAAATAAAACCAATACCTAAGGCATTGGCCAATTTCGTTCTGAAACACTCATAAAAAAACTTAGATTTCATAAAACGTATAACGCAATAGCGGATCAAATGATTTTGTAGCTCTCTCAATATTCTAATCGAAGGTATTGAATTTTAGAGTCAAACCGTGTAAATGGGTTCTTATAGAATGAGCTCAGCTCGGACAAGTTTTTTCTAAATCAAAACACCAGGCCCTAAGTTGTAATATTCGATCTATTGATCAGGAGATCTTATCTTTGTCTCATATGAAACTCTTTTTTAAGCTGTTAAGCTATATTTTTCATCCGTGGTTGATCCTGAGTTATAGTGTATTACTATTGTGGTTAGTGAACCCATACATTTTTCAAGGCACTATGAACAATGTAAATCTACTACTAATAAAGATTTGGATCAGTAGCTTTTTATTTCCACTTATCATTGCCGGTATGATGATAGGTTTGCAGTTCGTGGATGTAAAAACATTGGACCGTGCGCGCGAGCGGGTTTTTCCTTTGATTGGCACTATGTTATTTTATATTTGGCTGACCGTGAACATGTATCGTTCAGGCGGCACTCCGGAAGCCTTACTGACCATTACGATGGGAGCCACTCTAGCCCTAATTTTTAGTTTTGTTGTGAATTTGGTCTTTCCGATTTCTTTTCATTCTCTTGGCATGGGCGTATTATTCAGCGTATCCACCCTCATCTATTTCTATTTTGGGTTTACAGACTTTACATGGCCGGGCAGCAGTTATTTGGTGGGTTCGCAGTGGTTAGTAGTCATTTTTTTATGGTTGTCAGGATGGGTGCTGACTGCTCGATCATGGCTAAAATCTTACTCTTTAGCCCGAGTTTATATTAGTGCCATTCTCGGATTTGTCTCACCCTGGATCGCTCTATTACAAATTGAACTTCTCTTATGACTTTAAAAAAAACAGCTCTTTTCTTTGGGTCGTTTAATCCGGTTCACATGGGCCATATGATTATTGCCCAGCACATGTTAAATGAAAGTGACCTTCAAGAGGTTTGGTTTGTCGTAAGTCCGCATAATCCGCTTAAGGACAAAAAGACACTGGCGCCGGACCACGATCGGTTATTTCTGGTACAGGAGGCTATAGGTGATCATCCCAAGATGAGAGCTTCCGCGGCTGAATTTCAGCTCCCTCAACCCTCTTATACTATTGACACCCTTGTCCACCTCAATGAAAATCACCCGGATCGCTCATTTTCTCTTTTAATGGGTGGAGACAATCTGAAACATTTTCATAAGTGGAAAAACTATGAGATATTGCTTCGAGATTACGAACTCTATGTTTATGATCGTCCCCAAACCGGGGATACCCGATTTGATGATCATCCGTCAGTTCATTTTTTTCAATCGACGCAAATGAATATTTCAGCAACGCACGTTCGGAAATTAATCAAGAAGGGGAAAAGCATACAATTTTTGGTGCCTGATGCCGTTTTCCATGCAATTAACGCCTCAAACCTGTACAGATGATTCGGGCAATTTGTCTTTCCTGTTTGCTATTTCTCGTTTTGCAGTCCAATCTCTCTGCACAAGAGGATTTAGCTATTGGTGAATGGAGATCCTTCCTTCCTCACACGGTAGGGTCTTATGTTACGGAAACTGAAGACCGTATTTTTTACGTAGCAAACCAAACACTAACCCGCTTTAATAAGTCTGATTTGCAACAGCAGTTTATTTCAACTATCGACGGTCTTTCAGGGGTGGGTGTGGAATGGGCTTCTTATAACTCACAAGTTGGAGTCCTTGTCGTCATTTATAAGGATAGCAATATCGACCTCATATATGAGGATGAGATCATTAATATTAGTGATATCCCCAGAAGTACTCAGCTCTCTGGTGACCGTTCCGTTCGAAATGTATTTCAATGGGAAGACCAAATCCTGTTGGCTACCGGATTTGGCTTAGTCATTTTAGATTTGGAGGATGCCGTCATTCGTGAAGTAGTGCAAACCCCATCACCTGTTGAAGATGTCTCCATTTGGAACGACCAGTTTCTGGCCATAACGAATGGAGAAATATTTAGCCTGGGCCTTTCTCAAATTTTTAATTTTGAATTTTGGAGTTTATGGGAAAATGAGACTGACTCCTGGAACTTAGATTCCGGTTTGTCAGCGGTTGAAACTTTTGACGATAAGCTCTTTTTGGCCAAAGATTCACTTCTGTATTTGAGGAACAGCAGTGAAACGAGCTTACTCGGCAGTTTTGAGCGGCCCACTGATCGAGTTCAATTTCTGCAAGCAGGGTATAATTATTTATTAGTTGGTATTAGGAATAATGCCGATAGAGATTATGTTCGGTTTTATGAACCGGATTTAAGCTTCGTAGAAAGCCCATTCTCATGCCATGGGAAACTAAGTCACGCCATTGAAACGAAGGAAGGACGGATTTTTTACGGGGATGATTTTGGTGGATACAGATTTTCCGAATCTCCCACAGCCCCCTGCGAATATATTTTTAATGACGGGCCCAAGGATTTTGCTAATAGTGATATAGATTTCAGGGATGGAAAGCTGGCTATTGCGGGAGGTGGCCCAAGGGATCAACAACTTAGTTATGAGTTCTCACGCCGGGGAATGTATATTCTTAATAATGGCGAATGGACCAATGTGTCTCCGGATAATACACCTGAATTGGAAAGCCCGGATACGGTATTAGAGTTCTTTCGGGTATTAATTGACCCTATTGACACAGAAACGATTTGGGTGGGATCCTACTTTAGCGGGGTGGTCCGCTATCGTGAGGATGATATAGCAGTCTACACACAAGAGAACTCTTGTTTAGAAGGAACAGTCGGAGATGATTTGCGTGAGCGAATTTCTGGTATGGCTTTTGACGAAACGGGCAACTTATGGCTCACAAACTTTGGTGCTCCTGAAGGCTTAAAAGTATTGCGAAGGAATGGAGAATGTGAAGGATGGAATGTACCTACGTCCTCTAGTTTAGTGGATGTTAGCATTGATCCCAACGGGTTTATTTGGTCTACGGTTTTCGCTAATGATGCCGGAATTCTGGTTTTTGACCCGGATCCGGAAGGTATAAATGGGGAGCGCTTTAAAGTGTTTAATCGAGCCAATAGCGCCCTGCCGACCAACGCCGTGACTTGTCTTACCGTAGATAGAAGTGGGAATATTTGGGCGGGCACCACGGAAGGCGTTGTTTTATTTGCGTGTGGAAGTGCCGTTTTTGATTTTGACTGCAGCAGTCGCCCCATCGTCGCTGAAGCTGGAGAAAATGTAGGAGACTTCTTATTGAATAATGTGCGAATTACCGCATTGGGGGTTGATGGAGCAAATCGGAAGTGGGTCGGCACAGAGGGCGGCATCATCGTAATATCACCCTCTGGAAGTGAGGAGGTTTTTCGACTGAATACCAATAATAGTCCCTTGTTTAGCGATGCGATCGTCGATTTTGAATATGATGGGGAGACCGGAATCATGTATATAGCTACCTCTGAAGGAGTGATGGCTTATCGGACTCAAACCACCCAGGGAAACACCTTCAATCTTCCCGATGCATATGTTTACCCCAATCCTGTGCGTCCCGAATATGATGGGCCCATCGCGATTAAGGGGCTGGCTGAAGACGCTTTGGTGAAAATTACAGACGTAGAAGGCCGACTCATTCACGAAACTCGTGCGCTCGGCGGACAAGCTGTTTGGGATGGTACACAATGGAATGGAGACCGGGTGGCTTCAGGGGTATATCTGGCATGGGTGAGTGGACAGGGTGAATTTGCCCAACCTTCCGATGCCGTATTGAAATTTGTAGTTATTCGGTAACTTGGGTCATTACTTTCCTGTATAAAGTTTCATATTGATCTAGAATATCAGTGATGTGAAACTCTTTAGCCTTTTTAAGGGCCTTTTCCCGGAATGAATTCAACCGCTCCGGACTCTCTAATATAGAGCAACACCCTTTTGCCATAGCTAGAGTGTCGCCTACCTCATATAAAAAACCCGTTTCACCATGAATGTTGACTTCTGGAATTCCACCGATGTTAGATGAAACCACAGGAACTTCACATGCCATGGCTTCTAATGCCGCCAAGCCGAAACTTTCATTGGCCGAGGGAAGTAAAAAAACATCAGATATAGATAATAGCTCTTCGATAGCTTCCTGTTTTCCCAAAAATCGCACACAATCGTTCAAACCCTCTGAACGAGTGAGTCGCTCTAATTGAGGACGCTCAGGACCATCGCCAACTAAAAGTAGTATGGTGGGATGGTGTTCCCGGACTCTCTTCAAAATATCTATGGTATCTTTTACCCGCTTCACTTTTCGAAAATTCGAGGTATGCATCAAAATATGCTCTCCATTCGGAGCCAATAAATCCCGAAAATGACTTTTGTTCACTCTTTTGAATCGGTCAAAATCGATAAAATTGTAGATCACCTCAATATTTTGTTGGACATCAAAAGTGGCATAAGTCTCATCGCGCAAATATTCGGAAACAGCTGTTACCCCATCGGATTCATTGATACCGAATTCTACGACGGACTTAAAACTCCTATCATTACCTACCAGGGTAATGTCTGTTCCATGTAAAGTAGTTATAACGGGTAGGTGCTTCCCCATTTTGGCCAGTATGCTTTTTGCTAAATAGGCTACAGAGGCATGAGGCACTGCATAGTGAACGTGAAGTACGTCCAGGTCGGCATAGGTAGCGACGTCGACAAGCTTACTTGCCAGCGCAGATTCGTAGGGCGTAAAGTCAAAAACGGGATAATCCATGGTGGTAACCTCATGGTAAAACACATTTTCTTGAAAACCGGAAAGACGAGCTGGTCTGCTGTAAGTAATAAAGTGGACGCTGTGCCCCTTTCGAGCAAGGGCTAAACCTAATTCTGTAGCAACGACTCCAGAACCGCCAAAAGTCGGATAGCAAACAATACCTATATTCATCGAAATGTATTTTTTTTACGAAAGGAAAAAACCCTTTTTAGAATCAATTCTTTGATCAACTTATGGAACCGAAACAATCAAAGAAGCAAAGTGTTATAATAAAGATATAAACACTTTACATTTTATTACATGAAGCCTTCGAAAGAATGCATTCATTAAAAATATGTTGACCCTTGGCCGTTTACTCTATTGGTGATCTTGAAAAACTGTCGGGCATAAAGGCTCACACTCTCCGTATATGGGAGAAAAGATACGACCTACTTTCTCCGAAGAGGACGGATACGAACATAAGGTATTTACGAAGATGATGATTTAAAGCAGCTCATGAATGTTGCCATCCTTAAAAAACAAGGAATGCGAATTTCTCATATTGCGGCCTTAAGTAAGTCTGATATTAAAAAAAAGGTACGGGAAGCTAATCAAAATGATGTTGGAGGCCATCCTCAAATTGATGCACTGACATTAGCCATGATTGAGTTTGATCAGGCTCATTTTGATGAGTTGATGGATAAGTTTGTTGACTCCATGGGATTTGAAACTTGCATGGTGGAAGTCATTTATCCTTTACTGAACAAATTGAGTATTCTTTGGATGACCGGTTCCATTAAACCGGTGCAGGAACAATTTATGAGCTATATGATTCGGAATCGGATTATCTCTGCTACTCACAATCTTCCAGCTCCGATTTCTGACTATCAATTCCTTCTCTTTTTACCTGAGGGAGAAAACCAGGAAATCAGCCTTCTTTTCCTGCAATATATTTTACGGGCCAGATCTGTACAGACTATTAACATCGGTTTGGGAACCTCCCTTGAGGATGTTAAAGATGCTTGCCAGATTATTCAACCCGATTTTTTATTTACAATCATTAATCAGCCACCCGAAGGAATATCCGCAAGGGCATATTTAAATCAGCTTTCCCAGTTGGTACCTGAAGGAAAAATATGCGTAACGGGATATCAATTGGCCCATGCCGATTTATCTGATGCCAATCAAGTCGTGTACTTAGATAGTTTGCATCAAGCGGTAGAGTATGTAGACAATCTTGCTGTGTTAAACAAGTCCGGCTCATAGGTACATGGGGATTTGCTTCATTTTGACTCCTCAAAAGTAGTAGAAAGCGATCGGGATCTTTACGATCATCTGTATGCAATAGCAAAGAGCACTAAGTTGGAACCAAGGGCACCATGTGAACGAAATCAACTCCTCTCAGGGCTTTCTTTATTTTCGTCCCTGAAGCAATTTTTTAATACGATTATACTCTGTATTTCGAGCCGTGCGAGTTGAGCATTTCCGTTCTTTCGCTTCTTGCTTAATCTCCTCAACCCGATTTTTAGGACTGGGGTGCGTACTCAAAAAAGCGGGGGGTTGGGGTTGGTCTTGTATCTTCTCAAAAAAAGAGGCGGCTCCGGCAGCATTATACCTGGTTTTACATAAATACCGAACAGAGGCTGCATCTGCTTGACTTTCGTGAAATCGACTAAAGGATAAAGAGGTAAGAGATAATGCAATTTGTCCCACTAAGCCGGCCTCAGATTGTCCTGTGACCACTTGACGCACTAGATCTAAACCGTGAAGTTTTGTCATTTGAGCTGTGGAATGCCTGTAGGCCGCATGGGCAATTTCATGCCCCATTACGCCTGCCAGGTCATCTGCATTATCTAAAAACAAGATCAGTCCGGTATAGACATAGATATATCCACCGGGTGTAACAAAGGCATTGAGTGTTTCATCATCATCAATAATACTTACTTTCCAGGCAAACTTATCCCGATGGTCTACTTCACCGGAATTTAATATTTCGTTGGTCATAGATCGCAGATAACGATACGCCTCCTCATTTCCGCGCTCGGGCAATAATGGGAAATTCTCTCGGTCCGACTCTATTTGTTGACTAACCTGCAAGCCCAGTTTGACGTCATCCTCAACAGGGAAAAGGTTAAAGTTATTCCAGGCCTTTTTGGCGGGGTCACAACTCCAAACGCCCATCATTATTAAACTTAAAAGTAGAATTCCAATTTTTTTCATGACACATCTTGATTTACAGTTGATATCCCAGGCCAAAACCTAAATACTGTGCTGTGGCCAAATGGGATTTCAAATATACGGTTAAAAAAGCACCCGAGTGCCTTTCATTTTGAATAAAGTAATATCTCGCAAACAGCTGGTTGTAAATAGGGAAGGTCTCTCTGCGAGTCTGAATATATATACCAGCTACCACCCCAAAACTCACGGGTCCAATAACAAACTCATCTCCCAGATAAAGCAAATAGGCTGTTGCATACTGAAGGGCTTCTCTGCGATCGACCACCCCAAGCATGCCCCTCTGAAAATGAGCTCTTTCCATATTTCGCTCCCATTCTACCCCCAGATGCAATCTTTGCACAGGCGTTATTGACCTTGTGACGGCCATTTTTACCACGTAGACGGGAAACTTCGGTCCGGGATAATTACTTTGACTGGTCCAGGCCAAAACTCCAGCGGCCTCTACAGACCACTTTCGTATGGAAAAAGAAGTAGGAGAAAGATCAGGGAAAGAGCGCTCCTCTCGAGAGGGCCAAATGGAAAGACCCAACTCGGCTGTATTTAAGCCGGTGTTTGGGGTAGACATACGGCCATTTGAAACATGGGTGAAATCGGCAAAAATTCCCAAGCGATATGCTTTTACAGGAAAGCTATATTGAAACTTAATACGGGTCATGGTATTCCACCGCGTTCCGATAGCTGTATTTATGGGGTTTTCTAAGGGGTCGAATGGGCTAAAAACATAAGAAAGACCGCTTCCATACATGAAATCCCATCGCCGGCCGCTCTGATTTCGAGAAAAAGGAATAGTAATCGACGGATAGAGACTTACCGCTCCCCCAAGTATAGACCGATTTCCAAAGGTGTGGTACCGCAAATGAGCACCCACATTCGGATAATTGTAGTATTGAGCCCAGCCTTGCTGATCATGTGTAAACCATTGAGCCGAAAGGTCGATACTTTTCGTCCATTCATCTGAGGGAAATTGAAACTTCTTTGAGTGGCGTATCAAGCCACCAAGTCCGGCATCAAGTCTGCCATGGAACCGCTGGGCTTCTGCATTTTGGGTGCCCAGAAACAAAAGAAAACTGAAATAAATAAGCCATCTTCTCATTCCAACTCC
>Ga0209931_1000123_pt1 | contig 42206 bp, 41 predicted proteins | sample SalPonR1_B_D1_MG_FD_185697 | JGI IMG/M metagenome (GOLD analysis project Ga0209931, IMG submission 185697) | Salt pond soil microbial communities from South San Francisco under conditions of wetland restoration - Salt Pond MetaG R1_B_D1_MG... ...
CCGGACCGAACTTTTTAAACTTTTGAAACTTATTTGCCGGGAAGACGGCGAGCAATGGTGGCAGCCGCCTGTGGACTGCCACGATGAATAAGTTTCAAAAGTTTAAAAAGTTCGGTCCGGCACCTGAAAGCGGTCGAGGCGTTGGTGGTAGGCGGACTTTGCGGCATCACGTTCTTCGTCGCTCCAGCCCAGGTGGTCGCCAGCGACCGAGGCCACGGCATCCAGGACGTCCCGGCCCAGCTGCGGACCCAGGCCGATCATCATGCGCCGTTGCAGCAAGTCGTCCAGGGTGCGGGCGTGTTCCTGCTCCAGGCTAAAGATCACCTCTGCGGCGATCGCGCCCGTGCGCTGACAGACGATCTCGCCCAGCGCCGGCTCGGTAACCGCCATCTCCGCAATCTCGAGCGCCCGGCTGCCGTAGACAGAGAGCAGATGGCCGGCGGTCTCGTCCGCGACGACCCCCGCAGCCGCCAGCCGCTCCCGCGCCTCCTCGAAATCCGCGCCGCCCGGCAGCGGCTCGTCGTCCGTGGGACACCCGGGCAGATCGCGCTCCAGCAGCCGGCCGATGCGGTCCACGACCTCCTCCGCCAGGTGGCGATAGGTGGTGAGCTTGCCGCCGATGATCGACATCAGCCCCCGGGCCACGTCGTCGTGTTCGCGGATGATGTGCTTGCGCGTGATCGCGCCCTCCGGCCCCTCCTCCCAGGGCAGCGGCCGCACGCCGCAGTAGGTGTAGTGCACCGATTCGCGCCCGAGGCCGGCTCGCGGGAACACCCGGTTGGCCTCACCCAGCAGGTAATCCACCTCCTCGCCGCTCGCCCGCGCATCCGCGGGGTCGCCGGAGTAGCGGATATCCGTGGTGCCGATCAGATACAGCCCGGCCCACGGGATGACGAACATCGGCCGCCCGTCGGCCTCGGCCTCGATGTAGAACGCGCTCTTCGGCGCCCCCTCGAACGGCGACACCACGACGTGGCTGCCCTTCGTGCCGCCCATCAGCCGGGGCAGCCGCGCGGGCAGCCCTTTCAGCACCCGATCCACCCACGGGCCGCCGGCGTTCACGACCACCGGCGCGTGCACGCGGTGCCGCTCTCCGGTCGCCAGATCCCGGTACTCGACGCCGTCCATCGTGCCCGACCCGTCACACAGCGCTTCCACCCGGCAATAGTTGCGCAGCACGGCGCCGGCCCGCTCGGCCGCCACCAGATTCTCGATCACCAGCCGTTCCGCCCAGGGCACCTGGGCGTCGTAGTAGGCGGCCGCCCCGCGCAGCCCCTCGGCCAGCATCCCCGGCTCTTCCGCCAGCAGCTCCCGCCGGCTCAGCATGTCGTGCCCGGGCAGTTCCTTGCCGAGCGACAGCAGATCGTAGGCGAGCATACCGGCGCGGATCAGCGCCTTCCCCCGCCTCGCGCCCCGATAGACCGGGATCACGAGCTTCAGCGGATGCACCAGGTGGGGCGCGGCCTCGAGCAGATGACGCCGCTCGTGCAGCGATTCGTAGACCAGCGAGATCTCCGCGTATTCCAGATAACGCAGCCCGCCGTGGATCAGCCGGCTGGACCAGGCCGTGGTGGCGGCGGAGAAGTCGTCCTGCTCCAGCAGCAGCACGTCCAGCCCCCGTTCCGCCGCATCCCGCGCGATTCCCGCCCCGTTGATGCCGCCGCCGATGACGACGACGTCGTAACGGGACCCGCTCTCTCCCTCGCCGGCCGACGCCTCGCTCACGGCCGGGTCTGCCCGTCGCCGCGCACCAGGTACTTGTAGCTCGTGAGCTGCTCGGCGCCGACCGGCCCGCGCGCATGAATGCGCCCGGTGGCGATGCCGATCTCCGCGCCCATGCCGAACTCGCCGCCGTCGGCGAACTGGGTGGACGCGTTGTGCAGCAGGATGGCGCTGTCGAGTTCGTGGAAGAAACGCTCCACCGGAACCGATGCCTCCGCGACGATGGATTCCGTGTGGCCCGAACCGTAGCGGCGGATATGCCCGATGGCCCCCTCCACGCCGTCCACCACGCGGATGGCGATCACCGCGTCCAGATACTCGGTGCGCCAGTCGGCCTCTTCCGCCGGCTCGCAGCCGTCCAGGATCCGGCAGGCCTCCGCATCGCCCCGCAGGCGGCAGCCCGCCTCGCCGAGCGCCGCGCCGATCCGCGGCAGCAGCGCATCGGCCACCGCGCGGTCCACCAGCAGCGTCTCCGCCGCCCCGCAGATTCCCGTGCGCCGCATCTTGGAATTGACGACGACCGCCACCGCCTTCTGAGGATCGGCACTCTCGTCCACGTAGACGTGGCACAGCCCCTCCAGATGACCGATGACGGGCACCCGGGCGTCCCGCTGCACCCGCTCCACCAGGCTCCGGCCGCCCCGGGGCACCACCACGTCCACGCAGCCGTCCAGCCCGGACAGCAGCGCGCCGACCGCCGCGCGGTCGCGAGTGGGCACCATCTGGATGGCCGCCTCGGGCAGGCCGGCGGCGGCCAGTCCCGCGGCCAGGCTCGCGAGGATCGCCCGGCTCGAGTGATAGCTCTCCGACCCGCCGCGCAGGATCACCGCGTTGCCGGACCTCAGGCACAGACCGCCCGCATCCGCGGTTACATTCGGCCGGCTCTCGTAGATGATGCCGATCACGCCCAGCGGCACGGTCACGCGCTGGATGACGAGGCCGTTGGGCCGGTCCCACTCGGCAATCACCCGGCCGACCGGGTCCGGCAGGGCCGCGATGGCCTCGAGGCCGGCCGCCATGGCCTCGACCCGGTCCTCGTCCAGCGCGAGGCGATCCAGCATGGCGTCCGACAGGCCCTTCTCCCGCGCCAGCGCCATGTCCCGGCCGTTGGCGCTCAGCACCTCGGCGGCCGAGCGTCGCAGGTGCGCCGCCGCGGCCGTGAGCGCCTGCTCGCGCTGCTCGGCCGTGGAACGGGCCAGCTCGCCGGCCGCATCGCGCGCCGCGCGCCCGATTTCCTCCATCAGTGCGTCCACTTCCGCCTGCAGTACGCTTTCGTCCGCGTTCGCGTGCGCGCGCTCGCTCATGCCGTTGCCTCGTCTTTCCGTCCGTCGTCCGCCGCCGGGAACAGCACCAGATCGTCCCGGTGGACCATCACGCTGCGACCGGCGAAACCGAGTATCCGGTCGATCTCCTCCGAGCGCCTGCCGCGGATGCGCCGGGCATCCTCCGCGCCATAGGCGATCATACCGCGGCCGATCTCCGTGCCGTCCGCGTCGGCCAGAGCCACGGTATCGCCGCGGGCGAACTCTCCCTCCACCGCCGTGACGCCAACCGGCAGCAGGCTGCCGCCCCGGGCGAGCGCGGCCACCGCGCCGGCGTCCAGCCGCAGCCGACCGCGCACCTCCAGGCTGCCGGCGATCCAGCGCTTGCGCGCCGCCACCGGACTGGCGCCCGCCCGGAACAGGGTGGAGCGCCGCCCCGCCGCAAGCGCCGCGATCGGCGACCGCACGCGTCCGTCGGCGATGATCATGTCGCAGCCCGCGGCCACGGCGATGCGGGCCGCGGCGAGCTTGGTGCGCATGCCGCCGGAACCCCAGCGGGAAGAGACCGGCCCGGCCATCGCCTCGATCTCCGGCGTGAGGCGCTCGACCTCCGGGATGTGTTCGGCGCCTGCATCCGTGGCCGGATCCGCCGTGTACAGGCCGTCGATATCGGACAGCAGCAGCAGGCCGTCCGCGCTGACCATCTGCGCGACCCGAGCCGCGAGGCGGTCATTGTCGCCGTAGCGAAGCTCGTCCGTGGCCACGGTGTCGTTCTCGTTGATCACCGGCATCGCCCCGAGCTCCAGCAGCGTCTCCAGCGTGCCGCGCGCATTGAGGTGGCGGCGCCGGTCCTCGGTGTCGTCCGGCGTGACCAGCACTTGGGCGACGGTCACGCCGTGATCCGCCATCACCGACTGCCAGGCATGGGCGAGGCGCACCTGGCCCACCGCGGCGGCCGCCTGCTGTTCCTCCAGCCGGGATCGGCGGCGTGCGAGCCCGAGGGGTGCGCTGCCGAGCGCCACGGCGCCGGAGGAGACCACCAGCACCTGGCGCCCCTCGGCGCGGAGCGCGGCGAGGTCGGCCGCCAGCGCCGCCAGCCAGTCCCGGTCCAGCGCGCCGTCCTCGGTGGTCAGCAGCGCCGAGCCTATCTTGACCACCAGCCGCCGGTAGTCCCCCGGCCTGCCGCGCGAACTCACGGCCTCGGCCCCGACGGTCTCAGGCGCTGTCCCGCAGGCCGGTCTCGTGGGCCAGCACCTGCTCGCCCCGGGACATGGCCAGCGCGCCGCTGCGCACCACGGCGATGATCCGCGCGATGCCGGCGGCGCGGTCCATGAACTCCTGCACTTGCTTCACCGTGGCCGTCAGCTCCAGCGTGAAGCTGGTCTGGGAGTCGTCGAGAACCCGCGCGCCCGCCGAGTCGACCAGGCCGCGGAGCTCCTCGTACGCGCCGGTCGGCACCTTCAGTTTCAGCAGCAACAACTCCCGCTCGAAGTGCTCGCCCAGCGTCATGTCGTGAATGTTCACCACGTCGATGAGTTTGCCCATCTGATTCACGATCTGGGCGATGACCGCGTCGGAGCCGCTCGAGACGACCGTGAGCCGGGACAGCGTCGGGTCGTCGGTGGGCGCCACGTTCAGCGATTCGATGTTGTAGCCGCGGGTGGAGAACATGCCCGTGAGACGGGTCAGTGCCCCCACCTCGTTCTGCATCAGTACGGAGATGACGTGTCGCATGATCCGGCGGGTCCCGTGGCAAGAATGACGTAACGTGATGATACTGGCGCTTATTCCCGCCTATTGCAATGCACAAGGAATTGACCGAGACTCGATCGGACCCTTGATTTTCCGCCGTTCCCCGGGCTCGCGGCAGGCCGCAGCCCCAGCGCGATGCCGCGAGCGAGTTGCCATGAGCGAGATCAGCGAGACGAAATCCACCCCCGCCCACCCGCTGGCGGGCAAGACCATGACCGGCGCGGACATCATCGTGCAGGTACTGGTGGACGAGGGCGTGGACACGATCTTCGGCTACAGCGGCGGCGCGATACTGCCGACCTACGACGCCGTGTTCCGCTACAACGACGAACACCGCGGCGAAGACGGGCGCTCGCCCGTGCCACTGGTGGTACCCGCAAACGAACAAGGCGCCGGCTTCATGGCTGCGGGCTATGCCCGGGCCAGCGGCAAGGTGGGCGTGGTAATGGTCACCTCCGGCCCCGGCGCCACCAACACGGTGACACCGGTGCGCGACTGCATGGCCGACTCGGTGCCCATCGTCGTCATCAGCGGCCAGGTGCCCACCGGCGCCATCGGCAGCGACGGATTCCAGGAAGCGCCGGTCGCCGCCATCATGGGCGCCGTCGCCAAGCACGTGTTCCTGGTCACTGATCCGGAGCGCCTCGAGGCCACCGTGCGCACCGCCTTCGAGATCGCCCGTACCGGCCGGCCCGGACCGGTGGTGGTGGACGTCCCGAAGGACGTGCAGAACTGGGAAGGCAACTTCCGCGGCAGCGGCTCCCTGCCGGTGCCGGGCTACCGACGCCGGCTCCGGACCGCCATGGCCGACTCGCTCTCGGCCGAGCAGTGCGAGAACTTCTACCGCATGCTGGCCGAGGCCGAGCGTCCGCTGATCTACGCGGGCGGCGGCGTCGTCAACTCCAACGGCACCGAGGCGCTGCGCGAGTTCGCCGACCAGCACGGCATCCCTGTCACGACCACCCTCATGGGCATCGGCGCGGCCGACACCACGCAGCCGCTGTCGCTGCACATGCTGGGCATGCACGGCACGGCCTTCGCCAACTATGCGGTGGAGGACTGCGATTTCCTCGTCGCCGTGGGCGCGCGCTTCGACGACCGGGTGGCCGGGGTGCCGAAGAAATTCGCTCCGAACGCGCGCCACATCGCCCATTTCGACGTCGACCCGTCTGAGATCGGCAAGGTGAAGAGCGTGCACTGGCACTACATCGGCGAGCTGACCTCCAGTCTGCGCAAGCTGTCCGCATACGGCCGGCGCATCGGCTTCGACAAGGACTACTCGCGCTGGCACGGCGAGATCGCCGACCTGAAGAAGACCTATGCGCTGAACTACGACCGGGAAAGCGAGTTGATCCAGCCCCAGTACGTCATCGAGGAGATCAACCGGCTCACGGGCGGCGAGGCCATCATCTCCACCGGCGTCGGCCAGCACCAGATGTGGGCGGCGCAGTATTTCGACTTCAAGGCGCCGCGCCTGTGGCTGACCTCGGGCAGCATGGGCACGATGGGCTTCGGCCTGCCGGCGGCCGTGGGCGCCCAGTTCGCGCGCCGCGACCGGCTGGTCATCGACATCGACGGCGACGCCAGCATCCGCATGAACCTCGGCGAGCTGGAGACGGTCACCACCTACGAGCTGCCGGTGAAGGTCGTGGTGCTGAACAACTACGGCGACGGCATGGTGAAGCAGTGGCAGCGGCTCTACTACCGCGGCCGCCTGTCGGCCAGCGACAAGTCGCTGCACAGCAAGGACTTCGTCAGGGCGGCCCAGGCCGACGGTTTCCAGTACGCCGTCAGGCTGGATGAAAAGCAGCAGGTGCCCGAGACCATCCGCGAGTTCATCGAATATCCCGGCCCGGCGTTCCTCGAGGTCATCATCGACCCGGAGGCGAGCGTCTTCCCGATGGTGGGGCCCGGCATGCCGTACTCGGAGATGATCACCGGCGACTTCATCCCGAGTCGCAGCAAGCAGGGCTCCCGGGAGGCCGGTCCGTCCGAGATGTTCTGAAGCCGCGGGCGCGATCCAGCTCTCAGCGGCTCAGGGGCGGCCGTGACGCTCGGCCAGTGCCTCGATGGTGGCGGGCGCGTTCTCCTGGCGGATCAGCGCGCGCCGGCGCAGGAAGCGACGCATGCCGGCCGGACCCATGCGTGAGCCGCCCAGGCCGGAACACTTGAAGGAATCCTTCTCCGCCTCGTAGAACTGTGCGGTCATCGCGCCGTCGTTGAGACTGACGGCACCGGCTTCCAGGTGTCGGCCCACGGCCTCGGCCTCCTCCAGGCTGCCGGCCAGGACCGCGGCCGAGAGACCGAACTCGCTGTCGTTCGCGAGCGCGACGGCCTCCTCCACGGTATCGAACGGCATCACCGGGATCACCGGCCCGAAGGTCTCCTCGCGCATCAGCGCCATGCCGTGATCCACGTCCGTCACCACCGTCGGCCGTATCCACAGGCCGCCGCCGTGGGTCTCGATCTCGCCGCCCGCCCGGATGCGCGCGCCCCGCGCCACCGCCTCCTCCAGCTGCGCGCGGATGGTTTCGGCCTGCCGGTCGAAGATCAGCGGGCCGATGTGGCCTTCGTGGATGTCGGGCCAGTTGAGCCCGACGCGTTCGGCGGCAGCGACCAGCTCCGCGACGAACTCGCCGAAGTTCTCCCGCGCAACGTATACGCGCTCGATGGACTGGCAGGCCTGTCCGGTCGCCGTCACCGACGCCCGCAGCGCCGTGGCCGCCGCCTGCTTCGGGTCGGCGCTCGCCATGACGATCATGGGATCCTTGCCGCCGAGTTCCAGGAAGGCGGGGATGAAGCGGGCGGCCGCCGCCGCGCCCACCTTGCGCCCGGTGGCCACGCTGCCGGTGAAGCACACGGCATCCACGTTGTCGATCAGCGCCGCGCCGGTGTCGCCGTCGCCCTGCACGAAGCCGAGCACGGCATCGAGCAGGGGCACCTCCGCCAGCGCCGCGGCGAGCGGCGCGACGAAGCGCGGCGTCACCTCGCTCGGCTTCACCAGCACCGCGCAGCCCGCGATCAGCGCCGGTATGGCGTCGATGAGCGACAGCGTCAGCGGGAAGTTCCAGGGGCTGATGGCGCCCACCAGCGGCACGGGCACCAGCTGGGTGCGGTAGGTGATGCCCGGCACCGAAGAAGACTGCAGCGGCTCGGCCAGCATCTCGGGCGCGAGCCGCGACCAGCGCTGCACGGTGCCGGCAATGCCGCCGATCTCCGCGACGGAGACGAAATGACGCCCGGTGTCGGCGACCAGGGCGTCCAGGAGCGCTTCCCGATGGCGTTCTATGGCGCCGACCCATTCATCCAGCACGCCGATGCGCTCTTCGAGCGACCGCGCCGCCCAGCCGGGCTGGCCCGCCCGCAGGCGGGCCGCGGCGGCGGCGACGGCAGCGGCGTCGGCCGCAGCGATCCGGTAGTCGTATGCGCCGGTGCGCGGATTGCGGACGTCGAGCAGGCGTTCGTCGCTCATGGCGTGCCGCGGCGCTCTCTGGCGATGGGACCGGGACTGAGGCTCAGTGGCGGGACTCCGCTTCCTCGCGCGCTTCGCGCCGCTGCTCCATCAGGCTGCGGAAGTACGACCAGCTGGTGACGTTGCGACGGGCATCGTCCACCGGCGGCGGCTCGCGATAGATGGGGTAGTTCTCCTCGATCTGCGCCTTCATCGTGTCCGAGAGTTCGTCGTAGCCGTCGATCTTGAGACCCGCCGTGTGCATGTAGATGTCGCCGTGGCGACCGCCCATCTTCATCCAGGGCAGCCACTGCGAGCGGCGCACCCAGCCCACGCGGACGTCGGCCGTGTCCTTGCCGGCATCCACCAGGTCGTCGATGTCGCCCATGAAGTTGAACATCTCGGTGGCGTGATAGGTGCCGCCGACGTAGGGCTGGTAGTCCCCGCCGAGCGGGTTCGGGTAGAACAGCGGCACCGTGATGGTCATCCACCAGGCGTTGTTCTTCGTCGACAGGCCGACCCGATACGGCTCGCCGTCGGCGGTGCGCTCGAAGGTGGGCCGGCCGTTCACCGGATCGTTGGTGACGTGCACCACTTCCACGGTCTCGCCGGTCCAGGGGTTTTCCCACTGCTCCAGCACTTCTCCCGTCTCCGGGTCCTTGTAGAGCAGGATCTCCCGGCTTACCAGCCGATAGCCCTCGCCGCGCTGCGGATCGGTGATCGTGCCGCACTGACGCACGTTCATGCCCTCCACCAGGAACAGCAGCTTGTCCGCCTCGCCGGGCACCCGGCTGTAGGCCCGGCCGTGCCACCAGTAATAGACCGGCTTCTCGTCTTCCAGGGAACACATGATCTTGCGCGAGGCGGCGACGGCACCCTCGCCCGTGGACAGATCGATCCCGGCCGACTGCGCGACCGGCGCCGCCATCAGGCAGATCAGCATCGCAGCTGCCGTGGTTATGGTCATCGCAGTCGCGTTCGCAAGCAACATCCTCGGGCTCAGATGCATTCCTGTTCTCCTTCTCGCTGTTCCCGCACTGCCCGCCGGAACGCTCCCCTGCGGGCGGCTAGAGCTTATCACGTCGGCTTCGCGCCACCGCCGGTGAGACGGCAGAATTCCCCGGCGGCCACGTTGCCGCCGGAGAGCACCACCACGGTGGTGCCGTCGCTCCCGACCTTGCCCGTCAGCAACGCGGCGAGGGCCACGGCGCCGCCGGGTTCCAGCACCAGGTGCAGCTCCTCGAAGGCATGGCGCATGGCGGCAACGGCCTCCTCGTCCGTCACCGTGAGGACACCCGCGAGCCGGCGCTGCAGTACCGGGAAGGTCAGCCGGCCCGGTGAGGGCGTCAGCAGGGCGTCGCAGACCGACCGCGCCTCCGGCGACACGCTCTCCCGCCGGCCGCTGGCCAACGAGCGGGCCGTGTCGTCGAAGGCGGCGGGCTCGACCGCCCAGATATCAGCCGCCGGCGCCAGCGACTCGGCCGCCAGCGCGATGCCGGCGCTGAGACCCCCTCCGCCGCAGCACACGAGGATACGGTCGGGCACGGTGCCGAGTTCCCGGGCCTGGCGACAGATCTCCAGCCCTACGGTGCCCTGGCCGGCGATCACCGCGTAGTGGTCGTAGGAAGGCACCAGCGTCGCGCCGCGCTCCTCGGCGATCCCGCGGCCGATCGCCTCCCGGTCCTCGCGATAGCGGTCGTAGGGACGGATCTCCGCGCCGAGCCGCCGCGTCGCCTCCACCTTCCTTTGCGGCGCGTCCTCCGGCATGACGATAGTGGCCCGCATACCGAGCAGCCGGGCCGCCTCGGCCACGCCCTGGGCGTGGTTGCCCGACGACCACGCCACCACTCCGCGCTCCCGTGCCTCCGGCGGGATCTGCGCCAGGCAGTTGTAGGCGCCGCGGATCTTGAAGGAACCCGTGCGCTGCAGGCACTCCGGCTTCAGCAGCACGCGTCCACCGGCCCGCTCGTTCAGCGCCGGCGATTCCAGCAGCGGCGTCTGCAGGGCCACGCCCGCGATGCGTGCGGCGGCGGCCTCGATGGCCGCCAGATCCGGCTCGCGCTCCGCCCTCATGAGCCCGCCTCCCGGCGCGCGTACGCACGGAAACTGCTACGCTGCACGCTGCGTCCGGCGGCAGCCGCTATACGAATAGCCGTACGAATAGCCGTACGAATAGCCATACGAATAGCGATACGAACAACCGCCGGGAAACCCCCTCGTCCCGGCACCAAGGAGCCGTCATCCATGCAGGAACTGGCACTCGTCCTCGGCACGACCCTCATCGTCACCCTCGTCTGCGTATTCATCCTGTGGCTGCTCAGCATACCGCTGAAGAACGCCAGCATCGTGGACATTTTCTGGGGCCCGGGCTTCGGCGTAATCGCCGTGGTCGCCTGGTTCCTGGCCGACGGCGCACCCGCACGCCAGAACCTGCTGACGGCACTCACCGTCATCTGGGCGGCGCGGCTCGGGCTGTATCTCGCCTGGCGCAATATCGGCCACGGCGAGGACCCCCGCTACCGCCGGATGCGGGAGAAGACGGAGGCCGCCGGCGGCAACTTTGTCACCGCCAGCCTGTTCAAGGTGTTCCTGCTGCAGGGCGTGCTGATGTGGCTGATCTCGATGCCCGTGCAGGTGGGCCAGATCTACGACCGGCCGGCCGAACTCGGCATCGTCGCCGCCATCGGCGCGGCCCTGTGGCTGATCGGTTTCCTGTTCGAGGCCGTCGGCGACTGGCAGCTGGCCCGCTTCAAGGCCGACCCCGCCAACGAGGGCAAGGTGATGGATCGGGGGCTGTGGCGTTATACCCGGCATCCGAACTACTTCGGCAATGCCTGCCTGTGGTGGGGCCTGTTCGTCATCGCCTGCGAGAATCCGGTGGGTCTGTGGACGGTCTACGCCCCCATCGCCATGACCTGGCTGCTGCTGAAGGTCAGCGGCGTGAGCCTGCTGGAGCGCTCGCTGAAGAAGACCAAGCCGAAGTACGAGGAATACGTGCGGCGCACCAGCGCGTTCTTCCCGCTGCCGCCGAAGGACTAGCGTCGCTCACGCGCCCGCGGTCAGGCGGTCTATCTTGGCCGCGCAGATGAAGTCGTTGTCGGAGAGCCCGTCGATGGCGTGGGTCGTATAACGCACCAGGCAGCGCCCGTAGCTCACTTCCATCACCGGGTGATGGCCCTCCACCGTCGCCACCCACGCCACGGCGTTGGTGAAAGCGATGGTGCGCGCGAATCCGGTGAACTCGAAGTCCCGGCTGATGGACTTGCCGTCGCCGGAGAGATTCCACTCCGGGTCCAGCCCCTTCATCAGCGCCTGCGCCTGCTCCGTGGTCAGCGGCTCCACGCCGCCCTCGCAGGGCCTGCAATGTCTCTCGGCCAGTGCTGTCATCGACGACTCCCGCAGATGGATCGATTCGCTATCCCGGTCCGGGGCCCCACGACGATCGATCGACGATTCGTCGTGGGGCCACGTTAACAACGGAGCCCGCGATTGTCAGTCGTCAGCGGGCGTCAGGTCCTCGCGCTCGGTCCAGATTGTGTAGTCGGAGCTGGCGAAGCCGCTGTCGAAATCGGCGAATACGACGTCGGCTGCCGTCTCGGATCCCAGCTTTTCGGCCAGGAAGTCGTAGAAACTCGGATCCGTGGGCGCCATGTCCGCGAAATTCTCCATCGGGTTGACCAGCATCAGCACCGGCTTGCCGCCGATGCGCGACAGCCACAGCCACTGGTGGTCGTCGTCCGCCCAGCCTTCCTCCTTCGCGATCTTGCTGAAGTGCCTGCGTGCGATGCCGGCGGCGGGGCCCGCATCCTCCTTCCAGACCCAGCTCGTGACGCCGTAGTACTTGTAGGGGCCGGCATCCTCGGGCATGTGGCTGTGCTTCCAGTCGTTGCGCTCGAGATAGTGATGATAGTGATCGACGTACTGATCGACGTTCTCGTTCCAGTGCCGGGTCAATCCCTGTTTGCTGTCTTCGCTCTCGAACTTGTCCAGGTCCGCGAAGTCGTGGCAGCAGGAGCGGAACTGGTAGATTCCGAGCTTGTGACCCACCACGGGCACGTAGATCGCCCATTCCCTCGCCTCGCCCTGATCCACCCGGAACTGGTTATGCGCCTTGACGGCGGCCTCGAACTCGGCCTCCATGCCCCGCTTCGGTATGACGTACCAGACGTCGGTCAGAGGCTTCGGCTCTTCGTGATTGTCCGCCGGCAGACTCAGCGGCACAGTCAGTGCGAGGGTCGCCAGGACTCCCGCCAGTATCGCTCGTATCTTCATCCTCGTATCCTCATGGTTATTATCGGTTCTTGTCTGAGGTACTGGCGGCAGACGACGTCGCCCCCGGCTCCCCGCGGCACAGTATACCCGGGGCGCTCAGCCGGCGGGCGCCGTGCCCGCGGGCCATCGCCGCTGCCACTCGTCCCGGCCGATCCCGTACAGCACGATGTCCTCGTGCCGCTCTCCCTTGCGGAACTCCTGCCGGGCCACGCCTTCCCTGCGCAACCCCGCCTTGACGAGCACGCGGCCCGAGGCCGGATTTCGCAGCAGGTGATGTGCCTGCACCCGGCGCAGACCCAACTCCTCGAACCCGAAGGCGACGACGGCGACCGCCGCTTCGGTGCAGTAGCCGGAGTTCCAGAAAGGCACGCCGAGCCAGTAGCCGAGCTCCGCGGTTTCGGCCGCTTCCAGGCGACGGAGTCCGATGGCGCCGATCAGCTCACCGCGCTTGCGGCGAGTGATGGCGAAATTGCAGAGCCGGCCCGCCTCGAACTCCGGCTGATGGGAAGCGATCCAGCGCTCGGCCATGCCCTGTTCGTACGGATGCGGGATATTCAGCGTGGTATCGGCGATCGCACGGTCCCCCGCGAGACGCTGCACGTCCGCCGCATCCGACATCTCGAGAGGCCGCAACAGCAGCCGCCGTGTCTCGATCACCGGCCTTTCCACGCTTCGTCGATCCGTCATAATTCCGACTGGCGAAGCATACCCCCTCCGGATGGTGACTGATGCATCGAAGCGGCGAGCGAGAATGCGACACCCTCGGACCGGATTACGGCTCTCCCGCCGATCCGGCCTTCCGCCCGCGCTATGCGGCCCGCTGTCACTGCGGCGCCGTGCGCTACGAGGTGGGCGCCGATCCGGTGGATGCCAAGCTCTGCCACTGCCGGGACTGCCAGGTGCTGCACGGCGCAGCCATGCAGTGGGCGGCGATATTCCACAAGCGGGACGTGCGCATCACGGCGGGCATCGAGTGCCTGCGCTTCTACGCGAGCGGCCCGGGCCGGGCGGAGCGCATCCTGCCCTGCAAGGTCTCCTGTGCCCGCTGCGGCACCCCCGTCGCCGACGAGGGGCGGCGGATGTGGCTCGCGTTCCCCGAGCTGTTCGACTTCGGCCGGCCCCGGCGGATACCGGACGCATTCCGGCCCACCTGTCATATCTTCTACGGGATGCGGGTGGTGGACGTGGACGACGACCTGCCGAAGTGGTCGGGTCACAAGGGCGAGTCACCGCGTCTCTAGACGGGCCTGCAAGGGAAGGCGGCTGCCGTCGCCGGCAGCCGCCTACTCGCTGCCGTTGGTCGGGTCCGGTTTCAGCGTCTCACCGCGTCTCCGCCACCCTTTGCGCGCCGTCCTCCGGCACGTACAGCGTCAGGCTGACCCGGCGCTCGAGCGCGTTGCGGTCCGGATCGCTCTCCTCGCCTCCGGCCTCGCCGTGGGCGTTGGCCGTAACGCGGGCGGCGGGAATGCCGCCGGCGGTGAGCAGGCTCACGACGTGCTCGGCCCGGCGTTCGGACAGGGACTGGTTGTAGTCTTCCTCGCCGCGGGGATCCGCCCACGCATCCAGCCTGATCTGCACGGACGGCAGCGCCGCGAGCACCCGCGCCAGTTCGTCCACCCGGTCCGCGGTCTCGGCATTCAGTTCGTCGGCCTCGGTGCGGAACAGCAGATCCATCTCGATGCCCGTCTTCAGCAGCTCGAGCATCTGGGGCGCGCCGTTGGCGACCAGCGCCTGCAGTTCGGCGCCGACCTTCCTGAGGTCGCCGTCGGTGGCCGCCAGCTCGGCCTCCATGCGATCGAGACGCTGCCGCGCGGCCGTCAGCTCGCCGCTCAGGACTTCGTTGCGGGCGTCCTTCTCGTGGTACATGTCGCCCAGTTTCGCGCCCAGCGCGGCGCCCACCAGGAAGCCCACCGGGCCGCCGGCGGCGGCGCCGACGACGGCACCGGTACCGAAGCCGATGGTCTCCTGGCGCGACGCCTGGCCGGCCTCGGCGGCCGAGGCAGGCTGCACCGCAGCGGTGACGCCGAGGGCGAGGCTCGTGATCAGGACCAGGGATTGGCTCATGGCTTTCGTCTTCATGTCGTCATTCTCCTGCGGCGATGGCCGCGTCCGTTGGCTACGGTTGCCATTGAAGCGCCGCGGCCGGGCGCCGCCGTGGAACACCGGTGACGGATCGGGACGAAAAATGACGAATTGTGGCGGGGGGCCTCAGCGGTTGTCGTCGACCAGCGCGACGAAGGTGCCGCCGTTGCGGTGGGTGAGTTCGCGCATCAGCGCCGCGAACTGGATGGTGGAATTCTGGATATTGCCCGGGCCGCCGAAGCGGTACGGGAAGCCGACGGCGTGGATGCGCACCAGGCGCCGGCCGTCCGGGCCCTCCGGATTGAGCCGGTCGACGGCGTCGGCGACCCCCTCCACCGACTGTCCGGTGTACTCGTCGCCGAAGACGTACAGGCTCACCTTCTTGTCCGGCGCGGCGAAGGTGCGGATGGCGGTCTGGATGCCGTTCACCGGCGTGGAGAAGCTGAGCGGTCGCCAGTTGGCCATGGCCGAAAGGATGGCCCGACGCCTGCCCGGCGTATCCGGGATCCACTTGCCGGCGAAACTCTCGAACATGTAGCGGCCGTTGTCGTTCATGATCTGTATGCCCTTGACCTGGGGATACAGATCGAGGGTCTCTGTGAGCTTGCGCCGCGCCAGGTTCCAGCTGAACTCCTGCATGGAGCCGGAGGTATCGATAATGAAGATGATGTACTCGCTGTCCACCGGGATGCCGCCGACGGGCGCGTCCTCCGGACGGCTGTAGTCTGCATTCAGCCGCCGCATCTCCTCGGTGAGCTGCTGGCGCGCCGCCCGCAACTCGCCCTCGTCCACGGTGGGGACGGTCACGTCGCCCGCGCTGGCGTCGTAGCGCCCCTCGATGCGGGAGAGATCGCCGTACAGCCGCGCGAGCTTCTCTTTCGAGTCTGAGACCTGCTCACGCGCGCTCTCCAGCTCCCGGTTCAGCACCACCGTCTCGCCGCGGATGTCGAACAGCTCCTGCTCCAGCCTGGCGATCAGGCCCTCCAGGTCCTGCTGGGTGCGCTCGATGGTCTGCGGCTCGTAGATCTTGGTGAGCACGAGCAGCAGCAGCACGGCGCCGAAGCCGCAGCTGATCGCGTCCAGGAACGAGAGGCTGAAGCCTTCCGCGTCTCTTTTCCTGCGCCGCGCCATGATTCAGGGCCAGTCCTTGCTGATGCTCATGAAAGAGCCGCGGGTGCGATACGCGAGCTTCCAGAACTCGATGGGCGCCGCGTAGTCGCCTTCCATGGGGAAGAGCATGATGTTGATCGGCACGCCGCTCGGCACTTCCCGCACGGCCTGGGCGTGCAGAGCCTGGCGCTGGGGCCCCGAGATGGTGCGTCTGGCCGGCGGTTTGTTGCCGCGGGTGGGCAGGCTGTCCACCAGCAGGAACACGTTGTCCGGCCGCGGATTCATCTTCCTTATGACCTCGTAGGCGCCCTGCAGGTTCGTGCCCCCCTGCGGCACGGTGATCCGCAGGCGGCGGACGGCCTCGGCGAGCTTGCGGCCGTCGCCCACGTCCAGCCAGACGCCGTCGCTGCCGTCCAGCACCGGCTCGACCGTGTCGTTGAAGGTATAGATCTGGAACTTCGCGCCCGGCCGGAACTGGCTGGTGATCCAGTCCACCGAGGCGATGGCCTGGCGCCACTTCGCCGCCCGCAGTTTCTGCTCGTCGGCCATGTTGCGCCGGCGGATGACGTTCACCACTTTCTTGTCCAGCATGCTGGCCGAGGCGTCCACCAGCACCAGGACGCGGTCGCCGCCCACCTTCAGGCCGGTGAGATACTGGCGGTCGCCCTCGCCGCGGAAGGCGCGCACCTGATCGCCCAGCGCGGCCTCGCGTTCCGCAGCCGCCGCCTCCAGCCGCTTCTTCTCCGCCTCCAGCTGCTCGATGTCCGCGCGCAGCTTCTCGATGCGCTCGATGCGCGCCAGCGTGGTGTCCTCGTATTCGGACAGCTCCTCGCGGATGCGCTCGATCTCCTGCTGTACCCGCTCGGCCTCCCCCTCTGTGCGAATCCGCTCCTCCTCCGCCTCTTCCAGGACGTTGCGGACCTTCACCATGTCCTTGCGGCCCTCGAGCACCTGTTCCTCCAGGCGTGTCGTCTCGCTCATGAGTTCCGCGGTCTCGGTGTCGGCGTTACGGGAGACGGTGGCGTTGATGATCATGAAGAAGAGCACCACCGCGCCGAAGCCGCAGCTCATGATGTCGAGGAACGACAGGCTGATGGCCTCCGTCCTGCGCCGCTTACGCGTCATCGCTCTCCACCACCCGGATGAGCCGGAACTCCTGGCCCGGCGTTCCCACCCGCAAGCTGTCGCCCGCCTGCAGCACCGCCGAGCGCTCGATACGGCTGCCGTTCAGCCAGGTGCCGTAGCGGCTGAGATCCTCCACGATGCACTGGCCGTTGTCACGGCGCAGCACACAGTGGCGGCGGGAGACGCCGGCCATGTCGGCGGCGAGGGTGATGCCGCGCTCGCCGCCCAGGCTCGTGCCGATGGCGAGCCCTTCGTCGTCCAGCGCCAAGGCACGGTGCCCGTGCAGCAGATGGCTGGGCGACTCCCCGGCCTCGCGGACGGGCGCGGCGGGCGCTTCCACCGGACTCTGGTCCCAGGGCAGGCGCCGGGTCAGCCGGGTGGATCCCGCAGTGGCTGCGGCGGCCCGCGCCAGCGCGCCTCGCGCGGCCGCTGCCTCCTCCAGCACGAAGGGTTCGCCGCCGGCACGGGCCACGAGAAAGTCCACCAGGCCGGGCAGCGCGGCCGTGTGCCGGGTGAACTGCAGCGCCGGCGCCTCCGCGGCCCGGATCAGGGAGCGCACGTGCCCCGCGAGGCTCTGATAGATGCCGCTGACGGCCTCGGTGAAGGTCAGCAGCGGCAGCGCCGCCTCGTGGCCGTGACCGCCGAACTCCAGCTGCATGCGCACCTCGCCGCTCCTCTGCGCCGTTTCCAGCCACGGCTCCAGACGGTCGTACAGCAGCTGTTCCGACTCGGCCGTGTGCAGTGGATCGAAGCGACTCTGGCGGACGAACGCCTCGGCGATCACCGCCACCCACGTGTCCCGCAGCGCCGTAAGCCCGGCGGCGTCCACCAGCTCCACCCGGTCGGTCGCCGCGCCGTCCTCCTGGGCGATGCGGCTGATCGAGGCGGTATGCAGGGAAAGATCGATGTGCAGCAGCGAGCGGCCCGGATAGGCACGCCGGGAGCAGGCCACGGCGGAGTCCACCAGGGCCGTGACCGGCAGCTCCAGCTCGCCGGCGATGCCGAGCAGCACGCCGAGGCTCTCACGCTCCATCCAGGCGGGCACCGCGAACACCACGCCGTCCGCCGAACGTTCGCTGCGCCAGATCTCCTCCAGCTGCCGGGAGGCCAGGTCCGCCGGCGTCAGGTGGCGGAACTTCAGCTCCTGCACCGGCTCCACGCCGAGGTGGCGCCAGAAATGGTTCACCACGCTGCGCGGATGGCGGCGCGCCTCGGCTGTCGCCCGCCCGCCAGTGACCAGATCGCCGTCGCGGAGCAGCGCGAATCCGGGCTCCTGGTACACCAGCCGGGAGCCGGTCACCGCCGTGATGGCGGCGTCGTTGAGGGATATCGCGAGCGTCGTCAAGCCGTCTCCGTCAGTCGGACTTCATGTGGCGGATCAGCTGCTGGTCCACGTAGCTCTCGGTGTCGAACACGAGCCGCTCCTGGAACAGCTGCACCTGGTGGACGAGGAACATCAGCACGATGGACAAGAGCAGCGCGATGAAGGTGGAGTTGAACGCGACGCCCAGGCTCTGGGTGACGCCGGCGATGTCGCCCTCCACGGCCCGGTCGGCCTGGGCCAGCGCCTCCCCGATGCCGCGCACCGTGCCGATGAAGCCGATGGAGGGGATGGCCCAGGAGATGTAGCGGATCATCGCCAGCTCGGAGTCGAGCCGCTCGGCCTCGGACTCGCAGATGGTATGAGTGCTCGAGGCGACGTCCTGCACGTTGTGGGTTGAATTGAAGCGCTGCAGCGCGTTCAGCAGGGCGCGCGGCAGCAGCATGCGCCGCTGGTCGTCGTCCAGCGCCTGGATCTGGCGGGCGTACTCGCGGGTGTCCTCCGGCAAAACCCGCATGCCTTCCGCGACCGGCACCAGTTCCTGCTCCAGCAGCGAGCGCTCGCGCACGATGCGCACCGACTTGTAGCCCATGATGGCCAGCGCCCAGAACATCAGTATGAAACAGGCCTCCTGCTCGAAGTCCTTGATCAGCACCCACACGGAGCGTTCGCGGACGTAGTCCGGGTCTTCCTCCACCAGCCGGTTCTGCTCGACGATGACCTCCGCCGCGTTCGGCCGCACCACCGAGACGTAGAAGGTGTGCACGACGATGATCACGATGATCAGCGCGAACAGCTGATAGACGAACTCGAAAGGGATGTTCTTCTTCTGCATGGGTCCCTCAGATGTCCACGGGGAAATTCACTGACTGATCCGAGGAGACCTCCTGCGTGGGCACGAAATCGTCTTCCTCTTCCTGTTGGTAATCGCCGCTCGCACCCTGCTCGTCGGCGCCGACGATCTCGGCGAGCCGTTCCTCTTCTTCCGTCAGGCCTTCGTCCGCATCGCCGTCGGCACCTTCGTCGTCGCCGCCGGTGGTGCCTGCCGTGGCGGGCGCCTCGTCGTCGCTCGCTGCCGGGGCTTCGCCTTCGGCCTCCGGCGCCCCGCTCTCCTGTGCCAGCGCGACGGCGCCGGCCCACGGCCCGGCCGCAAGCGGCGCGGCGAGGACTATTGCCATGGCAATTGCCACGAGCAACGCCGCGCCGGCGGTCTTACGCGCAGTGGTCGATGCCATTATCGATGTCGTTGTCGATGTCGTCGTCGGTTCCATCTTCGATTCCATGGTTGGTGCCATGGTCGGTCCCATGGGCATGCCCGCTGCTGCCATTGTCCCAGAATCCACGAGTATGACAGCGCGCACGGCGAATTATTCCGCCGCCCTCACTCCGGCGCGTTGCGCACCAGCCGGAAGCCCAGGTCCGTGCGGGGATCGGTACCGAAGTCGCGGAAGCTCAGCCGGAGCTGGGTGATGCCGGAGTGCTGCCAGCTGGAGCCTCGTATCACACGGTGGGTGCCGCTGTCCGGCCCGAGGGGGTCCACGGCCACGTCGTCGGCAGGGCCGGTGTAGACGGCGTAGTAGTCGTTGGTCCACTCGGCCACGTTGCCGCCGGTATCGTACAGGCCCAGTGCGTTAGCCGGGAACGTGCCCACCGGGGCCGTGGAGGCGAAGCCGTCGCCGTAGCGCGGAAGGACGGTCGGCACGATCTCCTTCGCGGCCTGGTCGGCGTAGTTGCCCGAATCCTCCGGCGGCGGCATCTCCTGGCCCCACGGGTACTTCAGTTTGCCGGCGCCGCCCTGGTAGCGCGCGGCCCAGGCCCACTCGGCCTCGGTGGGAAGGCGATAGCCGTCCGGCAGGGGCAGGACCGGCACCAGCTTGCCGAACTTCTCCTCGTACACCGGCGTGAGCCCTTCCTTCCTGCTCAGCCAGTTGCAGAAGGCGGCCGCGTCCTGCCAGCTGACGCTGGCCACGGGGTTGTTGTCGCCGGCGAGGGCGGGATGGGTATCCGCGCCCGAGTCGTGGGCCTCCCGGAAGGCGAGGAACTCCCGGTTGGTGACCTCGTTGATGCCGATATAGAACGGCCGGGTGAGGCGGACGCGGCGCAGGTTCTCGTTGGCCCGCCGGCCCGGCTCGCGGCGCGACGCGCCCATCATGAACTCGCCGGGCGTGACGTAGCGCAGCGCGGCGCCCTGGGACGTGGTGACCCGCTGGGGGATGGAAGCGAGCCTCGCCTCCTCCACCGTGCGCAGCCGGATGTTCACGGTCTGCGGGAAGCCGGGCCGTGGCGTCACCTCGCCCCGCCAGGTCTCGTAGCCCTGCCGGCGCACCTCGATTGCCTGGGGCTCGGCCGGCAGTTCCAGCCGGGTGTCCCCCCGCCCGACGGAGCGGCCGTCCACCAGGATCTCTGCATCTCCGGGGGTTACCGAGAATCGCACCTCGCCGATGCGCGCGGTCAGGTCCACCCGCAGCGTCTCGCCCTGGGCAGCCTCCAGCACCACGTTGCGGCTGTAGGCCCGGTAACCCGCCTTGGACAATCCGACGGTGTATCGCCGGCCCGGCGCCAGCGAAATGCGCACGGGCGTCTGCCCCCGGTAACGGCCGTCCACGGTCACGTTGGCGCCCGCCGGCTCGCTGATCACGCGGAGCACCCCGTCGGCCCTTTCCAGCTCGACGGTCGGCAGGGTCAGAGGAGTGTCGGCGAAGGCGGTTACGCGGCCCTCCCAGGGCTTGTAGCCTTCGAGCACCAGGGAAATCTCGTTACGGCCTTCGGGCAGTTCCACCGTGGCCGGCGTCTCGCCCAGGGGCTCGTCGTCCGCGAGGATGGTGGCGCCGGCAGGCCTGGAGGTGACCGTGACCGGCGCGAACGCCGGCACGAGCTGTACGGTCAGGCGCTGGGTGCGGTCGAGGCCCGGCACCTCCAGCCGGCCCTGCCAGGGCAGGTAGCGCTCGGCGAGCACCTCCACCCGGTACTCGCCGGGCTCGAGCACCCGCGGCGCCAGCGGCGTCCTGCCGACCTCCTCGCCGTCGATCAACACTGCGGCGCCGGCGACCGGCGCGGAGTCGACCACCACCCGGCCCGGCATGCGCTCCTGCTCGAGTTCCAGGGTCATGCTGTCCTCGTCGCCCACCTCGAAGCGCCGCTCCAGCGAGTGATAGCCCTCGCTCTGAAGAGTTACCGTGTAGACCCCCGGGCGCAGCAGGTAACGCTCGCCCAGCGGCAGACGGAACCAGCCGCCGCTGATCTCGATGCTGCCCGGTTCGGCGGGAACGGTCTCCAGCCGCACCGAGGTGGAAGTGAACAGCAGCCACGCCGTCGCGGCGAGCACCGCCAGCGCGGCACCGACCCATCCGTACCAGGGAACGCCGCGGCGCACCGTGGCCTGCTGCTCCTCGATCTCGCGCCGCCGATAGGCGATGGGCGCGATCTCTTCGGCATCCTCCGCCGCCTCGCCTTCCTCAGCGACCGGCGGGGCCGTGACGTAGCGGCTCTCGTCCAACGCCAGTTCGAGGCGCAGCTCGCCCTCCGCCAGGGCCAAGCGGATGCGCGTGCCGTAGGCGTCGATCTCGTCGCCGTCGCGCAGCCGTCGAGCGGCCGACAACGGCTCGCCGTTGACCTCCACCCTGCCCTCGGCGCCGCCGGGCTGGACGAAGGGCGCACCGTCCAGCACGTCGACGACGGCCAGCGGCAGCGCGGCCGCCGGACCGGGCACCGGGATCTGGCTGCCCGGGGCCGTGGCGATGCGCAGCGGCAGGTCGGCCGCGCCGAATTCGCGTTCGCCGACCTCGCTGGCGACGATGATCTTCAGGCTCAAATGGGTTCCTCGCAGCGGACCACGATCGGCTCGAGTTCGATCTCCGGGGCCACCCGGAAATCGATGCGCACGTCCCGGTAGCCGACCCGGGTGCCCATGACTGTATAGGTGCCCGGCCGGAGTTCAAGCTCCCGCCGCTCGAACGTGCCGAGCCGGCCGACCCGGAACACGGTGACCTCGGTCTCTCCGTCGGAGACGAACTCCACCTCCAGCGGCGTGGCCGCGCGCTTCAGCAGCCGGGCGAGTTCGCGGCGCTGGCTCGCAAGCCGCGGGCCGCCGTCCATCTTCGCGAGTTCGGTGAGTACCGTGGACGCCCGGCGCAGCGTGCCCGGCTCGCTCAGCTGGTCCGGGTTCGCGATCCAGCCTTCGAGCTGGCGATCCAGGGACAGTCGCCGGCGGGCACGGACGCGGCCCTCGCGGGCGAAGTCCAGGTTGGCGTCCTGCTCCAGGATCTCGCCCCAGGTGACCAGAGCGGCCTCCCAGTCCTCGGCAGTTTCCTGGCGCTGCGCCTCGGCGGTCAGGCGCTCGATGGTCCGCAGCCGCACCGCCTGCTCCACCTGCAGCAGTCCGTCCCGGGGTTCCTGCGAGGACGGCCGCAACTCCCGGGCGGCCTCGAACGCCTGCCGGGCGGCATCGAAACGCTCGGCCTGCAGCGCCTCGAAACCGGCGGTCATGCGCTCCTCGAAGCGGCGCCGCTCCAGCGCGGCGCGCACGCGCTCCAGCCCGGCCGTGGCCCGCTCGTAGTACGGGTCCAGATCGGTCGCCGCCCGGAACCGCTCCGCCGCCGCGGCCAGCTCGCCGCGCCGCTCCAGCGCCTCGGCCTCGTCGGTGAGATCGATGACCTCAAGCAGGGTCTCCGCGCGGGCGAGGCCCCGCTCGGCAGCCTCGTTGTCCGGAGTGATGGCCAGCGCCAGCTCGAACCGGCGCCTCGCCGTCGTCACGTCCTCGGCCTCCAGCGCCGCCCGGCCCGCGGCCAGCGCGCGTTCGAATTCACTGTCGACGCGCGCAATCAGGCCGTCGAGCCCTGCACTGGCTTGCCGGTACCGCGCCTCGGCACGCCGGTAGTCCTTCGCGAGATAGGCCTCGTCGCCCTGCTCGTAGGCGGCGCGTGCGGCGGCGTAGTCCTCGCCGCCCCAGCGTTCCACGCCGCGCAGCTCCAGCACCTCCAGCTTGGTCAGCAGCTCGCCCAGCGCGCGGTCGGCCTGGTTCCTGGCCTGCACCGCCTCGTCCCGGGCCGCATCGTCGACCAGATTCTCGGAGAAGCGCACGGCCTCCTCTTCGCGCTCACCGGCCTCCTGCGCCTCGTCGGTCGCCTGCGCGGGTTCGACGGCTGCGGACGCCTGCTCACCGCCTTCGCGGCGCTCCTCGACCCGCTCCGGCAGGAAGGCCACCACCCAGATCGCCGCCGCCAGCAGCACGACCAGCGCCGCCCCGACGACAGTGGCCGGCACGCCCTGCCGGCGTGCGGGTGCGGCTGCCGGCGCGGCGGCGGCAGACTGGCGGCGGCGCGGCGCCACGGCTTCCGTCGGCTCGTCTTCCAGCGGCCGGGCCGGCGACGGACGCACCGCCCGCGCACGTGCCTGTTCCCGCGGCAGCAGACCGGCCGAGATGCCGAGGCTGCCGAGGGCGTCCACCACGGTCTCCGCGTCCGGGCGCGTCTGCACGTCGCCCAGCATGGCCTCGGTCAGGTCGCGGAGGCCCGCCACTTCGAAATCGTCCCGTGCCGGCCAGCGCGCGCCGGGCTCGTCCGGGGCGCGGCCGTGCCAGAGCTCGAAGATCAACACGCCGAGGGCATGGATATCGTCGGCAGCGGATGGGGGCCCATTGGCGCCCCGCTCCGGGCTGAGCGCTGCGGGGGTCCCGCCCGCGCTGCCGGCGGCGGCGAAATCGCTCAGCACCGTCCGCCCGACCGAGTCCACCAGCACGTTGCGCGCCGTCACGTCGCCGTGGGGCAGATGCCGGTTGTGGGCGTACACCAGCGCCGCGGCCACGCTGGCGATGCCGCGCAGCCATTCCGACGGCGGCCGGTCGGCGAAGGCGGCGATATCGGCGCCGTCGACGTATTCCATGCCGTAGAACGGACGCGGCTGCGCGTGGAACTCGAAGATCCTGACGATGTGGGGGTGGTTCAGCGACCGGATGCGCCGCCAGCCGGCCTCGAAGCGCTCGCGCTGCGCGGGATCGCTGCACAGCGCATCGGACAGCAGCCGCAGCGCGACGGCGGAGCCGGCCCGGTGGTCGTGGGCGAGCCACACCTCGGCCGTGCCGCCGGCGCCGAGGCGGCGGCGCAGCTCGTAGCGGTCCAGCAGTCGCAGTCCGGGATGCAACTCCATCATCGATGCGGCGAGTTCGGGTGTGGTTCCGGGCGGCCGTCTCAGCCGGACGGACCGGGCGACGATTCTCTGGAGGATACCGCGCGCGAGGGAGCGCCTACCTGGAAGTCTTCGGGGAACCCGGTCTCCGCCTCGTAGAGCTCGTGCAGAAGGCGGCGCCACTGTTCGTACTGGGCCTCGGCCGTGCCGGTGAGCCGCCGTGTCTGACCTTTCACCGTCACCACCATCGGCGCGGCCTCGGAGCTGAACGAGTCCGCCAGCTCACTGATCGACTCCTTGTGCAGGCGCGCCTCGGCCAGGCGCCTGAAGCTGCTTCCGATGGTCCTGAATCCGCCCTCGAAGACCATCGCCTGGGTCGCTCTCTTGACGCGCCGCTGGGTGCGGCTGTCGTCTTCGTCGTCCGTGTCGATCATCGCGCCGCCCGCTATGATCGCCACGCCCAGAAGTGCCCGGCGGAGTGCCGAGTTGCGCATTTCGCGGTGAGTCACCACCTGTTCCCGCGCGGCTTCGCGCCAGCCCTCGTAGGGTATGGCGATGCCGTAATAGAAATTCGCATAGTGTTCGTTGAGGGTGTCGACGAACAGGTTGTCCCGCTCGCGCACCTGGCGCAGCCGGCGCAGCATGGGATCGTTCTCAGCCGGCAATCGGCGTATCTCGTAGCGGCCGCGGTCCGTCTCCTCCACGTAACCCTCGAAGACCTTCGGAGCCAGATCTTCGATAAAGCGAAGTTCAGCCACCGTACGGATGCGCCCGACTTCCTCCGCAGGAATCTCGTCGAGCAGCGCCTTCAGGTCGTTCGCGATTTCGTTGTAGACGTTCTGATAGGGGTCGTTGCGGCGGTCCCGGTTCCGCGCATAGTCCGCCCCCACCATGCGTGCCTTGTAGCGCTTGTCCATCCATTCCCGGCCGGTAACGTCGAACGCGACCACCTCCAGTTCCACCGTGTCCCCGTCCGACTCGACGATCTCTCCGGTCACGTAGAGGTCGGTATAGACCTCCCGGCTCGGCAGCACCCGGACCGCGCCCCAGTAACCCGTGCGCTGCAGCGTGTTCTTCAGGTGATAGGCGAAGTAGCGGGCCTCGGCCCGGCGGATCTCCGGGTATACGCCGGTCTCCTCCGGCTCGTTGTCCTCCTCGATGCCCGGGGCAAACTCGATGACGCCGACGTCCAGCAGGCGCGCCTCGGGCACCTCGACGGCGGCACGGGTCAGGTCGATATCCTCGCCGGCGCTCTCGACGCGCGCGACGCTGCAGCCGGCCAGCGCGGAGACGGCCAGCAACAGCAGGGCCGAACGGCAGGCGATGGTTGCCGTGCTACGCGTCATGGTCTGCCGGCGTGAGTCGGTTCATCAGAGTCCCTTGTAGGTCCGGTATTCGTCCCAGAGACGCTCGCGGAGCTCCGGGTCTTCCTCGGCCAGCGCGGCCTCGCGCAGCTGCTTGGCGACGATGTCGTCGTCCACGCCCGTCGGGATGTCCTCCGGGGTGCGCTCGCCGATCTGCTCCTTGGTGAGCTGTTCCACCGAACCGGGCTCCTGGCGCATGCTCCCGCCGGCACCGCCCGCGGAGTTGTTCACGACGCCCACCGTGCCGCCGGTGCCTTCGCCGGCCTCGCCCGCCTGCTCGCCCAGGCCGACGCCGCCGCCCTGGCTGGCGCCGCCGCTCTCGAAGGCGCCCGTGTCGCGGCTCACCTCGGCTACCTTCTGCTGTTCCTCCAGCAGCGAGTCGTCGAAGTCCCCCAGGGAGCGCTCGAACTCCTCGTCCAGGGAACCCTGGCCGCCGCTGCCACCCGGCACGTCGGTCATGCCGCCCGGGCCCGGGCCGCGCTCGCCCACCGAGCCGACGGTACCGTAGGCACCACCCTCGCCGGTGGTCGCGCTGCCGCCGTCCGCGCCGACGCCGCCCTGGCCATCCTGGCCTCCCTGGCCGCCGGCAGCGTCACCCGACGCCCCTCCGGAACCCCCGCCGGACGGATCGCCGCCGGACATGCCGCCTGCCGGGCCGCCCGGCATCTGGCCCGACTGGCTGCCTTCGCTGCCCGGCATGCCGCCGGGCATTCCGCCCGTGGATCCGCTGGGAGAGCCACCCGGCGAAGAGGCGGGAGAACCACCGGCCGGGCTGCTGCCCGTCGAACCCGACGGCGAGCCGCTCGTCGGGCCGGAGGGCGAGCCCGTGGAGTCGCTGCTCGGGCTCCCCGCACCCGTGCTCGGGCTGCCGGAACTGCTGCTCGGGCTGCCGGAGCTGCTGCTCATCGAGGTCGAGGCACAACCGGCCAGCGTCAGGCCGGCCGCGCAGAGACCGAGGACCATCAGTCTGGTCGCTCGTGGATTCGGGTGTCGCGTGCTGCTCATGTCTCCCTCTTGATCGCCCGTCGAGGCGGGCCTGCGGCGGAAACCGGGCCGCTCGCCGCACTCGCGGCGCAACGACCTCCCGGATAGCTTTCGAGGCGAAAAACCGCTGCAGAGTTCCCGGGTGTCTACCAGGACCTATTTGCCACAGACGGGGGCCGGTATTCAATGCCGGCGGGCGCGCGGGGGCCGGGCCGGAGGACGGCGGGCGGGCAGATCGGCAAGGCGAGACGCAGAAGAGCCGCCCCGGGCGCGCCCGCCCGGGGCGGCGGAGGGTCAGAGGACGTCGTCCTCCTTCGCGCCTGAATCGTTGTCTTCGGGACCGGATCCGCGGCCTTCGCCGGCGCTTGCGCCACCGGGCGCCGAGGGCCGCCGGTGCGGGCGCTGCTGCAGTTTCTGCCGGCGCCGGTCCATGCGCGCCATGCGCTCGGCCCGCATTTCGGTCAGCCGGGCCTGCTGGTCCTCGTCCAGCACCGCCGCGATGTCGGCATGCGTCTCGCTGCGCAGCAGAGCCATCCGGCTGGTCAGCTCGCCCTGGCGCTGGGCCAGCGTACTGGCGAGCGTCTGATGATTCGGGTCCGCAGGGTCGAGGTTGCGCAATTCGCGGTGATTCGCGCGCAGCTGCTCGTGCAGCGTGCGGATCTCGTCGCGCCGGGACTCGAGGGCCTGGCGCACCCTCTCCCGCTGCTCGGCGGTGAGGTCCAGCTCCGCCGACATGTGAGCGAGCATGCGCGCGGCGTCCGGGCCGCCATGGTGGCCGCCGCCGTGAGGCCCCGCGAGAGCGGCTCCGGCGAAGAACAGCGCCACCAGCGCCGCAGCGCTCCGCCGCATGGCTCCACCGGTGACACGACCGCTGATAATGCCTCTCATGTCAGTCTCCTTTCCCGTCCGGGGGAGTGATTTCTGCCACACGCCCAGACTAGGCCTTGCAGCGCAAAGTTGCGCCACGGCCGTGCAAAGAAATGTCAAGCCGGTGCCTGCGGTCTTGCAGCTTCGCGGCCGGCAGCGGAGCATACGCGGATGAACAGCGCAGCCGCCGACAGCTCGGGCCGCGACGAGGCCGACGGACGCCTGTTGCTGGTGGACGACGACGAAGAGCTCGCCACCATGCTGCAGGAGTATCTGGAGCCCGAGGGATTCGCCGTCGAATGGGCCGGCGACGGCCCGAGGGCGCTGGAACGCCTGGAAGACGCCGCCTTCGACCTGATCATACTGGACGTCATGATGCCGGGCATGAACGGCTTCGAGGTGCTGCGCCGCATCCGTGCGGAGCGCGACACGCCCGTGCTGATGCTCACCGCCCGGGGCGACGACGTGGACCGCATCGTCGGGCTGGAGATCGGTGCGGACGACTATCTGGCCAAGCCGTTCAACCCCCGCGAGCTGGTGGCCCGCCTGCGCGCCGTGCTGCGGCGGACGAGACCGGCCGCCGCCGCGGAGACGGGCCACCTGAGCGCCGGCTCCATTGAGCTTGACCTGCGCACCCGCCGGGCCACCCGCGGCGGCCGCGAGCTCCGGCTGACCGGCACCGAGTTCCAGCTGCTGGGGCTGCTCGTCTCCGCTGCCGGCGAGGTGGTGAGCAAGGAGGCCATCTCCCGGGAGGTGCTGGGCCGGCGACTGCAGCCCTGGGACCGCAGCGTGGACACCCACATCAGCAATCTGCGCGGCAAGCTGACCGGCGACGACCGCGGAGAGAACCCCATCCGCAACATCCGCGGCGTGGGCTACACGCTGGTCCCGGACGAGCCGGATGCCTAGCCTGTTCCTGCGCATCTTCCTCGGCTTCTGGCTGGTCATCGGCGTGCTGCTCGCGGCGGCCATCCTGGTGGTCTGGCAGGTGGCGGAGCAGCGACGGGAAGCCTGGCAGCAGTTCGACCCGCGGGCCGTGCACATCGAGGCCTCCCAGGTGCTGTCCGGCGGCGGCCCCGAGGCCCTGCGTGAATGGCTGCAGGACGGCGCCGGACTGCCCCCGGAGCTGCGGCTGTTCGTCCTGCTCGAAGACGGCCGGGACATCCTGGGGCGGCCGCTGCCGGAAGTGCTGGTGGCCGAGCTCGCCCGCCTGCGCGCCGTGGCGCAACAGCTGAACAGGCCGCGTGCCCTGCCGCCGAACTTCCGCCCGGCAAGACCCATCCCCCAGATCATCGGCCCGGACGGGCGGGTCTACAGCCTGTTTCTGTTCCGCCGTCCCGGCGCGGCGCTGCGCCTGTTGCCGGATCTGCCCGTGCGCGTGACGCTGCTGCTGTTCGCGCTGGCAGTCAGCGCCGGGGTGGCCTGGCTGCTGGCCGGCACCCTGTCACGGCCGGTGAAGAGCCTGCGCGACGCCACCCGCGCGCTGGCGGGAGGCAGCCTGGATACCCGCGTGGGCGGGCCCATCGTGTCCCGGCGCGACGAGCTCGGCAGCCTCGCGAGGGACTTCAACGACATGGCCGCGCAGCTGGAGGCCTCTCAGCGTTCCCAGCGCGAACTGCTGCGCAACGTGTCCCACGAACTGCGCTCCCCGCTGGCACGCATGCGCGTCGCGCTGGGCCTCGCCCAGCGCGACGCCGGAGATCTGCCGGCGCTGGCGCGCATCGAGAAGGAGTCTGACCGGCTCGACTGGCTCATCGGCGAGATCATGGACTTCGCCCGGGCCGATTCCGGGCGCGGGCCCCGCAGCGAGGAATTCGATATGACCGCGATGCTGCGCGAGCTGGCTCGCGACGCCCGTTTCGAGGGCGGCGACGACGGCCCGCGCATCGAGCTGGAGGCGCCGCCTGGCCTCCTGGTCCGCGCCCAGCGGGCCTCGCTGGCGAGCGCCGTCGAGAACGTGCTGCGAAATGCGGCCCACCACGCCGAGCAGCGCGTCGACGTGCGGCTGAGCCGTGACCCGGAGGGCCTGGCCGTCACCATCGCCGACGACGGCGGCGGCGTTCCCGACGAGGAACTCGGGCTGCTGTTCGAGCCGTTCTACCGGGGCGACAAGGTGGGCACGGCCGGACTGGGGCTCGCCATCGCGCGGCGGGTGACCGAGCTGCACGCCGGCAGCATCGTCGCCCGCAACCGGGAAGACGGCGGGCTGCAGGTGACCATCACACTGCCCGCGACGGCCCTGGTGAGTCAGAGAGCCAGCTGACGGGCGGCCAGGTCGCGCATGATCTCCTCGGAACCGCCGCCGATGGCGTTCACCCGCACCTCCCGGTAGATACGCTCGATGCGGCTGCCGCGCAGATAACCGGCGCCGCCGAGGACCTGCATCGCCTCCCGGGCGCAGAACTCCATCGTGAGCGTGGCCTGCACCTTCAGCATGGCCAGATCCGCAGCCGGGGCCTCGCCCCGATCGACGCGCCAGGTGCAGTGTTCCAGATAGGCCTGGGTCGCATTCACCTGCCGCAGCATCTCCACCAGCTTGTGGCGGACGACCTGGTGGTCGGCGAGCCGCCGGCCGAAGGTGTGACGCTGGCGCGCCCAGGCCAGCGCGTCCTCGATGCAGATCCGCGCCGAGGCGTTGGCGCCGGCCGCCATCGCCAGCCGCTCGGCGTTGAAGTTCTTCATGATCAGGGCGAACCCGGCCCCCTCGCTGCCGATCAGATGATCCCGCGGCACGCGCACGCCGTCGAAATGGATGGTGGCGGTGTCGGACGACCACCAGCCCTGCTTGCGGTCGAGTTCCGTGCGGCTCACGCCCTCCGCATCCGCCGGGATCAGCAGCAGCGAGATGCCGTCGTAACCCTCGCCGGTGCGAACGGCGGTGGTGAAGTAGTCCGCCCGCATGCCGCCGGTGATGAAGGTCTTCTCGCCGTCGACCACGTAGTGATCGGCCTCCGCCACGGCCCGGGTGCGGATGGCGGCCACGTCCGAGCCGCCGCCAGGCTCGGTGATGGCGAGCGACATGTGCCGTTCTCCGGCCAGCACCCGCGGCGCGATCGCCGCACGCAGCGGCTCGGGGCCGCCTGCCAGCAGCGGCGGCAGGGCGATGCCGTGCACCATCAGGCTCGCGTTGACGCCGCCCGCCCCGCTGCGGGCCAGCTCCTCGGAGACGATCAGGCGATGGAAGCCGTCGATGCCCTCGGAGACGCCGCCGTAGCGCTCCGGGTAACCCACCTGCAGCAGTCCGAACTCCGCCGCGTCGTGGAACAGGGACTCCGGGATGCGGCCGGCCTCTTCCCAGTCGTCCACGAACGGCATGATCTTGTCGTCGACGAAGCGGCGTACCTGACGGCGCCACTCCTCGTGGCTCTCCGTCATCCAGGGGCAGGGCGGTCGGGGCAGTTCGCTATCCGTCGGCATCGTCGTCACCTTGCTCCTCGTCCGTAACGTTCGCCGCATCTCCTTCCGGGGCCGCGGCGCCGTCCTCCGTGCCGGGTTTGCGGAACAGGATGATGCTGAGGTCGTCGGGCTTGCTCGGCGTGGGCGCCTCGGGCGTCAGCATGCGCTCGCGCGCGTGCGCGGCCAGCTGCGCCAGCGTCTCCGCCGCCGGGCCCTTGCGGGCGATCTCCACGATCTCGGCCAGGTGCAGATTGTCGGTGAGGCCGTCGCTCGCGAGCAGCAGCGTATCCCGCTCAGCCAGCTCCAGTTCGGCGCCCACCTCGATGCGCATGTCGGCGGTGCCGAGGAAGTTGAACACCAGATTGCGCTCGGCGTGATAGAGCGCCTCCACCTCGTCCAGGAAACCCGCCTCCACGGCGAAGGCCACCGGCGTGTGGGCGATGGTCTGCATCTTCAGGCGGCCGCGCTGGCCCGTCACCAGCGCAGCCGAGTCGCCCACGTGGTACGGGCGCACCAGCCGTCCCTCCACGGACACGACCGTCAGCGTGGTCGCCGATCCGTTGGCCAGCGCCATCACCGCCGCATTGGCTTCCTCCATGGCGTTCAGTATGGCCGTGCGCAGCATCACCGACGGGTCGCTGACCGCCTTCAGCGACTCGATCACGGTGCGGATCGCCGTGCGCGAGGCCCGCTGCCCGGCGGGCAGGCCGCCGGCGCCGTCCGCGACGGCGAGCACCACGGTGTCTCCGGCCAGCGGGATCACGGCGAGCGTGTCCTCGTTGCCGGTCTCCTTGTCCGGGCTGCGGCGGCAATAGACTGCGGCCTCGCCGCCGGCCGCCGCCGCCGTCAGCACCTCGCCGGAGTCCTCTTCCACCGGCAGTACGAGGGGCTCTTCCGGGGTGCCCCACGCCCGCGCCTCAGCCATTCCTGCGGCGCCGGCCCCGCGCCCGGCCGGAGACCGGCTGCCGGCACCAGGCACAGTAATTCCAGAATTCCGCCGCGATGCCCCAGCCGCAGGAGCTGCAGCACCGGTCGGAGCCGGGCAGCGCCCACTTGCGCTTCACCTTGGCGCGGCACCAGGGGCAGTAACGCATGAACGGCATCAGCGGCCCGCCGCAGCGCTTGTTGGCGCAGCGGGCCGTGTAGCGGCGGTCGCTGTAGCGCCGGTTCGTCTCCTTCTCGAAGCCGGGACCGTAGCACCAGGCGCAATAGTCCCAGTCGAGTTTCACGCCCCGCTCGCAGCGGGGGCAGTGGGCCGGGAATGTGCGCGTCTCGCCGGCGGCCGGATTGTCGGCGCCGCACCAGGGACAGGCCTGCATCACCTCGGCCACCGGGCCCTCGCAGCGCCGGCACTGATGGCGGGTGTCCAGCACCTTGCGGTAGCGGCTCTGGAACTCCCGCCACTGCACTCGTTTCCAGACCGGGCCCTCCACCTTCTGACTGTTGCGCCGGCGCTGGCGGCGCGCACGGCTGCGCGCCCGCTCGAACTCCGCGCGCATCTGCACGGCGTCGCGGGTGCGCGCGGAGATGTCCACCTGCATGGCCCGGCGCAGCACCTCCAGCAGGTCGCTGCTGGCGTGCTGACGGGCCCGCTCGATGCCGGGCGGCGGCCAGTCGAACGGCCATTCCGGCAGGCGGCCGGAGAACAGCTGGTAGAGCACGAGGCCCAGCGAGAAGACGTCGGACTGGAACTTCGGTCTTCCCATGGCCTGCTCGGGGGCGATGTAGTCGATGGTGCCGGAACCCGACGCCTTCAGCGTGCGCAGGTTCAGTTTGGCGAAACCGAAGTCGGACAGCCGCAGCCGATTGCCGGGGAAGATGATGAAATTCTCCGGCTTGATGTCGCAGTGGATGACCCGGTGCTCGTGGGCGTGAGCCACCGCCGCCAGCGCCTGGGAGGCGAAATCCATCCTCAGGCTCTGCGACATGCGACGCACCAGACGGTCCGCCAGCGACTCGATGCCGAGAGGCATGGAAATGACGAAATGGTCGCCGATGAAGGCCGCGTCGTACACCGGCAGGATGTTCGGGTGCTCGAACTTGGAGGCCATCCGCACCTCGTGCAGGAAATCCTCGACGGCGGAGAGGCTCCTGGCCGTGGTCAGGGGCACCTTCAGCGCGACGTGGGCCGAACGCACCGTGTCGTATGCCTGATAGACATTGGCGAGCGGCCCCTTCGACAGGCAGCGGACGATGCGGTACTTACCGAGTTTCTGTCGCGCACGGAGCAATGCGTGCCGGTCCCCCCTGCTGGCCGGCCCCCCGGCCGGATATCCGAGCGCTCCGGGAACCGGAGCGCCGGAGACGATAATTGAGCCTGGGCCGGGAGCCGTCAAGTCGGGTTACGCCGTACCTCAGAGCACCTCGAAGAGCCCGGCCGCGCCCATGCCGCCGCCGACGCACATGGTGCACACCACGTAGCGGGCGCCCCGCCGGCGCCCCTCGATCAGCGCATGGCCCACCATGCGGGCGCCGGACATCCCGTACGGGTGACCGATCGAGATCGAGCCGCCGTTGACGTTCAGGAGTTCGTTCGGGATGCCCAGCTTGTCGCGGCAGTAGATCACCTGCACCGCGAAGGCCTCGTTGAGCTCCCACAGACCGATGTCGTCCATCTTCAGCCCGGTGCGCTCGAGGAGCTTCGGCACGGCGAAGACGGGGCCGATGCCCATCTCGTCCGGATCGGTGCCGGCCACGGCGATGCCGCGGTAGATGCCCAGGGGCTCCAGTCCGCGCTTCTCGGCCAGCTTGGAGTCCATCACTACGCAGGCGGAGGCGCCGTCGGAGAGCTGGCTCGCGTTGCCCGCGGTGATCACGCCGCCCTCGAAAACAGGGCTGAGACCCGCCAGGCCTTCGGCGGTGGTGCCGGGCCGGTTGCCCTCGTCCTGCTCCAGGGTGACCTCCTCGAAACTGATCTCCTTGGTCTCTCTGTCCATCACGCCCTTGGTCGTGGTCATCGGGACGATCTCGTCGTCGAACGCTCCCGCCTCCTGACCGGCGGCGGTGCGCATCTGGCTCTGCAGGCCGTACTCGTCCTGCTGCTCCCGGCTGATGCCGTAGCGCTTCGCCACCACCTCGGCGGTCTCGAGCATGGACATGTAGATGTGCTCGCTGGCGGCGATCACATTCGGGTCCTTTGCCCGATAGGTGTTCATGTGCTCGTTCTGGACCAGGCTGATGGACTCCAGTCCGCCGCCGACGACGATGGGCATGTTGTCGTGCAGCACCTGCTTCGCGGCGATGGCAATGGCCATCATGCCCGACGAACACTGCCGGTCCACCGACATGCCGCTGACGGTCTCGGGCAGCCCGGCGGCGAGCAGCGCCTGGCGGGCGACGTTCTGACCGCTGGAACCCTGCTGCATGGCGCAGCCCATGATCACATCGTCCACTTCCGCCGGGTCGACGCCGGCCCGCTTCACCGCCTCGCGGATGGGATGGGCCGCCAGCGTCTGGGCCTGAGTGTTGTTGAAGGCGCCGCGATAGGCCTTGCCGATGGGCGTGCGCGCCGTGGATACGATTACCGCTTCTTTCACTGCTGTTCTCCCGGCGGGCGCTCGCGCCCGCCTTGTCCGCCTTGTCAATGCTCCGTGAGACCGGGCGCTCAGCCCGTCTTGATGCCCAGTTCCTTCGCCGCGCGGGTGAGGAACTTCATGCTCTGGCCGCTGCCGTCCTGGTATTCCTCGGCACCGGTCTTGTCCGCGATCCTGTCCCAGTTCGCGGCCACGTGATCGGCGTCGCGCTCGTCGGGCGCCAGCCAGATGCCCGGCGTCTCCTCCAGGTACACACGGGCGTAGCCGCCCGCCCCGGCCGAGATGATCTGCCGGCTCGGCGCATCCGGGCTCACCATGAAGACCACCGCGGGCGTGACGTAGTCCGGCTGCAGCAGCGCCAGCGCCTCTTCCGGCATGAGCCCCTCGGTCATGCGGGTGGCCGCCACCGGCGCCAGGCAGTTCACGCGGATGTCGTACTTCTGGCCTTCCAGGTGCAGCGTGTTCATGAAGCCCACCACGCCGAGCTTGGCCGCGCCGTAGTTCGACTGGCCGAAGTTGCCGTACAGCCCGGTGGAGGACGTGGTCATGACGATGCGGCCGTACTTCTGCTCGCGCATGATCTCCCACACCGCCTTGGTGCAATTCACCGAGCCCATGAGATGCACGTCCACCACGAGCTGGAAGTCCTCCAGGCTCGCCTTGGCGAAGCTCTTGTCGCGCAGGATCCCGGCGTTGTTCACGAGCACGTCCACCCGGCCCCACTTATCCGTGGCGTCGGCCACCATGGCCCGGACCTGCTCGTAATCGGCCACGTTGGCGCCGTTGGCGATGGCCTCGCCGCCGGCGGCCTCGATCTCGGCCACCACCGCCTCGGCGGCCTCGCTGGAGCCGCCACTGCCGTCCCGGCCTCCGCCCAGGTCGTTCACCACCACCTTCGCACCGCGACGGGCGAGTTCCAGGGCATGACAGCGCCCCAGGCCGCCGCCGGCGCCCGTCACGATAGCCACCTGATCGTCGAATCGGATCGTCACTTCAGCCTCCCTCGGTCAATCTGTCGTCGCGGCTTCACTGCACGAAGTACAGGGCCAGCGTCTCGGCCACCAGAGCCGGTTTCTCCTCGCCCCTGATCTCCACGGTCACCTCGGACGTGGTCAGGATCTGGCCCGGCTTCTTCTCGTTCACATCCTTCAGCTTCACGTGCGCGCGCACCTCGCTGCCCACCTTCACCGGCTGCAGGAAACGGACCTTGTTCGAGCCGTAGTTGATGGCCATGGCGATGCCCTCCGGGATCACCCCGCACTGCCCGGTGAGATAGGGCAGCAGCGAGAGCGTCAGATAACCATGGGCGATGGTCGTGCCGAACGGCGTCTGCGCCGCCTTCTCCTCGTCGACGTGGATGAACTGATGATCGAGCGTGGCGTCGGCGAAGGCGTCGATGCGCTCCTGCTCGATCGCGAGCCACTCCGACGGCGGCATGTCCCGATCGATGTAATCGGCGAGTTGGTCTTTGGACACTGTTTCCGGCATGTCCCCTCTCCTGCTTCTGAGACTGGATATCGGCGGGCCGGCACGGTCCGCCACGGTCTTGCCGGGCGCCTCGTTGTTCGCATGCGGAGCCGCCTGGGCGCCTCGGCGGAGGCCAAGTGTACCCGAGATGGGCGCCAGGGGGTGCGGCGCCATCCGGCTCCGCCGCCTCCTCGGCAGGCGCCGCGCCATCAAAACGTCACGGCAGCGTAAGAAAATCTTCAACTTGCGTGACTATCTTCACCGCTATCTCGGAATGCCGGCGGGGCAGAGGCCATGCAGAACGCGGAGGCACGGGTACAGGCGGAAGCGGTCTGGCTCTCGGATTCCCATCTCGGCACCCGCGGCTGCCGCGCCCGGCAACTCCTAGACTTCCTCCGCTCTCTCGAGACGCGCCGGCTCTACCTGGTGGGCGACATCCTTGACCTGGAGGCGATGCGCAGCACCGTCTACTGGCCGCCCGTCCACGGCGAGGTGCTGCACGAGATCATGCGCCTGTCCCGGCAGGGCACCCGGGTGATCTATATCCCCGGCAATCACGACGCCGAGCTGCGGCTGTTCGACGGCACCGATCATCGGCTGATCGAGTTCCGTCGCCGCCACATCCACGAGACGCGCTGCGGGCGCCGGCTGCTGGTGACCCACGGCGACGAGTTCGACCGGGACCTGCGGGTCGGCTCCATGAAGGAGCGTCTCGGCTCGGCCGCCTACCGCTGGCTGGTGGACATGGACGCCGGCGTGAACCGGGTGCGCCACCGCCTCGGCTATCGCCCCGTGCGCATGGCCAGCGCCATCAAGATGCGCGTCAACGCGGCGCTGGACTACATCCACCGCTACGAGAACACGGCCATCGACTACGTGCGGGCCCAGGGCCTGGACGGCATCGTCTGCGGCCACATCCACCGGCCGGCAGTGCGCCGGGCCGGCGACGTCATCTACTGCAATGACGGCGACTGGGTCGAGCACTGCACGGCACTGGTGGAGAACCGGGAAGGCCGCCTCGGTCTCGTGTCCTGGGACGGCGAAGCCGAACCGGAGCTCGGCCAGGTGGAACTCGGCGCCGTCGCCTGAAACGGAGGCAAGGCCGTGCCCCCTTCCCCAATCCGTACCCCGATCGGCAACCACCCGCCCCGCTACACCGCGCTGTCGCGGCACATCGGCGCGCTGCTGCAGGCCGACGAAGGGCTGATCGCCGCGTTCTGGGACGACGGCCAGCCGGCCAGCGTCAACCTGGAGAATATCGCCTACTGGCTCGGCCAGTCGGCCGCGGCGGCCGGCACGGGAGAGGAGCAGACGGAGCGTCCGTGATGAACGAGTTCCCGACTGCCACTATGCTGCTGGCGATGCTCTTCAGCCTGAGCGTGCGCGCGCTGCTCGTCTGGGACAGCTGGCGTATCGGGCCTTAGCGCTACGGGCCGTGGCGCTGCCTCAATAGCCCCAATAGCCCTTCGCAATATCTTCGCCCGACAGGCTGATCCAGAAGGGTGCCGGCTCAGAAGGCTATTGGCGGCAGGTGCAGGAACGCCAGGCTGGCGGCGGCGAGCAGCAGGCCGACGGCGCCGCCCGCGAGCACGTCGGTGGGATAGTGCAGGCCGAGCACCACCCGCGAGGCGGCGACCAGCAGCGCGAACGGCAGCATCGCCAAACCGAGCACCGGCAGATAGACCAGGAAGAACACCGAGAACAGCGCCGCATGCAGCGTGTGGCCCGAAGGGAAGCTGTAGCGGTCCAGGGGCGCCGTGCCGCAGCGGATGTCCGCGAAGGTGATGAAGGGCCGCTCCCGCACGAGCCGTTCCTTCAGGAAACGGTAGAGCCCGATGCCGGCCAGCGCCGTGACCCCCGTCTGCAGCACCGGACCGGCGGCCTGCTCGCCGCCGATCAGGAGCATGACGCCGAGCCCTGCGTACCAGGCGACCCCGTCGCCCAGCCGGCTCACCGCGCGGAACAGGGTCAGGATGGGCGTCCGCCGGCTGAGCCGGTTTACCTTCAGCGTAAATCCGATCTCGGCTGCCGCCACCTGCTGCCACATCGTCTGCAAGGAAACCTCTCCCGGGTTGCCCGAAGCTGGCGAGAGTCTCGCCGGGCGACAAGTCAGGGAGGTGACAGCTTGTTTAAAGATCGGTGACACGTATTCCATCGCTGTCCCGGAACTTTCTCCGAACGGCAAGATTCCGGTAACAGCGGCGCCGGACACTGTCGGCCATGCGCATCGCCATCGTCACCGATGCCTGGCTGCCCCAGGTGAACGGTGTAGTCACAACGCTGGGCAGAACCCGCGACGAACTGATCCGTGCCGGACACCGCGTGAAAATGCTCACGCCGGCCGATCACCGCACGCTGCCCTGCCCCACCTATCCGGAGATCCGTATCTCGGTGCTGCCCTATCGCGGCGTCCGCAGGACCCTGGACGCTTTCCGGCCCGACTGCATCCATATCGCCACCGAGGGACCGCTGGGGTTTGCAGCACGGCGCTACTGCGTCCGGCGCGGGCTCGCTTTCACGACCTCCTATCACACCCGCTTCCCCCAGTACGTGCGCGAACGCGCGCCGATACCCGTGTCGTGGATGTACGCCTGGCTCAGGCGCTTCCATCGTCCGGCGGCGGCAACCCTGGTGCCCACGCCCGCCGTGCGGGACGAGCTCGCCGCCCGTCGCTTCCGCGGTCTCCGGCTGTGGAGCCGCGGCGTCGACGTAGATGTCTTCCGTCCCGCTCCCAAGGCGACGCTGACCGGCCCGCGCCCGATCTGTCTCTACATGGGCCGTGTCGCCGTGGAGAAGAACGTGGAGGCCTTTTTGCAGCTCGGCGTGCCCGGCACGAAGTACGTGGTCGGCGACGGCCCGGACCTCGCCAGGCTGCGCACGGAATACCCCGACGCGGTCTTCACCGGCTATCGCTTCGGCTCGGAACTGGCCGCCCACCTGGCCGCCGCCGACGTCTTCGTCTTCCCCAGCCGCACGGATACCTTCGGCCTGGCAATGCTGGAGGCCATGGCCTGCGGCACGCCGGTGGCCGCCTACCCGGTCACCGGACCGCTGGACGTCATCGATGAGGGCCGCACGGGCGTCCTGCACGAAGACCTCGGCGTCGCCGTGCGCCGCGCGCTCACGCTGGACCGAGGCATCTGCCGGCAAGCCGCGCTCGAGAAGAGCTGGGCCCGCGCGACCGGAGAATTCCTCGGCCATCTGGCCCGCAGGGACAACGTGACACGGCAGGATGTCGCGCAGGTGTTGTCGAGCCCTGTGGATCCGTGATCCTCGCAGCCGTTTGCATGGGCCCGCCGCCCGGGCACAATGCCGTCATGACCATTACCGAAAGACGGCCGGGCGAGGCACCGCAGGGCGGCGGGCGCGTGCTGACCGCCGTGCTCACGCTGGTGCTCTCCATCACGGGCCTGCTGCTCGCGTTCACCGCCATGATGGCGCTGTTCCTCGGCGCGGACGGGCCCGGCATGGCCTCGTTGCTCGCGCTGACCGGCTGGCTGCTGCTGCCCACCGCCGTGCTGGCCATGCTGTGCCTGCGCCTGCTGGCGCCGGTGGGAGGCAGCCGTCTCTCGGCCTGCTGGGCGCGGCTGCCCGCCTGGCTGGTCCTGCTGATCGCCATGATGCTGCTGCTGGCCGTCCTCGCCGAACTGGCCGTCTGGCTGGTGGAATTCTCGGGCGGCGGCACGGTGGCGCTCGGCCACTACCTGCCGATCATGAGCGTGCTGATCTATTCCCTGGCGCTGACCGCCGGCTACGCGGTGGTGGCGCCGGCCGGGGAAGGCGGCGAGCATCGCGGACCCGTGCGCCATACCGATCCGGTGCGCCGCGACCTCGACTGACCGGTTCGGTCAGGGCTCCTGCGCCACCGACCGGACCCGCGCGACGGCGGCGAGCCATCCCTCGTGCAGCGCCCGCCGCCGTTCGGCGGGCATGGCGGGCTCGAACAGCGCATCCCGCTGCCACAGCCTCTCCAGCTGCTCCAGGGAATCGAACACGCCCCGCTGCAGGCCGGCCAGGCAGGCCGCGCCGAAGGCCGTGGACTCGGTGATGCGCGGACGCTCGACGGTGATGCCGAGCATGTCGGCGAGGAACTGCACCAGCCAGTCGTTGTTGACCATGCCGCCGTCGACCCGCAGCAGTTCCACGTCCAGGCCGTCGTCGCGCATGGCCAGCATCAGGTCCCGGGTCTGGAAGGCCACCGACTGCAGGGTGGCGGTCACGATCTCGGCGACGCCGCTGTCGCGGCTGAGGCCGAGGATGGCGCCGCGGGCGTCCGGGTCCCAGTGGGGCGCGCCGAGCCCGGCGAACGCGGGCACGACGTGGATGTTGTCGATGACGCCCTGCTCCCGCGCGATGCCCTCCGATTCCGGCGCCGCGGCGATGATCTTCAGCGCGTCCCGCAGCCACTGGATGGCCGAGCCCGCCACGAAGATGCTGCCTTCCAGGCCGTAGCTCAGGCGGCCGTCCACGCGGCTGGCGATGGTGGTCAGCAGCTGGTGGCCGGAGGCCAGCGGCTTCTCGCCGGTGTTGGCAATCACGAAACAGCCGGTGCCATAGGTGCTCTTGGTCATGCCCGGATGGAAGCAGGCCTGCCCGAACAGGGCCGCCTGCTGGTCGCCGGCCATACCTGCCACCGGGATGCCGGCGCCGAGACTCTCCGCGTCGGTGGTGCCGAAGTCGAAGGTGTTGTCGCAAACCTCGGGCAGCAGCGAGGCGGGCACGCCGAAGTGCGCGAGCAGGTCATCGTCCCAGCACTGGCGGTGGATGTCGTAGAGCAGGGTGCGCGAGGCGTTGGTGATGTCGGTGCGGTGTTCGCCACCGCCGGTCAGGCGCCAGAGCAGGAACGCGTCGATGGTGCCGAAGGCGAGTTCGCCGCGCTCGGCGCGCTCCCGCACGCCCTCCACGTTGTCCAGTATCCAGGCCAGCTTCGTCGCCGAGAAATAGGGGTCGATGCGCAGGCCCGAGCGGCTGGTGGCCAGCTCCTCGCCGCCGCCGGCCGCGTACTCCCGGCATTTCGCCGCGGTGCGCCGGTCCTGCCAGACGATGGCGTTGTAGACCGGTTCGCCGGTGCGCCGGTCCCAGACAACGGTGGTCTCGCGCTGGTTCGTGATGCCGATGCAGGCGACGTCGCGCGGCAGGCAGCCGGCGTCCGCGATGGCATCGTGGACGACGGAGAGCACGCTCTGCCAGATCGCCTCCGGGTCGTGCTCCACCCAGCCGGGCTTCGGGAAGACCTGCGGAAATTCCTGCTGGCTCGCGGCGAGGATGCGCGCCTTGCGGTCGAAGACCATCGCCCGGCTGCTGGTGGTGCCCTGGTCGATGGCGAGTATCACGTGCTCGGTCATGGTGGTTACTGCTCCGTGGGGCTTTGCTCTGACGTTGTCTGCGGGCCGAGCGGTTGAGGGACGCGCATCCGGTGCCCCGCCTGCTCCGGCCAGGGGGCATCCGGGTGGCGCCCGGCGAAAGCCTCCAGTCGGCCAAGCACCGCGTCGGGCCAGGGCGATACGCGCCGGGCAGCGGTGTCGACGTGCAGGTTCATCCACTCGCAGGTGGCGGCGAGCCAGCCTTCTTCGGCGTGGTACATGCGCTGGAACTGGTGGATGCGCTTGGCATCCCAGGCGAGGAGCTGGGCGGTGACCGCCACCGGGTCGCCCTCGCGCAGCTCCCGCAGGTAGCTCACGTGGCACTCCACGGCGAAGGTAGTGCCGCCGCTCTCCTCCCGGTAGGCGGCGTCGAGGCCGAGCTCGTCCCAGAGCCCGTCGACGCCGTGATCGAATATCAGCACGTACCAGGCCACATTCATGTGGCCGTTGTAGTCGATCCACTCCGGGCGGATCGTCTCCGCATGCACCCTGACGCCGTGGAAGGCGCTCACGATTCCGCCAGCTCCGGCCGGTCGCGGAAGTACTCCAGCGCCTCCGGGTTGGCCAGCGCGTCCGTGTTCTTCACCGTCTCGCCGTGCACCACGGAACGCACGGCCAGCTCCGTGATCTTGCCGCTGATGGTGCGCGGGATGTCCGGCACGGCCAGGATCTTCGCCGGCACGTGCCGCGGGGTGGCGTTCTCGCGGATGACCCGGCGGATGCGGCTCTCCAGCCGCTCGTCCAGCTCGACGCCGGGCCGCAGCACCACGAACAGCACCACGCGCACGTCGTCGTCCCGATCCTGGCCGATGGCGATGGACTCCAGCACGTCGTCGATTTTCTCCACCTGGCGGTAGATCTCCGCGGTGCCGATGCGCACCCCGCCGGGGTTCAGCACGGCATCGGAGCGGCCGTGGATGATCATGCCGTCGTGTTCGGTCAGCTCCGCGAAGTCCCCGTGCGCCCAGACGCCGGGGAAACGGGTGAAATAGGCGTCCCGGTATTTCTCGCC
>Ga0209931_1000124_pt1 | contig 42150 bp, 38 predicted proteins | sample SalPonR1_B_D1_MG_FD_185697 | JGI IMG/M metagenome (GOLD analysis project Ga0209931, IMG submission 185697) | Salt pond soil microbial communities from South San Francisco under conditions of wetland restoration - Salt Pond MetaG R1_B_D1_MG... ...
TTCGAGCGGAAAAAACTCACACGACGGAACCTGCTTGAGTGCAGCTGCATGAAAAACGTAATCCACACCTGCCATAACATTCGATACACTCATCGGGTCGCGGACATCACCGATATAAAATTTCACTTTCGGATTATTGATTTGCTTACGCAGGTCGTCCTGCTTTTTTTCATCGCGGCTAAATATGCGAATTTCCTTAAGGTCGGAGTCCATGAAACGCTTTAAAACTGCATTTCCAAAGGACCCTGTACCGCCGGTAATGAGTAATATTTTATTTTTGAAAGACATATTGTAATTTTTTATTGTATTTTTTTTAATAGAACACGGATGACGCTGATTTTGCAGATTTACACCGATATTATTTGTGTCCTATTTATATATTATTATTGTATTTTTACCCCTTTGTCCTTTGGATATTTACTCACTTTGTTCGTGATTCCGATTGTTATCGGAACGCTTCGCTAAGTTCCCCTTTAAGGGGAAACCGCTATGAGCAAAAATTACTGCTTAAATAGAAATTTTGTAATCATTTGTTTACTATTACAGTTAAATGTTTTGCACTTATTTTTTTCAAGGCTTCTTCCCCTTGCAAGGGGAAGTCCCGACAGGGGAAAGGGTTAATGGTAAATATTAAATCTGTGTTAGTCTTGCTTAATCAGTGTATTCAATTACTGCTTACTGCAGCTTTAAGCCGTGTGTCTTATTCATTAATTATTTCCCAGTAACCGCCCCTTTCACTTCCTATACGTTTTATACGCTTTTGTTTTGTTAGTTTTTCTAAATCACGCTGAGCTGTCCTGCTTGTAATACCTAATAATTTAGCAATTTTATTTGCCGAAATTTGATTGTTGTTTTTTATTAAAGTTATTATCTTATTTAATCGATTTTCTACGACATTTTCTACGACATTTTCTACGACATTTTCTACGACATGATCTTTTTTTGTAGTTTTTTGTCTTTCATTTAATCCGTCATTTAATCCGTCATTTAATTCGCCACTTAATTCGCCATTTAATCCGTCACTGCTTACCTTTTCTTTAAAAAGCGTAACTCGAAAGCCGTCAAATATTTCTTCGAATTTTGGTTCAATAACACCATAATCGCTACATATCTGGCGCACTCTCAATATACCCGATCCATACCGCTCAATAAAGCCAACCTCTTTAAACGACTTTGCTATCAGTTTATTTCGGGTTTGCGAAACATAATTACCCGATAATAAATCTTCAATTGTAAGATTGCCATATAATGTTCCGGGGTTGTAAAAAGTAATGCGGTCGTCATATATTTTAATTATTGAAGCATTGCTGCTCCTATAATCTCTATGAACAATCATATTTATAACAATCTCTCTTATTGCATCTTCAGGATAATCAAAGCGTTCTTGTCTTGATGGCTGTCCGGTAATAACATACTCTACCATTAGATGCTTCCGAATAAATGCCAACAATTCATTCACTTCGGTAAATAAATCGGTGTTAAGCGACAGGCTGTCAATAATGGTTGTTTCGCCTTTAAACCTTCCTGCTTGCACATCGCTAATGGAACATTGTTCTTTTGCAAACAGGAGATATGCACCAAGGGTTATTTGATTGTTTCGTATAAACTCAAACCGATTCAAAAAGTCTTTTGGAGAAAGAGAAATTGATCGTTGTTGCTGCTTTTCGACTGAACGTATAAAACTACGCACCTTTTTCATATCCAAATCAGCAAAAGTGTGATGTGAATCGGGATAATAATCCCAACTGCTGTTTAACGTCTTAAGATGCTCATCTGCAATCTCGTCACTTGTCATAAGATGATTAGAGTTTGCAATACGCTTATAATACTTTCCTTGGAAAGCAACTGGTTTTATTGGGTATGCCGGAACAAAAAAAACTACAATCACTTTGTTTTGAATTTCTTCTGTATTCACAGATGGAACAACAGTCGGGCTTGTTTTATTCTTTATTTCGTTTATCCAATTCTGTATGCTTTCTTTAGTAATATCAACCCCCACAATACTGCCATTATCTTTTACACCAACATACAGGGCACCACCATTTGTATTGGCAAAAGCTACCATTGATTCGATCACCCCTTTATTAAAAGTTGTTTTGAACTCAACAATTTCACTCTCTCCTGTTTTAATTATTTCTTCTATTGACATTGAAGTTGGAGTTTAATAACTGGTTACTAAATATTTATTCCTAATTGTATCTTTTCGTTTAACTTTTCTGTTTCCTTCAATCTGAACTACCGAGGATTCTTCGGTAGTTGAACTTTCACTTAATTCCCCAGAAATAAATATATTTTTTAAATGCAACCCAATTGTATCTGTATCTTTGTCAAACAGATATGCCATTTGTTTTTGAGATAACCACACAGTTTCACGATCAAGTTTTACCTGAACTTCAGTATTACCATCTTCTGATTGAAATATTTTAATTTCTGAATGATGCATTTTTATTTGTGTCTGGTAATTTGTAATTGGTTAATATATTGGGTAAATAATTCTTTATTTCTGCCTGTTATACCCATTGTAATTAAAAATGCCGCATAAGGCTTTTTTAATTTTACAATGGTAAATGCCGATATACAATCAAAGGAGCAAATAGTATAAAGTGAATTAGTGCGACATGCTGTTTGTTCATCGGTATTAGATGGAGCATATATTTTTACCATGCCTAACGGCAGGCAAGTTTTTTTTAATGGAACACTGTCCCGATAGTTATCGGGAACGCTGATTATACTGATAATCGCTGTTAATAATATTTTCAAAAAATCGGTGTCCATCTGTTCAATCCGTGTATGCAGCATGCATCTGTGTTCTATTCATAATTTTGTGTTCTATTCATTGATTCCCCACCATCGATTACTCAACCCTGCATTGCCTAAAATGAGTTTTAGTACTCGCCAGGTGGTGTTGGTTATAGTATAGTCCGTTGGAATGGAACACGGATGACGCAGATTAGACTGACCTGCCCGTCCGGCAGGCGGGTTTTCGCAGATAATAATATATTCAAAAAATCTGTTTGCTATTGCTGTTTACAGCCTCTTTAAACTCATAACTCTGAACCTTTAACTGCTCACGATTTTCCAATAACCTCCTTTTGGAGAGCCAATACGCTCGAGAAATCCATATTCTTTCAATTTCGATATGTTTTCTTTAATTTTTCTTTGCGATATGCCAACAATTTGGGCTAGTTCCGATGTGGTTACCTTATTGTTTGCTTTTATGGCACGCATAATTCTTTGTTGATTATCGGTGACCTTATCGGTGACCTTATTGGTGACCTTGTCGGTGACCTTATCAGTACTATTTGATTTTAAGGTTATCCAAAAAGAATCAGAAAATTCGAACTGAAGCTTATTTCCATTTAGGAAACAAGCATTGCTTACTCTTTTAATACCAGTACCGGCTTTTTCCATAAAATCGGTTCGGGCAAGTAAATCAACCAGCAGGCGATTCCGTGCTTCGCTTTTTTTGCCAAATTCGCTTTTTGGAAAAAGTAATTCTCCTTTGTTATTAATAACAATACTGCTCTTCAACTTTTCAATGGCAATGGTATCGCCCAGAAAATAATCAAAGTGAATAACTGCGTTAACTATTGCCTCGCGGTATGCCTCTATAGGATACTCCGGGAATTCATCTCTTTTAAGATCCTTTATTTCATACCGAACCGGAATACGTTCTTTCAGGTATGCAATAGCAAATTCAATATTCCCAATAATTCCCCGGTCAACTTCTTTTTTGTCCAGGATATCCACCCGCTTGTCGTCATTAAAATGGATACACCTTATTTTTGAGCTGATGATGTATTTATAAGGCTTTTTAGAAAAATAGAGTACTCCGGCATTGGTCATTCCATCATTGGTAAGTACACGCAGGTTCTTCAAAATTTCTTCCTTTGGCAAACTATTCGATATTCGGGCTAATTGAAGGTAATATTCAAATTTTTCGTCGTCGAAGTCTTTCCAATCAAAGTCGGTACAAATCTGTTCATCGTAGCGAATCTTACCTGATTTAATAGCCAGAGCCAGTATTTCATCACGGCTCATTTTTTGAGAGTTAGCACCCATTCGCATAAAAAATCCTGTAGAACATGAATAGGGTTTATTTACTCCTTCTTTTACTTCGACAGCAAGTACATTTTTTGTTTGGGTCAGAATCACTGCAATAGTCGGGTCGCAATTTCGGGCAACATCTTGAATTTGTGATTTCAATTTGTTCGTTATATCGATGCCTTTTATTTTACCATTATCTGCAATACCAAGATAAATTACACCCCCAGAAGCATTGGCAAATGCAACAATCTCTCGTTGAATATTTTTGTCGATTGTTTCCTTAAACTCAATAAATTGTCCTTCGCCTAATTCAATTATTTTATGTAACTCTTTATTTATCATTTATTATGCGATGTACATAGTTCTTTATTTCTGCCTGTTATACCCATTGTAATTAAAAATGCCGCATAAGGCTTTTTTAATTTTACAATGGTAAATGCCGGTATACAATCAAAGGAGCAAATAGTATAAAGTGAATTAGTGCGACATGCTGTTTGTTCATCGGTATTAGATGGAGCATATATTTTTATTTAATGGAACGCAGGTGACGCAGATTTTGCAGATTTACACCGATATTATTTGTGTCCTATTTATATATTATTATTGTGTTTTTACCCCTCTGCCTTTCGGCATTTACTCACTACGTTCGTGAGATCGCTTCGCTAAGTTCCCCTAAATAGGGGAGAAAGCTTCGATCAATCTTTTCTATAAACCTTTTAAGTTGGTAGTTCTTTTAACCATAGCATCTTTCCCTTTTAAGGGAACCTGCCTGTCCGGCAAGGCAGGAGTCCCGACAGGGGAAAGGATTAATGGTAAATATTAAATCTGTGTTAACCAGTTCAATCCATGTATTTAATTGATTAAATCTGTGTTCTATTTCTGCATCTTAATTTATTCTTCGAAGCTTCACCGCGTTCGCTGGAAGCTTTAGCGGTTGCGAAGCGTAGGAGAACTGCTGCTCGTCACTGCCGCTTTTATTTTTTTAAACTAAAATCTGTGTTGACCTGCTTAACCTGCCTTCTCTTAATACGGCAGGCAAGTCTGTGTATGCAACATGCATCAGTGTTCTATTATTAAATCTGTGTTCTATTACTGCTTCCTAATTCATTCTCCGAAGCTTAAGCGTAGGAGAACTGCTTACTGCTACCAATTACTTTTTCCTCAATATCATTTTTTACTTTTGATAGTTGCAATTCTTTCTCCAAAAGCATTTCCGGCCAGTCCTGTGTGTTTATATCATCAAAATAAATCAAGCTTTTTACCACATGTAATACATTTCGTGTGGTGTATTTTGTTTTGTAAAAATCGAGTATATCATCAACAGTATATTGTTTAAGAATGAAATAAATATCTATAAAGTCCTTTGATCTTGTTCCATTACCTACAATGGCATTTAATTTCATGGCTGCAATATCGGGTATCGAGAATAAACGGATATTTTCAATGGCTACATATGGTTCTACCAATGGATACTTGTGGCTTATCAAATCAATTTTAACATTTTCGATACTTCCTTTAAGTGTATTTATATCAGAATAATCTAACCTAAAGCCAAAATTTTGTTCCAGATATTCAAGTAAAGCATTGGCATCAAAATCATTTGGAGTAAAAAGGTCTAAAACAACAGATTTTCTATGTCCAATCTGTAAAGCAAGTGATGTTCCTCCGGCTAAGTGGAATGATTTTAAAGCACGGCTCGATTGTAATTTCTTTAAAAGTTCCAGTGCACTTGCCTGGATTGTATTTTTGTATAACATTTAAACTTTGTTTTTGGAATTTTTAAAAAACGACTTGCCCAGTTCAGTGTTTTTTTATCTAAAAAACCCGCTTTTACAATTTCTTGTTTAATGATTTCAGTATTGTACAGTTGGAATAATATTTTTAGATCTTCGATATCACCCCGGGTAAAAACCCGTTCAATAATAATTGTTTTATTTTTTTGTTCATCAAGTATACGTGGATCCAGATCCCAGAAAAGATGGCCCGATAAATCCTGTATGCTATACTTTTTGCTCATATTTATTTGTATTTTTTTCTCGCAAAGTTTCGGGGAGTTTTGCGCAGTGTTTCGCTGAAATGTTTTCTTTACGTTGCTCAGCGACTATCGTTGTGCTCCCCCAAGATATCGGGAGCTGTCGGGATAATCTCGCGCTCAACCACTTTCAGGTCTTTAAGACGCCGAAAGGACTCCAACCTGCCTCCTGGTTACTGCCACCCACCTACCGGCGGGCAAGCTGGCTACTGCTGCTTGTATCTTGTGTCTTTTATTCTCCGAAGCTTCACCACTTTCGCTGGAAGCTTCAGACGCTTACGCTAAAGCTTCAGCGGCAGCGTGCGGCAGCGTGCGGCAGCGTGTGGTTGCGACGCGTATGTGATCTGCTTTAAATTACCAAAGCATCGCTATTTAGAAAATTTTTTAGGATCTACATGTACAACTTTTCCATTTTCTGATACAACCAAATTAATATTTCGGTCTATCTTGTTCTGTATCAATCGCTGATAGTACAATTCTAATCCCTTTATTAGCTTTTCTCTAATTTTTAGATTATTATTTGCCATGTTTCAGGTTTTTTATTTGTTCAAATATACGCTTATTTTCAATTCTGGTAATTGTGTTATGATTTCCTTCAGCAATTAATTCCAAATTAGGATTTGAGTTATTGGTTATCATCCAATAATCACAAATGGAGATATATAAATCAAACAGATTTTTAATCCCTGAAAAATATCGCCTTTTTATAACTTTTACCGGAATATCATGACCCCCTTCAGCTACCCTTGTTTTCACTCTCTCAATGGCTAATTCAACAGAATCTAACCAAAAAAAGAGCAAAGTAACTTCGTATCCCTTTTCTGATGCTTTTTTTATAGTATTTAAAAAACTTTTAGATGCCAATGTGGTTTCAAAGGCAAAATCAACCCTCTTTTTTAAAAAGTCATTAATTCTGGATAACATGATTCTTCCTGCTTCAATAGCAGCTTTGTCTGGATTAAAGGGAGAAAGTCCCCGAGCAATTTCATCTGCATTTATAAATTCTTCGCAATCCAGTATTTCCGGCAAAACAGTATAAGATGCTGTTGTCTTTCCTGCTCCATTACAACCTGAAATGATATATAAATTGGGCATTATTTAAAATTTTTAACTTTAATCTCCGTAGCTTCACCACTTTCGCTGGAAGCTTCAGACACTTACGCTAAAGCTTCAGACGCTTACGCTAAAGCTTCAGCGGCAGCGTGCGGCAGCGTGCGGCAGCGTGCGGCAGCGTGTGATTGCGAAGCGGAGGAGAATTGTATTCTCCGAAGCTTAAGCGTAGGAGAACCTGCCGTATATCTTACAAATACTTTCTATAAACCCTTTCAATCCCTTCTTTCAAATTAATTTTTGGTTTCCATCCCAATTTCTCTAACCGGCTGATATCAAGTTGTTTTTTTGGTGTGCCATCGGGCTTTGTTTTATCCCATTCAATCATTGCGCTGGTGCCCATAATCTGTTTCACCATATTAGCCAATTCCTTAATGGTAATGTCTTTTCCGGTACCAATGTTTATATGCGAAACGTTTAACTGATCGTAGATATAACCAGACTCCACATGGTTCATAAGATAAATACATGCATCGGCCATATCATCCACATGCAAAAACTCCCGGTAAACCTCTCCTGTACCCCACAACCTTATGGTAACTCGGTTGTGTTCATCCCTTATTATTCCATATTTTTCCAGTTCTTTACAAATTAAAGAAACTTCTTTATCTAATGGATGGCTAATGATTTGATCTTTTTGTAAATCTTTTCTTAAATGATCCCAATTTTCATCTTCGATACACTTTGCCAGATGAAACTTTCTTATTAACGCAGGTAAAACATGTGAGTTTTTTAAATTATAATTATCATTCGGCCCATAAAGGTTTGTTGGCATAACAGAGATAAAATGATCTCCATATTGTTTATAATAATTTTCACACATCTTAATCCCTGCAATTTTTGCAATGGCATACGGCTCATTGGTAGGTTCAAGAAGATCCGTTAACAAATATTCCTCTTTTAGAGGTTGTGGAGCATGTTTGGGATATATACAGGAGCTGCCCAAAAACAAAAGTTTTTTTACCCCGTTTACATGAGCGCTATGGATCAGATTATTCTGAATCATTAGATTTTCATAAATAAAATCGGCTCGGTAGGTATCATTTGCCAGGATGCCGCCAACCTTTGCGGCAGCATCTATCACATAATCGGGATGCTCTTCCTGAAAGAATTTTTCAACCTCTTCCTGCCTGCGCAAATCTAATGCCTTAAAACTTCTGGTAATAAGATTTGAATACCCTTCGGACTTTAACTTTCGGATAATTGCCGATCCAACAAGCCCATGATGTCCGGCAACATATATTTTAGCGTTTTTTTCCATGCTATTGCTGGCTTTTATATTTATTAAAATCTGCTAAGGTCATTTTTTTCACTAATTCTTCAAAGGTTGTTTTAGGATACCAGTCCAATATTTTTTTTGCTTTGCCATAATCGCCAATGAGCAAATCCACTTCCGTGGGCCTAAAATATCGTGGGTCGATTTCTACAACCACCTTATTTTGAGATTTGAGGACGCCTTTTTCATGCACTCCCTCACCTTGCCAAACAATATCTTCTCCCAGCGTATTAAACGCTTTTTTTACAAATTCTCTAACCGTATGGGTTTCATTGGTTGCCAACACAAAATCATCTGCTTTTTCGGCTTGCAAAATCCTCCACATACCCTCTACAAATTCCGGTGCATATCCCCAATCTCTTTTGGCATCTAAATTACCCAACAGGAGTTTCCCTTCTTGCCCTAACATAATTTTTGATACCGCAACAGAAATTTTCCGGGTAACAAATGTTTTTCCTCGTCTTTCAGACTCATGATTAAATAAAATCCCATTACTGGCAAAAAGATTATACGCTTCCCGATAATTTTTTACGATCCAGTAAGCATATAATTTAGCCACACCATAAGGACTCCTGGGATAAAACGGAGTATTCTCGGTTTGCGGAACTTCCTGGGCTAATCCATATAACTCTGAGGTTGATGCCTGATAAAATCTGGTTTTAACACCCGTTTTTCTGATGGCATCTAAGAAGCGTAAAGTTCCTATAGCATCTACTTCAGCAGTATATTCAGGAACTTCAAAAGAAACTTTCACATGCGATTGAGCTCCTAAATTATATATTTCATCAGGATTAATCTTTTCTACCAAACGATTGAGATTACTGCTATCCGTTAAATCCCCGTAATGCAAAAACAGCTTTTTATCTAAAATCTCAGGATTTTTATACAGATGATCAATTCTGAATGTATTAAAAGAGCTGGCACGGCGTATTATTCCATGCACTTCGTATCCTTTTTTTAAAAGCAGCTCCGTTAAGTATGAACCATCTTGTCCGGTTATTCCTGATATTAAGGCTTTTTTCATATTTTTTTCTTCTAACGATTAAAAATTAATTTAATGGATATTTTATACATCATACTATTTTTGTTCCAACGAACACCTAATCAAACGACTTTTGTTATTCTCCAAAGCTTAAGCGTAGGAGAACTGCCACTGCAAAATGAAAACTGAAAACTGAAAACTGCAAGCTGTTCAACTCTTCTCCTTATATCCATATCCATAGCCGTAACCATATCCATACGCATATCCATAGCTGTATCCGTAATATTTCGGGATTTTCAGGTCATTCACCAGAATATTGACATGTTGCATCTTTTTATTCACCTCAATGGTGTTCATCAGCTCAAACACATGCTTGCTGCTGTATTTCTGGCGTATCATAAAAATGCTGGCATCGGCATACTGGCTAATCAGGATCGAGTCGGTTACCAGCGCCACGGGAGGGGTGTCGATAATAATATAATCGAATTCCTTTTGAGCATGCTCAAAGAAGGCTTCCATCCGTTTGGTTTCAATCAACTCTGCCGGGTTAGGTGGTATTGGCCCCGAAGGTGCCAGGTAGAGGTTCTCGATATAGGTTGTTTTTATGATTTGATCATACTCGGTTTGTTCAATAAGATACGTGCTCAGCCCTGTTTCGTTGGGTGTTTCGAATATACGGTGCAACGAAGGTTTCCGCAGGTCTAACCCCACCAGCAGCACTTTCCGGTTGCCCATGGCCATAATGGCTGCCAGGTTTACAGCCGCAAAGGTCTTTCCTTCCCCACTAATCGTGGAGGTAATCATCACCACCTTCTGGTCTTTCTCGCGCAAAACATACTGTAAGTTGGTACGTAGCGAACGCAGCGATTCGGCCAGGCTCCCCTTGGGATCGATATAAACAGGAACACTATGATGCGAATCATTATGCCCGATGGTTCCAATAACAGGAATGCGCGTGTTGCGCTCAATATCCTTTTTATCTTCGATCTTGTTGTTAAAAAACTCAAACAGCAGGATGATACCGCCGGGAATACCCAGTCCCAGCACAAGCGCAATTAAATAATTCTGCGACCGCTTGGGGGTTTGCTGCTGTGCATTTTGTGCAATGGCCACATCCAGCACCTTGTTCTTCGACACATTGGATGCTTTGGTGATCCCTGCTTCGGCACGTTTTTCCAGCAAAAAAGTGTACAGCTCATTATTGAGCTTATACTCCCGCTCGATATTTACCAGGCTACGCTCATTTTGAGGCAAGCGGTTTATCTCTTTTTCTATGACAGCAATCTCCTGGTTTAACTTTTGCTGATTGATGTCATTCAGGTTTTGTCCGGTGCTTACCTGTTCTTTCAGGCTGGCCTTTAACAGCTCCAGCTCATTTTGCAGCATATGTACATTCGAGGTGCCTTCGTTGGCATACAACCGATAACGATTCAGCATCGACAGCTTTTCGTTGTAATCCTTTACCAGGCTTTCGAGCGATGGGTTGGTGATATTTAAGGTGGTAGGATTTACGATAAGGTCACTGGAGGATTTGGAGGCTAAATAACTTATAATATACTCGTAATAGCGATTGTTGAGCTCAATCTCCATTTTCCGTTTTTGCAGCTGGTTGAGGTCTTGCATCAGCAACGACCCTTTTTGTCCCAGGTCAAAAATCTGGTTGTCGGAGCGGAATTTTTGCAGCTGCTGTTCGGCTTTATTTAGCGAGTCAACAATTACTTTCAGCTGCTCATCAATAAATTCCAGGGTATTTTGTGCCTGCCGGTTTTTCTCGGCCAAATCACTTTGGATATACATCTGGGCCAGCTTATTGAGGTACGCCGCCATCTTTTCGGGTACAAAACCATTGATGCTTAGTGTTAATACCGAGCCACGCTCGTCGTTGGTTTCCACCTGCAGCTTGCCGCGGTATTGCTTGGCCAGCGAGTTAATGTCGTTAAAAAAGAAATAGTATTTGTTCGATGCCTCGGGATTAAAAGTAAAATGTTCGGGATCGGAAAGCACAATTTTAAAGGAGAAATCTTCATTGGTAAATTTTTCGCCAAATTTCAGCTCTTTGCGGATATTATAATTATCATTGATCTCCAGCAGGTAATGTTCATTGCTTAGGATCTTTACATCCACCCGGTATCCTTTGGGTTGGGTAAACCCAGAATCAGGAATTACCGAAAACGGATTGTTTTGATAATATTTCGATTCGGCAATCTCGCGTCGTCCCACCCCCACATAGGTAACATTAAAATCCAAATCTTCAATGGTTTTACGAGCCATGGCGTATGATTTGAGGATAGCAATCTCGTTTACCACCTCAGCACGCATCACGCGACGGCGCATGCCCAGTTCAGAGATCAGGGCACTCACCGTTCCTGCCTCCGCCTCGTCGTCGCCTACAATCACTGAAGCACTAATGGCGTAGGTGGGCTCGGAGTAGCGGTTTACCATGTAGGCAATGCTCATGGTCAGGCCAAGTGCTATGGCAAACCAGTACCAGTTCGCCAGGAACTTAAACAGATATTTCTTAATATCAATACTCTCTTCCTGGTAGAAATTATGTTGGGGGTTTGTTTCCATGCTTGTTTTGTTTTTATTTTTACACCGCTAAGACGCTAAGTCGCTAAGTTTTTTTTATTATTACACTATAATTAATTCATCAAGTTCAATATCAATGCAATAGCGGTGAGGGTGGAGGTCAGGGCGCTAATTACAAACACATAGTCCGAAGCCTGCTCGCGGAAGAGGGTCGATCCCAGCGGCTCCACATAGATTACATCATTGGGCATGATATAATATAAATCATCTTTGATGATATTATCGTCGGTTAAATCAATTCGATACGACTGGGTTCCTTTTTCTGTTTGCCGCAGCAACAACACCTTTTTACGGTTCCCGTTGTAAGTAATATCCCCGGCATAAGCCAGTGCTTCCATGATATTCACCTGGTTAGCAGTAATCTGCTTCACGCCGGGTGTTTTCACCTCACCCATTACGGTAAACTTAAAGTTTGCCAACTTAAGGATAATCTGGGGGTCTTTGAGAAACCTCATGGCTCGTTGTTTTACTGAGTCCTGTGCCTGGTCGATGGTTAGTCCCGATACCCGGATTTTATCCATCAGGGGCATCTCAACATATCCCGAATCGTTGACCAGGTAGCCGGTATAAAATACCGATTCAGGACGTACATATTGCGAAGCGTTTTGTGAAGAAAACGGGTTAAACAGCTTGTTGATCTCTTCATTCTCGGTAACAACCTGAATGTAAAGCAAATCGCCGGGCTGCAGCTGATAGCCGGGTTTGCTTTTTTCAAAAAGATCCTCGCTGCCGGTCTCCTGCAAATCCTGAAGATAGGTTAACTTCTTATACGAGTTGCACGAGCTGACCATCAGCACAAGGCCAAGACTAATGATTATGAGATTAAGATTTTTTTTCATGGTGATATTTGTATAATAGTAAAAATCGTAAATTCATTCATGGGTTATGTAGTGATATTTTTAACGGGTTCCTATCGCTTACTTTTTTTCACCTGGCGAATACTCCCTTTAAGGGTATTGACAGACGAATAGTCTAAATGAAAATCAAAGTTTTGTTCTAAAAATTCAAGGATCGTATTGGTGTCGAGATCATATTGTGAAAATAAATCCAGATCAATAGACCTTCTATGTCCAATCTGCAAAGCAAGAGATGTACCTCCTGCTAAATGAAATGAATTTAATGCAGGGCTTGATTGTAACTCTCTTAAAAGTTCCAGTGTACTTGCCTGGATTGTATTTTTGAATAACATGTAAACTTTGTTTTGGGAATATTAAAATAACTACTTACCCAATTCAGTGACTTTTTATCTAAAAACCCGGCCTTTACGATTTCCTGTTTGATGATTGCAGGCGGGTAGAGTTAAAATAAAATTTTTAAATCTTTAAGATTTCCTCTGGTCATTACTCGTTCAATGATCATCGTTTGATGTTTTTGTACATCAATGTTCTGAAAATCAATATCCCAGAAGAGATGTCCAGATAAATCCTGTAATTTTTTCTTTTTACTCATTTTCCTAGTCTCCAGAACGTTAACTTTATCTCTGCTGCTTTCATCCTCCGAAGCTTTAGCGTAGGAGGTTTTTATACTCCAAATTTTCAGCATCATCACACGATCTCCCCGGGCACAGCTCCGCTTCCTCAGTCCCATTTTAAGAATTTGGTCTGAGAAAGCATTTTAAACTTATCTTCATCCTTCGTTAAGCTCAGGATAACCGTTTAACTTAATCAAATATAATTAAACCTTCTTTAAATATGAAGGATTTATTCTAATTAAAATGTTCTGATGGATCGAGGCAATGCGAACCAGCACTTTATACTTATTTAAATGCTGAACCAGCTCTCCCTCAAGGCCTTTCAAGGTGCCATGTTCTACGCAAACATTCTCGCCTAAACCGAACGTGTCGGCCGTAACCTCAAATTCTTCTTCGCTTCTTAAAACCGATTGTATGAGCTTAATCTCTTTCTCCCGCACCGGGGCTGGCTCACCCGAAAAACGGATAACGGTCACAATTCCCGGGGTATTTAACGCTTTTTGTAAATCAAATTCCGTAGTTTTTACAAAAATATAGGAACGAATAAAGGGTACTTCGACCCACTTTTTGCGGTCGCTCCATTGTTTTAATCGCTTTTCCAAAGGCAAATAGGTCTCTATCTCTTTCTCTACAAGCTCTTTGTATGCTTTTTTTTCTGATTTTGATTTGGTATATAATGCATACCACCTTTTTTCAACCATTGCCTTCGTTTGCGTTATTTTCCTGCAAAAATAGTAATTCTATACCAATGCATTGATATGAAAAATCACAATTTTAAATGAATATCCATCCTCGTTAAACAAACCAGAACCACTAAGGTTTAGTTATCAATTGGTGTTTTGGATCATCACCTATCGATATATTTATCAGGACTTGGGCAGAATGCCGACGACCTGGTTTTCAATCCAACGGACAAGACTGCCTTCGGCAGTTAAAAATGTCCGTTGTACCTTAACGGATCATTATCCCTAAAAAATCTCCACCATCTTGCGGGCAATAAACTCCGCTGCTTTTCCGTCGCCAAAGATAGGTGGAAAATGAATCATCTGATCTGAACGAAAAGCTTGAAAAGCTTCATTGATTTTCTGCTGGTTGGCATCACAAATTTTTCCGGCACCCTCTTCCACAATCTCCACCCACTCGGTTTGTGGCCTTAAAATAATCACTGGCTTACGAAAAAAGTAAGCTTCTTTTTGCACTCCCCCCGAATCGGTCATGATCATGGATGCATTTTTTTCCAGGTTAATCATATCTAAAAAAGATACCGGCTTCGAAATCATTATTCGCTTATTCTCCGTAATTTTTTGATATAAGGAAGGTGTTAAATTTTCTGGCAACAACTTTTTGGTTCGCGGATGGAGAGGAATAAATACATCAACCTCATCCCCGGTAGCGATTTGATGAATTGCCCCAAAGATCGCTTCCAGCCGTTCGGGCTGATCGGTATTATGATCGCGATGTATGGTAGCTAAAATATACTGGTTTAATTTGGTTTTAAAATGATTAAAAATGGCAGATTGTGTTTCCGCCATCCGGGCAAAATAAAGAGAATTGTCGTACATCACATCCCCACAATGAAAAACACCGGGATGATCGACCGAATAAGATTTGCTACGATGTAGTTCAAACCCTTCGTTTTGCAAGTTGGTTAATCCTGCTTTTGTGGGGGTAAACAATAAGGTAGAAACATGATCGCACATGATACGATTGATCTCTTCGGGCATGGATTTATTGAACGATCGTAAACCGGCTTCGATATGTACTACGGGCACATGAATTTTTGAGGCTGCAATGGCTCCTGCAAGAGTAGAGTTGGTATCACCATACAAAACAATGGCATTTGGTTTTCGCTCGAGCAATATTTTTTCGATGCCCTGAATCATTTTTGCCGTCTGTATGCCATGCGATGCTGAGCCAATATTTAAATTAATATCCGGTTGCGGAATCTGCAACTCATCGAAAAAAACCTGCGACATGTTATGGTCATAATGCTGACCTGTATGTACAATTACCTCGTTGATTTGATTCTTAAAATGGTTTTTTATCGCCCGGCTTAAAGCGGCAGCTTTAATAATCTGTGGACGAGCACCTACTATCGTAACAATTTTTATCATCCTATAAAATTAATCACTATCGAAATTAAAAAAAAATGCCATACTTCAAATTTGTATGGCATAATATTTACTATATCATGATAGCTATTTTTTTACAATCCAAAAGCTGCTTTAACCTTATCGACATAATCAATCTTTTCCCAGGCAAAAAATTCCACCTCTTTTTCATAAGAATGTCCGTTGTATCCATTGCTTCCTTCAACCAATGTAACTTTTTCTTTCTTGTAATCACGTCCCATATGTCCGTATGCTGCGGTTTCTTCAAAAACAGGATATTTTAACCCCAACCTTTTCACGATTGCTGCCGGGCGCATATCAAATAACTTTTTAATTTCATCGGCAATCTGACCATCATTTAGGTTAACGTTGGCTGTACCAAAAGTGTTAACGTAAAGGCCTACCGGTTCGGCAACGCCAATAGCATAGGCTACCTGTATCAGTGCTTCTTCGGCAACGCCTGCAGCAACAATATTTTTGGCAATATGGCGTGCTGCATAAGCAGCCGAACGGTCAACTTTCGACGAATCTTTACCCGAGAACGCTCCGCCTCCATGGGCTCCTTTTCCTCCGTAGGTGTCAACAATAATTTTTCGCCCGGTAAGGCCGGTATCACCATGTGGCCCACCGATAACAAACTTACCGGTTGGATTGACATGCAAAATAATATCGTCGGTAAATAATTTTTGTACCCTTTCCGAGAAACGAGTCTTGGCACGAGGAATTAAAATATTCTTAACATCATTTTTAATGGTTTCCAGCATCTTTTGCTCTTCGGCAAAATCATCATGTTGCGTAGAAACCACAATCGTATGTATCTTAACCGGCTCGTTTTGACCGTTATACTCAATGGTAACCTGCGATTTTGAATCGGGCCTCAGGTAATGCATTTCGCGCCCTTCGCGCCGAATTTTGGCCAATTCTTGCAATAAAACATGCGAAAGCACTAATGCCAAAGGCATGTAATCATCGGTTTCTTTGTTGGCATAGCCAAACATCATTCCCTGGTCGCCAGCACCCTGGTCTTCTTCTTTTCCCCTTACAACACCCTGGTTGATATCAGGTGATTGTTCATGGATGGTAGAAATAACACCACAAGACTCTGAATCAAATCGATAGTTAGGCTTGGTATAACCAATTCGTTTAATAACTCTTCGGGCAATCTCCTGAACATCTACGTATGCAGTTGTTTTTACCTCTCCGCTTAAAACAACCAACCCGGTGGTAACTAGCGTTTCGCAAGCAACCTTCGAATCGGGATCGCGACGAAGAAATTCATCTAACAAAGCATCGGATATTTGATCAGCAACCTTGTCCGGGTGTCCCTCAGAGACAGATTCAGATGTAAATAAATATCCCATAATTATTATTATTTATAATGATTTAAAATAAGAAACACCAAAAATAATTATTCCTTTTCACAATAACTAAATTTTCTTGCAAATTTACTTTCATCAATTTGTATCTGCCCTCAGTTTATTTATATTTTTACTATCATAAAAGGCTTTAGCCGGTTTTATACTCTGTCAGGGTTTACAACCGATGGCAAAATTAAAAATTCATTCAATGGATAAATTGACTTGATTATAAAACCAGTAAATGTTCGATCCCTCCGGAATCGTTATTTTTTCATCATTGTCTTTTTTATAAACGTGTGATGCCGGCTTCAATAAACTCAGCCCAGTTCTGGCATCCATTTTTGTTTGCAATATCTTAAAAAATAAATCCTAAGGATTTGAACATTTGTAGAATATTTAAGGAGAATTAGATACGACTCCAGCAGAGTCGAATGTATATCCGGATTAATCTGGTTCTAATAACAAAAAACCTGTCAGCAAAAAAAGCTGACAGGTCATATGATTTAAGTTTGAGTGCCCGTATTTATCAATTATTCACCGCTACCCTTTTGAGGAACTGGTTTATACTGCCCCAAAATATTCATTATTTTTTTCTGTAAAATAACCGTTATACGGTACATTACCGGAACAATAATCAACGTTAAAAAAGTAGAAAAGGTTAATCCAAAAATTACAGTCCACGACATGGAACCCCAATAAGATGCCATATCACCTCCAAAATAAATATTGGGGTCGTAATTTTGTAACAATCCTCTAAAATCAAAATTTAATCCAACAGCCATAGGCAATAATCCTAAAATAGTTGTTATGGCAGTCAGCAAAACAGGCCTCAACCTTGTTTTTCCGGCATTAACCACACATTCGGTTGCGGCTGAGACAGGCAAAAATGCTCCCTCGGGCAATCCCAATTCTTTTCGTTTGCGCACTTTTAACAGCTCGATATAATCCACCAGTACAATAGCATTATTTACAACAATTCCTGCCAGCGAGATGATACCAATGCCTGTCATGATAATGATAAAATCCATTTTGAACGTCCACAAGCCGCCAAAAACACCAATAGTACTAAACAATACGCTCGACAAGATAATTAATGGTTTAATAACCGAGTTAAACTGGGTTACAAGAATCAGCAAAATCAGTGCAAGAGCAATTAACATCGCTCTTCCCAGGAAATCTGACGATTCTTCCTGCTCCTGTTGTTCACCGGTAAATTCATAACGGTATCCTGCGGGCATTTCAAAAGCCTCCATTAATCCTTCCAGTTGCATATTAATGGTGTTGGCATTATATCCTTCAATTACATTAGAATACAACGTAATAACACGGTCCAGATTCTTTCTGCGTATCGAGCTAAAAGTTGTTGAATACTCAAAACTGGCCACTGCCGAAAGCGGGATATATTCAGGAGGCCCGTCGCCAAAAACCGGAACCTTCATATTCCTCATAGCCGGTAAATCATACCTATATTCATCTTTTAAACGAACCATAATAGGGTATTCATCTTCGCCCACTTTAAAGTCAGACACCTCATCGCCAAATAATGATTGTCTTATGGTATATGCAATGGTTTTAGTCGATAACCCGTACCGCTGGGCCTTATCGCGGTCGATATGTACTAGTATTTCGGGTTTTTGGGTGCTGATATTCATCTTTAATCCTTCCACACCATCAATATTTTGTGTTTCGAGATAGGTTTTAATGGTATCGGCAAGATAAACCAACTGATCGAAATCCTGTCCGATAATTTCCAGGTTTACCGCTTTCCCGGTAGGCGGCCCTCCTTCATCTTTCGACAGCTCCAGCTCAACACCCGGATATTGCCCCATAATCCGCTGGCTTAATTGTTGCATTATCTCCGAAGTATTCACGTTATCTCTAAACTCATAATCGATAAAGCTAACGGTTATAATAGCTTCGTTGGGTTTTCCTCCGGCCGAAAAATCCATCGGATCACCTTTACCTACCGTAGTTAATACCGATTCGGTTATTGGTTCATTTGCTTCATTTTTATACGGTTCCAGAAACTCAATAATATCATCTTCTAACTGATGAATAAATTCGTTGGTCCCTGTTATATCGGTTCCTACGGGTAATTTAGCGACAATATTAATATAGTTGGGGTCGGCGTCAGGGAATAATGTAACATCAGGCATTCTCGAGAAGAAAAGCAGAACAGTAATCACCAATAAGGCTAAGGTTCCAAAAAAGAAAAATAAAAGATTTTTCCCTCTGAGTGCAAATCGAATAGCACGACTATATAACCGTTCAAGCTTTACCAGGAATATCTCCTGAAACCATGACTCCATGCGGCGTAAAAACAACACATGTAATACCCCGATTACACCAAAAATAATTAACAGGTTTCCAAACACCGTAACATGAACAATTAATAACAAAATCCCGGCTCCGATTAAGCCAAAAGCAACCATTAAAGCCTTTTTTCTGCGGTACACCTTTTTATTATTCCCGTTAGGGTCTTTTTGTTTGTTAAATGTTGCCGAAATTACGGGAATAATAACCAGGGCAACCAATAGTGATGATGTGAGGACAATAATAAGGGTAATGGGCAGGTATTTCATAAATTCGCCCATAATCCCTTTCCACAAAGCAAGCGGGAAAAATGCCGCCAGCGTTGTTGCGGTGGATGCAATAATCGGCATGGCTATTTCGCCTACCGCCTCTTTTGCTGCTATCCATGGCGAGTAGCCGTTATCAATAAAACGGTGAATATTTTCAACGACCACAATGGCATTGTCTACCAGCATTCCCAGGGCCAGAATAAGCGAGAATAGTACAATCATGTTGATTCTAAAATCGATTACGCCGATTACTACAAAAGAAATAAACATCGACATAGGAATAGCCAGACCTACAAACAGTGCATTTCGGGTTCCCAGGAAGAAAAACAGAACAATAATCACAAATATTACGCCCATGATCATACTGTTTTCCAGGTTACTTAACTGCATCTTAACCATTTCGCTCTGGTCGTTGGTAATGGTTAGATCCAACCCTTCGGGTAAAATATTGTTCTCTTTACTCTGGTTGAGTTTTTCATAAATTTTATCGGTGGTTGATAGCAAATTTTCGCCCCCTTTTTTTACTACCTGAATCGAAACAACGGACTCTTTATTTAAACGGGCAAAGCTTGTAGGCTCGGTAAAGCCATCAACTACTTCTGCTACATCTTTGAGATATACATTTTTACCATCTTTGCTTTTAATAATAATATTTTCCAGCTCTTTTACCTTTTCAAACTCACCAATAGTACGGATACTTCGGCGTGTTTTTCCAAGCAAAATTTCGCCTCCCGACATGGTAATATTTTCATTTCGGATGGCATTGGTAATTTCGAAAAAAGAAATATCCAACGCTTCAAGCTTCATCAGGTCGACATTTACTTTTATCTCCCGATCGTTCACCCCTTCGATAAGTGCTTTCGACACTTCAGGGATACTCTCAAACTCATCCTGAAGCTGCTCAGCATAATATTTTAGCTCCTCCACGCTATAATCACCCGAAAGATTAATATTAATGATGGCAAATTCAGAAAAATCAAGGTCGAATACCAGCGGGTCTTGCAATTCGGTTGCTCCCGTAGGAAGCTCGTTTTTACCAATATCCACAGCATCTTTTACCCTTCGCAGCGCATTTTCTAAATCAACATCGGTATTAAACTCAACAAATATAATGGATGCATCTTGCGAGGATATGGAGGTAATCTCTTTTAATCCACGAACATTTTCCAGCTCTTTTTCTAAAGGCCGGGTAATTAAATTTTCAATATCAGCGGGCGAATTCCCGGGATAAACGGTTTGTACCATAATTTGAGGCCAAACAATTTCGGGAAATAACTCCTTCGGTAAACTTTGGTACGAGTATACCCCAAAAAATAACAACAAGAGGGTTAAAAGGTATACCGTATTTTTATTTCGTAAGGCCAGGGTGGTTAATTTAAACTCCCTAACGACTTTGCCCGATAATTCTTTTATTGTCATTGCTTATTCTTTTTCTTTTTGTTCTACAAGATTTATTTCTACTCCCGAACTAACCAGGTGATATCCTTTTACCACAACTTTTTCTCCTTTTTGTAATCCTTGGGTAATCATTGTTTTTTCTTCGTACGACAAACCTGTTGTAACATATTTTTTAGTCACAATATTTTTGTTGTCCAGCTGTTCGACCGTATAAACATATTTGCCTGAAACATCTTTTCTAACAGCCAATGATGGAACAACAAAAGCATTATCCGAAGAAAAATCATTAAGCTTAATGGTTGAAACAATATTTGGTTTTATTTTCTCTCCGGGATTATCAATTTCCATCTCAATTTCGAATGTTCTGCTGGCCGAATTAATAACTTTTGAAACTCTTCTAACAGGTGTTTTAATATTTATTTCGGGCAAGGCCGAAAATGTAAGCTCTACCATTTGTCCTTTATTGATTTTTCCGATATAGGTTTCGCTAACATCCGCGTTAATGGTTAACCTGCCTAAATTAACAAATTCGATAACAGGCATTGACGGTGAAGCTAATTCTCCTACTTTTGGAAATATTTTATTCACAACCCCATTAAACGGAGCGCTGATTTGAGACATTCGCTTTTGTGCCTTCAACGATGCCAGTTGTGATTCAAGTGACTCTTTATTGTTTTTAGCCGATAAATAATCTATTTCAGAACCAATATTTTGCTTCCAAAGGGTATCAAGCTTTTGGAATGTTTTTACGGCTAACTCCAGACTGCTTTTTATGCCGTTTATTTGTTTATCAATAGATTCGGTATTTAACGAAACCAACAATCGTCCCTCTTCAACATACTCACCTTCAGAAACATGGATTTTTTCAATCCTGCCGTTCATCTCGGGACTAATCAAAGCATATTTTTTTGCTTTAACCTCACCATACGTAATAATATAGTGATTAAATGATCTTGGTTTTATTTCTTTCACCGATACCGGAACCAGTGTTTTTTGTTCGCGGGCAGTCATATGGTTTTCCAGTTTACTTATTTTTGCCTCCACAGAAACGATCCTGTTTTTTTGTTGGGCAATTTTTTTAATGATTTTTTTATCATCGGGATTAACCGTTGAGTCCAACGCTGCAATCTGAGCATCGATCGTGTTCAGCCGTTTTTCGATATCAAATTTTACGGTTTGTAACGAATCTCTTTTTGATTGTAAATCATCCAATGTTTTGTTGCCTTTTTTTTGGCTACAAGCTGCCAAAAGTGCTATTACTGCAATAATTAATATCCTTTTCATGGTTATAATTCGTTTAAAATTTTATCCAGTTCAATTTTTGTTTTGTATAGTTCAAATAATGCATTGATATATTCCGACTGGGTTTGCAGGTAGGTGTTATTTGCCTGTGTAAGCTCCATACTGGAAGCCATTCCCTGTTTATATTTTTTGGATGTGTTTTCAAAAACCTTTTTAGAAAGCTCCAGGTTCTGATGAGCAAGTTCGTATTTTTCTTTGGCCTCCAAAAAACTATTCCTGGCTTGTTGCGATTGTATTACAAGGTTTTTTGCTGCAAGGGCTTTATTATTTTGTGCTTTCTCTAGCTCAAGCTTTGCCTGTTTGACCATGGCATTTCTCTGGAAGCTTGAAAAGAGAGGAACATCTACATTAACACCAATAATATTATTGATGGTAAAATCAAAAGAGGCCTTATTGGTTTTATCCTGGTAGGTATAAAATGCCGAAATGGTAGGTAGATATTTTGTTTTCTCCCGTTTATAGCTCAGTTCCGAAACACGTTCCTGATTTTCGGCCAGCCGGTAATCGATATTTTCTGTAAGATCAAATGCCGGAATGTTCGCTTCTGAATAAATCATCGATGCCTCCAACTGGTCTAAATTATCCGTTAATATCAGTCGGGTATTTAAATCGGTACCTAACAATACTTTAAAAAGTTTACGCGAAATATCTATTTGTCTTTCGATGGTTTTTTGTGTATTTATCAAACTATTATACGTGATCTGCAGCTGGTCCACATCTGTTTCTTCCATAAAACCCTGCTTATAAAGTTGCTGCGTTTCATAAAGCAGCGATTCAATGTTTTGTAATGACGAGTCGGTAATGGCTTTATTTCGTTCCAGAATTAACAAAGAAACATAACTGGTAATAACCCCGTTTTTTGTTTCAATATTTTGTTTTTCGTGGCTTAATTGCGAAATTTTAAGAAACGTTTTCGATGCCTGCAACCCTACGATATATTCGCCGCTAAAAATAAGCTGTGACAAAGTAACCGAATAGGTTGAGCTGTTTTTTACACCTAATTCTATAGATTGTGTTTCACCGGTTATTGGATCCGCCATATCAAAAGTTGGCAGGTCGCCCGGAATATGTTGGTAATTAAAACCCCCGTTTACCTGAGGCAATCCTATGGCTGTGGTTTCCCATACTTTCTTTCTTGCCGCCTCAATATCCAGTGCTGCGTTTTGCAGGGTTATATTATTTTGAAGGGCATAATCCTGTGCATCCTGCAACGATAACTCCAGCGTAGTATTGTTATCTTGCGCCCAGCCTCTGAAAAAACCCAATATCAAAACTGTAAATACAATAAAAAATCTGTTTTTCATGATGATCTGAATCGTTTTTAACATTTATATCCAAAATTCCTGTATATCAATTGTTTTAAGTGTTTTTTCTAACTCATCAAGTCCTTTTTGGTTGGCAATACCTCGAATATGATAAATAAATAATTCCAAAATATTTTCCGGACGAAGCATTTCTTCCAAATCAAAAAACTCACCAGTATTTATATTTAAAAACCGGCTGGTTTGAATTTTAGCGATAATTTCTTCATTTAATTCTTTTCTGAAAAACCCCTCTTGTTTGCCTTTCTGAATATTTTTAAGGGTAGCATTATACATTCTTTCCTTACGTACCTTTTGTAATCTATTAAACAGCACGGGATAATATTTTTGTAAATCGTATTCCGTTGCCGGATTTTGATCCTTTATCGATTTAATTATTTGTACTCCAACCGCAAGTAATTCTTCGATGGCGTTATAATTTTTCTCAAAAATTTCTAAAAATTCGCAACCCCTTTCAAATAAAAGGTAATCCATTACCTTTTCTACTAAATCGTTTTTATTTTCAACATATTGATAAAGTGTTTTTTTAGACACACCCAATTCCCGCGCAACATCGTCCATGGTAACACTTTTTATACCATATTTTGAATACAATGCGCTTACCCGTTCAAGGATGTTTTGCAGTTCTTTATCCATAATTTCAAAATTTGAGGGCAAAATTAATGAAAAAACGGTGGAAACAAAAATTATATTATAAGTTTCCCGGGTTTATATTAAAAAACAAATTTTAACAGAAAATTTGTACCCTGCGTTAACGGAGTATTAATTTTTGTTAAAGAAATTCCTTTTGCAAAAAGTATGCAAAAGTTTTCGGATGAACCGGTAAAAACAATAGATGAGCATAAAAAAGTAAATTTGTTGTAAGCAGAAACTTTCTCAATCAAAACCGTCCAAAAAAAAATCTTCGGGATAGAAAAAAACCGCAGGATGTTGGTCTAATTTAACCCATGTTAGAAATGCAAAAACCCGTGAATAATCCTAAACGCTTTTTGTCCTATTTCTACTAAAAATTTAAAAGAAGGGAATGTTTGCCCCGACATTTTGGTTGAGCAAAGCTATATTTCATGGGCCAATGAGTTAACGTTTATTTATCCCCTCTGGTGGAATGCTTTCCCTGCTATATTAAAAAGGTATATCGACCGAGTGTTTACCAATGGTTTTACCTTTAAAGTTACCGACAAGGGTGTTGAAGGATTATTAAAAGAAAAAAAATGCGTTTAATTACTTTAGCCGGAATGGACGAACAAACCTTAAAAAAATGAAGGTTTCCAAAATTTAAGTATTACCCAAGACAAAGGTGTTTTTGAATTTTGTGGGATGAAAACCACAGACCACCTGTATATAACTGAGAGCAACCATTTAAGCAGCAAACGAAAAGAAGATGTAATAAACCGGATCATTCATAACATAAAAAAAAGATGCAATATTCTAAATAAAAAATTTAATGATATTTGCTTAGCGGTTATATTTTCTTTTATTGTCTTTATACAAACTTCGATGATTCCCAAGTTAAAAATTCCAATACATATTAGAATGCTTCATGAAATTTTCTTGATTCAACCTGATTCCCATCTCTACATCTTATTGTCACTCAAACAAAAAAAATTCTTAAAATTCATTTTCATTTGCGTTACAAAAAATAAAATATGCATCTATTTATATAACATTATTTCACGCAAAGTTTACAAAAAATCGCTAAGATCGCAAAAATATAATTTATGACAGAAAATGATATTTCAAATAAAATAATTGGATGCGCTATTAAAATTCATAAAAATATAGGTCCGGGATTATTGGAGTCAGCTTATGAAAATGCACTAGCCCATGATTTAAAAAAACTTGGATTACAGGTTAAGCAACAAGTTTCTATGCCTTTTATTTATAAAGGAATTAAACAAGATGTGGGATATAGAATTGATTTATTGGTAGAAAATAAAGTAATCATTGAAATCAAATCATTAGAAGCTCTTGCGCCAGTTCATTACGCCCAAACATTAACTTATCTAAAGCTCTCAGATTAAAAATTAGCTTTATTAATCAATTTTTGTTATAAACTATTAAAAGATAATATTCACAGAATAGTTAATAATTTATAATTTTCTGCGTTCTTTGTGCTCCTATCATGCTTACCCTTTGTGTCGTCTGTGCGAAAATTGAAGAATGTAGGATTAATGACATTTTGGGAGTACCACAATAAGTTTAAAATCCAAAATTAGCACCAAAAGAGATGGTACTCATTTTGCCGTGATATACCGATGGGGTATACTTATCCACTTCACCCGTAATATTACTGTAAAGATAATGGATAAAAAGATACCCGTCGTTTATAATCTGGTAACGAGCCTGTAATGATAAAGACTGATTTTCCCACTCAACCTCATCGATAAAGGGATTTCCTAAACGGGAACCTCCCTGCTCATCATAATCTTTCCCTTTTTGTGCCAGCATCCAGGCTACTTTTATCGAAAATGTTTTTGCCGGTTTTACCTGCAATGCAAGATATACTTCCTGTGCATTATCCATTAAATAATGGCCAAGATTATATCCGTTACTTTCGAAGGTAGTAGTTGGTATATTATGCTTATAGGTTAAAGGCATGGTTTTCGTATATTCGGCAGTAATAAAAGTATTGGGAATAAGATCGGAAATTCGCATACTGGTTTTTAGGCTCCAGAAATTCCATACCGTATCATTAAATATCCGGCTGGTAGATAGCTCATCAATAAACAGTGTTGCTGACAGGTGCACTTTTTTGATATTTCGTGAGCTGATGTCAAAAAACATTTGTGAATTTTGCCCAACATTTCTGCCCGATTTATCGGTGGCATTATAGGTATGATCCACAGATTTATAAAACATCACAGGAATTAAATATTGCAACTGTGGTCCGCTAGCACTATAAATAACCGAATTTCCCGCCGAAATATAAAATCGGTCAAACGGTTTAAACGTAAAGAGGTTGGCTGCCAAATACTTATTGAACATCATATCTCTTTGGTCGGTGCCATAGGCATTGGTAAATGTCAGCGAAGAGGCGCTATCGATTACTTCGGATACCAGCCACCCATGCACCCAGTTAAACTCGAACCATTTTGCCGGTTTTAGGTTTAATTTTAAGTGTGCAAAAGAAGGTGTCCTGCCCGAAAAAATATTAGCTCCATGGTAATTATTTCCCCATATAAAATGATCTTTTACCACGCTAAAACTTCCCCAGTCCCAGCTGTAGGTTAATCCACCGCGCATTTCACTATAATCGCCACCACCATCAACATACTTATAATTCGCTCCCATACGGCGAGTAAGGAAATCTTCTTTGACTAAAAATTCACTTTCGTGATTATCGCGTAAGCTGGCATAAAAACCAAAATGATCGCCTACATACGCGTGCGCCTCGGCTCCATTCCACCGATGATAAAAACGCCCACTATCGTTCATAAAATATTTAGCACCCAGAATGGCATTTACAGAAAAGGAAAACAAGGAATCTTTGTAATATAAAATATCAAATCGCTTATCGAAATTTTTATCTTCTTGAAGCTCTTTATTGAAATCTTTTAAATAAAAATCCAGTTCAGCTTGTTGTCTTTTATTCAAAGGATATTCGCTTTCGCGGATAACATTTAACTTTTGAGCGATAAAATTTCGTGAGTATGGTTTTACGGTGGTATTGATGTCAATAACACCAAGGTTGGCAAACTCATCTAAAAACGTGTAAATCGATTGGTTGGAAGGATGATAATAAACTTCCTGAGCAAATGCCAGGTTTGAAATAAGCAACAATAATATACATCCAATTTTTTTCATTTATACCCTTTTATTCGCTTTTCGCTTTGTCCCTTAAAACAATGTTATGCAACTTAATGTTCTTAAAAACTATGCGCTTCGCGCATTTTTAAATATAATATTCCAAACAGCAACCCAAAAATATTTCCAATCGGTTAAAAACGGATGTTTTTCATAGGCATTCAGATATTTAAATTCCGAAGCCTGTATCTCCTCAAGGATTTTTGGCAAATCAACATAAAAAGGAGGAATAAGGCCGGGTTTGGTTTTTATTCTTTTCTCCTGGAGTTCCTTTGAATACAGACTAAAATAATGCTCACTCAAAGGGCGTACACCCACAATTTTTAATTCGCCCCGAAAAAAATTAATAAGCATGGGTAACTCATCGATCCAAAATTTACGAAAAAACTTCCCGATGGTAGTTACCCTAAAATCATCTTTGAACTTACCCCCTTCTTCAAGCGCTGATTTTTCATAAACATATTCCTGCAAATATTCCGCATAAGGATGCATGGTTCGAAACTTATATACTTGAATGATCTTTCCATTTTTCCCAATACGGCCTAGTTTTACCAATGGCCCATAGGTTGGTTCCATATCGTAATACGGATTACGTATTTTACGCGCCACAAAATAGAGCCATCCATTTATTTCTTTCTCATTTAAAATTTGGAACCCACAAGAATATAAGCGTCCAAAAGTTTCGGCTTTGGAAATTACCCGATTATTTCCCCGTGTAAGAAAAAAATAGATTCGTTTGGTAAGGTTAAATTTTGGAAATACTCTTTTTAAAATAAAGTCTAACAAGTAATAAAAACGATTGAGTACAGGCGGATATTTCCTCATAATACGTTTCTTGCGCTGGTCTTTGGTTTCTACACATCCAATAAAAATTCCTCCATCAATAAGCTTTCGATTGATCGATTCAAAAAACTTATTAATAAAACGAATATCATTAATCCGTTTAAGGTTTACTAATTTAAGATAGGTTTTTTCGGGTAATTTATCTACATTAAAGCGCGTTGTTGTTGCCAGTAGGGAATAGTTTGGAATATTTAAGTCAATGTTTTCAGTTAAAAATTGAAATACTTCTTCACCAGATTCTTCAACAATAGTCTCTTTAATATTCTCCGGAACGGGTTCGAGGGTAATCTCCGGAGGAAAAGGCTCTGCCCTGGGGATATCATTTTCTCTACCAACAATTCGTTGATAATGCTCAAAAACCTTAGACGTATCTTCTCCTAAGCGGGTATTACAAATATAATAATCGCAAAATGCAAAAATAAGTTCGAAAATTGCAGTTACACCTATCGTTCCAAAAACAATTAACCGGGAATAATTTTGTGATTGAAAAAGAAACATTAACAGGGTGATAATCCCGGTAATAAATAAATTAACAATAATAATATATATAAATGCACGGCTAAGTTTTAGCCGTTGGGGCGCGGAATACTTTTTAGATACTAAAGAGATAAATATCCAAAGGGAGATAAAAACTATCAGCGGAATGTTATATTTGGGGAAATATGATAATGAATCACCCGGTTTTATCCATAAAATTAAGCCCAGGGCCACAAACAAAGCAACAAAATCAAAAAAAATATTAATAAAAAGTGATCGGCGATTCATTTGTAAAATTTTAGTTTTCCGTTTTAAATTTAAAGTTAATGAATCCTTTTTAAAAATTTTTATGCAAAAGCATTTATATTTTTGACATAATTTAAAATTTGTTGGACGAACTTACCCTTTAGATACTCCTTCCTGTCAGATTCAAACTGTTGCTTTCATTAAATATACCAAAATATATCAGGGGTATTAATCTGCTGAAAGTCTTTTGCAGGAAAAGGTATTAAAACTTTTTCTGCGGACATTGTTCATCATATTTCCATCCAGAAATAATAGTTTCACAATACAACATAAAAGGTAAACGACTACTGCTTTGCAGAAGGACGATTATGTAACCCGCATTCCTTTTTTTCGGGTTCTTCCCACCACCATCTTCCGGCACGAATATCTTCGCCAGGCTTTACCGCTCGGGTACAGGGCTGACAGCCAATACTTGGAAACCCTTTATCGTGCAATGCATTATAAGGCACGTTGTGCTTTTTAATATAATCCCAAACCTCTTGTTCTGTCCACTCAATTAATGGATTGATTTTAATTAACCCATTTTGCTCGTCCCATTCAACCACTTTATTATTAATCCGGGTAATAGATTGCTCTCTGCGCAAACCACAGATCCATGCATCCAACCCACTAAACGCCCTTTTTAACGGTTCTTTTTTTCGCAAAGAACAGCATCTTTCACGATTTTCTACACTTCTATAAAAAAGGTTAATCCCCTTCTCCTCAACCATCTCTTCCACTTTTTTATAGTCTGGGAAATATGCTTTAAGTTTAATATCATAATGATTTGATGTCTTTTCAATCAAATCATAGGTTTCTGGAAATAACCTCCCGGTATCTAAGGTAAAAATGGTAATCTTTTTATTGATTTTGCTAAGCATGTCTGTAATCACCTGGTCTTCTGCACCAAGACTTGTTGCAAAAGCTAGTTTTTGACCATATTGATCCATGGCAAATTTCAAAACTTCGTCGGGAGAATTGTTTTTTAACTGTTCTGCCAATTGCTTTGCCTGTTCAACCTTATCCATGTTAATTATTTTTTTTATGTTCAGACCTGCAAATGTACAAAATATAATCAAAAGGTTTATTTATATTAATATCATAAAAAATGTATTGCAAACATTTTCAAATACATACCTCTTTTTGTTAAAATTATCTCAATAAAGTTATTTGATTATACAGCTTTTATTTTTTAAGTTTACATTCTTTGTTTTATCAAAAGTTGATGTTATGATACCAGAAAATATTATAAAATATTTTGAGGATAGCATAAAGAAAAACTGGGACTATCCGGCACTTTCCGATTACCAGGGAAAAATTTACTCCTATGGTGAAGTAGCAAGAAAAATTGTGCGGATTCATATTATGTTCGAAGAATGTAATGTTAAAAAGGGCGATAAAATTGCCTTAATCGGAAAAAACTCTGCCAACTGGGCCATGACCTATTTAGCTATCATAACTTATGGCGCTGTCGTCGTTCCCATACTTCCTGATTTCCTTCCTAATGATGTTCATCATATTATCAATCATTCGGATTCGATCGTGCTTTTTACCGGAGATCCGATTTGGGAAAATTTGGACGAAAACAGTATGCCTAATCTAAGAGCAATCTTTTCACTCACCGATTTTAGAATGCTTGTTGAGGGAGAAAACGAAAAAGTGACCAAAAAATTACAAAAAATTGATCAACTCTACGAAGAGTTTTATCCCGGCGGAATAACCGCCCCAAAATTAGCGTTCGATGAAATATCCAACGAAGAGGTGGGTGTATTAAACTATACCTCAGGAACAACCGGATTTTCAAAAGGCGTGGTATTACCGCTGAATAGTCTGGCTGCAAACGTACGTTTTGCTCATAAAAACATGCCGTTAGATCCTGGCGATCATATTGTTTCATTTCTTCCCTTAGCTCATACCTATGGATGTGCTTTTGAATTCTTGTGGCCTTTCACTGTGGGTTGTCATATCCACTTCTTAACCAGAACTCCTTCGCCTAAAATTTTAATACAGGCTTTTCAGGAGGTTAAGCCGGCCATTATTATTACGGTCCCATTGATTATTGAAAAAATTTACAAAAAACAAATTTTACCCATTCTGGGTAAAAAATCGATGCAGCTCTTACTAAACCTTCCTCTACTTGATAAGGCCATCTACCAAAAAATAAAAAATAAACTTACCGAAGTGTTTGGCGGTAATTTTAAAGAGGTAGTTCTGGGTGGAGCTGCTTTAAATAAAGATGTAGAAGCTTTTTTAAATAAAATTAAATTTAACTATTCGGTAGGTTATGGAATGACCGAATGTGGTCCCTTAATTAGTTATGCCAACTGGGATAAAACAAAATTCAGATCTTCCGGTAAAATGGTTGATACCCTGGAAATCATGATTGATTCTAAAGATCCATACAATGAGGTGGGCGAGATTTTAGTCCGTGGAGAAAATGTAATGTACGGATACTATAAAAATGTTGAAGCTACCGAACAAGCAATTGATAAGGACGGGTGGTTACATACAGGGGACTTAGGGATTACGGATGAAGAAAATTATGTTTTTATTAAGGGACGGAGTAAAAGTGTAATTGTCGGTGCTTCTGGCGAAAACATTTATCCCGAAGAAATTGAAGCTAAATTAAACAACTTCGCTTATGTACAGGAATCTGTTGTGATTGAAAAAGAAAACAAATTGGTTACTCTGATATATCCCGATTATGAGTTGGTTGACATTGATAAAGTAAGTGAATCGAGATTAAACGAATTGATGGAAGAGTATAAAAATAAAATTAATTCAACGTTGGCAAAGTACATGCAGATTTCTAAAATAAAAATCTGGCCCGAAGAATTTAAAAAGACCCCTAAACGGAGTATTAAAAGGTATTTATATGATGCCGACTCAATATAAATTTTTTAAAAGATTCATTATTTCTAGAAATTAGTTTTAATTATTGGTCAGGAAAGAAAAAATTCAAACCTAGAGCAAAAGAAAAAATCTTTGAACTTCGATCTTCTCCGGCAATAAGGTTATAAAAAACATAATCGGCAAGCGTATTTATTTCAAAATACGTTTCAATAAAATCAAAATAATATTTTTCACCAATATCAAACGTTAATTTACTCCCCATAAAAAGGCAGGCATAAACACAATTCGGGCTATAATATCCATCCGGATATTTATTGGGTATTTTTCCATAGGAATTTTGCCCAGGTTCAAAGCTCAAAGAAAAACCAGTAAACATAGAAAATTCATATGCGGGTTTATTAAAATTGAGCAACCGGAATGAATTTTTCTGAGTAAATGTATGTATTCTGGCATTTCCTCGATATTTGGGCACATATCCATATATTATATCACTTTGAGCCTTTTCTTTCCACCAACTGTATCCTGTTCCAAAAGATACAAAACCAATGTTGCCGGCAAACTGCATTTTAAGATAATCAGGAGTATACCATTTATTTTCTTGTTTTGTACTTTCTAAACTCAAATCTTCCTGAGCAAAGGTGAATCCCTGTGTAAAAACAAAAATTAAAAAAGTTTGTAGTATTTTATTCCTCATTTTAAAATATTAAAATTTTATTTGTTCTACTTTTACCTCATCATCACAAGAAGTAATAATAACATATTCTTTATCCATAATCGATTCAACAGACAGGTAAAGCATTTCATCACTATAATAATTCCCATATTCAAAACGATGAATATGTCCGTGAATGGATAAATCGACATCGTATTCCAACATAATCTCGCGGTATAAGACTTCGTACTCATCCGTAAATTGGTCTCCATAAGGAGGAATATGGCATAAAACAAAAATATTTTTGTAAGTTCCGGCGTAGGCTCTTTTCAACTGAGCTTCAAGCCAACTCATATTCGGTGTTTTATTGCTTTCCCAAAAAATATCATCGAAAAGGATAAAAAAGTTATCCTGGAATACAAAACTTTTATTAAGGTGCCCATACATTTGCTTATAGATTTCACTACCATTGGATCTATAGTCATGGTTCCCAATAACTGTAAAATAGGGAATGATCAGTTTATCCATTTTTTCGTGAAAAAGCTCGTATTCTTTCAGATAACCATGGTCTGCCATGTCTCCGTTTACAATAACAAAATCAATATCAGATCGTTTATTTACATCTTCTACGGCTTTACTTAATTCGCTATAATTGTAATGTGAATCTGCAAAAACCGCAACCTTTAGGGTGTCTTTAGGCGTTGAATTAGCAAAAAGCTTATTAAAATTTTGGGTGTTTAAATTTTTATACGAACTTTTTATATTTGCAGCATACGGACTATATTCGAAATAATCGTCACAGGAAACAAGAATAAATGGAATAATAAATACTCCTAACCGAACCCCATATTTAATTAATTTATGCATTGTAATTTTTTTATTAATATCTAACTCTTTGAGAATAAAAACATTGATCTTTTAGTTTAAAATAAATGGTGTCAGAAATTCTCTCCATTTTCATAATTTCATCATTCTTTATAACAATCATAAATTCGTTATTTATTTTTGGAGCTAAATCCATTAAATCTAAAATGTCAAGATTTAAGTCTAAATAATAATCGGCATCTTTCGATATTTTCGATTGGTCTGCACCATAATCAATAAGAACTTTTTGTAATCTTTTTTCAATATTTTCCATAATCTCATATTTAAAAACCCGACCGTTCGGTATGCTTACAAACAAAAAAAGAATGAACAATTAAACACCCTTTATACCAACCATCGGGTTAATTAGAACAAAAATTTTTTATTTTTTAATCATTTGATAAAGATGAACAAACGCTTTTTCCAGGCTTTTATATAATGAATCTGTTTCACCATAAAAAATTGAATTAACCGCAATACCACCTTGTAACCAATGAAAATGATGGGCTAATATTTCCTGGTCTAGATCTTTTTTTAATTCTCCCCGCTCAACTCCCTTACGAACAATTTTTTGCCAAAAAATCAATTCATTTTTATTAGCCTGTTCGATTTTTACTCTAAAATCAGGTGCATAATTTGCAACATCCAACATTAACCGATAGTAAAAAAATTTGGAGGTGTCGCTTACCATATATTGATGAACCCTTTCACTTATTTTCTTAATATTATTTATATATTGATACATACAATCGTAAAAAGATTGTTCGGAGTCCTCTTCAGGCTCATGATAAAAGGGTGAAATGGAAAAAAACAGGTTATCAAGTGTTTCTTTGAATAGCTGTTCCTTATTCTCGAAATAGTGATAAACCGCACCTTTGGATAATCCAGCTGCTTTCACAAGCATACTCATCGTTACTTCTTTATATCCCTTTTGAAGAAATAACCTGAACGAGGTTAAAATAATATATTCTTTGGTTGTATTCATAAAACCGACCGTTTGGTTTGCAAAGTTACAAAAAAATTTTCCACAACAAACATTTTTATTCTTTTTAGCAATATATTTTAATGATTTCATCTAAAATATTATACAATGCGATTAAATCAGGAATAAATTTAGATGTTATTCGTTATCTTTGAAAAAACAAAATTCCGTATTCATTGTGAAACAATTTGCCATCATTGTTGCAGGAGGTTCCGGAAAACGAATGAAGAGTAATGCCCCGAAACAATTTTTAGAAATAGACGGGACGCCTTTATTAATGATAAGTATTGAGGCTTTTTACCGCTTTAATCCGGAAATAAAAATCATGGTTGCTTTACCTAAAAATCAAATAAGATTCTGGAAACAATTGTGTCAAAAACTTTCTTTTAGCATTAAGCATCAAATCGTGGTTGGTGGTGAAACACGTTACCATTCGGTAAAAAATGCCTTAAAAAAAATTGATTCAGAAGGGATTGTAGCTATTCATGACGGCGTTCGCCCGCTTGTTAGTCAACAAACGATTCAGAACGTTTTTAAAAAAGCGGCAGAAAAAGAAAACGGGGTCCCTTGTATTGATTTAGTGGACTCGATCCGGTCTGTAACAAACAATGAAAATAAACCGGCTGATCGCACAGCATTCAAATTAATTCAAACCCCCCAGGTTTTCGATGGTAAAATCATACAACAAGCTTATGAGCAACCATTTGAACCATCATTTACCGATGATGCAAGTGTGGCAGAAAAGGCAGGACAAAAAATAAACCTGGTTGCTGGTAATCGTGAAAATATTAAAATTACCACCCAGGTTGATTTAATTATTGCAAGTGCTTTAATCAATTATTTATCCGAATGAAAAACCAAAAACGGAATATTTGTACGAAACAATATTTTTCTGGCTTTGCTCGGATGAAATAACTTTGAAATAACACCTCTTTTATGGGTTACCATCGAAATGATGTCTATATTTTTTTTCCGGACAAATTCCTGTATTCCTTTTAAAAAGTCCTCCTCTTCGATAATAGAACATTCAACTTCATAATCGCCATATTGCTCTTTTAGTTTGGTTTTAAGATTGTCCATTTTTACTTTATCCCAAACATTTGAATCCGTTGTTCCAATATGCACACAATATAAACGAATATCAAAAGGGGCAACAATACTCATTAATTTTTTAATTGCTTTGTAATCCGACTCATCGAAATCGGTAGTATACATAATATTAATAGTAGCAATTCCCTGATAAATAGAATCTTCGGGAATTACTAAAACGGGTCTTTGAGCATTTTCAATAATTTTAGCGGTTACACTACCTATCAAATCATTTTCGCGCTCTCCCTGGCCTCTGGTTCCAATAATTATTACCTCGGGCTGATATTCTTCGCTTTTAGAAATAATCTCATCACTGGCAATACCGCTGATCAGCTCATAATCAATCTTAACTCCTTCGATATTATCTCTTTCAATTTTTTCCATCAAATCATTATAAAAGCTTTCCATGTTTTCTTTGGCACGCACCTCAATCTCACGAATAATTTCATCCATATTTACCTGGTAGTAATACGTATCGGTCAGTGGCATAGAGTTGATAATGGGGTTATAGTAAACATGCAAAAGCTTAATCTCTGCATTAAGCCTTTCAGCCAAACCAATGGCGTAACGGCAAGCATTCACCGAATAGTCACTAAAATCAATGGGTACAAATATTTTTTGTACATTTTTATAGTCGGTTTCATCTGTTTCTTTTTCTTCATGCCGGAATTGTTCGCTCACCTTCTCTACAATTCGCAATGCTCTTTCTAAATCATTGGAATTAACACGTACCTTAACACCTCCTGAAATGGAGGAATAAATAAGATTAACATTTTTTAAATAGCATTTTATTCCTTCAGCCTCAAGCCTTGTACGTAATATCTCGGCTCGCTGATAATTATGAATTGCAATGGTAACTAAACGTTCTTCCATAACCATAAATTTTAGAGTTCAAATAATATAATTGCTACACAAACAATTATAAGTGTTATAAGTATTCTTTTGCTCCAATTTTGGTAAAAAATTTCTCGGCAAAAGTATTTAGCTCTTTAGGAAGCATACTTATTAGCTTTTCAAAATCTGGTTCTGTATTTCTATTCGTGATAAGGCTTTTAGGATCCTCAGGTGGTGGAGGCACAGAACTTTTCCCAACATAAGGCAACATGGACCAACTTTCAGGGTGTTCTTTAAACATCGGCAATAACTCATAAGCAATAATCAATAATTTCCCTCTGTTTAAATGATCTTTTTTTCTCAATTTATTTACTTGATATTCGACCCATTCGTTGGCTACCTGGTATTTTACCATATCAACTTTACTAAAAGCGGCACCTAACAAATTACTTTTATAGGAATCAAAATTGTACCAGTAATCTTCAAGCTCTTTACTAGGCGGATTTTCTTCCCATTTGTGAGCTAAAAAATCTAACGCATATAAAGCTGCAATATGACATAATAACTCAATCATCCAGCTATTAATTCGCGGATCACAATAAATTCTAGATAACTCTTGTGAGAATTGAAAAGCAATTTGATTATAATAAACACCCGAAACATTTAATCCTATTTTATAAAAATCTTTTCCCAATGGCCAATAAAAGGTTGGTCCGGCTTCCAGGTCATTAATCAACTTAATCGGTTTATATCCCATAGGTGATCCCGATGGAATTAAGTGGTCAAACTCATTAACAATGTCGTTAATTACAAACGATACCTTGTTATTTAGTTCCTTTTTTTCGAAAACATTAATGTTAATGGTCCATTTTTCCATAATATCTCATTTTTTATTTTTTCTAACTTTACAATCTGCTTTGAAAATCAAGACCTTCTGGCAGACTTGAGGCGGGGCATCAATTTTTTAAAATTTACAAAAAATATATTGAAAAAACAAGGCTGTTTTATCGGTTTTATTCAATAATAATTGGTTTGTCATTTCATATCACTCGAAAAATATTATTTTTGTGGTTTATAAATTATAACCGTTAAAATTATGGAGTTAAGAAGAAGTTTTATTAAAGATTTATTACAATCTACGGAACTAGACCGGGAAGTAAATGTAAAAGGTTGGGTAAGAACCAAGCGAGGAAATAAAAATATTGCATTTGTAGCTTTAAACGACGGTTCCACTATCAACAACATTCAGATCGTTATTGATATCGCTAATTTTGACGAAGATTTAATCAAAAAAATAACTACCGGAGCAAGTATTAGTGCAAACGGAATGCTTATTAAATCATTAGGAAAAGGACAAAATGTTGAAATCCATGCACAGGAGGTAGAACTTTATGGGACGGCTGATCCCGAAACCTATCCTTTGCAAAAAAAAGGGCATTCTATGGAGTTTTTGCGCGAAATTGCTCATTTACGCTTTAGGACCAACACCTTTGGCGCAGTATTCAGAGTTAGACATGCAATGGCTTTTGCCATCCATAAATATTTTAACGACAGACGATTTTATTATTTACACACTCCCATTATTACTGGTTCTGATGCAGAAGGTGCGGGAGAAATGTTCCGTGTTTCAACACTAAACCTAGATAATCTTCCCAAAAATGAAAAGGGCAAAATTAATTTCGAGGAAGATTTCTTTGGTAAAGAAACCAATTTAACCGTTTCGGGACAATTAGAAGCTGAACTGGGTGCAACAGCATTATCTAATGTATATACTTTTGGCCCAACTTTTAGAGCCGAAAACTCCAATACCCCGAGGCATCTTGCTGAATTTTGGATGATTGAACCTGAAATGGCTTTTTATGATATTCATGATAACATGGACTTAGCCGAAGATTTTCTTAAATATCTTGTCTCATACGCACTGGAAAACTGTAGTGCAGATCTTGACTTTTTAAACAAAATGTTCGATAAAGAATTAATTGAGCGATTAAAGTTTGTGGTTAACAATAAATTTAAACGAATAACCTATACCGAAGCTATTGATGTATTAACCCACTCGGGACAAAAATTCGAATTTTCGGTAAAATGGGGTTCCGACCTTCAATCGGAACATGAAAGATACCTGGTTGAAAAGCATTATAAAAAACCAGTAATAGTTACTGATTACCCGATGACTATCAAAGCTTTTTATATGAAGCAAAACGATGATGGAAAAACTGTTCGTGCGCTTGATGTTTTATTTCCAAGGATTGGAGAAATTATTGGTGGCTCGCAACGGGAAGAAAACTATGACAAACTCAAAAATCGAATGAATGAATTAAATATTCCTGAAAATGATATGTGGTGGTATCTTGAAACCCGAAAGTTTGGAACGGTACCACATAGCGGCTTTGGATTAGGATTTGAACGATTAATTTTATTTGTTACCGGAATGGCAAACATCCGTGATGTAATTCCTTTTCCACGAACACCTAAAAATGCAGAATTTTAATTATATTTAAGCAAGTTATTGCACAGGAAATGTTAAAACAGAGTTTACAACAAAAATTATTACAAAAGCTTTCGCCACAGCAAATCCAAATGATTAAGCTGTTGGAGATCCCTACGATCCAGCTCGAGCAAAGAATAAAAAAAGAGCTGGAAGAAAACCCTGTGCTTGAAGAAGGAAAAGATGAAGAAGATTTATTAAATGATCCGGAAGAAGATATTACGGAAGAAAATCTCGAGAACGATCCGGATGAATTTTCAATCGATGATTACATGAACGATGAGGATATCCCTTCCTATAAATTAAATGCCCATAACTATTCAAAAGACGACAAAAAGGAAAACATCCCTTTTTCGGTAGGTACGAGTTTTCATGAACATTTACAAAACCAAATCGGGCTTAGGAATTTATCGGAAAAAGAAGAAATCCTTGCCTTATATTTAATCGGAAACATTGACGATGACGGCTATGTACGACGAAAGATAGAAGCCATTGTAAACGATTTGGCTTTTTCTCAAAACATTGAAACCAACGAAGAAGAACTGCTCGAAGTGTTAAAGATAATACAGGACATGGAGCCGGTTGGAGTGGGTGCCCGTACATTGCAAGAATGTTTATTGTTACAAATTGAAAATAGAAATCAGGAGATTCCGGAAATTCAGCTGGCGCGTAAAATTCTCAAATATTATTTTCAGGAGTTTACCAAAAAACATTATGAAAAAATTATTACCCGGCTTAATATTTCTGAAAATGAGTTAAAAAAAGCAATTAACGAAATCTTAAAACTTAACCCTAAACCAGGCAGCAGCTATTCCGAAACACAAAGCCAGGCAATCCAAACCATTGTTCCCGATTTTATATTAGATAATAAAGATGGCGAACTGCAACTATCGCTTAATGCCAAAAATGTTCCTGAGTTAAGGCTCAACAGCACATATACTGAAATGCTGGAGGGATATGCCCAGAAGAGTAAAGATCAAAAAACAAAAAACGACAAAGAAGCAATATCTTTTGTAAAACAAAAACTCGATTCGGCCAAATGGTTTATCGACGCCATAAAACAAAGACAAAACACTTTAATGCTTACCATGAATGCAATTATTGAATACCAGTATAATTACTTTCTGGAAGGGGATGAATCGAAACTTAAACCGATGATATTAAAAGATATTGCCGAACGCACTGGATTAGATATTTCTACTATTTCCCGTGTTGCCAACAGCAAATATGTGCAAACACATTTTGGCATTTTCCCGCTTAAATATTTTTTCTCCGAAGGGTTACAAACAGATTCGGGTGAAGAAGTTTCCTCACGCGAAATAAAGTCAATTTTAAAAAATTGCGTTGAAAATGAGGACAAAAAAAAGCCATTAACCGATGATAAATTAACCAATATCTTAAAAGAAAAGGGATACAGGATTGCCCGGCGTACTGTTGCTAAATACCGCGAACAACTAAATATTCCTGTTGCCCGATTAAGAAAGGAGCTCTAACACATGAACAAATTCTTAGCCAAAGCATTTTCTTTTCTTTTTCACCCTTTATTAATGCCTGCTATTGGCATTCTTATCCTTTTTAATGCTAAAACAGTTCTTAATTACCTGCCTTTTGAAGCTAAAAAAATTATTTTTTTTATTGTTTTTATTAGCACGACTATTTTACCTTTAACATTTATTCCTTTTTATTACTTTCAGAAAATTATTAAAACCGTTTTCCTTGAAACAAAAAAAGAACGGCTAATTCCTTTCTTTATAACATCAGTATTGTATTTTTTTGCTTATTTTTTATTAGTTCGTTTAGGGTCTCCAACAACGATAAATCTATTTATTCTTGCCAGTGCATGTACTGTTTTTTTACTATTTTTATTAACCATAAAGTGGAAAATTAGTGCACACATGATGGGCATCGGTGGATTAACCGGGACACTTATAGCCATTTCATTCAAACTTCAAATAAATCTTGAATATTTTATTCTCGCAGCAATATTTGTTTCCGGAGTCCTTGGATATTCCAGGATGAATTTAAAAAGTCATAATTCTTTTGAAATTTACACCGGTTGGCTAACCGGATTAATCATTCCTGCAATTTTAATTTTAAGCTATTAACCACCTCCTCTAACCTGTTTCTTTTAGCGTTGTATACAGGTGGAGCAAAATTTCTTGCTTGCTCTAAGGATTTATCCAGATTAAAACTTTGTTGGGATACTGAATAAAAATATTTTTTTTGTTTTAAATAATCGGCCAAATATTCCTGTTCGGTTTGTCCCGGAGTGGGAATTAAAATTGCTTGTGCCTGGGTAACATACAGATCCATTATTGATGAGTACCCTGCCCTGCAAATCACCCATTTTGATTGTTTGATAAGATTATATAATGGCTCAGTATTTACAATACCAAAAACCGGCCCAGCACATTCTAGTTTTTCTTTTTGCTCGATACCTCGCACAATCGCTACGCGATATTTATTGCCCTTCATTTGATTTGCAATTAATTTCTCAAAAATAGTGCGCTGTGGCTCCGGCCCTGAAAGAATAAATAATAAATCATATCTTTTATCAATATTTTGTGATGTTAAATATCGATTAAATCGAGATAAAACACCAATATATTTAATTGACGATAAATGTGAAAGATGATGTGACAATTCTCCGGAAAAATTTTCCTTTCCTGCAAAATCAGGTACCCAGCATTCATCAAATGGTTTTAAAAATCGTTTAAAAATGATCGGATAAACAAAGGATAAAAAGGCAATGCTTTGGGGCAATTTTAATTTTAACTGATGCGAAATAAGAATATTGTGTGCTTTTTTATGCCAAACACCAAATCTATTATCAGAAATAATTAAATCAACAGGATCTTTTTTTAGTATTGATTTGAGTTTAAAATGCTCGATCAAACTATGGAAAAAAATTTTAGGGATTTGTAAAAATATTGTTACAAACACATGTTTTTTAGAATAGCGAATATTCACATCCGGTAAACGAAAACTCGGTAAATGTGGAAATTCTTTTTGTAAAAACCGCAAAGCTTTTCCATCAGCAGCAATTATTACTGAAAAATTATTTTTATATAAACAATCAATAATAGGAATAACCCTTGTGGCATGTCCCAATCCCCAATTTAAAGGGGCTACTAAAACTTTTTTCGACATCAGATACCAATTATTCTCATCAAAGGTAAAAATTAAATTGTCCAGATAAAAAATTAAAGCGCCTAAGCATCTATACTTTACTGATATAATGACAATTATCATTTTATTTAATCAGAAGGCTGGTAAATTTGTATATTATATTATTGGATTTCAAAAACATTCTGAAATAAAAAAAATGAAAAACAAGGTAAATCCGGAACCCTATCAATGGAAAGAGGAATATAATGTTGATATCAGCATTATTGATGA
>Ga0209931_1000125_pt1 | contig 42127 bp, 37 predicted proteins | sample SalPonR1_B_D1_MG_FD_185697 | JGI IMG/M metagenome (GOLD analysis project Ga0209931, IMG submission 185697) | Salt pond soil microbial communities from South San Francisco under conditions of wetland restoration - Salt Pond MetaG R1_B_D1_MG... ...
AATTAATACTAATTTTGATTTAAAAGGTCTAACTTTTAGTGGTGGTATATGCGTTTACCCTCATAGCGCCATTACATTAAACGAACTAATTACAAACACTAATATGGCTGTTTACCAAGCTAAACATAGCGGTAAAAACAGGATCATCACCTATCAAAAAGAAAATACTATTAAAACCTATAAAGGCGCCTATGTAGATAAAAGTCTTAAAATGACAAAAGCATATGAAGAATATGCGTCAACTATTTATGCACTTACAGCAGCTATTGATGCTAAAGACAGTTATACATTTAACCATAGTCAAAACGTAGCAGCATACGCATCTGTTCTTGCTAAGCATGCAGGATTAAATGATGCCCATGCAGAATTAATATATGAAGCAGGTTTACTCCATGATATAGGTAAAATAGCTATACCTGAACACATTCTATCAAAACCAGGGGAATTAAATGACGATGAATATAAAATTATGCAATCTCATGTTAAAAATTCAATAGAAATAATTAGGCATTTACCCAACTTGGATTATTTGATACCTGCAGTTACAGGTCACCATGAAAGGTGGGATGGAAAAGGCTATCCTCGCGCCCTATCTGGAGATGAAATCCCTATTAGTGCTAGATGTTTGGCTTTAGCAGATTCCTTTGATGCTATGATATCAAAAAGGAGTTATAAGAATCCGTTTACCATTGATTTCGCTTGCGATGAAATAATTAAATCGGCGGGACTTCAGTTTGATCCTGGATTAGCCTTTTTATTCGTAGATTTAGTTAAAAAAAATATAATATATGTGGATATGGAAAAATAACCCAAAATTGGGTTATTTTTTTGCAAGCTCATATATTCCTTCACTGTATGTTGGATGAGGATGTATTGTTTCACTTAGGTCTTTTATTGTGGCACCCAATCTTATAGCTAGCGATATTTCCGATATCATCTCTGTGGCTTTACCACACATTATTTGTCCCCCTAAAACCTTACCATTTTCTCTGCTACTTAATATTTTAATAAACCCCCGATCCATACCTTCAAGTACACTTTTACCATTGGCAGACATTGGATATTTACTTATATTTACGTCAATACCTTTTTCTTTAGCATAAGCTTCACTGATTCCAACTGATGCTATTTCTGGATTAGTGTATACACAGCTTGGAATTACATTCATGTCTACTTTGCAAGTTTTGTTTAAAATATCCATAATTGCGTTTCTGCCTGTTGCTGAAGCTACATGAGCAAGTTTGATTTCGTTAGCAACGTCTCCTACTGCGTAAATATTACTAAAATTGGTTTCCTGTTTTTTATTTACTTTTATATGGCCATTTTCAACATCAACTTTTATTTCGCTTTTATTTAATAAATCCAAATTAGCTCTTCTTCCGACAGATATTAATATAGCTTCTGACTTAATTGTACTTGTTTTTTCTTTGATTGAAAAAGCACACTCAAGCTCATTGTCAAATCTACTTATTTCATTAACCGTTGAAGACGTATGGATATTTACCCCTCTTTTTTTCATTATCATTTTAATGTTTTGTCCTATTTCCTTATCGAAGTCAGGCAATAATTTGTTTTTTGCCTCGATAATATTCACCCTTATTCCCAAAAAGTTGTATATGGTAGCGAACTCCATACCAATAACGCCTCCTCCAATTATAGTTATGGATCTAACCTCTTTGTCAAAATTTTTTAATATTTCTTTGCTAGTAAATACCCCTATATTTTCTATACCTTTAATACTTGGAATTATAGGCTTTGAACCTGTTGCAATTATTAAATAATCAAAGGCTAACAACTCTTGATTTATCATTAATAAATTTTTTGAAATGATTTGGCATTCACCATGTAATAAATCAATCCCAGACTTGATTATTCTTGATTCAAGCCCTTCCCTCAATGAAGTAACCACCAATTCTTTTTCCTGGTTAATGCTATCAATTATATTTTTTCCGTTAAAAACATTACGCAAAATTGATTTAGTTGGAACGCAACCATAGTTCAAACAAGTGCCACCAATTTTATTCTTTTCTATTATGGCGACGCTTAAATTATTTTTAACAGCTTCAAAGGCTGCTTCATAACCAGCAGGACCCCCGCCAATTATAATCAAATCGTATTTTTTATTCATTTTACCACCTATAAATTATCAGCAACGTAGCCTATTACATCATTAACCATAGACTCGTTGGCAAAAGTATAATTTCCAATTATAGCTTTTCTTGTATATTTTTTGCCTTCAAGTTTCTCTTTAATCTTGTTTGATAACTCAAGATCTAAAGCATCAGAAAAAAATTGGCATTTATTTATGTGCCCATCTTTTATACTAAACCTCAAAAGAAATTCTCCCCATGTGAATTTAGCCACCAGTTCCTTATCAAAGGCTATATTTCTACCATAGTTCCAATCATATGCTTTGTATTTAGTTACTAAGGAATATATATTCTTTTCCTCTTTTTTGCTTAATAATATTTCCGTTGCTTTGAAACCGTATTTCTTCTCGAAGGATTTTATTAATGATGCTTTAAGCAATTCTATATTGACATCTTTGTTGGCTTCACTAATATTTATAACTCTTGACTTTACTGATTCTATGCTGTGTGATTTTAATTTATCATTGGAAACGTTCAAATACTTGCTTAGCAACGATTTGTCTACATTAACCATCAAGGTCCCATGATGATAACAAAAATCTTTAAAATAGAAATATGCATTGCCGGAAAACTTTTTATCATCGATTAATAAATCATTTCTTCCACTTTTTTTCGTTCCGATATCTAAAGTTTTTAATGCGTTAATAATTACTTCAGTCTGCAAATCTTTATCAAATATGTTCTTCTTGGCGCAAAATGTAAAATTTAGATTTCCCAAATCATGATAAACCGCTCCGCCACCTGACATTCTTCTAACAAGATTAACATCATCTTTCTCCATTGAGGTTATATTACATTCCTTCCAAGCATTTTGGTTCCTTCCTATTACTACAGTATTTTTATTTTGCCATAAATATAGTATCACTTCATCGCATTTTGAAGAAAATGTTAAATATTCTTCTGTTGCTAAGTTAAAATATGGATCATCTGTTTTGCTAATATAATATTTAAGCTTCAAATTCATGTCTAAGCACCGCTTTCCTAGCCGCATAAACTTCATCCAATCGACCAACAGGCGTGGATATAGGGCTATTTTTTATAGCATCGGAATCATCTAAAGCGGTATTATATATTTCTTTAATTATATCAATAGCTTCGTCTAATGTTTCTTTACTTTCGGTTTCAGTAGGTTCTATCATAAGTGCTTCATGAACTGTCATTGGGAAGTACATTGTAGGTGGATGTATATTATAATCTAAAAGTGCTTTAGAAAAATCTAAAGCTGTAACTCCAGTATTATTTTTAAGTTTTTCTAATGAAACTACAAACTCATGCATGCACATGCCTTTGTATGCCGTGGGCAATATGTTATCTAATTTAGCTTTCATATAATTGGCATTTAAAACCGCGTTTTCACTGGCGTTTTTAATACCTTCAGTTCCAATGGTTATAATATATGTAAGCGCCTTTACTATTACAAGAAAGTTTCCATAATATCCAATAACTCGACCTATGCTCTTTTCGTTAGAAGTATCCGGTAAATAATCTTTTAAAAAAGTTTTGCACCCACAAGGACCGCTGCCTGGTCCTCCTCCTCCATGGGGAGTTGAAAATGTCTTATGAAGATTCAAATGGGTAACATCAAAGCCCATATCCCCTGGTCTTGCCCTGCCCATTATAGCATTTAAATTTGCTCCGTCATAATAACATAGTCCCCCAGCTTCATGAACAAGGTTAGTTATTTCCAAAATATTTGTATCAAATATCCCAAGTGTATTCGGGTTTGTTAACATAAGGCCTGCCGTTTTTTCACCTATATTTTCTTTTAAATCATCGATATCTATCATACCATTCTCGTTTGACTTGATATTAATTATGTCAAAACCCGCCATCACAGCACTTGCAGGATTAGTTCCGTGGGCAGAATCAGGCACTATTATCTCTTTTCTATTATCATCCCCTCTATGCATATGATAAGCTTTAATTAAAAGCATCCCCGTCAATTCTCCATGAGCTCCTGCCGCTGGTTGTAAACTCATCTCATCCATTCCTGTTATTTTGCATAGATAGTTTTTTAATCTTTCAATAACTTCCTCGCATCCAATTGTCGTTTCTTTTGGTTGTAAAGGATGGATTTTAGTAAAGCCTTCCAATGAGGCAAGTTGTTCAGAAATTTTAGGATTATATTTCATAGTACAAGATCCTAGAGGATAGAATCCCGAATTAACACCATGGACACGTTTTGAAAGATATGTATAATGCCTTGATATGTCTATTTCTGATACCTCAGGAAGTTTTGCGGCTTTTACCCTTTTAGGTGAATCGGGAAGATTTATTTCCACATCACATTTGGGGAATATAATATTTTTTCTATTCTCAACGCTTTTATCAAATATCAAGCTCATCATTTACCTCCTTTACTATATTAACAACTTTATCCATATCTTCTTTTTTAATCAATTCTGTAACACACCAAAGTATTTTATCATTATCCAATGGTAAGCCACCTAATATATTATTTTCTTCTAGCCTTTTCAGTATATCATCACGGTTTTTACATTTAACAACAAATTCATTAAAATAAGATTTTTTGTATACGAGATTTAACCCAATTTTTGATAACTCATTTTGCAAATATGCTGCCTTAGAAGCACATTGTATTGCTACTTCCTTAAACCCTTCTTTCCCTAAGGTTGACAAATATATGGCTATTTTTAAAGCACAATGCGCCTGATTCGAACATATATTGCTTCCTGCCTTTTCTCTTCTAATATGTTGTTCTCTAGCTTGCAAGGTTAAAACATATCCCTTATTATCATTACAATCTACGGTTTGTCCTACTATCCTACCCGGTAGTTTACGAAACATGCTTTTTTTAGTTGCCATAAAGCCAAGATATGGACCACCATATGCAACATCTAGCCCTAAAGGCTGCCCATCCCCAACTGCAATGTCCGCTCCATATTCACCCGGCGTTTTTAGCAAACCTAGTGAAGTGGGATAACAGCTCATTATTAGTTTCACTCCTGCATTATGAACTACGCTTTCTATGTTATCCACATCCTCTAATATTCCATAGTAATTGGGTTGTTGAATTAACAAACAAGCACTGTCGTCTCCTATCATATCTTTTAATGCGTTTTTATCCAATTCCCCATCTTTCATAGGAATAATATTAATATTTATATTCTTTCCTAAATTATATGTATAGATAGTGTCTATAATTCTCTTATCAACAGTTTCAGCTATTAAAACGTTGTCATGCTTTTTATCGACACACATATTAATAGCTTCTGCTGCTGCTGTAGCACCATCATAAACACTGGCATTTGAATATTGCATTCCAGTAATTTCGCAAATCATTGTTTGATATTCAAATATCGACTGCAAAATCCCTTGACTTATTTCTCCTTGATATGGTGTATATGCTGTTAAAAATTCCTCTTTTGATGCTATTGAAGGCACAGTGGTTGGAATATAGTGGTTATAAGAACCTGCTCCTCTTAATATTTTATCAAACACTTTATTTTTTTTAGATATCTTCGTAATACTTTCCACAACTTCGATTTCCGAAAGACCCTTTGGAATATCAAGCATATCATTATAAATACATCGACTAGGCAAATCTCTAAATAGATCATCCATTCCATTTAAACCAATGTCACCAAGCATCTCATCTCTCTGCTTATTTGTGTTAGGAATAAAAGTTCCCATAATCCCCTCCTACTGTTTCTTTAGAAATACTTCGTATTCCTCCGCGTTCATGAAATCTTCATGATCGATAACTTCCTTAGCCTTTATAAGCCATGCATCGTATGGATTTTCATTTATTTTTTCCGGGCTATCTAATAATTCTTCATTAACTTCACAAATAGTACCGGTAACTGGAGATATAACATCGGAAACAGCTTTAACAGATTCAACATCCGAAAAAGCTTCTCCTTTTTCAACTTCATCTCCATCCTCTGGCAAATTAATGAATACTATATCTCCCAAACTATCTTGGGCATAATCAGTTATTCCAATAATGACGATCTTATCTTCATACTTGATCCATTCATGAGATTTTGAATATAGTAAGTCCTTAGGATAATTCATTTTTACTTCCTCTCTTTTCTTTTATAAAACGGCAAATTAACAAATTGAGCATCCACTTTTTTCCCTCTTACTTTTACTTGCATGCTTTTATTTTCGACATCTAAATCCGCAGCTACCAGCGCCATTGCAAAAGCACCTTTCATATATGGAAGATACGTTCCTGATGTGGTTAAACCAACCTTGCAATCGTCTAGATAAACCTCGCAATTTTCACGAGCTATACCTCTCCCTACGATTCTAATACCAATTCTCTTTCCTTTCCAAAGAAGTTCATTCTCTAATGCTTTTTTACCTATAAAATCTTCTTTGTTCTTTTTTACCGCAAAGCCTAAACCTGCAGTGATTGGAGTGATTTCATCATTCATTTCATGACCGTACAAAGGCATTCCAGCTTCCAGCCTAAGCGTATCCCTTGCACCTAATCCACAGGGGATCAATCCAACATTTTTGCCTATTTCAAGCAATTTATCCCAAATGTATGTGATGCATTCCTTTTTAGCATATATCTCATATCCATTTTCCCCCGTATACCCAGTTTTAGAAATAAGAACTTCTTTATTTTCTAAAAAAGAATAGTATTTTTCAGGGATATTTTCTTTTTTAGTGTAGTTACGCATAATATGTTCCGAGTTTGGACCTTGCAATGCTATTTGTCCGTAATAATCGGATAAGTCAATAACTTCAACTTCGCCACTTTTGTTATGATTTATCCAATTATACACCTTATCTTTGTTAGAGGCATTTGGTACCAAAAGGTATTTTTCTTCTTCTCTTTTGTAAACAAGCAAATCATCAATTACTCCGCCTTTGACATTACACATCGGACTATATTTAACTTGTCCAATAATCATTTTAGAAAAATCATTTGTTAATATGTAATTTACAAAGGCCAAGGAATCTTTACCTCTGATTTCAATTTCTCCCATGTGGGAAACATCAAAAATGCCGCACTCATTCCTGACCGCCATATGTTCAGCAATTACTCCTTTTCTATACTGAACAGGAAGAATAAAGCCACCAAAGGAAACCATTTTACCTCCTAGTTCTACATGTCTATTATATAAGGGTGTTTTTGTATTCATTTTTACCTCCAAAAACTTTAAAAAGACACACCAACTAATGTTAGGTGTGTCTCTGTCCTTTGACCTGAAAGATTTACTTCTTCGGTGTTATATAACTCTCCAGAGTTTCGTCAAAACACGGTCCTTTTGCCTGAGAGTTTACTACTACTTCACCTTCGGCGTCCTTTTGGATCTCTCCCGTATTTATCTTCCGATGTATTTAATTGAATACAATCATTTTATCATGTTAAAGTGCTTGGGTCAATTATTAAAGTCTAATTTTTTTTATTTCCTCTTTTAGTCTTTCTATGTCTGTAAGCCAACTTTCAATATCGTCCTCATGCTCTAGTTCATCATTTAATATCTGTACAGCCATTTGATAAGTAGAATAATCTTTGCCTTCAGTAAATGCTGATATTTCTTGATACCTTTCTATAGCACATCTTTCTCCTTCTAAATTTTGCTCTAGAATTCTCTCAATATACGGGTCATTGGGCTCCTCATATTTACATCTTGCAATCTTTGGCCATTGTGTAGGGTTAAGTACCGGCGTTCCTCCCAATTGCATAATCCTGTTTACTACTAACAAAGCATGACCTAGTTCTTCATCTGCGTGTAGCAAAAGTTCTGGCTCTACTTCGCTTCTCATAGGTCCTTCCATAATTCTTGCACCAATCCAATACTGATAATACGCTAACCATTCTTCAGCTAAAGCTGAATTTAGCATTTCTAATAATTTTTCTACATCTAAATTAGCAATGTTTACTGATTTCTTACCCATAAATATACCTCACATTCTTCTTAAAACTCTTCTGATCTAACTTCAAAATAACTTTTAGAATAACTACAAACAGGACAAATACTAGGTGCTTTTTTATCAATAATTATATGCCCGCACACTCTACATTTCCACATAGTATGACTTTCGGTCTCCTTCTTTTTATGAGACTCTATTGTTTCCCATAATTTTCTAAATCTTTCCTCATGGGCTTTTTCAATTGCTGCTACTTCATTGAATATGCTTGCAATGTCTTCAAATCCCTCTTCTTTAGCTTCTTTTGCATATCTAGAATAGGTAACCATACTGCTAACTTTCTCATTTTCAGCTGCAGCTACTAAATTCTTTGATGTATTTCTAATATTGCCTAATTCTTTGAAGCCTATTCTAGCATGAGCTTGTTCGTTTCTAGCCGTTTCTAAAAAGATATCTGCTATATGGCTATATCCTTCACCCTCTGCTACTTGAGCATAAAATGTATATCTATTTCTAGCCCTTGATTTTCCCGTAAATAAATCCCATAAGTTTACTTCTGTTTTTGACCCAGCATATTTGCTTACATCAATTTTACCATCGGATATTTTTTCGAACATCACAGCCGGCTTTTTACAGACAGGACAAATATAATCTTCCTTTAATTCCCCCTCGTGTATATACCCGCAAACCGTACAAAACCATTTTTCCTGACTCATATTACTCCTTTCGTGGTTAAATGCTAAATAACCTACTAACATCCATAATTTTAATATTACCCCTATTAAGCTCAACCAAACCATCCTTTTGAAATTGCTTCAAAAGACGTGTAACAACTTCTCTTGCTGTTCCTAAATCTTTTGACAACGTTTCGTGAGTTATTTGAATATCATCTGATTCACCAAGGGCTCTATGTTCTAGCAAAGCAACAGCTAATCTATGCGCCATATTTGTAAATATGTATTGGTTTAAAACCCACATAACCGAAGAAAATTTATCAGATATTTCTTCAAGCAAATAATTTTTAACTACTATATTTCTATTACTAATCTCCAAAAATACCGCTTTAGGTACAATCAAAAATTCCGTATCTTCTTCTAGCTCCATACTTACATTAATATCTAACCCTTTCATCATACAAGCGGCACTAAGTATGCAAACATCACCTTCTAAAAGCCTATAAAGGGTTATTTCTCCACCATTACTACCATTTTCAGAATTAATAAAAATTCTTCCTCTGCCTTTTGCTATGATAAGAAGACCTTTACAATCTTTGCTTCCATGATTAATAATGCTCTTACTTTCATAATGAACCTTAAAAGTTTGACTAATTATTTGATTTCTTTCATATTCTGATAAATACTCCCAAAATTTTAAAGTGCTTTCTAAAAATTCTCTCATAGTGGCCTCCATCTATATTTTAATTCCATTATGCCTAATTGTAAAGGTATTAAGTAAATTATTTGTGATAAAGTCACTGAACAAAAACAAATTATTTGTTAATATTTTATCATAAGGTAAATTATAACTTTTTGGAGGTAAATATATGAAAAAATATGTAATTGTTGGGGGCGTAGCTGGAGGTGCTACGACTGCAACTAGATTAAGAAGGTTAGATGAGAATTGCGAGATTGTACTTTTCGAAAGAGGTGAGTATATTTCTTTTGCAAATTGTGGTTTGCCATATTATATAGGTGATGTAATTAAAGAAAGAAACCACCTATTAGTTCAAACCAAGGAAGCTATGCAAGATAAATTTAATATCAATGTGAAAATAAAAAGCGAAGTTACTAAAATTAACCCTGACTCTAAAACTGTAACCGTTAATGGTGACTATGAAGAAACTTATGATGAATTAATTATAGCCACAGGTTCTTCTCCGCTTAAACCTAATATACCAGGCATAGATTCTGATGGTATTTATACTTTATGGACTGTGCCCGATATGGATAAAATTAAAGATATAGTAGAAAAGGATAATATTAAAAATGCTACTGTTATAGGTGGAGGTTTTATTGGTCTAGAAACAGCAGAAAACCTAAACGAAAAAGGATTACAAGTGACTTTAGTAGAGGCCCAAAAGCAAGTTATGCCTCCCATTGATTTTGATATGGCAAATTTAGTTCACGAAAATATGGACATGAACTCTGTAAAATTAATATTAGAAGACGCTGTCAAAAGTTTTCAAAAGGATGGTGATAAAATAAGAATCTCTTTGAATAGCGGAAAATCATTAGAGACTGACATGGTTATACTGTCAATAGGCGTTAAGCCAAACAGTGAATTAGCAAAAGATGTTGGAATAGATTTAAACGAAAAAGGTGGAATTAAAGTAGATTCAAAAATGCATACATCAATTGAAAATATATGGGCTGTTGGAGATGTAATTGAAGTTAATAATCTAGTAACATCAAACCCTACTATGATACCTCTTGCAGGCCCTGCAAACAAGCAGGCCAGAGTCTTGGCTAACACTTTATGTGGAATAGAAGATAGTTATAAGGGAACCCTAGGAACTTCTGTTGCCAAAATTTTTGATTTAACTGTAGCTTCAGTTGGTTTAAATGAAAAATCATTATTTGCCGCTGGTAAGGTTAGGGGAAATGATTACGAAATAGCTTTAATCAATCAAAAGTCCCATGCAGGATATTACCCTGGATCCACACCACTAACTATGAAATTGCTTTTCTCCAAGGACGGAACTATCTTTGGCGCTCAGATTGTAGGGCAAGATGGTGTTGATAAAAGAATAGACACCATAGCATCAACAATGAGATTGGGCGGGAACATAAAAGACTTAACAAGATTAGAACTTGCTTATGCACCGCCATTTTCTTCTGCCAAAGATCCTGTAAATATGCTGGGGTTTGTAGCTGAGAACATAATAAACGGACTCGTTGATTTTGCTCAGTGGGATGAGCTTAACGATGATGACTATGTTTTGGATATATCAGAAAAAGAAGAACGAAATGTATGGGAATATCCAGGGTCTCACCATATCCCTTGGGGCGAATTAAGAGATAAATTAAATGATTTGCCTAAAGATAGAAGAATAATAATTTATTGTGCTGTTGGTGTTAGATCATATAACGTATATAGATATCTTGTTCAACATGGCTTCACTAATTCAAGTGTTTTAGCTGGTGGATCAACTTTCTATAAGTCAGTTACATTCAAGCCTAGTGAAAAAGTAATTCCTGCAGACAAAGTAATTTCAAGTGAGATCAAGGAGGATTTCGATATGCTAACACTAGATTGCAGCGGTCTTCAGTGCCCGGGACCGATTATGAAAATAAGTGAAACTTTAAAAGATATGAATGATGGTGACACAGTTAAAGTATCTGCCACTGATATGGGATTTGGTAGAGATGTAGAAAGTTGGTGTTCTAAGACGGGCAATACTTTTGTTTCAAAATCTAGAGAAGGAAATCAAAACATAGTATATATAAGGAAAGGTACAGACGCGCCTGTTGTTAAGGCAGAAAAGACTGCAGGAAATGGCAAAAGTCTAATCGTCTTCGATGGTGATTTGGATAAAGCAATAGCCGCCTTTATCATAGCTAATGGAGCAGCTTCCATGGGAAGACCTGTGACAATGTTCTTCACTTTCTGGGGCTTAAATGTCTTGAGAAAGACCGAAAAGCGTAAGGTAAAAAAATCATTTATAGAAAAAATGTTTGGTGCGATGATGCCAAGGGGAGTGGACAAATTAAAACTTTCCAACATGAACATGCTGGGCATGGGTTCTAAAATGATGAAAGGTATTATGAAGAGCAAAAACGTCAATTCACTGGAAGAACTTATGGACTCTGCTTTGAATAATGGTGTAAAAATCATTGCATGTACCATGTCTATGGATGTAATGGGAATAAAAGAAGATGAATTGATTGATGGCATTGAATATGCAGGAGTCGCATCCTACTTGGGTGCAGCTGAAGAATCAGATGTTAATCTATTTATATAAAAAAGAGCTTCGGCTCTTTTTTATTACTCCTATTAATATTGTAATTTTTTTGGTACAATATATAAATGGAGGTGAATCATGATATACGGATTTTTAGGAACAGGTAAGATGTCAAGTGCAATTATAACAGGAATGATCAAGGGAGGCTATAATCCAGAAAATATATTAGGTTATAATCGAAGCAACAATACAATTGATAACCTTTGCAATGAATATGGCATTATAAAATGTAAGAGTCAAAAAGAGTTAATTGATGGTTCTGACATCGTAATTTTAGGTGTCAAACCTAATGTTCTTGACAACATTAAAGAAAGTTTATCAAAAGATTTGAAAAGCAATAACCCATTGATAATATCTTTAGCCGTTGGCAAAACTATAGATTATCTTGAAAAATCCTTGGGAGAAAATAATAGAATAGTTCGACTAATGCCAAATATTAATAGTATAACTTTAGCTTCAACTACAGGATATTCTGCAAATAAAAATGTCAGTTCAGACGATATAAGCCTTATGGAAAAAGCATTTGGAACTATAGGAACTATTGAATCGATACCAGAAAAACAGTTTCATATCTTCTCTGCTATTGCAGGAAGCTCTCCGGCTTTTTCATACATGTACATAAACGCTCTAGCTACAGCTGCAGTAAAAGCAGGGATGCCTAAAGATAAGGCTTTAAAAATAGCAGCAAGTTCAGTATTGGGAAGTGCTAAAACAGTATTGGAAACAGGTGCCAACCCATATGAATTAATCGATTCTGTCTGCTCTCCAGGCGGAACAACAATTGAGGGTGTTGCCTCATTAAAGTCCTCATCATTGGAAAGCACAGTAATTAATGCTGTAGATAAAGTTTTAGAAAAAGATGCGTTTATTAGTAAAGGAGAAAAATAGTGGACTGTGTAAACAAGAAATAATTTCAAGATTAATCCTCTGTTACAAACCCTATATAAAAATCAGTTATTGGACTTAAAGTTAGCATGTCTCACAATAATATGTGATTGATGCTATCTTTAATTATGAGATACGTTACAAAAGAAGCTTTTTTTTATTTATAACAACCAGTAACCCGCGTTACATATATGTTTTTTTAAGATTCTCAATCATAATTTTCATTTTACTTACTGCAATCTCAGGACCTATTATTTTTATTCCATCTCCTATGGATGCAACCCAAGCTAGGAACTGATTGCTAAGTGTTACTTTTACTTGTGTTTCAAATTCGTTTTCATTTCTACTTAAAATTGGTATTTCTTTACCAAATCTATCAATTAAAACACCAACTAAGTCATTTCTACAAATAAGCCTTACTGAAACTTCCTCTGCCGAATACATATTAAAATTCATTTTAATATAATCTCCTATATTAAAGTTTTTAAACAAATCCATACCCTCTCTTTTAACTTCGGTTATTTTCAAGTTCAACATTTTATCAACTCTGAAATGTTTTATAATTTTTTCATTATCGTCATAGGCTATAAGGTAATAGTTTTCATGATCAAAGGTTAATGCCCAAGGGCTAACAGTATAATAGGCACCTTCCTTCTTTAATTCTTGTTTTTTATGAATGTTCCATTTGTAATAATGAAATTTGATTTTTCTATTCTCATTGATTGCTACATGTATCTCGTCAACACCTCTATAAATACTTTCATTCATTGACTTTACTCTTTCAGTTACATGTACTTGCCTTTGGAGTTCTTTTCTCTCATATGAGCTAGTTAAACTTTCAAGTTTCTTTATAAGCACCCTTGATTTTTTTTCTGTAATAAATTTCGATGATTGTACTGCATCAACTAAAAGCTTTAATTCAGCGACTTCAAATTTTCTATTTGTCCATCTATAATAAAAATTCTTGTTCTGTTTATATAATTCTATATTCATTCCATAATACCTTAATGTATCAAAATCCGAATATATTCCTTTTCTCGTAGTTTCAATATCATACATTCTAAGGTCCCCGATAATTTCATTTATAGTAACGCCATGATTTTTATCAGTTTTTTCAAGGAGAATTTTCATTAAATATATGAGCTTTAATTTTTGATTTTTACCTTTTGGCATTATTAATTATCCTTTCTGGCTTCCTCTTTGTGCAAATACATTCTTTCATCAGCCTTTTTTAAAACATCCATAACTCCATCGCTTAAATTATCTCTCTTTTTTCCTACTCCAATTGCTACAGCTATTTCGAAATCATACCCACTTTTTTCATTTAATTCTTCAATTTTTCTTTGAATTTCTTTTATATACATTTCGCTTTTATTAACCATTTCGTCTCTAAGTATTACTAAAAACTCATCGCCTCCAAGTCTTCCACAAAAGCATTTTTCAGGGAAAACGCTTTCTAGCACTTCGGTAAATCTTCTAATATATTCATCTCCTGATGCATGACCATAATTGTCATTTACATATTTTAAATTATTTAAATCCATATATATTAGGGCGTAATCTTTGGCAGACGAAATTTCTAGCCATGTTAATCTTTTATCACAAGCTGCCCTATTTGCAAGACTTGTCATTGGATCTTCATAAGCCATAGAAAGCAGTGTCCTACGTTCTATATCATATTCCAAATAATCAAAAAGAATCAAAAGAACAAATATTATAGTTGCTATGACAAAAATAATTACTCCAATAGATGTTAAAGTTATTATGCTAGATTCTTCAATAAATCCCCATTTTTCTAAATTGGTTTTAACTATATCTCCTAAGCTTGTTATAATCAATACCAAGAACCCAGAATTGAATATCTTTGTACGTAAATTAGTTGTTTTAATATTTTTAATCATTTGATAAAGAAAAGCGGCTGCCCCTATCAATATTAATATTTGCATGTACGGCAATAAGTAAACTAAATGTATTCTAGTATTAAAGTTTAAAATAGTGGCAACCGCTGCAAATATAGTGATGGTTGAAGTTATAACAGTTAATATTTTTCTTAATATTGTTTCATCCTGCTCTTTATATATTGCATAAATTCCTAAAGGTATGGCCGCATAATATACTGCCATATATTCTACTTGTGCAAACATCCAACTGTTTCCAAATACTATATTATAGTAACCAAAATAGGTTATTCCCCATAATGAAATAAGAAAACAAAATATAGAAATCCACATTACTTGCTTTATTATATTATTTCTTCTATAATTTATAAGCATAAGTATGGCAACAACAAAAGATATGAAGATTATAATAATGTAATGGTAAAAGCCTAAGAAAAAGTTGCTTTTAAAGTATTGCTTATTATCAGCCAATTTATATAACATTATATTCTTGTTAATATTTATTGGTATATTTTCATAAGAGGTCAATCTAATAATTATTGCACTTCCCCATGCATCATCCGGAATTTCAATGCATGGATAAATTGCACCAATCATCTTATCTTCCCTAGCATATTCTGAACCTTTACTATATATAAGTTTATCATTATAGTATGACTCCACTACGCAATGACGGGTACTCATCTCTAAACAATAGCATTCATCTCTTTTAGTTGAAGGTAATGTCACTTCTATGTGGGCTACTTCTCCTTTTTCAATTAACGTATCATCTTCCCTAACTATCCCTTTATTGTCTTTTATTGTGACAATCACATTTTCTTCTAAATTTATAGGTTTTTCATGGCTATTTTCGTATAAATAGCCTAATACCCAATCAGTTAATAGAAATGTTAAGATTATCAGCGCTATAATTGCAATTAACCTTTTATTTCCTATTCTTCTCAAGTAATCACCTTCTCCCTTTTTTTAATTATAGCACAATACTATTGATAATAAAACAGAGCATTACTGGTACAACCCCACTTAAATAGACGTCGGATAACCTCTGCTGAAGAATTAAATATTGGAAAGCAGCTTAAATTTTTAGAGAGGGTTACTAAAAAGGGTTTTAATATGCAAGGGCACTATTTAAGAAAAACTAGGAATTTACAAATTGATACAATCTATGTCAGAAATATCTTGCTACTTGATTATAACTCATATGCTTATTAAGCACCAAGTAGACAGCTTCTAATTTTTGCTTGTCAGAGTATTTTCTTTTCCTAAACGTAAAACTGCACCTCCAAATGTTTTTCTCCAACATTTGGGGTGCAGTTCATTTATTGTGCTAGTTAAAATCTAAACTTTAATTTAATTTTTTGCCGTGCCTACTTGACAAGGTATGCATCTTTCATCAGTCTATTTCTATTATATAAAATTTCTTTTTACCTTTTTGAATAAGTAATTTATTTTCTTCAAATAAATCTATTTTTACTTTAAGATGTGTATCACTGACCTTTTCACCGTTAAGCTTTAATCCTCCTTGTTCGATAGTTCTAAAACCGTCACCGTTACTATTTACCAAGCCTAATTCTTTAATAAGCTTTACGAGGCCTTCACCTTCTCCTTCAAATCTGGATTTATCCATTTTGGCCTTAGGAATGCTTTCCATATTTTGACCACTCCCAAAGGCTGCTCTCGCTCCTTCTAAAGCTTTTTGAGCTTCCACATCTCCATGAACCAATTTAGTTACTTCATAAGCTAAAATTTCTTTGGCTTCATTTATTTTTTCATCCTTTAGCGAAGATAATCTTTTTACTTCTTCCATAGGTAAAAATGTTAACATTCTTAAGCATTTATTCACATCGGCATCGGCAACATTTCTCCAATATTGAAAAAACTCAAAAGGGTTTGTCTTATCTGGGTTGAGCCATAAAGCACCTTTCTGGGTTTTCCCCATTTTCTTACCTTCGCTAGTAGTTAATAGCGAGAATGTCATCCCGTGAACTTCTTTACCAATCATTTTTCTTGTAAGGTCAACTCCCCCAAGTATATTTGACCATTGATCATTACCACCGAATTGCATTTTTACATCCATTCCTTTAGCCATAACCATAAAATCATATGATTGCATAAGCATGTAATTGAACTCCAAGAAGGATAGTCCTTTTTCAAGTCTTTGTTTAAAGCATTCTGCTCTAAGCATATTATTTACACTAAAATATTTGCCTACATCCCTAATAAAATCAACATATTTAGGTTCTAATAGCCATGATGCATTATTTACCGCCACCGCTTTACCTGGTTCGGCTTCTTTGTTCTGTTGTTTCCCGTCAAAAACATAATTATTATCAAAATCGATAAATTTGTCGAAAAGCAATTTAAAATTATCGCAGTTACTTTGAATCGTTTCAGAAGTCATCATTTGTCTCATGTCACTTCTCCCTGAAGGATCTCCTACCATGGATGTTCCCCCACCAATTAAAACAACTGGTGTATGTCCATATTTTTGCATGTACATCATTATTATAACTTGCATAAAATGTCCTACATGGAGACAATCAGCTGTAGGGTCAAAACCTATATAAAATTTAATCTTCTCTTTATCTAATAATTTTCTAACACTTTCTTCGTTTGTGGTTTGCTCAATAAAGCCTCTTTCTTTAAGAACATCAAAAACATTATCATGTTCACTAACATTATCTGGAATCAATTTCATATCCCTAATCTCCTTGCTTTTATTTTGTACCGTATAGCCTATCTCCTGCATCCCCTAATCCAGGTAATATATATGCGTTTTCGTTAAGCTTCTCATCCTTTGCAGCAACAAATATATCCACATCGGGGTGAGCTTTTTGAAGAGCCTCTATTCCTTCTGGTGCTGCGATAAAGCACATAAATGTAATATTTTTTCCGCCTCTTTGCTTTATAAATTCAATTGCAGCAACTGCGCTACCCCCAGTGGCAAGCATTGGGTCAACAACTAATATTTGTCTTTTTTCTATATCGATTGGCAATTTGCAATAATATTCAACTGGCGTATGTGTTTCTGGATCCCTATACAATCCGATATGTCCAACTTTAGCATTAGGTACTAAAGCTAACATTCCATCCACAAACCCAAGACCCGCTCTAAGAATTGGAATAATAGCTATATCTTCTCCTTTAAGCATTTTCATATTTGTTTTACACATAGGAGTTTCGATTTCAACCGTTTCTAATGGTAAGTTCCTAGTTGCTTCAAAGCCCATTAGCATTGCTACTTCCTTTGCAAGCTCTCTAAAATCTTTAACACTAGTGTCCTTTTGCCTCATAAGTGCTGTTTTGTGCTGAATTAGCGGATGATCAAATACATATACCTTCCCCATTTTTGCCTCCATTCAATTTACATATTGTTTAACAGATTTACTCTTCTCTCATGCCTTCCACCTTCAAAATCGGTGTTAAGCCATTTGTTAACTATTTTAAAAGCTAGGTCTTTTTCAGTAAGTCTTCCGCCTAAAGCCAATAGATTTGCTTTATTATGCTTAGCTGCTAATTCTGCCATTATTTCAGATGTACATAATGCACACCTTATTCCTTTTACCTTGTTAGCCGCTATGGATACACCTATTCCTGAACCGCATATTACTATCCCTCTTTCTGCTTTTCCATTTGCCACTTCTTCGCCACAAATCTTGCCGTAGTTCGGATAATCTACAGATTCTTCAGAATATGTACCCATATCATTAATTTCATATCCTGCTGCTTTTAATTTTTTTATAACCTCTTCTTTTAACTCAAAACCACCGTGGTCGCTAGCTATCGCAATCATTTAATACCTCCTCAGCATCTATAACTTCATATCCTGCAGACTTTAGCATTCTATTCATAACAGAAAACCCTAATCCTTTAGGTTTTAATGCAGATGTAATTATTATATCCATGTTCTCTCTGTCTAATTTTCTTAAATCAGAAAAGAAATTCCTTGCAGCTTTTTCATTATCATCCCCATAATATATGATTCCTACACTTTTGCCCTGATTCGAATATTTTTCTTTGAGAATTTCTATAGTCTTATCCAAATTCTCATCTTGGCCTCTTACTATTTTAAGATCTGCTTTAGGAGAATAATGTTTATACTTCATTCCTGGGGACTTGGGTTTAAACCCTGGTTCTTTAGGATTTTGGAAAACAGATTCATCAAATACCGCTTTAATATTTACTACTTTATCAATATCTTCCTTCGTTATATAACCCGGCCTAAGTATAACCGGAACCTCTTTTGTGACATCAACCACAGTTGACTCAATCCCCACAGGACAAGTTCCACCCATTAATACAGCATCTATTCTCCCCATCATATCCTCTAACACATCTTCTGCTTTAGTTGGACTAGGAGAGCCAGATAAATTTGCACTTGGAGCCGCTATCGGCAGCCCTGCTGAATTAATTAGCTTTACGGCTATTTCATCTGATGGCATTCTAACTGCAACTGTATCTAGTAAACCCGTTGTTATATCAGGAACGCTACTTTTCTTTTTTAAAACAAATGTAATGGGTCCAGGCCAAAATATGTCCATAAGAATTTTGGCTGTTTCAGAAAAAGATTCACATAGTAATTGTAGCTGTTCCATCTTAGCAATGTGGATAATCATTGGGTTGTCAGAGGGTCTTCCTTTAGCTTTATAAATTTTACCCACCGCTACTTCATCCATTGCATTTGCGCCTAAGCCATAAACCGTTTCAGTGGGAAAGGCTACTAAGCCACCTGTTTTAACTATATTACCAGCTAATTCTATATTCTTTTTTGTTATATCAAGTTTCAATGTTTTCATTTTAAAAGTTTTTCATCTTTTCTGTTTGATCGTGAGTAATGAGAGCATCTACAACTTCATCTATTTCACCATCTAAAAAATTTTCTAACTTGTATATTGTAAGCCCTATTCTATGGTCGGAAACTCTGCCTTGAGGATAATTATATGTTCTGATTCTTTCTGACCTATCCCCGCTTCCAACCTGACTTTTTCTTTGTTCTGATATTTCTTCATTTTGCTTACTCATCATTAGATCATAAAGTCTTGCCTTAAGCACCTTAAATGCCTTTTCTTTGTTTTTTATTTGTGATTTTTCATCTTGACAAGTAACTACTAGTCCTGTAGGAACATGAGTAAGTCTAACAGCGGAATCTGTTGTATTTACACATTGGCCTCCGTTGCCTGAAGCTCTGTATACATCGACACGCACCTCATTTGGATCAACATTAATTTCCACATCATCAACTTCTGGCAATACCGCAATTGTAGCAGCTGAAGTATGAACTCTTCCACTGGACTCAGTTTCAGGGACTCGCTGAACTCTATGAGTGCCGCTTTCATATTTAAGTCTAGAATATGCACCTTTACCTTTAATCATGATTACCGCTTCTTTGACTCCCCCAATTTCGGTATCATTCATGTCAATTATTTCGGCCTTCCATCTATTTCTTTCAGCATATCTTAAATACATTCTCAAAAGATTTTGGCCAAATAAGGCAGCTTCATCTCCACCTGTTCCTGCTCTGACCTCCAATATAACGTTTTTATCATCATTAGGGTCTTTTGGTAAAAGTAAATACTTTAAACGACTTTCGTATTTTTCTAGCTCTACGTCCAAGCGAGATATTTCTTCTTTTGCAAACTCTCTCATTTCTGCATCGTTTTCAACATCAAGAATATCTTTGGCTTCAGCATAATCAGCTTTTGCCAACTTATATCCTTTATATTCGTTTACTATAGGTTCCATTTCACCCATTTCTTTTATATATTTTTGCCATACTGGTTGATTTCCAATAATGTCGGGATCTGAAACCTTAACGGATAGTTCTTCATATTTATTCAGAATAAATTCTAATTTGTCAAACATAACTATTCCCCTTCATTTTTCTAACTAATTATTATATCATAAAACAACTTAAAATTGCGTTAAACTCGTAAAAAAACCGGAATAAAATTCCGGTTTATCTCTGCTGATTATTAATCGATGTTGTACTTGTTTTTGAATTTATCAACACGTCCACCACGGTTAATAAATTTCTGCTGTCCGGTAAAGAATGGGTGACATTCTGAACAAACATCAACTCTCATTTCTTCCTTTGTAGACTTCGTCATAAAAGTATTACCGCATGCGCAAGTTACTTTACATTCCTTATAATCAGGATGGATTCCTTCCTTCATGCTTCACCTCTTCCTGTGTATCGTCACAATAATATTTGCTATACCACCGTACAGCTTAACTATATTATCACACAAAGCCTTATAAATCAAGGGGGATTAAGAGTTTTTTATACAAATTATAATCATAATTATTTAAAATAACAAAATCTAATAAATTTAATTGTAATTATTCACAAAAAGCCTTGACATATTGTATTTACTCTTGTACAATATGTATAGAATTTAATACAAGAGGCATTTGCCCTTGCCTATGCAAGCAATTTGGGTTACACGTGGCATAGGAAATTCGCATGTTTAGTAAATTGAGTCCTTCAATTTACATTGAGCTTTCATCTCAAATGACGAAAGCTTTTTTGGTACAACTAAGGTTATTATTAAAAGGAGAGAGATATGGAGAAAAAAAATAATGTAACCGAAATAAGATGGCACGGAAGAGGCGGGCAAGGCGCAAAAACGGCTTGTTTGTTATTGGCAGATGCTGCATTCAGCGCTGGCAAACACGTACAAGGTTTTCCCGAGTACGGTCCTGAAAGAATGGGCGCACCTATAACTGCCTATAACAGGATATCTGAGAATCAGTGTCATGTTCATTCGAATATCTATAACCCCCATTATGTTGTGGTTGTGGATGAAACTCTTTTAAACTCCGTAGATGTAACAAGCGGATTAAACAAAAACGGAGCATTAATAGTTAATACTACAAAATCACCAGAGGAAATAAGAAAAAGTACAAAAGGGTTTGAAGGTAAGATTTGCGTTTTAGATGCTAATAATATTTCCATGCAAACACTAGGTAAAAGTTTTCCCAATACCCCAATGTTGGCGGCGGCTGTTAAAATCACGAATCTAATTGATAATCATCAATTTATAAAAGATATGGAAGAATCATTGAAGAAAAAATTTCAAAAAAAACCCCATCTAATCGAGGGGAACATAGCCGCTTTGAAAATGTCCATGGAGGAGGTTATGGTAGGATGAAAATGAGTATAAATACCAAAACTCCCTGGCAAGATATTACTATAGGTGGCGAAATATACGAACCTGCTAATTCTAAGAATTTTTCTACGGGGGAATGGAGAAGATTAAAGCCAATTATTGATTGGGACAAATGTACTCAATGCTTATTATGCGCTCCCTATTGTCCAGATTCAAGCATTCCAATCAAAGATAAGAAAAGACTTGAGTTTGATTATGATCACTGTAAGGGCTGTGGTATATGTGAAAACGTTTGTCCTGTTAATGCTATAAAAATGGTAAAGGAGGGCTAGTTATGAGCATAAAAGAAAGAATGTCAGGAAACGAAGCAGTTGCTTATGCTATGAAGCAAGTTGAGCCAGATGTTATGGCCGCTTTCCCAATTACCCCTTCCACTGAAATACCCCAGTATTTTTCTAAGTATTTGGCAGATGGGCAAGTGGATACTGAATTTATAGCAGTGGAATCAGAACATAGCGCAATGTCTGCCTGTATGGGAGCAGCAGCATCTGGAGCTAGAGCTACAACGGCCACTTCATCTGCAGGACTCGCTTATATGTGGGAAATCCTATACGTAGTTTCTGCATCAAGATTACCTGTTGTAATGGCTGTTGTAAATAGAGCTTTATCTGGCCCCATCAATATAAATAATGACCATTCAGATACCATGGGTGCTAGAGATTCAGGGTGGATACAGCTTTATTCGGAATCTAACCAAGAGGCTTATGATAATTATATACAGGCATATTCAATAGCTGAGGCTACTAGACTTCCCGTCATGGTTTGTCAAGATGGTTTCATCACAAGTCATGGAGTATCTAATATTGAATTGCTAGAAGACGAAGTAGTAAAATCTTTTGTTGGTACTTATGAACCTGACAATTATATGTTAAAAGAAAACAGTCCAATGATGGCGGGACCTTTTGCAACTATCCCATATTATATGGAAATAAAGCGAGCACAGGCGGAAGCTATGAATACTTCATATAATTCTATAGAAAACATCGCAAAAGAATTTGCTAAAATATCTGGTAGAGGTTGTAGTTTTTTTGAAGAATTTATGATGGAAGATGCGGATTGTGCAATCGTTATCCTAAGCTCTAGCGCTGGAACCGCAAAGGAAGCAGTAAAATCACTTAGACAAGAAGGTAAAAGAGTAGGGTTAATTAAATTAAGAGTTTTCAGACCATTCCCAGGCAAAATTATTGCCGATACCTTGAAAAATATAAAAACCATTTCCGTTATGGATAAAGCAGAAAGCTTTTCTGGAATGGGCGGACCTTTATATAGTGATATAAAAAATGCTCTATATGAAACTGACGAAAAACCTAGCATAATAAATTATATATACGGTTTAGGTGGTCGTGATATTAAAGTTGAAGATTTTATAAGTATATTCAATGATATGTTAAATGGTACCGATACTAAAGATACTTATAGATATATCGGAGTTAGAGATAAGAGGGATGAATAATGATATATAAATTTAAAGATGAATTGGAGAAAAAGGAGAGATTTGTCGGTGGTCATAGATTGTGTGCCGGTTGCGGTGCAGGAATTGCAGTTAGAGGGGTCCTTAGAGCCTTAGATGAAGGTGATAAGGCAGTAATATCTAATGCTACTAGTTGTTTAGAAGTTTCTTCTTTTATGTATCCATATACTTCATATGAAGATAGCTATATACATAGTGCGTTTGCAAATGCAGCCGCTACTTGTTCTGGTTCTGTAGCAGCATATGAATCCATGAAGAAAAAGGGTAAAATTAGCGGAAATTTCAAATTTATTACAATCGGAGGAGATGGCGGTACTTATGATATAGGTTTTCAAGCACTTTCTGGCGCAATGGAAAGAAACACGGATATGGTTTATGTGTGTTATGACAACGAAGCCTATATGAACACGGGAATACAACGTTCATCTTCAACGCCTAGGTTTGCTGATGCTACAACTAGTCCAACAGGATCCCAATCCTATGGGAAAGTTCAAAATAAAAAAGATTTAACAGAAATAATTGCTTCTCACAATGTTCCCTATGTTGCACAGACCACTTTCATGGGAAATTTTAAAGATTTACACAATAAAGCTCATAAAGCTCATTACACTGATGGAGCATGCTTTTTAAACATATTGTCTCCATGTCCAAGAGGCTGGGGATATGAAGCAAGTAAGCTTCCAGAATTATGCAAAAAAGCTGTGGATACCTGTGTATGGCCCCTTTATGAAATTGAAAATGGCGTATGGAAAATAAACTATATTCCAAAAGAGAAATTACCTGTTGAAGAATTTCTGTCAATGCAGAGCAGATTCTCTCATATGTTTAAAGCAGGTAATGAGTGGATGATAGAAGATGCACAAGCATACGTAGATATGAAATGGGATAAATTGCTAAAAAAAGCAAATATTAATTAATTATCAAATATTTAGCACGTGAAGAGAAGGCGGATATTATTAGCCTTCTCTTTTTTTTAGTATATTTAATTTTTCTATTGCTCTTTTTATCAATATTTTTTTGTCATTTATTATGTCTTCATTCATCACTTCTATTAATAAATCATTAAGTGCTTTTCCTACAAATGGTCCTCTCGTATATCCCAACTCTATTAAATCGTTGCCATCTATGTTAAGGTCTTTTACGGAAAAACAATGCTTTTCCTCAATAACTGTATCTACACAGCTTTCAAACTTTTTAATGTTATCCAGTCTTTCCATTATAATTTGCGGGTTTTGAGCTTTTACATCTGCTTTTTCTAAAGCCATTAGCATTCTAAGTCTTTTTTCTCCCATTTGATTTAATTTATGCCTTGCGTATTTAATATCAGGATTGAAAACCGTTCCATGCGTTTTTATAACAAACGCTATATCATCTATCGTTTTATTGTCATACCTTAATCTGTTTAGAATAATTTTAGCAAGTTCTGCCCCTTTGCTTTCATGATGATAAAAATGGCCCCATCCATCTTTTATTATAAAGCATCTAGGTTTTGCTATATCATGTAAAAAAGCCATTAACCTATTATTATCGCAATTTTCTATTTCTTCAACGGCTTTTAATGTGTGTTCATAAACGTCATATATATGATATGGGTTGCATTGTTCAAAATCAAAAAGCTCTTTTATTTCTGGTATAAATACAGCAATCACATCTCTATATTCCCTTAGTATATTTGTTGCATATTCACCATGCAAAATTTTATCAAATTCATCGTTTATTCTCTCCAAGGAAATTTTTAGCAATAAGTTCTTTTCAGAATTTATTGCATCACTTGTATTTTGTTCTATTTGAAACCCCATGCGAGCAGCAAACCTCAAAGCCCTCAATATTCTAAGAGCATCTTCTCCAATTCTTTCTTTTGGATTTCCCACACATCTAATAAATTTACTGTTTAAATCTTTTTCACCATTATATAAATCTACCACATCTCCTTTAGAATTCATGGCCATGGCATTTATTGTAAAATCACGTCTTTTTAAGTCTTGGGATAGCGATTTGGTAAAATTTATAGTTTCGGGTCTTCTAGAATCTAGATATTCCCCATCTTCTCTATATGTTGTCACTTCATACGAGTTTCCTTCTATTATTATACTAATGGTCCCGTGCTTAATACCAAACTCAAATAGTTTGTATTCTGAAAACAATTCTTTTACTTCTTTGGGAGATGCAGATGTGGTTATATCCCAGTCTTTAGGAATTTCCCCCATTAAAAAATCTCTAACGCAACCACCTACTAGATATGCCTCATGATTATAACTATTCAACTTTTCTAAAATAATCTTTGCCCCTTTAGGCATTTTATCTTTCATTATCCACAGCTAATTTAATTAGCTCCTCCACCAATTCTTCGCCAGTAAGACCCTCTTCGTTCCATAGTTTAGGATACATGCTAATATTTGTAAAACCAGGTATAGTATTGATTTCATTGAAAATTATATCATTTTCTTTATTTAAGAAAAAATCGACTCGTGCCATTCCTTTACAATTTAGTGCCTCATATAGTTTTATTGCAGATTCTCTGAAATCGGTTATTTTATCTTCTGTAAGATTAATGGCTAATTCCGCCACTGAGTTAGGGTTATTATATTTAGAATCGTAATCGTAAAACTCTCCTGCTGAAATTATCTCTCCAGGCAAAGTAGCTTTAGGATTATTGTTTCCTAAAACAGCTACTTCAATTTCTCTTCCGACTACCATTTCTTCAACGAAAGACTTGCTATCGTATTTAAACGATTCTACTAAAGCATGCTTCAAGTCCTTTGTTTCCTGAACCTTAGAGACTCCTACAGATGAACCTGTGGAACAAGGTTTTACAAACAATGGGAATTTTCCATTATGGAAACTTTCAATTTCAGTCAAGGTTTTTCCCTTGTCTTTTTCGAAATCAAATTTATTAATCACTATATGTTTAGCCATCTTAATTCCTGTAGATGATGCTATCTGCTTAGTAAATGATTTATCCATACAGCAGGCCGATGACTTCACCTTTGGCCCTACATAAGGGATTTCCATCAGTTCCAATAATCCTTGAATATCTCCATCTTCTCCGTGTTCTCCATGTAGCACAGGAAATACACAGTCAATTAAATATTTATTACCATCATTTGTAATAAATTCTTTGTCCTTAGGACTTGGATTTATGAATATTTTCTTATTTGATGATACATTTTCCCACTTACAATTTTTTATATCTTCCAAAGGAGCCTCTGTTAATAACCAATCGCCCTCTTTTGTTATTCCAATTTTTAATACTTCATATTTACTTTTATCTAGCCATCCCAAAATAGTTACTGCTGATTTACATGAAATTTCATGCTCTGGAGACTTCCCTCCAAATATTATAGCTAATTTCATTCTTCTGCCTCCTTTTTTTGAGCCATCAATATTCTATCTTTACCTGAAAGATCTTTTAAGATGATAATATCTTTATAGTATCCACTATTTTCAAATATGTGCTTTATTTCTTCCCCTTGATCAAACCCTATTTCCAATGCTAACAAACCTTCTCTTTTAAGATGTTTAAAAGCTTCATTTACAATAAGCCCATAATATTTTAATCCATCCATTCCACCATCTAATGCTATTAAAGGTTCATGTGCCTTAACTTCTTTTTCTAAATTATTTATGTCATGGGTTTTTATATAGGGCGGGTTTGATACTATAATATCAAATTCTTCATTAATATTTTCGAACATATCACTTTGAAGCAATCTAACTTTTTCTGAAACACCGTTAATTATTGTATTTTCTTCTGCTACCAATAGGGCTTCTTTGCTAATATCAACGCATATTACACTTGCATTGGAAAGTCTTGCAATCGCTATTCCTATGGCACCGCTACCTGCACATAAATCAAGTACTTTGAAATTATTTTTAATTCTCTTTAGGACCTGCTCTACTAGCTCTTCAGTTTCTCTTCTAGGAATAAGAACTTTACTATTCACTTTCAATTTTAGTCCCATAAATTCTTGTATTTTTGTTATTTGCTGTAATGGTACACCTTCACATCTTTTGCTTATTAAGCTCAAATAGTTTTTAATATAATCTTCATCAATATTATTTTCCATTTTCAAAAATAGGTCGCTGTATGTAAATTTTAAAATATGGCACATTAGTAATCTTGCCTCATTTTTAGAATTTTTAATATTACAGCTGTTCAACTTTAAAACACCTAAGTTAATCAGTTCTCTTATCGTCATCTGACTTTCCCTCGTCTTGTATAATATTGGCATTTAAATCCACTATTCCTTCTACACATGGATAGCTTTCATCGACAAGTACGGCTTTTACAGATACAATAGCCACTTCTAACTGATTTTTTTCAGGCTCTTTTGTGGTTAATTTTTGCAAATAAAGACCAGGCATACTAAGTATTCTGACTAGGACATTATCGCTTCTTCCTGCCCACTTTAAAAGCTCATAGCTTAATCCTGCAACTATAGGAATTAACACTATTCTTGATAGTATTCTAAGTAACAAATCAGGCCATCCCAATAGTGAAAATATAATAAGGCTAATAACCATTACAAACATTAAAAAACTGGTCCCACATCTTGGGTGTAATGTGTAAAATTGTTTTGCATTTTCTGGCGTCAATTCTAGTTCATTTTCAAGACAATGAATAGTTTTATGCTCTGCCCCATGGTATTGGAAAACCCTTTTTATATCCTCCATTTTTGATATGAGAAGTATATACACTACAAATAGCACAATTCTAAATATTCCTTCTATCAAATTTAATAGCGTGGAAGAATCTGTAAATATTCCAACCCAATTTACAGCTGCCGTGGGAAATAAAATGAAGACTCCTATCGTAAATAGAAGAGAAATTATAACAGTTATTGTTATTAATATATTCCAAGAGTGTTCTTTACCAAAACTCTTCTCAAGCCATCTTTCAAATGCTGTATTTTCTTCAACCTCTTCGGTATAATTTTCCAGGATTTCTGCTGATTTCATTAAAGTCTTTGTTCCTGTAACTAAAGAATTAATAAATACAACTACTCCTCTCAAAATTGGCACCTTTGAAAGTTTCCCTAGTTTTTTGTTTTTCTCAGTTTTTAAATATATTCTATTATCAGGAAGTCTGATTGCTATGGCAGTTCTATCTGAACTTTTCATCATAACACCTTCCATAATTGCTTGCCCCCCTATTTTACTTGGACAGGAGTCTTTTAAAAAAACTTTTTTTAAATCCATTAATCACCTCTTTATTCCCCAAGTTTTGTCTTTTGAATAATCTTGACAAAATCCTTATTATTTTTTGTATGAGAAATATTATCAATTATTGTTTCTGTAATTTCTTGTACGCTACCGTTGGACAACGCTCTTCTTATTTTCCACATTGCTGAAAATTCATCTTTACTTAAAAGCAAATCTTCTCTCCTTGTGCCCGATTTGTTCAATTCAATGGCCGGGAAGATTCTTCTTTCACTAAGTTTTCTATCCAAATGAAGTTCCATATTTCCAGTGCCTTTAAACTCTTCGTAAATTACATCATCCATTTTGCTGCCTGTATCAACTAATGCCGTGGCTAGTATTGTAATACTTCCACCTTCCTCGATATTTCTTGCAGCACCAAAGAATTTTTTAGGCGGATGCAAAGCTCCAGGATCAAGCCCACCTGAAAGTGTTCTCCCAGACGACGGTACTACCATGTTATATGCTCTAGCTAACCTGGTAATACTATCTAACAAGATGACTACGTCTGAACCATGCTCAGCCAATCTTTTTGCCCTATTTAACACCATTTCAGCGACTTTAACGTGGTGTGCTGGTACTTCGTCAAAAGTCGAGTAAATTACTTCACCTCTTTCCAATGACCTTTTCATATCAGTAACTTCTTCTGGTCTTTCATCTACCAAAAGTACTATTATTTCAATCTCTGGATACTGTCTTTCCATGCTATGTGCAATTTTTTTAAGCAAAACTGTCTTACCCGCTTTTGGAGGCGCCACAATTAAGCCTCTTTGCCCTTTGCCTATTGGCGCAACTAAATCGATTATTCTTGTTGAAAGTTCTATGCTTGATTCTTCCAAAGACAATTTTTCCTTTGGGAATATTGGGGTTAAATCATCGAAGTTTGCCCTTTTTTTGGAAACTTCTGGATCTTCCCCGTTAACCGAAAGTACATACAAAAGGGCTCCAAATCTCTCCGACTCTTTGGGAAGCCTGGATACGCCTTTTACTTTGTCTCCTGTTTTTAGCCTAAACCTTCTTATCTGAGCAGGGGATACATAAACATCTTTTTGAGATGTTAGGTAATTATTAAATCTCAAAAACCCGAACCCTCCATCTGCTATATCCAATATACCTTCTACTTCCGGTCTCTCTTCTTGATTTTGAGTTTTTTCCTTTATTATTTCTTCTGTCATAATTATTCAGGCAAAGCCTCTCCTTTCTGTTTAACTCTATTATTTACCCATTCCCTAAACAGTTGATAAAACACTGATGTTATAGGTATAAACAATATCATTCCAGCCACACCAAACAAACTACCTCCCACCGTAACGGCAACTAGCACCCAAACAGAGGGTAATCCCAATCTATTGCCAACAATATGAGGATAAATAACATTCCCTTCTATCTGCTGTAATATTATTGAAATTATTAAATATGATATTACTCTTATAGGTTCTACTGTAAGAACAAATATTGCTCCTATTATCGTTCCTATAATAGCTCCAAATATCGGAATTAATGTTGAAACTCCAACGACTACTGCGATCACTTCGGCATATGGATAATTGAAAATTGTAAGCACTATGAAAAACATAGCCCCTGTGATTAAGCCTTCAATACATTGACCACTTAAGAAGTTATAAAAAGAATCATAAATCATCTTAAAGATTTTTAACGATATGCCATTTACTTTTTCATTAAATATGGCTTTCGTAACTTTTTTGAATTGCCTGTTTAAATTTTCCTTTTGTGCTAGTATATAGCAGGCAAAAACGATTCCAATAATAGTGCTAAAAATTGCTCCTGCAATTGTTGAGACTATAGTTACTCCTGAAGACAAAAGTTCCACAGCACCTTCTTGTAAAAATGTAATTATATTATCTGATATTTCATCAAAATTAGAAGTTACATTACTAATGAAATCATTAATATTTTCATTTCCCGCTGAAATATTATTAAGCCAATCCGTGAAATCTGGTACAACATATTGTAAAGAAACTGCAAAATTGTACAATGAAACACCAAGTTCAGGTACCACCCATAATATAACTAAAATTATAAAAGCAAATATTATCAACGTTGATATAACTAGGCTGATAATTCTTGCCCTTGATTTCTTTTTTTGGGTAGTTAATTTTTCATCGGGGAAAAGCTTTCTCTCTATTGCTGTCATGGGGACATTGATTACAAATGCTATGGATCCACCTAGTATAAATGGACTAAAAATACTTATAATACCCCCTAAGGCAGAGAAAATCGTATCTAACTTAAACGCCACCAATACAAGGATTGCTGCAAATGTTATTAAAAATAAAATCTTTTTCATGTTTTCTTTTGTTAAATTCATATATCACCCTAGACTATTATATCACTAACGTCTAATTCTTCTTCCCTAACAATTTTATATTCTTCTCCATGTAATAAATCATATATACACGGTACTATGTATAGTGTCATTAGCGTAGCATAAATAAGTCCACCTATGCAAACGATGGCCAAAGGCTGCATCATTTCTGTTCCCATTTCTCTCCCTAACGCCATTACTATAAGTCCACAGACAGTTGTCAAGCTTGTCATAAGTATAGGTCTCATTCTTGTAATTCCTGCTTCTGTTAAAGCATCTTTCTTCTTTCTACCTCTAGCTCTTAACTGATTGGTATAATCCACAAGTACAATTCCATTATTAACTATTATTCCTACAAGCATTACCATTCCTATCATAGCAACCACACTAAGATAACTATTAGTAACAAGCAAAGCTAGAAAACCTCCTGTCATTGCTAATGGTATGGTAAACATTATAATAAAAGGAGACTTTAAGGATTGGAATTGTGCAACCATAATCAAATATATAAAGACAACTCCAAGTAAAAGCATTATAGTTAATTTATTCATTCCGTCCATAACGGTTTCATTTTCTCCATGAAATTCAACAGTTATACCTTCCGGTAATTCTAGTTCCCCGATGGCTTTTTCTGCATTTGACGTTGTTAACGTTATATTGTAACCTTCTTCTAAGGTTCCACCAACCGTTATAATTCTATTTTGATTCTTTCTATTAATCTCACTTAAAGTATTTCTTTCTATAGTTTCTGTTATATCTGCTAGATTAACGCTTATGTCTTCACCTGTCATACTTGTATCGTTGATTGTCAAGTTTTCCAATTCTTCCCTCGTAATATTTTTGTTTTCCTTAGCAGATACAACTACTTCATAGTTCTTATCATCTATATAAATATCTGTTGCTGATTTTTCGTTGTTTAATTTCTCACTAATCGCTCCATATATTGATGCTATCATTAAGTTATCTTTCATAGCTTCATTCTTATTAACAACAAAATGTAGCTCTGGTTCAGAATCATCTAAACCGTTATTTACAGTTTCTATTCCTTCTACAGTTTCAAGTTTTTCACTAATACTTAACGCAGCCTCTTGTAATTCATACAAATCTGTTCCCTTTACGTCAATTGAAACTCCCTCTCCTCCCATTGCAGCTGTAAAATCAGATGCATCTGATCCTTCAGCACTTATTGAGGTTCCTTTGGGAACTTTTATTTCGCCAATTGCTTTTTCAACATCATTGCTTTTTACATTACTGTCAATATCAAGTAATACATACATGGTTATATTAGTATAGTCAGTAGCGTCCATTTCCATACCACTCATGTTGTTTCCCATCATTGTTCCAACGTCACTTACGCCTTCTATTTGAGATATTTCACCAACTATTTCATCTGCATTTTTGCTCATGACTTCATATGTTATATCCTCTGCAAAGTCCACTTCCACATTTACCTGTGGTGAATTCATTTCAGGCATAAAGATAAAACCTTTTGAAATCAATGTCGATCCAGTTATAACAAGTAACAATATTACTCCTGTTAACACCGATACTTTATGATGAAGAGCCCAACTTAGAGTCTCCTTGTATTTAGTTGCAAGCTTGTTTATTTTGGGTTCCTTAGGTATAGTATTAACTAGCAATTTTGATGACATAGCAGGCACTAAGGTTAATCCAACAATCAAGCTGGCAATCAACGATACTGCTACCGTTATAGCCATATCTGAAAACAGTTGCTTTGTTAATCCTTGAATGAAGATAATCGGTATAAAAACTGAAACAGTTGTCAATGTAGATGCAGTTATAGCTCCTGCAACTTGCTTTGCACCTGCATAACATGCCTTTATTACAGAGAAACCATCCATTCTCAGTCTATAAATATTCTCAATAACAACAACCGAGTTATCAACAATCATACCAACGGCTACCGCTAAACCTGATATAGATATCAAGTTTATACTTACCCCAAACATATACATTAAAAATATGGCAAAGAGTAAGGATATCGGTATACTAGCTATGGTAATAATAGTAGGTTTAAAATCTTTTAAAAATATAAACAGTATTATTATTGCAAACAAAGCCCCAAAAATTAAACTCTTTAAGATTGATGCTATCATTACATTTATGTACTCACCTTGATCCATTAATGGGACTAGATTTAAGCCCTCATAACGATTTTCAAGCTCGTTAATTTTGTTATTTATGTTTCCAGAAACCAAAGCAGTTGCGTAATTAGACTGCTTTGACAGCATTAGCATAACACTAGAGTTTCCATTTAAATTAGCATATATTGAATTGGAGTTGTCTTCAAAAGATACATCTGCCACATCTTTTAATCTAATATCCTCAATATCTCCTAACTCCACATTCATTAACAGAAGATTGTTAAGTGCATCAAGAGAGGTTACTTTATCACCTACGCTAATTAATAATCTATCATCAGTTTCTCCTACATAACCAGCTGGCATGTCAAAATTTTGTGCTTTCAATAGATTCACTACCGTATCTATGGTTATCTTGTCCGATATGTCCGCTTGATTTCTAGCTTCTTTAGCTTGTTCATCAATTGAAATTAAAGCTTCGCTTAGTTGTCCTTGTGCTTCAATCATGGTATCTTGTGTGGATAATAGCTCTGATTTTGAATTTTCAAGAGTTTCCTTTGTTTCAAGCAATTCTTTTTCTTGGCTGTCTAAATTTTCTTTAAATGTAGTATATTGAGTTAAAGTATTCTCGTCTATTGGAAGTTCAACTTCATTTTCTTCAATAAAATCATCTAATTCATCACTATCTTCTACATTTTCCAATCCATCAATAAGACTTTTGCTAACTTGTATACCTATCAATCCTTGATTAACTTGATCAAGGCCACTATCGATTTCTTCCAAACCATCTTTGGTTTTTACTAATCCTTCATTTAATGCATTCTTTTGGCTTATGAGCTCATTTTTTGAATTTGCTAAAGTTGTATCTAGTTCGTCAAGTATCTTATTATTTAGATTATCAATTTTCGCTTGATTAATTGATACCATTATTCTTTCTTTCAATATTCCGTTTGCATCAACTGAAGCCACTCCAGTGACACCTTCCAGTTCATCTAAAAGTTCTTCTTCAAGAAAATTCGATAGTTCACTTATCTCGTAGCCCTCATATTCAACGGCCATAACGCTGACCGGAATCATGCTAGGATTTAACTTCATTATAGTAGAAGTACCAATCATTTCGTCCCAAGATCCTTCGTGCATATTAATATCTTGGAGTATATCTACAACCACATCATTTATATCAGCTTCTTCATTAAATTCAAGAGTAACTACTGAATAGCTCGAATTTGCTGTGGATTGCACATTTTCTATATTTTCCAGCATCATAAAAGATCGTTCCAAAGGTTTATTAATTTCACTTTCTACTTTTTCCGGTGTAGAACCTGGATATGGTGTTAAAACCACAACATATGGCAAATCCATTTCAGGAAATAAATCCGGAACCATTCTTATATATGACACTAGTCCTAGTATAATTATTACTGCCATTGCTACAAATATGGTAAATGGCTTTTTAACACTTTGTTTTATCATTTAACGCCTCTTCATTGTTATTTTAAGTTATTTATGTTAATATTTATTAGTTAGGAGATTTAAAGATGACTAAAATATCTATAAATACAAATCCATCTTACGATGTAATTATTGAAGAAAATTTACTTAATTCATTGGGCAAATACTTATTGGAGTATTTAAAACCCTGTAAGCTTTGTATTATCACTGATAGTACAGTAAATTCCCTTTATGCGAGTAAGGTAAAATCTAGTCTGGAAAACGCCGGTTATATAACTTCTAAGGTAGTATTTCCTCCTGGAGAACACTCAAAAAGCCTAGCTAATTACGCTAATATAATTGAAGCCATTGGAGATGAAGGTCTCACAAAATTTGACTGTATAATCGCTCTAGGGGGTGGTGTTGTCGGTGATTTAGCAGGTTTTGTTGCTTCCTCTTATATGAGAGGAATCAAATATGTGCAAATTCCAACTTCTTACCTTGCCTCTTTAGATTCTTCCGTAGGCGGAAAAACCGGCATTAACTTACTAAGGGGTAAAAATCTTGTTGGTAGCTTTTGGAATCCTTTAATAGTATTATGCGACCCTATGGTATTTAATACTTTACCAACCGTTAAACGAATGGATGGAATTGCAGAAGCTGTTAAAAACGCTGTGGTAACTGATAAAAATTTGTTATCTCCAATTAAAAGTAATTCCTATAATTATGTTATTGAACGTTGCGTTTCAATTAAAAAGTCCATTGTAGAAGCAGACCAGTACGAAGAAAGTTTAAGGCAACTTCTAAGCTTTGGTCATCTTATAGGTCATGCAATTGAAAAGCTTAGCGGCTATAGTATTTCTCATGGACATGCAATAGCAGCAGGCATGGTTTTCGAAGCAAAAGCAGCCTATAACATGAATTTGACTGATAACGATATCTCTGAAGAATTAAATTTGCTACTAAATGACTTAGGATTTAATACTGAGATCAATTACTCAGTTGAGGATCTATATAATTACGCAATAATGTCGAAACGTATAAACAGAGATAAGATTAACATCATAGTACCTACAGAAATTGGAAAATGCAAACTGGTTAAACTAGATTTGAACCTATTGCGAGATTATTTAAATTCTGGCAAAGATTAAATTATTCTTTGCTATTTATTTTTATCCATTCTTCTTTTGTAATGGAATAAACATAGGAATTTCTTAATTCTCCCTTATGTGTTCTTGTAGCACATCTAATTAAACCTTCATAATTGAAACCACATTTTTCTATAACCCTTTGAGATCTTTTGTTCACTTCCGAAGTATGTATAGCAATAATCTCTAAGTTCAAATCTTCAAATCCGAACCTTATAACTTCTTTTGATGCCTCTGTAATAATACCTTTACCCCACCATTCATGCTTTAAACCATATCCAAGCTCTTTACTAAGTACCCCTGGTCTTATCCTATCAGTTTCTAAAGCGATATTACCAATTATTTCATCAGTTTCTTTATATATTACAGCCCATGCTTCCGCAGGTAGTAATATCTCTTTTAATATTTTAGAAGACTCTTCTACACTTTCATGGGGTTTCCATCCCGCATGTGGGCCAACATCTGGATGCTTTGCATACTCGTATAAAGCTTTTGCATCATCTATATTCCAAGCTCTCAATATTAATCTTTTTGTTTCTAAAGTTTCCATGGCAAATCCTTAATCTTCACAAGTAGCTAATATTTCTTTACTTTTGGTATCTATCTGACTTACTCTCATGTTTTTTATGTCTTTTGGGTCCACGTTTTCATTTAGGCCTATTAGTGTTGGACTCAAGTATATTGTTTTTAAAACGTGCCCATTCAAAGTTATTCTACTGTGTTCTGTGAAATTTTCACCCATAATATAGTATTTACTACCAATTTTGTTAACTTCGTTAATTTTAATTTCTTTAGTTCCTAAACTTATATCTGCTGCCTCGTAAACTTTTTCGTCCAAGCAGTAATTCTTTCCGTATAACATATCATATCCCAATGCTTTTAAGCCAGTAAGAAATTCGATCGAATCATTGGGTACTGCTTTTTGATAATTAAAAACGGTTCCTTTATCTAATTTAATTAAATTCAAGAGTTTTGCTCCTGCTTCATACGCATATATATCTTCGTCATTTTCTGCTAAATTCATATTGTCCCAAATAACATACTGGGTCTTGTATAAATCTCCATCACCGTATTGATCTTCTAGTATGTCCAAAGCAGGAATGTGGTCACCATATATAAGTAGTACTGTATCTTCACCATTATTTTCAAGTTCCTCAACCAGTTCTTTAATGAATTTATCCATTTCATGCATTTCATTTACATAATACTCATATCGCCATTTAGTATAGTCATCGTCCGCAGTAACTGTAGTATATGGTTTTTCAAAAACTTGTTCACTTGGATAACTACCATGTCCTTCAACTGATACAGTGAAGATGAAATCTTTTTCTTGTGACATAGTGATAACATCCATAATTTCACCAGTTAAAACTTCATCCTTTGCCCAGTTATTCGGGGTTTTTGTTATTCCATTCATATATTCCACTGGCGTGAACGTATCAAACCCTAGATTACCGTATACTTCGTTTCTGTTATAGAAAACTGCTCTGTGATTATGTAAAGCATGTGTGCCATAACCGCAATTCTTAAATACATATGCTAAACTTTCCAAAGTTTTATTCCTAAGTTCTCCCTTGTATGGATATTCTCCAGGACCAAAGAATTTTGCACTTAATCCCGTAAGTACTTCAAATTCTGTATTTGCTGTGCCTGCACCGCAAGCTGGAACCGTGAAGGATCCTGATGTATAATTTTCTGATAATTCTGTAAATGTAGGAATAGGGTCATTGGAAAGCTCAATATGATTGTACCACGACGGATCAACAAATGATTCCAATTGAACAATTACAACATTTGGCATATCAACATCTATGTCTTCGGGGGTTAGTATTTCATTTTTTTTATTTTCATCGCCATTGGTTATGATTCCATCTATCATTTCATTTGAGTAACCTAAGGGTTTTGATATTCCTTTATTTAAAGAAGTGTTGATGAAGCAATAGGGAACGCCATAATCATTATACGCATAATTTAAATTACCAAAGAATGTGCTTAATAGGCCAACTTTGATTAACGCAAACGTTGTTCCCAAAGTTATTAAAATTATAAGGAGTATTGCTCCTATCGCATGCTTATAGTTTATATTAACCCACATGCTTCCTTTTATAAACAAAACTATTGTTAGTAAAAGTAATATCACTGCAGCTACTATTAATAATATTATTTGATTATGGGACATGTAACTTTCTAATATTGAAAATCCATCTTTTGCATTTTGCATATCATATAATGTAAAAGGGGTCATTCTTTTTGCTAAAATTACTCCGTTAACAATACCTAGGGCTACCCAAAGGGTACTAAGTAAAATTAGGAGGAAATTCCTTTTATGTACCAATATCGATATTGAAAGCACCGAAATAATAATTAAGGTATTGCAAATGAATACCAAAGGATTTGTAACCATATACATAAGACCTTGAGTCATTCCCCTAGACTGTCTTGCAAATGTCTCTATAAATAAATTTAAAAGTATTGCAATTATTACTAGTTTACCTAAATATTTAATATAATTTTCGCTAGCTTCAAATTTTTTAATTTCTTTTTTAAAAATATTAATCTTTCTTAACCAATTCAACTCAGTTTTCCTTTCATTCCTAAAACATTAGATATTTTGCTAAACTCTTCTATGCTTAAGGTTTCTGCTCTTCTATTAAAGTCTACATCCGTTTCTTCTAAAGCTTTTTTTATATCATCCTTACTGAATTCTTTTAAGCTACTAAGAGAATTTAAAAGTGTTTTTCTTCTTTGTCCAAAACCTGCTTTGATACATTTAAAAAACATTTCTTCATATTTTACGTTATATGTCTTTTCTTTGTGGATATCCATTCTGAGAACCGTAGAATCAACATTGGGCATGGGATAAAAAACGTTTTTAGATACATTACATATTTTAGAAACCGAACTGTAATAATTAACTGCATAAGTTATAGCGCCACAATCCTTATCACCTGGATTTGCAGCTATTCTAGAGGCAACTTCTTTTTGCATCATGACTGTTATACTATCTGCTCCCACTTTGTCCTCTAAAAGTTTCATTATAATAGGGGTCGTAATGTAGTATGGTAAATTACCAATTATTCTTACGTTGGTAATTCCTTCTTGCTTATTTATAATGTAATTTATATTTGTTTTTAATATATCATCATTAATAACTTCAACGTTATCTAAATCTTCAAAAATGTCATTAAGTATAGGAATCAATTTTTTGTCTATTTCTATAGCTATTACTTTCTTGGCTATTTTTGATACTTCATTTGTTAAAACCCCTATGCCCGGACCAATTTCCACCACTAAGCTATTATCAGTTATTAAGCTACCTTTAATGATCTCGTCAATAACGTTAATGTCAGTTAAAAAGTTCTGCCCTAAATTCTTTTTTATGCTAAAACCATAATCTTTTTTAATCGTATTTATAGTTTTAGGTGAATAAAGCTTTTCATATATTTTCATTCTTTATTTTCCTTAATGCTTCTTCTACTTCATTTTTGCTAATGTTAAAAGCTTTAAGCCTCTTCAAAAAAGTTTTGCCATTACAGTATCCAATGCCTAATATGTCACATACTTTTTCTCTGAGTTCAGAAGAATTCTCCTTACTTATTAGCCCTTTGGAATATATATAGCTCATATCAATATCTGTTTCGCTATTTTTTACAGCATAGTGAACCTTTTCTATTGCTTTTATTATAGCTTCAGGTTTAGCATTTTCTATGCCTATGTCACCATTTTTAATACTTTCTTTTAAAGGTAAATATGCTTGTTTTGCTTTGGGAAACGCCTTTGTAATTCTTTTCCTTATTTCCCTGCCTGAAAAATCTGGGTCTGTGAACACTATTATACCTTTTTCTTTATATGCTCTATCTATGAGCTTCCAAGTATTTTTTGTAATACCAAATCCATGGGTCTCGATAGTCATACAATCTAAAGCATTATTAATGGCTTGGGTATCATCTCTTCCTTCAACTATAATCGCTTCTTCAACTTTAATTTTCTTCATCTACTTCCTCAGGCAACACAAACAGAATTTCATCTGGTTTAATAAGCTTTAATTGAAGCCTAGCTTGCTCTTCTATAAATTCTGCAGTGTTTACATTTTCTAGTTCCAACTTAAGTTTATCTCTTTCGTCAATTAGTTCTTGTTTTTCTTCTTTTAATTCTTCGTTTTCTATATGCAATGAAACAATGGTCTTTATAGAATACCCTATGGTTATACAAAGAATTACAGCAATTACCGTTATGATTGTTTTAAACCAATTATTTTTTGCTTTTTTCTTATTCATATATTTCCTTTATGAATTAATACTATGAGCCGAAATTTTATATTCGGCTCATTATTTTATAAGTATAATTGTGGATTAACTGTCGATCCGTTAATATGTACTTCGAAGTGACAATGAGGACCTGTGCTTCTTCCTGAATTACCTACTGTGCCTATTACTTGATCCTTAAATACCTTATCACCAACTGATACTGCCAAGGAATTACAATGTCCATAAAGCGTTTCATTATTAGCACCATGGTCAATTATAATACAATAACCATAAGCTCCTTTATATCCTGCAAATGTTACAGTTCCTCCATCCGCAGCATGTAGCGGTGTTCCTACAGGTGCTGCTAAATCGATTCCATAATGCATTCTTCCCCATCTCATTCCATATCCCGATGTGAGTATTCCACTCTTAACGGGAGAGGTATATTCACCTGTCCCTTGCTTAGGGGGAACTGGTTTCGTACCGATAAGGATGATTTCAGTTGTAGGTTCTTCAAGAACTTCTTGCCTTATTATCTCTTGTTCCGTTTCTTTTCCGTTTTCTCTCGTTATTCTCGCTTCTGTAATAGCTTTTCCTTTAGATCCTCTTACACTTACAATCTCTTCACCTTCATAATAGTAACCTGACTCTTTTTCTTTTGTTTCATATCCTATTTCTTCGGCAGAAACTCTTTCCTCTACAGTTACTAATGTTAATACCGGAGCTACAGAAACAACAAATAAGGTTTCTCCTTCAGTTGCCGTGTCTTGATTTACCCCTGAATTTTGAGCCAGTAATTCATTCACACTTATCCCGTATATTGATGCTATTTCTTCATAAGTTTCTGAAGGCTTTACAACATGATTTATAACTGTTTGTTCTCCATTCACTAACTTTTCTGCAGCTACTGAGGGAGTGTTTACATTAACAAGTGTGGTATCTATTTCTTTAAACTCAATCTCTTCCTTAAATTCGGCACTCAAATATTCAACGTTATCATCTTTAGGCATATAGTATTCTTTAACCTTTGATAGCGTCGTAAGGCCTTTATCTTGACTTTCTACTATTACCAACAACTCTTCGCCAGAATATATACCATATGCTTTAACCTCTAAGTCTGTCATGTATGTTAATCTTTTTAAAACCGTATCTATATCATCTACATCTTTATTTGCTGCGGAAACAGTTTTGAATGTTACATTTTCATATGGAACAATTTCAACATTAGAACTTGTCTGTTCTGATAGTGATTCCCCCGCTAATTCAAGTATTTTAAGTACGTCATCTTCTCTTTCCACATAACCTAATGATCTTCCGTTATACGAATAACTATAAATCATATTATTATTGAATACTGAAAACATAACAAATAACACTACAGCAAGACCAATACTAGTTGATATAAGCTCTTTTCTATGCACAGTTAAATTTTTAACATTTCTATGGTGCTGACTTACGATAGCTACCGCAATTTTTCTTATCAATATAAGGCAAAAATCTTGTGCTTTATCATGCAAAGAAATCATGTTTGCAGCTGAAGTAAGGATTTTATTCACTAATTTTTTATTTTTGCTTTTACGTTTAGCTTTTCTTTGTTTTTTTAGCTCTAACCGTTCTTCTTTGCTCTTAAATAACTTTTTTTTCTTTTTCTCTTTGCTTTTCCTAAACCCTAAATTGATACCTTTTTTTTCTTTAGCTGGTTTCTCTTTAGCTTCTTTTGTTTTCTTTTTCTTTTTTACAGCGGAATTTTGTTCTTCTGTATCCACATCTTTGCCTCTTCTCTTCTTGATCCAATACAACTGCATTTACCTCCATTTTCGAGATATCCTTTGTCTTTACATTTACTGCACAAATATTTAATATCTGTATAATCTGCAGGATATCCCTTATTTTCTAGAATTTCCGCTCTTTCAAAATTTAATTCAACTATTTCGCTTTTTAGTTTTTCTCTTTTTTCTTTTCCTTTAACCCCCATTAAAACTGTTTTAGGGAATTCATTTTCTATAATATCTATGGCTTTGTCTATTTCCAGAACTTCAGGAATTTTACCATAAATTTCGTTTAATTTCTCTCTGCTTTCTTCTTCTTCTTTGTATCTAAGTTCTTTTAAGTACTTTTCCAAGTCTTCATCACTAATTAACTCGGATAAATTACTATTTATATCTACACCCTTTTGCTTAGACTCTTCTCTCCAATTCATAAGAATTTTGTTTACATAGTTCAAATTCGGATTTCTGATTCCACCTGTTTTATCGCATGCATCTAGCACTTTATCTAAGGTATAGCC
>Ga0209931_1000129_pt1 | contig 41039 bp, 38 predicted proteins | sample SalPonR1_B_D1_MG_FD_185697 | JGI IMG/M metagenome (GOLD analysis project Ga0209931, IMG submission 185697) | Salt pond soil microbial communities from South San Francisco under conditions of wetland restoration - Salt Pond MetaG R1_B_D1_MG... ...
CTGACCATGCCTTCGAAGCCGATATCGAAGGCCGTGGTGCGACCGTGGATCTCGGCATGGGTGATATGCCCCTTCTCGATGCGCAAGACGTTGAGCGCCTCCATCCCGTAGGCGCCGCCGCCCAGCACCTCGGCCTGGGCCAGAAGCACCCGAAACAGCGCCGCGCCGTAGCGGGCCGGCACGGCGATCTCGTAGGCATGTTCACCAGAGAACGAGATACGGAATAGCCGCCCGCGCACGCCCATCACATCGATCTCGCCGCAGGCCATGAAGGGCCATGACTCGGGGTCGAGGCCGCCATCGACCACGGCATCCAGCAGGGCACGCGATTTCGGCCCGGCCACGGCGAACTGCGCCCAATGCTCGGTCGCGCTGGTGAAAACCACGTCGAGGTCAGGGCGCAAGGCCTGCGCCACCCATTCCAGGTGCCGCATGACCAGGCCGGCGGCGGCGGTGGTCGTGGTCATCAGGAAATGCGCCTCGCCCAACCGCGCGGTGGTGCCGTCATCCATGACGTGACCATCCTCGCGCAGCATCAGGCCATAGCGCACCCGGCCCACCTTCAGCGTGCTGAAGGTGTTGGTATAGACGAAGTCCAAGAAGGCCGCCGCATCCGGCCCCTGGATGTCGATCTTGCCCAGCGTGGAGACGTCGCAGATGCCAACCGCGTTGCGGACCATCGTGACCTCGCGGTTGCAGGCCTCTTGCCAGGTCTGCTCCGCAGGCTTGGGAAAATAGCCGGGGCGATACCACAGCCCAGCCTCGATCATCGGGGCACCGCGATCCAGGCTGGCGTGATGGCTGGTCGTCAGGCGTTTGGGGGCGAACCCCTCGCCCTGTGATCCCGCGCCCATCGCGGCGATGGAGACGGGCGTGTAGGGCGGGCGGAACGTCGTGGTCCCGGTTTCGGGGATCGTGCGCCCGGTCGCATCGGCCAGAACGGCCAGCGCGGCGACGTTGGAGTTCTTGCCCTGGTCAGTGGCCATACCTTGGGTCGTGTAGCGCTTCATGTGTTCGACCGAGCGGAAATTTTCCTGCGCGGCGAGCCTGACATCCTTCACATGCACGTCGTTCTGGAAGTCGAGCCACTTGCGGCCCCGGCCCTCGATCGCCCAAAGCTCCTCGATGCGATAGGGACGATCCTCGGCGTCGGGCACGGCGGTGTCTGAGGGTGTCAGGCCCAGCTCTATCACCACATCCTTCGCGACGCGGACGCCATCGGCCAGGCAGGCGGCGGTGGAAAACTGCCCGCGCGCGGCCCCGGCGACGGACATCCCCGGCACCATGCCGTCGCGCGGCAGGAAACTGAGCGTCCGAGCATCCCATTCGGGGCGGCGGTTCATGTGGCAAGCCAGGTGGACCGAGGGATTCCAGCCGCCCGAGACGGCAAGGCACTCGGCCTCGATCCGCAGGGTCCGGCCGCCCTGTCGCATCGACAGGCTTTCCAGCCCCTTGCGGCCCTTGGTGCCGATCACCTGCGCCCCGGTGAACAGCTTGTAATCGCCAAAAGCCTGCACCTCGACCCGGCTGTCGATCACCGCCGAAACATCCACGCCAGCCGACATCAGGTCCAGTGCCGTGCGGTGCGCCCCGTCATTGTTGGCGAAGACAGCCACCTTGCGGCCCGCCACCACGCCCCAGCGGTTGAGGTAGGCGCGCACGGCGCCCGCCGTCATGATCCCGGGGCGGTCGTTGTTCGGGAAGGCCACGGGCCGTTCCAAGGCCCCGGCGCACAGGATCGCGCGGCCCGCCACGATGCGCCAGAAACATTCCAGCGGTTTTCCGGGCCGGTGCGGGTGATGCTGGCCCACCCGTTCCAGCGCGCCATAGGTGCCCTGGTCATAGGCGCCTGTCACGGCCGTGCGCGGCATGAGGCGGACATTGTCCATGGCGGCCAGTTCGGCGACGATCCCGGAGGCCCAGGCATGACCGGGCTTGCCGTCCACCTCTTCCGTCTCGGCCAACAGGCGGCCACCCATCCGGGCATCCTCGTCCGCCAGGATCACATCCGCCCCGGCCCGGGCGGCCGTCAGCGCCGCCACTAGCCCCGCGGGCCCCGCGCCGATCACAAGCACGTCGCAATGGGCAAAGGCCTTTTCATAGGTATCCGCGTTGGTCAGGCCCGACAGGGCGCCCAGCCCGGCGGCACGGCGGATCACGGGCTCGTAGAGCTTTTCCCAGAAGGATTTCGGCCACATGAAGGTCTTGTAATAGAAGCCGGCGCCAAGAAAGGGCGACATCAGGTCATTGACCGCCATCAGGTCGAAGTTGACAGACGGGAAAGCGTTCTGGCTACGCGCCTCCAGCCCCTCGTAAAGCTCTTGCACGGTGGCCCGCACGTTCGGGTCGCTCTGCGGGCCGTGGCCGATCGTGACCAGTGCGTTGGGTTCTTCGGACCCGGCGGTCAGGATGCCGCGCGGGCGGTGATACTTGAACGACCTTGCGACCATGCGCTTGTCATTGGCGATCAGCGCGGCGGCCAGCGTGTCGCCCGCCCGCCCGGTCAGGCGCTCCCCGTCGAAAGTGAAGGGCACCGAGGTGGTGCCCTGGTGCAGCCCGCGGCCCGCGATCCTCATGACGCCCCCTTTTCGGCCAGTTTCGCGGTCATGACCGCGTGCGTGGCGGTGTCGCGCGTCACCACCAGCCAGGCCCCGCAGCCGGCCTCGTGAAACCACAGGTCACGGGTTTCGCCGCAGGGATTGTCGCGGTTGTGCAGGTAGTCGTCCCAAGCGGCGGCGCCCGCGTCGGGCGCAGGACGATCCAGCATGGCGGCCGCGCCCTGGTAGGTGAATTCGCGCCGGTCTCGGGGCCCGCAGAGGGGGCAAGGGATACGCATCGTCTGTCCTCAGTGCAGGTTGTGCTGAGAGCCGGTGCCCTCTTCGTCCATCAGGCCGCGGCCGGTGCGGAACCGATCCAGCCGGAATTTCGCCGCCGGATCGTGGTGGCGGCCGGTGGCGATCAGGTGCGCCAGGGAGAAACCCGACCCGGGCACAGCCTTGAACCCGCCGTAACACCAGCCACAGTCGATGAAGAGCCCCTCGGTATCGGTCTTGTCGATGATCGGGCTGCCGTCCGGCGTCATGTCCATTATCCCGCCCCAGGACCGCAGCACGCGAGCCTTGCCGATGGCGGGCATCAGGGTCATCGCCGCCTCCATCACGTGTTCGGCCATGGGCAGGTTGCCGCGGCTGGCGTAGGAGGCATGGAAATCCAGGTCGCCGCCGAAGACCAGCCCCCCCTTGTCGGACTGGCTGATGTAGAAATGCCCCATGCCGAAGCTGACGACATGGTCGATCACGGGTTTCAGCCCCTCGGTCACGAAGGCCTGCAGGACATGGCTTTCGATGGGCAGGCGCATGCCGGCCATTGCCGCCACCTGCCCCGAACGCCCCGCAGTCACGATGGCGACCTTCCCGGCGCGTATCGCACCGCGCGTGGTCTGCACGCCGCGCACCTTGCCGTTCTCGGTGTCGATGCCCGTGACCTCGCAATTCTGGATCAGATCGACCCCACGCCGGTCTGCCCCCCGGGCATAGCCCCAGGCCACGGCATCGTGCCGGGCCGTGCCCCCGCGCGGGTGATAAAGTCCGCCATAGATCGGAAACCGCGCCGTGTCGAAATCCAGGTAGGGCAAGTGGTCGCGCACACCCTCGCGGTCCAGCAGAATGGCGTCGTCGCCCTGGTTGACCATCGCGTTACCGCGCCGGACGAAAGCATCGCGCTGGCCGTCGGAATGGAACAGGTTGATCAGGCCCCGCTGCGAATGCATGACGTTGTAGTTCAGCTCGTGCTCCATCCCCTCCCACAGTTTCAGCGAATGGCTGTAGAACTCCGAATTGCCGGGCAGGAAGTAGTTGGCGCGCACGATCGTCGTGTTCCGGCCCACGTTGCCGCCACCGATATAGCCCTTTTCCAGAACGGCGACGTTGGTCAGGCCGTGTTCCTTGGCAAGGTAGAAGGCCGTGGCCAGCCCGTGCCCGCCGCCGCCGATGACGACGATGTCGTATTCCGGTTTGGGGTCGGGATCGCGCCAGGCGGGTTTCCAGCCCTTCTGGCCGAACAGCCCTTCCTTGAAGACGCGGAACCCTGAATAGCCGCCCGAGAAGCCCATGCCTTGCCCTTTCGTCGCACCCTGCCAGTGAAGCGGGCGCCGTCGCAGGTTTCAATGCCCCGTGGTGCCGCAGCTTGGATTTGCGCGACACCGGCTGGCCAACGGGCGACTATTCCAGTCGCTATCGGATGCGCCTGCGCCGTCGGACCGCGCCAAGGCGACCCCCGCCCCGAAGCTCAGAGGCCCTTGGCCGCATAGCTCATGGCGACGCGGTCGATCGCGGTGATGAAACCGGCGGTGCGCAGGTCATTGACGTCGCTGCGCCCGTGCCAGGTGTTGCGCATCGCCTGGAAGGCCGAGCGCATGGTGTCGTCCAACCCCGAGCGCACCAGTTCAAGTTCGTCGGCGCCCCGCATGTAGCGGCGCTTGAAGTCCGGCGACATGGACCAGGCATCGCCCATCATGGCGTCAAGGCGCTCCAGCTCGTTGACGATCAGCTCGTGCCGGGCCTCTTCCTGGCGGCGCTGCATCCGGCCGAAACGGATGTGGGACAGGTTCTTGACCCATTCGAAGTAGGACACGGTGACACCGCCCGCGTTGGCATAAAGGTCGGGGATGATCACGGTGCCCTTCTCGCGCAGCACATCGTCCGCGCCGGCGGTAATCGGGCCGTTAGCGGCCTCGATGATCAGCGGCGCCTTGATACGCGGGGCATTCTGAAGGTTGATGACCCCCTCAAGCGCCGCCGGGATGAGAATGTCGCACTCGGCTTCCAGCACCTTGGACCCATCGGCCTGATGGGTGGCATCAGGGTATTTCGACACCCCGCCATGTTTGATGATCCACTGACGGACGGTTTCCACGTCGATGCCGGCCTCGTTGAACAAGGCACCATCGCGCTCGATGATGCCGATGACCTTGCAGCCGTCCTCTTCGGACAGGAACTTGGCGGCGTGGTAGCCCACGTTGCCGAGGCCCTGAACGATCACGCGCTTGCCGTCGAGCCTGCCCGACAGGCCCGCCTTCTTCACGTCCTCGGGTTCGCGGAAGAACTCGCGCAGACCATATTGCACACCGCGCCCCGTTGCCTCGACCCGGCCCTGGATGCCGCCCGCGTGGGGCGGCTTGCCGGTGACACAGGCCGCAGCATTGATGTCTGTGGTGTTCATGCGGCGATACTGGTCGGCGATCCAGGCCATTTCCCGCTCGCCGGTGCCCATGTCGGGGGCGGGCACGTTCTGGGACGGGTTGATCAGGTCGCGCTTGGCCAGTTCATAAGCAAAGCGGCGGGTGATCCTTTCCATCTCGTGCTCTTCCCACTGGGTGGGATCGACGCAGAGCCCCCCCTTGGAGCCGCCGAAGGGCGCTTCGACGAGGGCGCACTTGTAGGTCATCAGCGCGGCCAGCGCCTCGACCTCGTCCTGGTCCACGGCCAAAGCAAAACGGATGCCGCCCTTGACCGGTTCCATGTGTTCCGAATGCACCGAGCGGTAGCCGGTGAATGTCTCGACCTTGCCCCGCAGCCGCACCCCGAACCGCACGGTGTAGGTGGCGTTGCAGACCCTGATCTTTTCCTCAAGCCCCGGGGGCAGGTCCATCAGGGCGACCGCCCGATTGTACATGATGTCCACGCTTTCGCGGAATGTCGGCTCGTTCTGGGGCATGACGTTCATCGGGGGTCCCTTCCTTGCAGCGTTCACGGGCGGTCTGCTGCCGCCCTGTGGCGACCCTAACGCCGATTCGCTGAAAATTTGAACACTTCCTGCCGCGGGGCGGTTCGCGCCGCTTTCCGGCGCGGTCCGGCAGCCAATTGGCGCGCATGGTGCAACAGTCGGCGCAGCCTTTACCGGGTGGTTTCCAGGCCAGCGACATTCGCTGGTTCATGGCCGCTTTCCTGCCTCATTTTCGCCACCGCGACCTGTTCGGTTGCTCGAGGGGTAATGCGGTCAAAGATGACCGGCAAAGTTTTGAAGTGGGAAGGGTTGAAAATGTCTGTGGACACGACGCCAGCGCTCGCCCGCAAGGGATACGCCGGACCGTTTGGCCGTTTCCGGCGAGACGAGTCAGGTGGTGTGACCTTCTTCGGGCTGGTGCTCTTTGTCCTGATCCTCGGCTTCGGCGGCATGGCCGTCGACTTCATGCGATTCGAAACCACCCGCGCAAAAATGCAGGGCACGCTGGACCGGGCCGTTCTGGCCGCAGCGGACCTCGACCAGACACAACCGCCCGCGGAGGTCGTGCGCAACTACTTCGACACCGCCGGGCTGGGCGATTTGCTGTCCAAGGAACCCAGTGTGAGCGAGGGCCTGAACTTCCGTATCGTCAATGCCGAGGCGGAAGTGGAATTGCCCATGCGCTTTGTCGGTTTTCCCCGCGCTTTCCTGCGATCGGACGAAGAGATGGACCGCACCCTCAAGGTCAGCGGCACCTCCACCGCAGAAGAGCGCGTGACCAACGTCGAGGTTTCGCTGGTGCTTGACGTGTCTTCCTCGATGCAGCGTAACAGGCGTTTCACCAACCTCGTCCCGGCGGCACACGATTTCATCGACGCGATCCTGAACAATAACGGAGAGGCCTCCGAAGGCCTGATCTCGATCTCGACGGTGCCCTACTCGGCAGCGGTCAACCCCGGCCCGGCGCTGGGCGGGCAGTTCGACATGACCGACCATCATGATGAATCGAATTGCATCCTCGTGCCCGATTCCATGTTCAACCAGACAGCCCTGCCGACGGACCCGGATGGCAACGCGGGCCCGGGCTATACCCGGCTGTCGCATTTCGACTACGGCGCAGAAACCCGCACCTGGGTCCACCCCATCGAACGGCCCTGGTGTTTTCCGGGGACCGAGAACGCGATCCTGCCTTTCGAAACGGACAAGCAAACCCTGAAGGACGCCGTCTCGTCCATGACGAATTTCGGCAACACCGCCATCGACCTGGGTGTGAAATGGGGCGTGGGCCTGCTGGACCCTGCCATGCGTCCGGCACTGAACGCCGTGCTCGATTCCGGCACGCCAGTGCACGGCCGGCCGCTGGACTGGAACGATCCCAACGGCGTGCTCAAGGTGCTCGTCGTCATGAGCGATGGCGAGAACACCACCGAATTTGACCTCAAGGAACCCTACAAGAGCGGCCTGTCGTCGATCTGGTTCGCCAAGGACTATGCCGATCAACCCCTCTGGGACGTGGACCAGGACCAGATCTCGATCCAGACACGCGGGCAAGGCACATCCTGGCGCTCGGACGACTGGTTCTTCCACCTGGATGCCTCTTACTGGGAAAACGACGAGGGCAACCACCCGCGCGGCTATCCCGACTACCAGTCCGAGACCAGCGCCGATGCCCAGAACCCGCATACGCCGGGGCGCGGGCAGGCCTACGACGACGATGTCTACCACGCCTCCTGGCAGGACATCTTTTCAGGCTGGGTCCGCACCGAGATTTACCTCGAATTCTTCCGCGAACCGTACATGGAGCGCGAAATCAGCTACAGCACCTACGTGGCGACTTTCTACGCCATGGAAGCGAAGGTAAACGGTAGCAGCGCGGACAATCGCCTGTCCTCGATCTGCGCTGCGGCGCGGGGCCAGAACATCGTCATCTACTCCGTGGCTTTCGAGGCCCCCTGGCGCGGGCAGGCGGCGTTGCGCGATTGCGCCAGTTCGCCCAACCATTACTTCGACGTTGACGGGGTCGAGATCTCGGAAGCCTTCAGCGCCATCGCCTCGGACATCCGGGCCCTGAAGCTGACGCAATGAGGAGCGCCCAGGCATGAAACGCGCCCTGCTGTCCCCCTTCGGACGCTTCCGCCGCTTTCGCCGCCGCACCTCGGGCGGCGTGGCGACGATCGAGTTCGTGCTCATTTTCCTGCCGATGTTCGTGCTGTCGGTCTCCGGGTTCGAACTGGGGCTGCTCATGACCCGACAGGTCATGCTGGAACGCGGCATGGACATTACCGTGCGCGAGGTGCGCTTGAATACCGGCGTCAACCAGACCAACATGGATCTGCGCCGGTCGATTTGCAACGGCGCGGGCATCATACAGAACTGCATGCAGCGGGTACGGCTGGAAATGTTGTCCATCGATCCGGACAACTGGACCGATCCGCCAGCGAAGGCCAGTTGCACCAACATCGCAGAGCCCTTCGAGGCCCCCCGGAACTTCAAGAACGGATCGCAGAACCAGGTCATGCTCCTGCGGGCCTGTGGCCTGTTCGAACCCATGCTTCCCGACTTCGCCCTGGGCTGGACCCTGTCGCGGATGGAAGACGACGGACACTACCGGCTCCATGCCACGTCGGCCTTCGTGATGGAGCCGCGCTGAGCCATGCTGGGCCGGATCGCATCCAGGCTTCGGGGCCACCGGCGCAACGACGAGGGCAGCGTCGTGATCGAGGCTGTCTTCGTTTTGCCTCTTCTCTTTTTCGCCGTGCTCGGGACCTGGGTTTTCTTTCAGGCCTTCCGTGCACAGTCCATCAACGTCAAGGCGGCCTATACCGTGTCCGACACGCTCAGTCGGCGGGGCGGGGAATATGTGACCAGCGAATACATGGACAGCATCTGGAACCTGCACCGGTTCGTCACCGAGTCCAATCATGACACCGACCTGCGCGTCAGCTTGATCGCCTGGGACCCAGACGACGAGGAGTATTTCGTTTGCTGGTCAGAGGCCCGGGGCGGACAGTCCGCGCTGACCAATGGCGGTCTCGACAGCTATGTCGCGGCAGACCGTATACCGGGCCTTCCCGCCGGCGAGGCTCTCATCATGGTCGAGACCCGGGTCGCGCATGAGCCGATCTTCTCTGCCGGCGGGGACCTCGCGATGTGGTTCGAGGACATGATCGTCACCTCGCCACGTTTCTCTGCCCAGCTGAAATGGAGCAGCAACGGCAGCGACGACGGCGCGGTGTCCTGCTTCTGAGCCCGCGGCGCGGACCCGCGCTTTCAGTCGTTGTCTGCCGAGAGGCGCAGCGCGATCTGATCGGCCATGAAGCGCGACGCCCCGGCCGAGACCGTGCCGCCCACGCCAAGCCGCTTGCCCATGCGCCACCACAGGCCCGGCTGCCACGCCCGGGGTTGCCGCCCGCGCAGATGCAGCACGAAGCCGTTCGAGGGCTTGAACGCAAAGGCGCCGCGTTCGACGCGCGCCACGTCCTCCAGCCGGGTCAACAGGGTGCCATCGCTGTCGCGTAGCGCGTCGGCATGAAGGTGCAGGGCCGGTCGGGTGGCCCGACGCAAGGCCTCGGCCCCCAGCAGCGATACCGCGGCACAGACCAACAGGAAGACCTGCCAGCCCGGCGCCGGGGGCCGGGTGAGCGCCGAGAGGATCAGCAGCCCGCCAAGAGCCATCATGACCGCGCAGGCAAAGACCCGGCGCCCGGGCGCGGCGCGCAGAACGGCGATCGGGGTCTCTTGTGTCATGCTGCGCTCCTGTGTTCGCCGCGGGCATAGCGCGCCCGGCGGATGGCGGAAAGCCCTCAGAGGCCCACCAGACGCCGGACCATGCCGACATAAAGCGTCTCGATCCGGTTCAGGCTGAGGCGGCCGTCGGCTTGATACCTGATGCTAATGCCGGTCAGCATGGCAATGATAGCCAGGGGCGTCACCTTGGTGTCATCCAGCCGGAACAGACCGGTATCGACACCGTCCTGCAGGATCGCCTCCAACTCGTCCTCGTAGAGCTTGCGCAGACGCTCGACCTCCGCGACGTTCCCCGGGCGTGAGGTCACGTAGTTCCATGTAGGCGACGAAAACCTGGTCGCCCCGCGGCTGGTGACAGCGAATGTGGAACCGCGTGAAGGCGTCCAGTCGCTGGGCGGCTGCGCGCACCCGCGGGCCGGTGATCTCGGCATGGGAACCGGTCTTGCACGCCATGGGTCCTCCGTCAGGGCTGCCGCGCCATCTAACTGAACGGCTGTTCATTTGAAAAGTCCGGAGACGCGGCTTGCCCCCGGGACAGGGCTGGCCCTATGGTTTCTGCGATGCGCTTGATGATCCCTGTTCTTCTGGGCGGGCTTGCCGCCTGCACCCCCTTGCCAGACCTTGACCTGCCCCTCGATCCCGTGGCGGGCCGGGACAGCGCGTCGATCCCGGGCCTGGTACCGCTGGATGGGCTGCTGGCCCTGGCGGCGGCGCAGGAGGACGCCGCGGCGGGCGGCGGTCCCCGCGACACCGCCGCGCCCGCCGCACGCATGACGGCGCTGAACGCACGGGCGGCGCGCCTGCGCAAGGCCACGGTGATCGATGCGCCCAGCCGCGCCCGCCTGCTGCGCGGCGTTGCCGTGCCCGCGTTGCAGTAGCCGCACATCCGGGCTAACAGGCGCGCAAGGACACAGCGAAGGATCAGCCAGATGACCAGCCCTCTCCGCCTCGGGATCGCCGGCCTCGGAACCGTCGGCGTCGGCGTGGTGCGCATCCTGCGCCAACAGGCCAGGCTGCTTGCCACCCGCGCCGGGCGCCCGATCGAGATCGTGGCCATCTCGGCGCGCACCCGCGACAAGGATCGCGGCGTGACCCTGTCGCATTACGACTGGGAGGACGACCCGGTGGTGCTGGCCCGCCGCGACGACGTGGATGTCTTCGTGGAACTCATGGGCGGATCGGACGGGCCGGCCAAGGCCGCGACCGAGGCGGCCCTGGCGGCGGGCAAGGACGTTGTCACCGCCAACAAGGCGATGCTGGCCCATCACGGCCAGGCCCTGGCCGAACTGGCAGAGGCCAATGGATGCGCCCTGCGCTTCGAAGGCGCGGTGGCAGGTGGCATACCGGTCGTCAAGGCCCTGATGGAGGGGCTGGCGGGCAACGGCATGACCCGCGTCATGGGCGTGATGAACGGCACCTGCAACTACATCCTGACCCGAATGCAGCACGCGGGCCTGAGCTATGACGAGGCCTTTGCCGAGGCCGACGCGCTGGGCTACCTCGAAGCCGACCCGAACCTTGACGTGGGCGGCATCGACGCGGGCCACAAGCTGGCGATTCTGGCCGCGCTGGCCTTCGGCACGCGCTGCGACTTCGACGCGGTCGAGCTGGAGGGCATCGGCGCGATCACCATCGAGGACATCAGTCAGGCGGCCGACATGGGCTATCGCATCAAGCTGCTGGGCGTCGCGCAGATGACCGGCCGCGGGCTGGAACAGCGCATGTCGCCCTGCCTGGTGCCCGCCGGGTCGCCCCTTGGCCAGTTGGAGGGGGGCACCAACATGGTCGTGCTTGAGGGCGACGCGGTCGAGCAGGTCGTGCTGCGCGGCCCCGGCGCTGGCGAGGGCCCCACCGCAAGCGCGGTCATGGGTGACGTGATGGATATCGCCCGGGGGCTGCGGTTGCCGGTCTTCGGTCAGCCCGCCGAGACGCTGGCAGAGGCCAGGCCGGCCAATTCTCCGGTTCCGGCGGCCTATTACCTGCGGCTGCAACTGATCGACAAGCCCGGCGCGCTGGCCAAGATCACCGCGATCCTCGGCGATGCGGGCGTTTCAATCGACCGGATGCGGCAATATGGCCACCAGGACACCTCTGCCCCGGTGCTGATCGTGACCCACAAGACGACCCGCGCCGACCTGAACACAGCGCTTGCCGCGGTGCGCGAGACCGACGTGGTGCTTTCCGACCCGGTGGCGATCCGCATCGAGGAAGTCTGAGTCCATGGCCGAGCGGAGCATCGACCTTGCCACCTGGCCCCGCGCCGGGGCCTTTCGCCTTTTCCGCGATTACCAGCGTCCACATTTCGCCCTGACCACCCGGCTGGACGTGACCCACCTGATGGGGCGAAAGGCGCAGGGGGTCTCGCCGTTCCGCGCCTGTCTCCACGCGCTGGCCGCCGGGTTCCATGCAGTGCCGGAGCTGCGTACGCGCTTTCGCGGGGCGAACACGGTGGTCGAGCATGACCGGCTGACGCTTTCCCCCACCATTGCCCTGCCCGATGGCAGCTTCGGCTTCGGCTACATCGACTACCAGGAAGACTGGCCCGCCTTCGATGCAGCCGCCAAGGCCGAGATCGCCGCAGTCCGCGCCGGGGCGCCGCGCGTGCCCAACACGGGCGCACGCGACGACCTGCTCTACCTGTCCTGTCTGCCCTGGGTGGATTTCACCGGGCTGACCAATGCGATGCCGGACGCGCAGGACTGCATCCCGCGGCTGAGCTGGGGCAAGTTCGTGACCGGCGAGAACGGGCATATCACCTGCGCCTTCACCGCCGAGGTCCACCACGCCATTGCAGACGGGGCGCACCTGGGCCAGGCGGTTGCTGCGATACAGGACAGGTTGGACAACGTGTAGCCTCCGGTCGGTCAAGCGCGGACGCGCGCCCCTCGGTGCGCCCGGACCGGCGGCAACCGACCCCTGTTAGCGCGCACAGGCTTGTCGCGATGGTCCCGGCACGCTAGGCGACTGGCAACGCCACTTCCCGAGAAGGACCCGCGCCCATGTCGCTTCCCACCGATTTCAATGACCGCATGCTTTCCCTGGGCCTGGCCCGGGTGGCCGAACAGGCGGCCATCGCCAGTGCCGACTGGATCGGCCGCGGCGACGAGAAGGCCGCCGACCAGGCCGCTGTCAACGCCATGCGCGACCAGCTCAACAAGCTGGACATCCAGGGCACCGTGGTCATCGGCGAGGGCGAGCGCGACGAGGCGCCCATGCTGTTCATCGGCGAAGAGGTCGGCAACGGCCAGGGCCCCCACGTGGACATCGCGCTGGACCCGTTGGAAGGCACGACCCTGACGGCAAAGGACATGCCCAACGCGCTGACCGTGATCGCCATGGCATCACGCGGAACGCTGTTGCACGCGCCGGACACTTACATGGACAAGCTGGCCATCGGGCCGGGCTACAGGCCCGGCGTGGTCACCCTGGCCATGTCGCCGGCAGAACGGGTCTCGGCCCTGGCCTCGGCCAAGGGCTGTTCGACCAAGGACATCACGGTCTGTGTTCTCGAAAGGCCTCGCCATGCCGACATGATCGCAGAGTTGCGCAGCACCGGCGCAGCGGTGCGGCTGATCACCGATGGCGACGTGGCCGGGGTGATGCACTGCGCCGAACCCGCCACGGGCATCGACATCTACATGGGCCAGGGGGGCGCCCCCGAGGGGGTACTGGCCGCCGCGGCACTGAAATGCATGGGCGGGCAGATCTACGGGCAGCTGGTCTTCCGCGATGCCGCCGAGCGCGGCCGCGCCGACAAGGCCGGGATCACCAACCTTGACCGGGTCTATACCCGCGACGACATGGTCACCGGTGACGTGATCTTCGCCGCGACCGGGGTGACGGACGGCTCGCTCCTGCCCGGTATCCAGCGCGAACCGGACAGCCTGACGACGGAAACGATTCTCATGCGGTCCAAGACCGGATCGGTCAGGCGCATGCGATACCGCAACCCGGTCTGAAAATTTCTACCTTAAAACAATGTCTTGAAGGACCGTTTCCGGTTCGCGAAAGGGAGGCGCTCCAAGACACTTGCATATATAAGGTTTTTTACATATATACCGGTTCAGGCGCTGCATCCCGCCGACCAAAAGCTTGTAACACGAACCAGGGCGCGCGCCGCTGCAACGGGCCGCTCCCACAAGGGGAACCGATAGACCGATGACCACGGAATTCACACCTTTCCTGTCGCTATTCGGCGGGCTGCTGATCGGCAGTTCGACCGTGCTTCTGATGCTGACCCTGGGCCGGATCATGGGCGCCACGGGCGTTCTTGCCGGATTTCTTCAGCCGACCTCGGCCTCTGACTGGTCCTGGCGCGCGGCGCTGCTTGCCGGCATGGTGACGGCCCCCATCCTGATGACGGTGGTGACCGGCCAGCCGCCCACGATCCAGGTCCCTGTGAGTACGCTGATGATGATCGTCGGCGGCTTCATCGTCGGGGTCGGTGTCACCTACGGCGCCGGCTGCACCAGCGGCCACGGCGTCTGCGGCATGGCGCGTTTCTCGCCGCGCTCAATCGCCGCGACCGTCACATTCATGATCTTCACCGCGATCACGGTCTACGTGGTCCGTCACGTCTTCGGAGTTTGATATCATGCTGCGCATCATCTCGACTTACCTCATCGGCCTCGTCTTCGGCATCGGGATCATGATGTCCGGCATGGCCAATCCCGCCAAGGTGCTGAACTTCTTCGATGTCTTCGGCACCTGGGACGCGTCGCTCATCTTCGTGATGGGCGGGGCCATCCTGGTGGCCGCTCCGGGCTACTGGCTGGTGGTGGCACGCCCCGCGGGCAAGCCGCTTATGGGCGAGGCCTTTCACGTCCCGCAGAACCGCAAGCTGGACATGAAACTGATCGCCGGCTCCGCCACTTTCGGCGTTGGCTGGGGGATCGCGGGCTTCTGCCCCGGCGGCGCCCTGCCCGCCATCGGCACGCTCAACCCTGCAGTTCTGACGTTCACCGCCGCGCTTGTCGTCGGCATCTTCACCGCGAAGTTCACGCAAAATCTGACCGCACGCCGCGCCAACTCGGCCGCGGCCTGACCCTGACACGGAGAAACAGGACATGACCGACTATCCCGTCAACACCGAGATCAAGCCCGAGGTCCAGGCGTTCTTCGACGACGCCACAAACACGATCTCCTACATCGTGAAGGACCCGACCTCGGACAGCTGCGCCATCGTCGACAGCGTCATGGACATCGACTATGCCGCTGGCCGCATCACCTATGACCACGCCGACGAACTGATCCGCCAAGTTCAGGACCAGGGCCTCAAGCTGGAGTGGATCATCGAGACCCACGTTCACGCCGACCACCTGTCCGCCGCGCCCTACATCCAGGAAAAGACCGGCGGCAAGATCGGCATCGGTTCCAAGATCATGGTCGTGCAGGACACCTTCGGAAAGGTCTTCAACGAAGGCACCGAGTTCCAGCGCGACGGCAGCCAGTTCGACGCCCTGTTCGAGGACGGCGACACCTACATGGTCGGCAACATGCCCGTCTTCGCCATGTACACGCCCGGCCACACCCCGGCCTGCATGGTGCATGTGATGGGCGACGCCGCTTTCGTGGGCGACACCCTGTTCATGCCCGATGGCGGCTCGGCCCGGGCGGACTTTCCCGGCGGCGACGCTGCGACACTCTACGACAGCATCCAGAAGGTTCTGGCCCTGCCCGACGAGATGCGCCTGTTCATGTGCCACGACTATGGCCCCGGCGGCCGCGACATCGCCTGGGAAACCACGGTGGGCGAGGAGAAGGCAAACAACATCCACGTCGGCGGCGGCAAGACGAAAGAGGACTTCGTCAAGTTCCGCACCGAGCGCGACGCGCAGCTGGGCATGCCCAAGCTGATAATCCCGTCGCTGCAGGTGAACATGCGCGCGGGCGAGATCCCGACCGACAAGGACGGCAACCCGATGCTCAAGGTGCCTGTCAACGGTCTGTAAGCCGACCCGAGACCGCGCCCCGACTGCAAGGAGAGGACAATGGAATTCAAGACCATCACCGACGCGATCACGGTCAGTCCGCAGGTCTGCCCCGATGAACTGACGGCCATCAAGGAAGCGGGCTATCGCGCGATCATCTGCAACCGCCCCGACGGCGAAGCGGCCGACCAGCCCACCTTCGAAGAGATCGAGGCGGCGGCGAACAAGGTCGGTCTTGAGGCCCGATACCTGCCCATCGTGGCCGGCAAGGTCAGCGACGCGGATGCCGAGGATTTCGGCACCGCGCTGACCGAGCTGCCGGGCCCGGTCCTGGCCTATTGCCGGACCGGCACCCGGTCGGCCACGCTTTGGTCGCTGGCCAGCGCGGACCGGCTGGACCCGAGCGAGATCCTGTCGAAGACCAAGGCGGCCGGCTATGACATGGCCGGGGTCGTGCGCCGCATCGTCAACGGCGGCAAGACACCCACCGATACGGGCGACGCCAAGTACGACGTGGTGATCGTCGGCGGCGGGGCGGCGGGCGTGGCCGCGGCTGCCTCGATCCTGCAGCGCCGCCAGGGGTTGGAAATCGCCCTCATCGACCCCGCCGACATCCACTACTACCAGCCTGGCTGGACCATGGTGGGCGGCGGTGTCTTCGATGCCTCGACGACCGCCAAGACCATGGGCAGCCTGATTCCCAAGGGCGTGCACTGGCTCAAGTCCGCCGTCGCCGCCTTTGAACCCAAGGACAACGCTGTCGTGCTCGACGGCTGCCGTGTGGTGAAATACGACCGGCTGATCGTGGCGCCGGGGCTCAAGCTCGACTGGAGCGCGGTTGACGGCTTGGTGGACACGCTTGGCAAGAACGGCGTGACCTCGAATTACCGCTACGACCTTGCGCCCTATACCTGGGAGCTGGTCAAGGACCTGAAAGAGGGGCGTGCCCTTTTCACCCAACCGCCCATGCCGATCAAATGCGCGGGCGCGCCGCAGAAGGCCATGTATCTGTCGGCCAACAACTGGGAGGAAATGGGCGTTCTGGACAAGATCGATATCCAGTTCATGAACGCGGGCGGCGTGCTCTTCGGGGTCAAGGACTATGTCCCGGCGCTGGAAAGCTATGTTGAACGCTACGGTGCGAAACTCAATTTCTTCCACAACCTCGTGGCCGTGGATGGCCCCGCGAAAAAGGCGACATTCAAGGTCAACGCGCCCGACGAGGAAGACCGCGAAGTCACCGTCGATTTCGACATGATGCATGTCACGCCGCCGCAGACCGCGCCGGATTTCATCCGGGTTTCGCCGCTCGCGGATGCCGCCGGTTGGGTCGACGTGGACCAGGCCACGCTACGCCACAAGGAGTTCGACAACATCTGGGCGCTGGGCGACGTGATGAACGCTCCCAACGCCAAGACCGCTGCCGCCGCGCGGATGCAGGCCCCGGTGGTCGCCGCCAACGTGCTGGCCGATATCGACGGACACGGGCCGCAGCTGCAATACAACGGCTACGGCTCCTGCCCGCTGACAGTGGAAAAGGGCAAGATCGTCCTGGCCGAGTTCGGCTATGGCGGCACCCTGCTGCCTTCGTTCCCCAAGTGGATAATAAACGGCCAGAAACCCTCGCGCCTGGCCTGGCTGCTCAAGGAACAGGTGCTGCCGCCCGTCTACTGGCGCGCCATGCTCCGGGGCCGCGAATGGCTGGCCCGCCCTGAAAAAGTCAGCGCCAGCTGACCCCCTGACCCTGCGGACCCTTTTACCGGGTCCACCCTCATGGCCGGCGGGGTTCCCCTGCCCCGTCGGCGCTTTCCGATTTCGAAAAGGCCCCCGTGATGCGCGCATTGTCCAGATACCTGCCGATCCTGACCTGGGGTCGCGCCTATGACCGCAACGCCCTGTCAAACGACCTGATCGCGGCGGTGATCGTCACCATCATGCTGATCCCGCAGTCGTTGGCCTATGCGCTGCTGGCCGGGCTGCCGCCCGAGGCCGGGATCTATGCCTCGATCGTGCCGATCATGCTTTATTCCGTCTTCGGTACCAGCCGCGCCCTGGCCGTGGGTCCGGTCGCGGTTGTCTCGCTGATGACCGCCGCCGCCATCGGCGAGGTGGCCCAGCAGGGCACCGCCGGCTATGCCACCGCTGCGCTGACGCTGGCGGGACTGTCGGGAGCGATGCTGCTGACGCTGGGTGTCCTGCGCCTGGGCTTTCTGGCCAACTTCCTGTCGCATCCCGTGATCGCGGGGTTCATCACCGCCAGCGGTATCCTCATCGCCACCAGCCAGCTGTCGAGTGTCCTCGGGATCGACGCCTCGGGGCATACCCTGCCCCACCTGCTGGAAAGCCTGTTCCACAACCTGTCGCAGATCAACTGGATCACTCTGGCCATCGGCACGGCGGCCACCGGGTTCCTGTTCTGGGTGCGCAAGGGGCTCAAGCCGCTGCTGCTGAACGCGGGGCTGGGCCCGCGGCTGGCGGACATCCTGACCAAGGCAGGGCCGGTCGCCGCCGTCGTCGTCACCACGCTGCTGGCCGGGGTATTCCGGCTGGACACGGCCGGCGTGCAGATCGTCGGTGCCGTGCCGCAGGCCCTGCCGCCCTTCACGCTGCCCGACACCTCTTGGGACCTGATCCGCGCACTGTTCATGCCCGCGCTGCTGATCTCGATCATCGGGTTCGTGGAATCAATCTCGGTGGCCCAGACGCTGGCCGCCAAGAAACGCCAGCGCATCGACCCGAACCAGGAGTTGATCGGCCTTGGCGCGGCCAATCTCGGCGCGGCCTTCACCGGCGGCTACCCGGTCACCGGCGGTTTCGCACGTTCGGTGGTTAATTTCGACGCCGGCGCCGAGACACCCGCGGCCGGCGCCTTCACCGCCATCGGTCTGGCCATCGCCGCGGTCGCCCTGACCCCGCTGATCTATTTCCTGCCCAAGGCCACGCTGGCGGCCACGATCATCGTCGCCGTGTTGTCACTCGTGGACCTGTCCATCCTTAAGCGGGCCTGGACCTATTCGCGCGCCGATTTCGCCGCCGTGCTGGCCACCATCCTGCTGACCCTCGGCTTCGGTGTGGAAACCGGGGTGAGCGCGGGCGTGATCCTGTCCATCGCGCTGCATCTCTACAAGACATCGAAACCCCACGTGGCCGAGGTCGGCCTTGTCGCGGGGACCGAGCATTTCCGCAATATCCGCCGCCACCAGGTCGAGACCCATCCGCGCGTCATCACTCTGCGTGTCGACGAAAGCCTCTATTTCGCCAATGCGCGCTTCCTGGAAGACTACCTCTACGACCGGGTGGCAGAGGATTGCGGTCTGTCCGACGTGATCCTGCAATGCACCGCGATCAACGAGGTCGACATGTCCGCGCTGGAAAGCCTCGAGGCGATCAACACGCGCCTCAAGGACCTGGGCATCCGGCTGCACCTGTCAGAGGTCAAGGGCCCGGTGATGGACCGGTTGCGCAGGTCGCATTTCCTCGACGAACTGGGCGGCAATGTCTTCCTGACGCAGTACGGGGCCTGGACGGATCTGACCGGCGATGGGACCACTCGGGCGGCGTGATCAGCCCGCCTCGCCCCCTGTGGACCCGTTTGCGGGCTGGGGTACAGGGCTGTCGGGGTGATCGAATTCATCCGGCGGCACCGGCTCGCCCACCACACGTGGATCGCAGGCCACCATGGAGCTGCCCCGGTCGCGGATGATCAGCCCGCCGCGGGCACGACACTGCTCGAAGCTCATGCTCGACCCGAGCACGATGTATTCGCGCATGCCGCCCGCGCCACCCGTCATGGCGGCCTCGTCGCAGGCGCCCAGCGCCAGAAGCACCGCCAGCACAGTCAAACCGCGTGTCATTGCTCGCCTCCGCTGCAAGAGCCCGACTCGCGGATCAGCATAGCCCCCGCGAGCGGGAATGTCGCCTCAATAGGGCATGGGATAGGCGCGATGGGCGGCGTCGATGTCGGCCAGTACCGCCTCGGAGAGGGTCATCGCGTCGCCCGCCAGCATGTGCTCCAGTTGTGCGCGCGTCGTCGCCCCGAAGATCGCCGACACCGGGAAGGGCCGCGTGCGCTGCCAGGCCATGGCCATGTGCACCGGGTCCAGCCCGTGTTTCGCCGCCACGTCGAGATAGGCCTGCACCGCCGGCAGCACGCGCGGCGTCATGCGGCCCCCAAGGCTGGCGTTGCCCCCGTCGCGGCGCGACCCGGCGGGCGTCACGTCGCCCTGGTACTTTCCCGTCAGCAGTCCGGCGCCCAGCGGCGAGAAGGACAGCAGGGTCACGTCCTCGTTCACCGCCATCTCGGCCATGTCGGTGTCATAAAGACGGCAGAGCAACGAGTATTCGTTCTGCACGCTGGCCATGCGCGGCGCGCCGAGCTGCTCGGCCAGGTCGATCCAGCGGGTGCAGCCCCAGGCGCTTTCGTTGGACATGCCGAAGGCGCGGATCTTGCCGGCCTTGCGCGCCCGCTCCAGCCCTTCGAGGACACCGGCCATGTGGTCCATGGTCCGCTCACGGTCCTGACCAGAGGGATCGAAGGTCCAGTTCTGGCGGAACATGTAGGACCCGCGCATGGGCCAGTGCAGCTGGTAGAGGTCGATCCAGTCGGTGCCAAGGCGGCGCAGCGAGTCATCGATCAGCATCTCGATGTTATCGGGGCCATACCCTTCGCCATCGCGGATCATGCGGCTGTCGCCGCCCGCCTTGGTGGCCAGCACCACCCGATCGCGCTTGCCGCTGGCCGCGAACCACCGGCCGATCATTTCCTCGCAGGTGCCGACGGTTTCAGGGCGCACCGGGTTCACCGGATACATCTCGGCGGTATCGAAGAAGTCGATCCCCGCCTCCAGCGCCATGTCCATCTGCGCAAAGGCGTCGTGCTGCGGCGTCTGCGAACCGAAGGTCATGGTGCCAAGGCACCAGTCGCTGACCGCGATCCCCGTGCGGCCCAGTTCCAACCTGTTCATGTTCCGTCCCCTTGTTCGCTCTGTTCCTCGTGTCGCGGCGACGATAGCTTAATGACACCCAGCAACAAGCGATTCAGGCCCGGCCATTCCCCGCCCCGCGTATCATCGGCGACCACGCCTGTCGCATAGCGACAACAGTGCCGCCCCGCCCCGGCCCAGGATGATCCCATGCGCATGATCGTTTCCTTCGCCGCGCTTCTGCTCTCGGCGCTTCTGTTGCAGCTGTCCTCGGGTGGCGTCGGGCCGCTGGACGCGCTGACCGGACTCGGCGCCGGGTTCACCCGGGCACAGGTGGGGTTCCTTGGCTCGGCGCATTTCGTGGGGTTTTTCATCGGTTGCTGGTGGGCGCCGCGACTGATGGGCAATGTCGGACATTCGCGGGCCTTCGCCGTATTGACCGCGATGGGCGCGATCGGGCTGGCGGGCCACGTGCTGATCCAGTCCCCTCTGGCCTGGGCGCTGCTGCGCATCGGCACCGGCATCTGCATCGCGGGCTGCTACACGGTGATCGAGGCCTGGTTGCAGGCCAAGGTCACCAACAGCACGCGCGGGCGCACGATGGGAATCTACCGCGCGGTGGACATGGGCGGCAGCCTGGTCGCACAACTGATGATCGGGATGCTGGCCGACCTTCAGACCTATGTCGCCTATACCCTTCTGACCATGCTTTGCGTGGCCTCGCTGTTACCGCTGGCACTGACCCGGCTGCCCCAGCCCGATACGCCCGAGGCGACCCGGCTGCGCCCCTTGCTGGCATGGCAGATGTCGCCGCTGGCCGTGGCGGGGGTGCTGGTCGCGGCGCTTTCGGGGGCCTCCTTCCGGATGGTCGGCCCGATCTACGGACAGGAAGTCGGCCTGGACCCCGGCCGGATCGGCCTGTTTCTGGCCGCATTCGTCGCAGGCGGCGCGCTGGCGCAATACCCCACCGGCTGGCTTGCGGACCGTTTCGACCGGCGCTGGGTGCTGGTCTGGCTGTCGGTGGCCGCTGTCGGCGCCTGCCTCGTGACCGTGACCGCCGCGGGACTTGGCGAAGGGGCGATCCTGCTGGCCGCCACGCTGTTCGGGCTGACCACCTTCCCGGTCTATTCCGTGGCCACCGCTCATGCGCACGACTTTGCCAGTGCCGACCAGCGGGTCGAACTGTCGGCGGCGCTGATGTTCGTCTTCGCGCTGGGGGCCATCGCCGCGCCCTGGACCACATCGATCCTGATCGAGCATTTCGGTCCGGCGGCCATGTTCCATTTCGTGGCACTGGGGCACATAGGCCTGATCGTCTTCGGTGTCGCGCGGATGCGCGTGCGGGGCGCCCCGGCCCGGCGCACGCGCTACGTTTGGGCGCCGCGAACCTCTTTCACCATCGGCCGCCTTCTGGGGCGGAGCCGCGACCGGGACGAGGCCGGCAAATGACACGCCCCCTCTGGCCCTTCCCGGCCCGAGCGATTACACGGGGCCTGCGGACACCCATCAACAGGGAGACGTCATGGCCCGGCACCTCATCACCTCGGCGATCCCCTACATCAACGGGATCAAGCACCTCGGAAATCTCGTGGGAAGCCAGCTTCCGGCAGATCTCTTCGCGCGCTACCTGCGCGGGCGCGGGCACGAGGTGCTGTTCCTGTGCGCCACGGACGAACACGGAACCCCGGCCGAGCTGGCCGCCGCAAAGGCGGGTAAACCGGTGGCCGACTACTGCGCCGAGATGTGGCAGGTCCAGTCCGACATCGCCGAGGGCTTCGGCCTGTCCTTCGACCATTTCGGGCGCTCGTCCTCCAATGCCAACCACAAGCTGACCCAGCATTTCGCCAGGAAACTGGACGAGGCCGGGTTGATCCGCGAGGTCAGCGAAACCCAGATGTATTCCAAGGCCGATGGCCGTTTCCTGCCAGACCGCTATATCGAGGGCACCTGCCCCGAGTGCGGCTTCGAATCCGCGCGCGGCGACCAGTGTGACAACTGCACCAAGCAGCTGGACCCGGTGGACCTGATCAACCCGCATTCGACGATTTCCGGCGCAACCGACCTGGAAATGCGCAAGACCAAGCACCTCTACCTGTGCCAATCCAAGTTGAAAGACCGGCTGGAAGACTGGATCGACACCCGCGAGGGCTGGCCGGTGCTGACCACCTCGATCGCCAAGAAATGGCTGAATGACGGCGACGGACTGCAGGATCGCGGCATTACCCGCGACCTTGACTGGGGCATCCCGGTGCAGCGTGGCGACGACCCCTGGCCGGGCATGGAGGGCAAGGTCTTCTACGTCTGGTTCGACGCCCCAATCGAATACATCGCCTGCGGACAGGAATGGGTCGATGCCGGCAAGGGCGACGACTGGGAACGTTGGTGGCGCACCGACAAGGGCGCGGACGACGTGACCTATACCCAGTTCATGGGCAAGGATAACGTGCCCTTCCATACGTTGTCCTTCCCGGCCACGATCCTGGGGTCGGGCGAGCCCTGGAAACTGGTCGATTACATCAAGTCGTTCAACTACCTCAACTACGACGGCGGCCAGTTCAGCACCTCGCGCGGGCGCGGCGTCTTCATGGACCAGGCACTCGAGATCCTGCCCGCGGATTACTGGCGCTGGTGGCTGCTGTCGCACGCGCCGGAATCGGCGGATGCCGAATTCACCTGGGAAAGTTTCCAGTCAGGCGTCAACAAGGACCTGGCCGATGTTCTTGGCAATTTCGTCAGCCGCGTAACCAAGTTCTGCCGCTCGAAGTTCGGCGAGGCGGTGCCGTCGGGCGGCGCGATGGGCGCACCCGAACAGGCCCTGGTCGAGGACCTGACCCGCCGCATTGCCGCCTACGCGGCGCACATGGACGCCATCGAGGTCCGCAAGGCCGCCGCCGAACTGCGCGCCATCTGGGCCGTGGGCAACGAGTACCTGCAAGAGGCCGCGCCCTGGGCCACTTTCAAGCAAGACCCGGACAAAGCTGCCATGCAGATCCGCCTGGCGCTGAACCTGGTCCGGCTTTACGCGGTGCTTTCGGCCCCCTTCATCCCCGGGGCCTCAGCGACCATGTTGCAGGCAATGAATGCCCCCGATGCGGACTGGCCCAATGACGTGCAAGAAGCACTCGGGGCGCTTCCGGCCGGCCATGGCTTCACAGTGCCCGACAACCTCTTCACCAAGATCACCGACGACCAGCGCGACGACTGGCAAACCCGCTTCGCCGGCGCCCGGGCCTGAGCCCACCCCGCGCATCACGTCCTCAATGTCAGGATCAAGGCACGCGGAAGCGCCCCTTTCTGGTACCCGCGGCCGGCACCCACATATTGTATGTGCTAGTTCGCCTCTGTCCACATTTGCCACATTTAGGCTTAAAAACTTGGTCCTGTCTGTCTTTGCTTGTCTTGTGCTGTTCGGTCCTATCCAATACCCTAGGGTGTATATTTGGGTGGACGAGAAATGAGAGCACGGAACAGGCTGACAGCGGGGTTTCTGAAGTCGCCACCGGCAGGCAAACACTGTGATGGCGCCGGTCTTTGGCTGATCAAGCGCGCCGACGGTGGCGCACAATGGATGCTGCGCGTGACCGTGCACGGGCGGCGGCGCGAAATGGGCCTGGGCGGATTTCCGTCGCTCGGCTTGGCAGACGCACGAAAGGTGGCCGAGCGCTGGCGCAACGTTGCAGCTTCAGGGCGCGATCCGGTCAAGGAACGCGCTGCTGAAGAGCGCGCTGCACGGCGCGAGGACATATCCTTGGCGGTGCTGACCCATGATGCGTTCGAGGCGCGAAAGGCTGAACTGAAGAACGACGGCTCAGCGGGACGGTGGCTGTCGCCGCTGACGATTCATGTTCTGCCCAAGCTCGGCAAAGTGCCCGTGACAGACCTTGACCAGCGCGACATTCGCGACACGCTGGCGCCGATCTGGCACACAAAGTCGGATACGGCCCGCAAGGCGTTGAACCGGATCTCGATCGTCATGCGCCACGCGGCGGCTCTGGGCCTGGACGTGGATCTGCAGGCGACGGACAAAGCCAAGGCGTTGCTGGGTAAGTCCCGACACAAACCCAGGAATATCCCCGCCATGTCCTGGGTGGACGTGCCGGCCTTTTATGCCAGTCTCGAAGAGCCCAATCTGACGCACCTGGCCTTGCGGCTCCTGATCCTGACAGGCGTACGCTCTGGACCGCTTCGCAAGCTCAGGCTCGACGAGATCGAGGGAGACGTCTGGACGATCCCGGCCTGCAACATGAAAGGGCGTGTGGACACCGTCGCGGATTTCCGGGTCCCCCTCTCCTGCGAGGCTCAGCGTGTTGTTGATCTTGCACGTCCATTCGCGCGCAACGGCTTTTTGTTCCCGAACACGCGGGGCGGCGTGATCAGTGACATGACGCTTTCTCGGCACATGGAACGGCGCGGGCTCGAGGCGCGCCCGCACGGCTTCCGGACATCGCTGCGAACATGGTTGGCAGAGGCGACGGACGCGCCGCACGAGGTGGCGGAGGCGATGCTGGCGCATGTGGTCGATGGTAGCGTGGTGCGCGCCTATCGCCGGACTGACTTTCTCGAGCAACGGCGGGCGCTGATCGAACGGTGGGGGGCTCATGTCACAGGCAGCTCTGGGCATGTCATTGAAATTGCAGCGCGCAAAAGGCAGGCATGAAGAAGCCAGCGGTTTCACCAGAGCAGTTCGAAGTTATCGTGGACCGGCTTGAAGAGCAGGCATTAAAGCTGCTCTCCCGCGAAGCCCGCATCGGCAGTTCCACACGAATTGAGCAGGGGGCTCGTGTGGGAGATGTAGAGCAAGACCTTCGCCTTGCCCGACTAAGGGACAAGATGTCAGACGACATGCGCAAACTGCGCGAGCATACTGAAAAATCCCCAACGACCATGGATACCGGCGCTGACCTTGCGCATCTTGAGAGTGCCGAAAATGCCCTGAAATTCAGTCGATTTGCCCGAATGAACCAAGCCAAGAAATTTAGGCAGCTGATGGGTTTGCAGGACGCTCTCTTAGAAGCGGTCGAGGTCTTAAACCAAAGGAACGTCTGAACAACGCCTTCGGCTGCGCCGACATTACCGCTTGAGGGCGGTTTGGGGCCGGGCAGGCTCCGTTTCCAGCGATTTTTGCACCGTTTGGGCCGCCTGAGCGGCGGTTTGGTCGATTTTGGGCGGACTCCGCCTCATGTCGCCAGCCTCCGTCGCGTCAGAAACAGGTTTCCGAGCGCGAAGAGCGTGAACAGATGCGCCCGGTTTTTGGCGAGGCCGCGGTAGCGGGTTTTCACATGGCCGAACTGGCGCTTGAGGATCCGGAACGGATGCTCAACCTTGGCCCGCACCTTCGCGATGATCCGATTGATCTGCTCGTCGAGCTCATCCAGGTCACCACCCTTGGGAGCCTTGCGCATGACGCCCCAGAAGGTGTCGCCGTCTTTCGTGAAGGCCGCTTCTCGTCCGGCATGGACATAGCCCTTGTCAGCCCAGACGGACGTTTCCTTGCCGTGTAGAAGCTCGTCCCAGACTTGGCTGTCGTGGGTCTTGGCGGTGGTGGTCTCAAGGCTGTGGACGATGCCGCTGTCGGCATCCACGCCCACATGGGCTTTCATCCCGAAGTACCAGTCATTGCCTTTCTTTGTTGACGACATCTCGGGATCACGGGCTTTGGCCTTGTTCTTCGTCGAGGACGGCGCATCGATGATCGTCGCATCCACCAACGTCCCCGAACGCAGCGTCACGCCCTTGTCGGCAAGGTAGGCGTTCACCTCGGAAAAGAGCTTCTCGGTCAGCTTGTGCTTCTCCAGCAGGTGCCGGAAGTTGAGGATCGTCGTTTCGTCAGGAATACGGTCATCGCCAAGCTCGATCCCGGCAAACCGGCGCATGGCCTCGCTATCGTACAGGCTCTCCTCCGCCATGGGATCGCTCAGCGCGTACCAGCTTTGCAGAAAGTAGATCCGCAGCATCGTCTCCAGCGGCATCGGAGGCCGGCCGCCCTTGGGGCCCACCTTCGGGTAGTGCGGCGCGATCAGCGCAAGCAGCCGCGTCCAGGGAACCACCGCGTCCATCTCCATCAGGAACATCTCCCGACGCGTCACCTTTTTCTTCATCGCGTCACGAAGGCCGGGAATGGCTGGCTGCTTTGGCATCGGCGGGCTCCTCTGTCATTCGCCGAAATCCTATCAGATCACGCGAAAAAGGGGAGGTTCTTCAGAGAGTCCCTCCAGTGGCCAGTTACCAGATTTACACCCTGGATAAATCCGAGGTTTCCGTTTCCGGCGGGGAAAGCCTTGACGGGGTGACACAGGGCGACGGTTCGCACCTGGAGGGCGAAACGATCACGCTCGACTCCAACAACTGGCAAGCGATCGACATCTCTGACAATGACAGCAGCTTCGGCGATAGTGATTCCGGCCAGTCACTGGACGGGCCGCAAACCATCAACGGCATCTCTTACGCGTCGGGGACGACTGTCGAGGCAGAGTATCAGCTGACCGTATCGGACGGCACAACTACCTACGAGGTCATCGCCTTCAACGTGAACAACAGTTCACCGGCTTACGGCACGGTGGAGGGCCTGGCCTTCATCGGCGGATTTCCCCCGACCGGCGTTCCGCTGACGGTCCAGACTGCCACCGAGGGGCCCAACTTTCTGGCCGCGGACTACGCCGTCCCCTGTTTTGCAAGCGGAACGCTGATCGACACGCCCGACGGGCCGGCCCCGGTCGAGAGGTTGCGTGCGGGCGATATGGTCCTGACCGCTGATCGCGGGCCGCAAAGCCTGTGGTGGATCGGGTCCACGACGGTTGCCGCGATCGGTGCCCATGCGCCGATCCACCTGCCCCCGGGCGCACTCGGCAACACCCGCGCACTGCGCCTGTCGCCCGAACATCGCGTGCTGATCGGCGGCTGGCGGGCCGAACTGCTTTTCGGCACGGACAACGTGCTGGTGGCGGCCAAGCATCTAGTCGGGCACGGTGGGATACACCGCGCATCGGGCGGGTCGGTGACCTACCATCACCTGATGTGCGAACGGCACGAGATCCTCTTCGCCGAGGGGGCCGCAACCGAGAGTTTCCATGTCGGCGACACGATCCTCGACCGGATGCAGGCCGCCACCCGTGCTGAGCTTCTGACCCTGTTTCCCGAGCTGGCCGCGCCGACGAGGGCCGCGCGGCAGACCGTTCGCCCCTGTCTGCGCGGCTACGAAGCGATTGTCCTCTCGGCGGCCTGAGGGTCAGAGCGCGGCTGCCAGCCGCACGCCCTGGTCGATGGCCCGTTTCGCATCGAGTTCGGCCGCAACGTCGGCCCCGCCAATGACATGCGCAACCGTCCCGGTTTCCTCAAGAGCGTCGGCCAGGCGGCGTTCGGAAAGCTGACCGGCACAGAGAACGATCGTGTCGGCCTCGATCAGTGTCGGGTTTTCGCGGCCCTCGCCGAATGTGACGTGCAGCCCGTCCGCGTCTATCCGTTCGTAGTTGACGCCGCCGATCATCTCGACGTTGCGCATCCGCAGGCTGGCACGGTGAATCCAGCCGGTGGTCTTGCCCAGCCCCTTGCCCAGTTTCTGCGCCTTGCGTTGCAGCAGCGTGACCTTTCGGGCCGGGACATCAGGCTTCGGGCCCTCGGGGCGCAAACCGCCACGCACCTGCTCCGGGTCGCCCACGCCCCATTCCTCCATCCAGTCGTTCAGGTCCTCGGTCGGGCTGTCGTCAACGGTCAGGAACTCGGCGACATCGAAGCCGATCCCTCCGGCCCCGATCACCGCCACCCGGTCGCCCACGTCTGCGCCACGCGACAGGACGTCGACATAGGACAGGACGTTGGCGCCGTCCTGCCCGGGGATCGACGGATCACGGGGGGCGACCCCGGTGGCGATGATGACCTCATCGAATTCCACAAGCATCCCCGCGGTGGCCTCGGTGCCGAGACGGGTTTTCACACCAGTGGCGCTGACGCTCGCCGCAAACCAGTCCACCAGTCCGTGAAATTCCTCTTTTCCCGGGATACGCCTTGCCATGTTGAGCTGACCGCCCAAGGTCCCGGCCTTGTCGAAAAGCGTCACGTCGTGACCCCTGCTGGCCGCGGTCACCGCCGCCGACAGCCCCGCCGGGCCCGCGCCGACCACGGCGACGCGCTTGACCTGCACGGCCGGATCCAGGGTGATCTCGGTCTCGTGCGCGGCGCGCGGGTTCACGAGGCAGGACGCGATTTTCATGGAAAAGGTATGGTCGAGACAGGCCTGGTTGCAGGCAATGCAGGGGGCGATCAGGGCCGCCTGCCCCTCTGCCGCCTTCTTGACGAAATGCGCATCGGCCAGGAAGGGCCGCGCCATGGAGACCATGTCGGCGCATCCCTCGGCCAGCACGTCCTCGGCCACCTGCGGAGTATTGATACGGTTCGAGGTGATGACGGGCACACCCACCTGCCCCATCAGCTTTTTCGTGACCCAGGAAAAGGCCCGGCGCGGCACGCTGGTGGCGATGGTCGGGATGCGCGCCTCATGCCACCCGATGCCCGTGTTGATGATGCTAGCCCCCGCAGCCTCGATCTTGGATGCCAGCATGACGACCTCGTCCCAAGTCTGGCCCCTGGGGATCAGGTCGATCATGGACAACCGGTAGATCAAGATGAAATCGTCACCCACTGCCGCGCGCACCCGGCGCACCACTTCGACAGGAAGACGCTGGCGGTTGTCCAGGCTGCCGCCCCAGCGATCGCTGCGCCTGTTGGTATGCTCGACGAGGAATTGATTCAGGAAATAGCCCTCGGACCCCATGACCTCGACCCCGTCATAGCCCGCCTCGCGGGCGCGGGCGGCGGCGGTGACGATGTCGGCGATCTGTTTCTCGATCCCGTCTTCGTCCAGCTCGGTCGGCACAAACGGCGAGATCGGCGACTTGATGGCCGAGGGCGCGACGCAGTCCTTCCCATAGGCATATCGGCCCGCGTGCAGGATCTGCATGGCGATCTTGCCGCCAGAGTCATGCACCCGGTCCGTGACGATGCGATGATTGGCGACGTCCTCCGAGGTGAAGAGCCCAGCCGCGCCGGGAAAGACGCCGCCTTCACGGTTCGGGGCCATGCCGCCAGTGACCATCAGCGCCACATCACCGCGCGCCCGTTCCGCGTAGAATTCGGCCTCGCGGTTCCAGTCCTTCGTTTCCTCCAGCCCGGTGTGCATGGACCCCATCAGAACGCGGTTCTTGAGCGTGGTGAATCCAAGGTCAAGCGGAGCAAGCAAGTGTGGATAGTCGGTCATGGAGTGCCTCCCTATGGGGCTTCGTCTTGCCGCAAGTTGACGCGCAGGTCACGCGGGACGCGGCGTAATGCGACCGCCACGGATCATGTCACTCGTCCATGGTTTCCACGCAATGCCGACGAAACGCCTTTTTCAGCATGTCCAGTTCAGCCCGCAGCAGGCCAATTTCGGCGCGGATATCCTCGGCCAGGGCATCACCTGCGACGATGGCGAAGGAGGCCAACACCTCGTCCTCGCGCCGGTCACGGATCAGAAAAGTCTGTACCCCGTCCGCAAGCCGATCCGCCGGAATTGGTACGCGGACATACCAGCATTCCTCGACCCGGTCCTCCTCGACTTCGACACCCTCGATGGTCTGATCCAGATGCGTGACGACAAGATCCGGCTGCCAATTGTCGCGCCTGTCCCGGCTGAGCACACCGTGCCAGACCCCCTCGATCAAGCGCAGCTTGGTCAGCGTCATGTCCTGTCCCATGGCATCCCCCATCAAAGCGCGGCCCGGGGCACGCGGCAAAAGGTGACATCCCGGATTGTCACCTGGTTCATCTGCGGCCCCTCGAAGATCAGGTCTACCCAGGCGGCTTCGACCCTCTTCTCGTTGAGGTTGGTATAGGCAAGGTCGAACTCGACCATGACCTTGTCCTCGTGCAGGGGCAATTCCCGCACGATCTGTTCTGTATTCGGCCCGTGCCGGACGTTGAGACGCGCAAAAATCTCGAGCGGTTTTTCCATCTCGACGATGACGTCCAGGCGCAGCAGGTGCCTCTTGCGCAAACCATCACAGGCCGTCTGCGGCAGGTCGACGACAAGGCTGAGGAAAGAGCCATCGAACTGAAACACGTCAAGGCGCAGGCCGAAGGGTGCAAGGTCCGCCTCGCGCGTGTTTCGGAGCTGGCGCAGCGTCAGTTCCGAGACGCGGCAATCGTGGAACAGCGTGACCTCGTCACCCAGCGTGGTTCGGGTTTCGACCGCGACGAGGCCCTTGACGGGCAGTGCCCCGCGCCAGGCCTGGGGCCGCCAGGACCAGTCGGTTCCCTGCGGGCGGGGAAAAGCCGTCGATCCGATCCTCGGCAGGGCAAGGCGGCTGTCGGCCTGGTAGGTCAGTTCGTCCAGCGTGTGCCTCAGGTTGCGGGCGGCGTCACGCTGGCGGCGCAGTTCCGACAGCTCGGTTCGCGGGGCCTGCGCAGCCGCGCGCGACCAGTACTGTCGCATCCGGCGGTTTACGAACCGTGCCAGCAGCCCTTTGCGCAGCTTTGCCATGTGACGCCTTCGCGTTGTTTAACTTTCGGCAACATACCTGCCAAATTGTTTCATGAAAGGAAACATTTGCCGACGATGCCGGGAAATCTTCACCCTTGGGCCGACGGTCAGGCGCCCCCGATCGCCGGGCGGTTCACTTCGGCGAGGGCCTGCAGCGTGAGTTCCAAAAGGCTGCGGCCCGCCTCGCTGTCCAGCGGATCACGCTCGTAGCTCAGGACCGAGACCGTGACCAACCGGTCACCGATATCGGTAAAGCCGCGCCATACCGTGGGCGTCGTCCCCGGAATCGGCGCGCCCGCGCGATCCTCGAACCGGACCAGGACGACGCCGTCACCAACACGGACCTTGCCGATCTCGACCCCGTCTTCGCCACTGGCCAGAAGGGCCTGCCCGGCATCGTCACGCAGCACCTCGGCCAGGTCATTGGACCCTGCGCCGACAAGCGCGCTGCCCGGCGCCCCGAACTGCACCGTTAGCAACCCCGCGCGATCCGGCATCATCGCGGCACGGTCTGACAACAAAGCGCAGCCCGCCATAATCGCGAACCCCTTGGAAGCCACACTGGCGGACTGGTCCACGCAGTAGCCCCGGGGGCCGCGTACACGCACCGCGCCATCCAGCACTGAGAGGGTGCGGATGCCGTCACCGGTCATGTCGCGCCCCAACCCGGGAAAGGCGGCCCCGTCTGTGCAGGCCGACAGCCAGGCCAGCCCCAACAGCGCCAGAATGGTCTTGCGCATGATCCTCCTCCGCGCCATTCGCCCGTGTCGGTCTAATGGCGGGCCCCCGGGGGAACAAGCCCGATTGCCCCGGTTCACACCGCCAGGTCGTGGGCCATGCGGCACGACACCGTGCACGGCCATGGCCGTGGTCACCGCCCCGGCACAGGATCGAGACGCGCTGGCGGCCATCCGTCGCTGATTGCATTCCATCCGCGCCCGCCTTATCCCTGTCGCGCAACGTCAGAGGCGCCCATGAACTGGATTTCCAACTACGTCCGCCCGCGCATCAACTCGATCTTCTCGCGCCGCGAGGTGCCCGAGAACCTGTGGTCGAAATGCGATGAATGCGGCACGATGCTCTTCCATCGGGAACTGAGAGAGGCGCTGAACGTCTGCCCTTCCTGCGGGCATCACATGGGGATCACGCCACGGGATCGCTTCAGGGCGCTCTTCGACGGCGGCGTCTTCACCGAGGTCGACGTGCCCCAGCCGGTCGAGGACCCGCTGAGATTCCGTGACCAGAAGAAATACCCCGATCGCCTGCGCGCGGCGCAGAAAAAGACCGGCGAACGAGAGGCCATGCTGGTCGTCGAGGGCGAGATCGGCCGCACCCCCATCGTCGCGGCCGGGCAGGACTTTTCCTTCATGGGCGGGTCGATGTCGATGTATGTCGGCAATGCCATCATCGCTGCCGCCGAGCGCGCGATTGATACGAAGCGTCCGCTGATCCTGTTCTCGGCCGCGGGTGGCGCCCGGATGCAAGAGGGCATCCTCGGCCTGATGCAGATGCCGCGCACCACCATCGCGGTGCAGATGCTCAAGGAAGCGGGCTTGCCCTATATCGTGGTCCTGACCCATCCGACAACGGGCGGCGTCACCGCGTCCTACGCCATGCTGGGCGATGTGCAGATCGCCGAGCCCAATGCCCTGATCGGGTTCGCCGGGGCACGGGTGATCGAGCAGACAATCCGGGAAAAGCTGCCCGAGGGGTTCCAACGCGCCGAGTACCTGCTGGATCACGGCATGCTGGACCGTGTGACGCCGCGCGCGCAACTGCGCGACGAACTGATCACGATCACGCGCATTCTGATGGGCGAAGGTCCCGCCATCGCCGGTGACCTGCCCGCCCCGCCCGACGCTGCGGTCGCCGACGCGGCCCCCGACGAGGCGGCAGAGGGCGCCGCCCCGGAAAAGGACCCTGAGGCGTGAGCGCCGGGTCCGACGTCATCCTGCAACGGATGATGGCCCTGCACCCCAAGATCATCGACCTGACACTGGACCGGGTCTGGCGTCTCCTGGACACCCTGGACAACCCGCAGGAGCGCCTGCCGCCGGTGATACACATCGCAGGCACCAACGGAAAAGGATCTACACTTGCCATGATCCGGGCCGGACTGGAGGGGGAAGGGCACCGCGTGCACACCTATACCTCGCCGCACCTGGCGCGGTTTCACGAACGCATAGGGCTGGCAGGAGAGTTGATTTCGGAGGACCACCTGGCCGAAACCCTCGAGCGCTGCGAACGGGCCAATGGCGATGAGCCGATCACCTATTTCGAGATCACGACATGCGCTGCCCTGCTGGCCTTTGCCGAGACCCCGGCGGATTACACGCTGCTCGAGGTGGGCCTTGGCGGGAGACTGGACGCGACAAACGTGGTCGACCGCCCAGCGCTCACCATCATCACCCCGGTGGACATGGATCACCAGCAATTCCTGGGCGACACCTTGCCACAGATTGCCTCCGAAAAGGCCGGGATCATCAAGCGCGGCGTGCCCTGCATCGTCGGGCGTCAGCATGACGCCGCGCTGCAGGTGATCGAAGACCGCGCCGCGGGCCTCGCGGCCCCGGTGAAGGCCCTGGGCCAGCACTGGCAGGTGGCGGAAGACCGGGGGCGCCTGACCTACCAGGACGAGACCGGCCTGCTGGATCTGCCCCTGCCAAGCCTGCCCGGCCCTCACCAGGTGGAGAACGCCGGTGCGGCACTGGCCGGCCTTCGTCAACTGGGGTTCGGTGAGGCGGCCTGCGAGGCCGCAATGACCGACTCCGTCTGGCCCGCCCGGATGCAGAAGCTGACGCGGGGCGCGCTTGTCGAGCGCTTCCGCGGCGCCGAGATCTGGCTCGACGGCGGGCACAACCCGGCTGCGGGTGCGGCGCTCGCGGCAACGCTGGACGGCCTGCCCGAACGCCCGACGCATCTGGTCTGCGGGATGCTGAACACCAAGGACATCACCGGCTACATGGCACCACTCGCCCGCCATGCCGAATGCCTGACGGCGATTTCCATCCCCGGCGAGGCCGCCACCTTGCCCGCCGAGACCACGGCCCGGGCCGCCACGCAGGCAGGCATGTCGGCAACGACTGCTCCGGACCTCGACGGCGCCCTGCAAGCCATCACCGCCGACCAACCCGAGGCGCGTATCCTGATCTGCGGATCGCTATACCTGGCCGGGCATGTCCTGAGGGAAAACGGATGATCCGGCTTTGTGCCATTCTTCTTCTGCTCGCCACGCCCGCCAAGGCGGCAGACTTCGTGTTCTGCTGGCAGGGCGACAACGGCTACCGGATGGAGGGGCGCATGACCGTCCCCGATGTCCGCCTGTCACAAGCGCTGGTCAGACATGACGACGTCACAGGCTTTTTCATACAGGGCTTTCACCATGACATTCCCATCGGCAGCTGGGACCTTTCGCAACTGACCGCCGACACCAGCTGGAACCTGTCCTTCGATCCGGTGCGCATGGTCTTTCCAACAGGAGGCATGCACGATGGCCCCGAGGGACAGGCCTGGAACGCCGGGGGGCGCGCCAACGACTGCGGGGACCCGGGGTTCGGATTCAATTCAGGCACCAACGCGCAGGACCTCTGCGTCAATGACACCTGGATCACCGACAGCATGATCAACCGGTACACCCGGTTTCCCGTCTACGGGTCGGGCGCGGCCGCGCTCGATTGCGGCGGGGCCCCGTTGCTGGGCGCGCTCAGGGACAACGAGGCGCGGCTGGCGACGTGGGAAAGAAAAACGAATTCCTGATTCGGTTTTTCTTTGACCTGCGGATTCCCCAGTCGCTATATCTAGTATTGGATACGATATGTTTGCGGCCAAGCAGCCAATTCAACCTTATACGGCGCGTATCCGGTTGCGGACAAGCAGTTAAGGTCGGCCCTTGCATCTTGTCCGATCCGTACGCGGCGGACACCCGCACAGTCTTGGCAGGGCGGGGGGACGGGCCAGAAGGCTCGTCCTCTTGTGTCAGGAATGCGCCGCGCCCGATACGCCGGTCGGGCCGGTGCCGGCCCAATCCATGCCCTGCATCTCGCGCAGGCGACTGGCGGTGCGCTCGAACTCGAAAACGCCTTCGCCTTCGACATAGAGCATGTCCGGCGCAGCGGCAGCAGAACAGATCAGGTGGACCTTCGCCTCGTAGAGGGCATCGACCAGGGTGACGAACCGCTTGGCCTCGTTGTAGTTGGACCGGCCCAGCAGGGGGATATCCTCCAGGATCAGCACGCGCGCCACTTCTGCAAGGGCGAGATAGTCCGCCGCCCCCAGGGCCCGCCCGCAGAGGTCGTGGAACTTGGCCCGCGCCACGCCGTTGTAGAAGCCGGGGATGTGCAGGTCATGCCCTTTGACCCGCAGCACCATGGGTTCGGCCTTGCAACCGGTGAATTCCGTCCAGATCGACCGGATCTGCTCGCGCGCCGCCGTGTCGGCGGGCGTGAAGTAAGACGGCGACCCTGCCAGAACGGTTTGCCGGTAGTCTGTATCGCTGACCAGTTCCCAGACTGTGAGCCTGTCTTTCATCAAGTCGATGAAGGGCAGGAAAAGCTGCCGGTTCAGCCCGTCGCGATACAGGTCGTCAGGGGGACGGTTCGCAGTGGTCACCACCGTCACGCCGGACGCGAAAAGCGCCTCGAACAGCCGGCCCACGATCATGGCATCGGTGATGTCGTTGATCTGCATCTCGTCGAAGGCAAGGAACCGGACGTCGGCGGCCAAAGCCTCGGCGACGGGCTGGATGGCATCGTCGACGCCCGTTTCGCGGGCCTTGGCGATCTCCGCGTGGACCCACTGCATGAAGGCATGGAAATGTGCCCGCCACTTGGGCGCCTCGACCAGGTCAACCAGCAGGTCCATCAGCATGGACTTGCCGCGCCCGACGCCGCCCCACATGTACAGCCCCTTTGGCGGCTCGACCGGCTGCGCCTTGCGGAACAGCCCCTTTTTCGGACGCGCGGGCGGGTTTTTCAGGGCCAGGCGCACCCGTTCCAATTCGTCCAGGACGGCTTCCTGCGCTGCATCGTGATGCAACTCGCCCGCCTCGACCCGGTCGAAATAAGCATCCTGAACCCGTCCCATGGCCGTGTGATAGCGTGGCAGGTGGCGGTTGAAAAGCGCAAGCGGCCCCTCGGGTTGGACGAAGCACCCGGGACCCCGCCACGGCGCGACCTTCATGGATCGCCCGGGGATGATCGGGGACAGTCTGACCTTGACCAAATACGCCTATGGCTGTGTCGCACACCGGGGCATGTCGGGAACATCTTGCGCCGGTCAGTATCGTCTTTCGCTGCCGCGCGGAGGGTGGGCCGCGCCCCGGCAATCAGGGCATTCCGGAAACGCCGAGGGCCAATCGCGCGGTCAGGTCACCACGCGCAGGGTCAGATTGATCCGGCCCCCGTCCTTGAGAAGCGCCGAACTGCCGTCCCTGACCCGGTCGATCCCGTGGTAAAGCAGGCGAGCGTCGCCGCCCATGCGCAGTACGTCCCCCGAGCGCAGCCAAACACTCTCGGTCTTGCCGCCGCGAGTCGTGTTGCCGATCCGAAACAGCGCCTCGTCGCCCAGCGAGATCGACAGCACCGGCTGACCGAAGTCGGCTTCATCACGGTCCTGATGCATCCCCATGCGGGACCCCGGCGGGTAGTAGTTCACAAGGCAACATTCAGGCGCACGGTCGCTGCCAGAGAGCGCCGTCCAGACGTCCAGAACCGAGGGCGGGATCGGCGGCCAGTCCATGCCCTGGGGATGGCGCGGCTCATAGCGGTAGCCGGCCTTGTCGGTGACCCAGCCAAAGCGGCCTGCGGCGGTCATGCGCACACTCATCGTCTTGCCCGAGGGCGTCACGGGCACGAAAAGAGGCGCTCGGGCGGCCACCGCGCGAATGTCGGCCAGCATCTCTTGCTGGTCCTCCGGCGACAGCCAGGGCTGCCAGAAATCGACCCCGCGCCGACAGAGCGTCGACGCAACGCTCTGTCCAGATTCCCCGAAATTGCTCATCGCATTGCCTTTCCCCGGCTTGCAGGCCCCTTTGCACCTACCTATATACGCCGTGATCCGGATTGGGGATGGCCCCGATCTACCAGAATCCATGAGGCCGGGGTGCCACAACGGGCCCAGCCGCTCAAACCGCCTGAAGGAAGGGATTTGTAAAATGGCCAAAGTCATCGGAATTGACCTAGGGACCACCAACTCCTGCGTTGCCATCATGGATGGCAGCCAGCCCCGCGTTGTCGAGAACGCGGAAGGGGCGCGCACGACGCCCTCGATCGTCGCCTTCACGGACGATGAACGCCTTGTCGGCCAGCCGGCCAAGCGGCAAGCTGTCACCAACCCCGAGAACACCATCTTCGGTGTCAAGCGCCTGATCGGCCGTCGCCTCGACGACAGCGATCTTGCCAAGGACAACAAGAACATGCCGTTCTCGGTCATCGATGGTGGCAACGGCGACGCCTGGGTCGAGGCCAAGGGCGACAAGTACAGCCCCAGCCAGGTTTCCGCCTTCATCCTGCAAAAGATGAAGGAAACCGCCGAGAGCTACCTCGGTGAAGAGGTGGACCAGGCGGTCATCACCGTGCCCGCCTATTTCAATGACGCCCAGCGCCAAGCCACCAAGGACGCCGGCAAGATCGCGGGCCTCGAGGTTCTGCGCATCATCAACGAGCCGACTGCGGCCGCGCTGGCCTACGGGCTCGACAAGAAGGAAACCAAGACGATCGCCGTATACGACCTTGGCGGCGGCACTTTCGACGTGACCATCCTGGAAATCGACGACGGCCTGTTCGAGGTGAAGTCCACCAACGGGGATACCTTCCTGGGCGGTGAAGACTTCGACATGCGGATCGTCAATTATCTGGCGGATGAGTTCAAGAAAGAGAACGGGGTCGATCTTACCAAGGACAAGATGGCCCTGCAGCGCCTCAAGGAAGCCGCCGAGAAGGCCAAGATCGAGCTGTCCAGCGCGTCTCAGACCGAAGTGAACCAGCCGTTCATCTCGATGGGGTCCGACGGTTCGCCGCTTCACATGGTCATGAAGCTGACCCGCGCCAAGCTGGAAAGCCTTGTGAGCGACCTGGTCACCGCGTCTATCAAGCCGTGCAAGGCCGCGCTCAAGGATGCGGGCCTGTCGACGGACGACATCGATGAAGTCGTCCTGGTCGGCGGCCAGACACGGATGCCCAAGGTCTTCGACGAGGTCACCAAGTTCTTTGGCAAGGAACCGCACAAGGGTGTGAACCCTGACGAGGTGGTCGCCATGGGCGCCGCCATCCAGGCCGGTGTGCTTCAGGGTGACGTCAAGGATGTGGTCCTGCTGGACGTCACGCCGCTTAGTCTCGGCATCGAGACGCTGGGCGGTGTCTTTACCCGGCTGATCGACCGCAACACCACGATCCCGACCAAGAAGAGCCAGGTCTTCTCGACCGCCGAGGACAACCAGAACGCGGTGACCATCCGCGTGTTCCAGGGCGAGCGCGAGATGGCCAGCGACAACAAGCTTCTGGGTCAGTTCAACCTCGAGGATATCCCGCCGGCGCCGCGCGGGATGCCACAGATCGAGGTCACCTTCGACATCGACGCCAACGGCGTGGTCAATGTCTCGGCCAAGGACAAGGGCACCGGCAAGGATCAGAAGATCACGATCCAGGCCTCGGGCGGCCTGTCCGAGGATGACATCGAACAGATGGTCAAGGACGCCGAGGAGAACGCCGAGGCCGACAAGCAGCGCAAGGACCTTGTCGAGGCCCGCAACCAAGCTGAAAGCCTTATCCATTCGACCGAAAAGTCGATGGAAGACCACGGCGACAAGGTCGACCCGACCACTGTCGAGGCTATCGAACTGGCGATCTCTGCGCTCAAGGAGGATCTGGAGGGCGAGGACCCCGAGAAGATCCGTTCCGGCATCCAGAACGTGACCGAGGCGGCCATGAAGTTGGGTGAGGCGATCTACAAGGCACAGGCCGAAGAGTCCGGCGATGCCGATCCCGAGGCCCCTGAAGAGGGTACGGGCGGCGCCGACGAAGACATCGTGGACGCCGACTTCGAGGACCTCGACGACGACAACAAGCGCGCCTGAGGGAAACCACGCGCCGAGGCTGGCCCGCACCCAGTGGCGGGTCGGCCTTTTGCGACCCATAGGGGGAAACGCGAATGTCCAAACGTGACTATTACGAGGTTCTCGGGGTCTCCAAGGGCGCCAGCTCCGACGACATCAAGAAGGCCTATCGCAAGAAGGCCAAGGAACTGCACCCGGACCGGAACACCGACAACCCCGAAGCCGAGCAGCAGTTCAAGGAGGCGGGCGAAGCCTACGAGGTTCTCAAGGATCCCGAGAAAAAGGCCGCCTACGACCGGTTCGGCCACGCCGCCTTCGAGGGGGGCATGGGCGGCGGTGGTGGTGGTCGCCCGGGCGGCGGCTTTCAGGGCCAAGGCGACTTTGCCAGCGCCTTCTCGGATGTTTTCGACGATTTGTTCGGAGATTTCATGGGGGGCCGTGGCCCCGGCGGCGGACGCTCGCGGGCGGCCCGCGGCAGCGATCTGCGCTACAACATGCGCGTCACCCTGGAAGAGGCCTATACCGGCACCCAGAAGACCGTCACCGTGCCAACATCGGTACAATGTGACAGCTGCGACGGCTCGGGCGCCGAGGGCGGCAGCGAGCCGGTGACATGTCCAACCTGTTCGGGCATGGGCAAGGTGCGCGCGCAACAGGGTTTTTTCACCGTCGAACGGACCTGCCCCACCTGCAACGGCATGGGCCAGACCATCAAGAACCCCTGCAAGACCTGCCACGGCGCCGGCCGCGTCGAAAAGGAAAAGCAGCTTGCAGTCAACGTGCCCCCGGGTGTCGAGACCGGCACGCGCATTCGCCACGCGGGCGAAGGCGAAGCCGGGATGCGCGGTGGCCCGTCCGGCGATCTTTATGTCTTCATCGACGTGATCGAGCACGACCTGTTTGAGCGTGACGGCAACCACCTGTTTTGCCGCGTCCCCGTTTCCATGACCGCGGCGGCACTGGGTGGGGACATCGAGGTTCCCACGATCGACGGCGGCCGGTCGCGCGTGAAGATACCGGCAGGCAGTCAATCCGGCCGGCAGATGCGGCTGCGGTCCAAGGGCATGCCCAGCTTGCGCGGCGGCGGATCGGGCGACATGTTCATCGAACTTTCCGTCGAGACGCCGGTGAACCTGACCGCGCGCCAGAAAGAGCTGCTTCGCGACTTCGAGAAGCAGGCCGAGGACAACAACCCGCAAAGCTCGAACTTCTTCAAGTCGGTCAAGAACTTCTGGGAGTCGATGAAGGGTTAAGCCGCGTTAACGCTTCGGAAAGGGAATCGGCGCAAGTCTGGTGCCATGTCGGACCCGCGCGCCTTTTCCGAAGCCCCCTTGCCCGGCCTGCAGCCGGACCTTCTGACCGAGAATCATGAGGGGCAGGCGGTCGCCCACGCGCCGCGCCGCCGGGGGAAGCGCCCGCCCTCTTACCTGGCCGATCACCGCAAGCGCCTGCGTGAGCGGTTCCGGACCGGGGGCGCAACGGCCATGCCAGACTACGAACTTCTGGAACTGGCCCTGTTCCGCGCGATCCCCCGACAGGACGTCAAGCCGCTGGCCCGGCGCCTGATCGAGACCTTCGGAGACGTAAACGGCGTGCTATCGGCCCCCGTCACCCGCCTGGAGGCCATAGAGGGCGTGGGAGCGGCCGTGGCCACCGAGCTCAAGATCATCGAAGCGCTGGCCCATCGCATGGCCCGCGCCAAGGTGCTGCGGCGCCATGTCATCAGCAGTTGGGATGCCGTTCTGGACTACTGCCACACGGTCATGGCCCATCGCGATACCGAGCAGTTCCGAATCCTTTTCCTGGATCGCAAGAACATCCTCATCGCGGACGAGGCCCAGGGTCAGGGCACAGTCGATCACGTGCCCGTCTACCCGCGCGAGGTGGTCAAGCGCGCGCTGGAACTCAACGCCTCGGCCCTGATCCTGGTGCATAACCATCCCTCGGGCGACCCGACCCCTTCGGACGCCGATATCGACATGACCCGTCAGATCCACGAGGCAGCCAACGCCCTTGGCATCGCCCTGCACGATCATCTCGTGATCGGCCGGTCACGCGAGTTGAGCTTTCGCGCGCAGGGGCTGCTTTAGGTCTCAGCGCCGCGCCCGCACCCACATCTCGACCCTCCGGTTGGCGCGTTGCCCCATGGGCGTATC
>Ga0209931_1000130_pt1 | contig 40966 bp, 33 predicted proteins | sample SalPonR1_B_D1_MG_FD_185697 | JGI IMG/M metagenome (GOLD analysis project Ga0209931, IMG submission 185697) | Salt pond soil microbial communities from South San Francisco under conditions of wetland restoration - Salt Pond MetaG R1_B_D1_MG... ...
AATTTTAGCCCCAAAACCTAAAAGTAAATCTATATCATCTAGTTTGTTAATTTTCATTTCATTGAATCCTGCATCAGTCATAAGTGAAACATATAATTTAGGATATAAATTATATTGAAGATTTAATGATACCTTTCCGGCATTAGCCCCCATACGTTCAATAAAATTAAAACCAATAAACGGAATATGACTTTCCATATAGTTTGAAGAATTTAGCACTCCGAACGCAAACAAATGTTGTACGGCTGGAATTTGATACCCGAAGCCCAGTGAATTTGAATTTTCTTTCAGGTATTTTGAAAAAGTATATCCGGCAAAGATTCCTTTATTAAAAACCAATTTGTCTGAAATACTTGTATAATGATTGTATTTAAAGTACATTAGTGAAGCATTCGAAAACACGTCAATCCACTGGTCTGAAAAAGAAAAAACATGTTTAAATTTAAATTCCGTCAATCGCCCTCTTTTGGTAAAATAAACCCTATCTCTCGAATCGTGGTTATACGAAAAAAATAAATTACCATAATCAGCAAATTTATTAAAGGCTTCTAAATCAGAGTCCAGCACAACATCTTGCTTAAAACGAAAGACTTCGTATTGAAAGCCGGCTTTTAACAGAAAATTATTTTTAATTTTTACCGGAACAAAGACCGAAGCATTAAAATTATCAAAATGCCATGAATTCACTTTTTCTCCACTTTTGTATTGAGAAACACCAAATGAATTAAAATCCGTTTCCAACCCAAATCCCGGTTTAAACCCGTTATTAATAATGAACATTGTTTTTAAGCGCGGATTTTTGCTTAAAACCATGTCACAAAAAAATTTAGCTCTACCTCCTTTTATATTTCTCAAGGTCAGGTTTAGTAAAATACTCCCATCGTAAACATTATCGTAATGGATACCTGCAGCTATACTTCCTTTATTTATATTCTCCGACTCAATTTTTACATTTACCTTGTCGCTCCCCTGGGGTTCAAGCTCATAGCGTAATTCATTAAAAGTCTTGGTTCCGTTAAGCTGAAACATTTTTTCTTCCAAAAGTGAAAATAAAGTGCGACGCTGTGTAACATCTTCAAAAAAATTATAAAAGCGATCTTTGTTTTTATCACTTCTGTTCGTCCAAATTACTTTATCGATATTGATATAATCAGGAGGTTGAATGTAGTTTCTGTTATTTTCAAATTTTTTAATCCCATTAATAGAATCGGCTAGTGCTTTTAATCCTGAATAATTTGCTCTGGCCACTTTCTCGCCTATATTAATTATGGAATCATATTTACTGAAATCCATCATATCATAAGGCATTTTGATATTCACGTAAAAATCGGTCAGCTTCTTTCCTTTTTCATTAGCCTCTACCCGGTTAAAACTAATTATCTGATCGAGAATGGAGGTAACGGAATTAAGTTGATTCATATTTTTCCTTAAGCCCGATTGAGTATCGCCGCCAATGATGATATCTGCTCCCATGGCTTTCACCTGCTCAGCAGGATAATTATTTACCACTCCACCATCAACGAGATAGCGGCCATCGTATTCTATAGGTGGAAAATATCCGGGAATGGACATGGAAGCGCGTACTGCACGTGCCAGATTTCCGTGGTCTAATACTACAGCTTCGCCATTGAGTAAATCGGTACCTACGCATAAAAATGGTATTGGGAGTTTATTGAAATCCTGAATGTTAACAGCCGGTGCCAATAAGTGATTTAACATTAAGTCGATATTGAAACTGCTGTTCAATGATTTATTTAGTGAAAAAAACTTATTTTCCAGGGGAATGGAAAAAATGTATTTATCACTGAAAAGTTTTTCTTCGTAGGCAATGTGTTTTCTTTCCTGCTTGTCACTGATAAAGCTATCCCAATCCTGCTCAGAGATTAATTTTTCTATTGTTTCCGGAGAATATCCTACCGAATATAATGCTGCTATAATGGCGCCCATACTCGAGCCACCAATATAATCTATGGGCATATTAACTTCTTCCAGCACATTTAATAAGCCAATGTATGCAAATCCTTTGGCTCCACCTCCGCTTAAGACCAATCCTACTTTGGGGCATTTGAGTTCTTGCTCACCATTTGTTGTTTGACTAAATAGTAAACCTGAAAACAAATTGAATAGGATAAATAAGGGTAGTAGATTTCGATAATTCATAATTGATGAATTTAGCACAGTTAAAATTAGTAGTTATTTGTTTTCTGCAATAACCTTTTTATAAGCTTTCGTTTCAACAAATATTTCGTCTTTTAAGGGATTAAGCCTGTTTTTACGAATTTTGTTAAATTGATATATGGCAAGTACAGCATTTGCGACTAAAGCCACCAAGCTTGCAATAAAGAATGCTTTGGGATTATGAGTAGTTGGAACAGGTGCAATACGATCTGCAAACTGAGGAACTGTCATAACAAACATGATCCACAAAGCAAGTGTCGAAGCGCGATGCTGTAACCAGGCTCCTTTTTTAATAAAGAATGCTGGAATTGTACATGAAAGTAGCAATGCAACTCCACAATAAAAGGAGTGGTCAGCTATACAGTTGTAGGTATATGCAAAATTCCACAGATCATATGCAATAATCCATGCCCAGATCATATCCGGCCAGATCATATCTTTCGTCTTGTCTTTTGAAATTACGATCCCAAACCATCCGCAAATTGTTAGTATATTAAGTATCCCGGCAATACCATTCATGATATTCCAGGGGCCGGAAATGATCCACAGATTATCAACATATCCACCTTCCCATAACCCGTAGCTGTATACTTGAAAATCCCTGATGCAAGCCTCCAAAATGTTGATAGCAAGGATAGCTGCCGGGAAAACAAGCACCCATTTCTTTTTAGCTAACGAAGGAATATACCTGATAGCCATAAAACCTAAGACACCGGCTAATGCCGAATAAGTCTTCACCCAGTTAAACCATGTACCTGTACCATATTCATTTCCTGGTGCTGCTGTTTTTGGCCACACAAACAGGGTTAGTAAAACCGGAACAATTAAAAAAAGAACTATTCCACCCCATTTTGTAGTACGACCCAATTCATTAAAAGCCATTAAACCAAAAAGAACCATGGCCATTATAGTCCAACCTGATATTCCAGGTACTTCATAAAATAAACCCATAATTTTAATTATTAAATTTATATGTATTTTAATAATTCCTAAAAACAAAAATGTTTTAAACGTTTGCTTTAAATTTCATCAAAGCAGACGTTTAGGAATACTTTTATTGATTCGCTTTCTTAATCGATTGAAAACTTTTCAAGTCTGTATAAATTTCTTCTTTGAGTGGATTGCGTTTAGCTTTTACAATTTTGTATCCATGAAAGATGATAAGAGCTATATTTGCTAACAAAGCAATAGCACTTACCAGAAACAGGGCTGTTGTATTCTGTGATGCTTTCACTGCATACTTTGATGTATCGATAAATGCAGGAAAAGACATAACAAACATCATCCAAACAGCCAATGTTTGTGCACGATGCTGCAACCAAGCACCTTTTTTAATGAAAAATGCCGGGATTGTACAAGAAAGTAACAATATTAAACCTGCGTAAAAAGCATGGTCTCCAAGGGCATTATACACGTAAGCAAAATTCCAAAGATCATAAGCGATAATCCAAAACCAAAGTTGGTCGGCCCAAATCATATCTTTTTTCTTTCCCTTACTAATAAAAATGCCAGCCCATCCGGATATTGCCAATATATTTAAAATTCCAGCTATACCATTCATGATATTCCATGAACCACCGGTAATAACGACACCATCAACAAAACCATTTAAATTGTAACACTGAAAATCACGAATAACAGCCTCCATGATGTTAATAGAAAGAATAGCTGCCGGGAAAACAAGAACCCATTTCTTTTTAGCTAACGAAGGGATATACCTGATAGCCATAAAACCTAAGACACCGATTAATACAGAATACACTTTTGCATAATCGAACCAGGTTCCAACACTTGTTCCGGGAGCTGCAGTGGTCGGCCAAACCATAATAGCTAAATAAATAGGTAATACAACAAATAACCCCAATGCTATCCATCTATTGGAGCGCGCTATTTCATTAAAAAACATTAAGCCTGCTAAAACGACAAAACCCATTAAAATGGTTTCCCATGGTAATGATTCGAATAAAAACATAATTTTATATATTTAAAGTTAAACAACGCCCAAAAGTAAATGAAGCGCAAATAAAAAAAGTTGAACTAGTTCAACTTCGTAATCTGTTTAATAACAAGCTAATAAGATTAAAAAAATGGTAATGCAGATACGACTTTCAATGCTTAGGATAAGAATATAGATTCGCAGTTAAAAGATGCAGTAAAGAAGACACCACTATAGATAACTGATTGAAGTTTATAGTGCTGTTTTTTAAAAAAATGATAGATAGTGTCTGAACCAATTTATTATTATATTAATAAAAAGGGTTTGGCTTTAAAAAGCCAAACCCTGTGAATGTTCATTTATACAAAACTAAGGACAGTTCCTAATATTGTTTTCTTTAGTTATACTTATTTAATTCGAAGCTTATATATTACGAGCCACTTCATAAGCATCCCAAACTGCACCTTTAATATTTCTAACCTTTTGAGAATCTCCAATATTATATACTTCTGGATACTCATTTCTTATGGCATTATATATTGTATTATTTGGTAGGTATCCGATAGCTAATACTACCTGTGCACATTTTATTTCTTCAGTACCAGAATCTGAAATCATTTCTATACTGTTTTCTTTTACTTTTGCAAGCTTTCTTGATGCATTAATAGATACCTTATTAAATACTAAAAGTTCTCTTAACATAAACTCATTCATAGGAGGTAATGGATTTCCAGAACTTAAAATATCATCTAGTGCTTCAACAATAGTAGTTTTCTTTCCATGATTTGCAAAATAAAGTGCAAGTTCACAACCTACTAAACCACCGCCAACAATTACTGCATTATCTTTCATTGTAGCTTTACCGGAAAGAATATCTTCAGCCATTACCGCTTTTTCTATTCCTTCTAATTTAGGAACAATTGCAGTTGATCCTTCTGCAACAAATACTATATCTGGATTTTCAGCATCTATGTCTTCTTTTAAAGCTCTTTTATTTAATAAAACATTTACATTAAGTAATTGCATTTGATGCTCATACCATTTGATTAATTTTTTATCATCATCTTTAAATTTTGGAACACTACCAAATCTAATTGCCCCACCTAATTTATCTGAAGCTTCAAACAATGTAACTTTATGCCCTCTAATAGAAGCAACCCTTGCCGCTTCCATTCCAGCAGGACCACCACCAATAATAACAACTTTTTTAATATCATTAGCTTTTTTTATTCCAGTTATTAATTCACGTCCACATTCAGGATTAACAGCACAACTTCCACTGCCACCTTCAAGACAACGTCCAAAACAACCATCATGACAACCCAAACATGGTCTAATGGTTTCAATTTTGTTGTTTCTTATTTTATTAATATATTCTGGGTCAGCTAAAATTGGCCTGCCTAAACCAATCATATCAACAGTGCCTTCAGTCAATGCATTAACTGCCATATCCGGATCATCCATTCTTCCTGCAACCATAACGGGTACAGTTGAAACTGCTTGTAATTTTTTAGCAAGATCAAGATACATTCCCTTTTCAAAATACATAGGTGGGTGTGCCCAGTACCAAGAATCATAACTTCCAGCATCTGCATCGAATCCTTGATAACCTGCTTCTTGAAAAATTTTAGCAGCTTCAAGAGCTTCATCTACATCTCGTCCAAGTTCTTTGAACTTTTCTTCAGGTACAGCGCCTCTTCTAATCGCTTTAATATAACTTTTGATTGAAAATCTTAATATTACAGGAAAGTCTTTACCACAAGTCTTCTTAATCTCCTCTAATATTTCTAATGCGAATGTTAATCTTCCTCTGAGGTCTCCGCCATATTTATCTGTTCTTTTATTAAACAAACTCATGGTAAAGCAATCTAACAAGTAACCTTCGTGCACAGCATGAACTTCTATACCATCAAAACCACTTTTTTTTGCAATAGCAGCAGAAATCCCAAATTGTTTTACAATATGTTCTACCTCTTCTGTTGTTAATTGACGATGCTTTAGGCTCGGATCCCAACGATTTGTTGTATCGCTTGGTGCTATTAATTCTGCATCAGGTTGAAGAAAACTTGGAACCGCACTTCGTCCTAAGCCTGCTGTTAATTGGCAAAATATTTTTGTACCATAAGCATGAACTTTGTCTGTTAACTCCATTGATGCTTTGATGTATGCTGCAGGCTTTATAGTTGGACAAGCAAAAAAATTATCAGCATGAGCTTCAACATTGTTTTCAACCCAATTTGCACCAGTAATTATTAAACCCAATCCACCTTTAGCACGTTGTTCATAATATTCTACAGTTCTTGCTGTATATGCCCCATCATCATCAACTTCCATTAAGGTTGCCATAGGTGCCATAAAGAAGCGGTTTTTAATTTCACATTCACCTATTTTAATAGGTTGAAACATGTTTATATATTTTTTATTCATGATATATGTTATTTATATTATTTATTTGATAGCGGATTTAAAAATACTTTATTCATCTTTCCAAGACTAAAGACTAACATTTGGAGATCTTGCCTTTTGCAAAACTGCTTGAATAATAAATAAGCAGATTAAAATTGCTGTAATAGCAGCATTTTTTTTAAACATAACATTTTACGTTTTTAATGTTAACCAATGACACAAAAGTAAATGAAGCGCAAATAAAAAAAGTTGAACTAGTTTAACTTCGTAATGCGATAATTAAAAAAACAAAAAATTGTTTTTAGCGATTTTGGGAATTGTTTTTGAGGACTTTCTTTTTGAGTTTACTAAGCCATTCTTTACTTATTCCCATAAATTCTGCAATATATTTATCGGGTATTCTTCGTAAATAGACAGGATGCTGATGGTATAAAAAGAGAAAAAAATCCTCGGGATTTAAAGATAAGCGCATGGCACTGAATATGTATAAATTATAAAAGTTTTGTTCAATAATGCTATAAAATAGCAGGGCGAATTCCTGAAAATTGTCCATTAAATATTCGAGTTGCCATTTTGGAAACTCAATAATTTCGCAGTTTTCAATAGCTTTTATATGAAAAACCGTTTTTTTCCCGGAAAAGTAACTGTTAACTTCTGATAAATAATTATAAACTTCGTCAACGTAAAATCCTTGAATTGTTTCCTTTCTATTTTTGTTTAAGAATATTTTAACCAGACTGCCTTTATTAACAAAGTAACCATGTTGACAAACCTGACCGGGTTTAAGTAAATATTCGTTTTTTTTTAGATGACGGATTTTTCCGTATTGATGAAATTGCTTCCACTTTTCTTGATTCATATTAATATCCCTCTTCCACTTAAAATGTTTGGTTGGCAGGCATTAAAATAATAATCGCTTTTACACCCAAAGTGATAAAAAATATGTTGAAAAATTCGTGCCTTAGGAAAAAAACTGACAGTTTAATGCTCGTTCTATTTTCTACCAGAAACGTTTAAAATTTTTTTATAATAAAATCCCTATAGTTAGGCTAAGTGCTTTTGTTCGGTATTCATTAGGCTGTAGTTCAATCTCTGAAAATCCCATATCATACCTTAGGTCAAAACATATATCTTTCTGGCGGATGGGTGTCTGGAAACCTATCCCAAAAGTAAGTCCCCAATCGGTATTGTTGCTTTCTTCTACTGGAACCAACAAATCACTTTCACTGCCGTTTGACAATCGGGTTTGTGAACTGAGAGCAAAGGCTGCATAAGGACCAGCATTTATATAAAAAATTGATTCTGTTTTATTAAGTAGATGGTTGTCGCGGTATTGAAAAAGCACTGGAACCTGCAGATATTGAAGCATAAAATCTGTTTCAACTGAGGTATTCAATTCACGGGTTTCATCGCTACGACCTTTGCGGATATAATTGATCTCGGGTTGAATAGCCAGTGAATTGAACACAGGTAAAGTGATGAAAGCTCCGGCTGTGTATGAATAGGTAACATTGCTGTTGTCGCAAAGGTTTCCATTATCAGAGAAAGTTGTAGCTGCTACACCCTGACGCAGACCGATGTTAATCTGGGCAAAAGTTCCAGATGAAATTAGCATTAAAGCTAATGTAAGCATAATTGAATTCTTTGTTTTCATAATTTTATTTTTTTAATTGTTTTTGTTTATTTTTTTGGTTTGAAAAACTTTTATTTATGTTATTAGTATTTGATAAATTTGCTCCTTATTTTTTATCCTTTATGAATGCAATTTTTGCTCTGATTTCACTAAAAGAATGCGAAGCCAGTTCGTTGCGAATATTTGTAGAATAATTCACATGATGTCTGTATGCCAAACATGCTGTGAGAAAATAAAATCCGGTTTGAGTCCAAAGCGATATGATTTCTTTGCGTGTTTCAAAAATAGTGGCTCCCAGCGATTTCATTTTTATAAATCCAAAAATGGCATTTGATGAAGGGAATATTTCTCGTACCATAAGCCATATAGGTCTGAAGTTCGATAAAGGCCAGATAATTCCTGATAAAAAGAGTAGTGGTATTGATGTAAAAAGAAAAAGCATCATTGAGCTTTCGCGATTTTTGAAAAATACAGAAAGAGTCATTCCCATAAAAATGCTTGAAAGGATAAATGGCGTAATAAGCGTGATCAGTCCTGCGAAACTGGCCGATTGTCCATACCCAAACCATTTAGGGATCATGCCTAGCATATAAACACAGAGCAAAGCATAAATAGTAAAATAAGCTGCCGATTTTCCTAATACAAGGCGTAATGTGCCAAGACGATTGCGTTCAAGAGGAACAAGAGTCCCAAACCAATGTCTTTTGCGGGCGGTCCCCGCCATTATACCTATAGCAATAATCAACGTTTGCTGTATAATAAGAATAAGTGCTGCAGGGATACCGTAGCTTGCGAAGCCTCCTGCCTCGTTTGCCATGGCATTATCGACCAGTTTTACTGGCTCAGCAATAATCTCTACCTGATGTTCAGTTAACCCCTCTTGCATTAGATTGTTGATCTGAATCTGGTTTCCGGTTTCTAATGTTACAAAACTGACTCCGGTCATGAGGGCTTTGTAATAAAGGAAAAATTCCATATCGGCATAAGCTGAGATTGTAGTCTGCCGTTTCATGGCAATATCTTTACTGAAAGTCTTCGGTATATGAACAATGCCTCTCACATCACGATTTTTAAAGAACAGAATAGCTTCTTCCATCGAAACATTGCTGGATGCCACTTTAAGCTCGGGAGTAGCATCAATATTTCTTATGAATTGCCTGCTATCCGAAGATTTTGACTTATCTACAACGGCTATGGGCAGGTCGCGAACCACTTCAGGATAGTAGATCAACGAATATAGTAATGGGTATATAAGTGGAACAGCAAATACCAGCACCATTACACCCACATCCGAAAATATCAGCTGAAACTCGCGCATCCATATTTTAAGTGTGTTGCGGAATCCTTGCCTGATATTTTTGGCTATATTTTTATTTTTATTTTCCATTATTTTTTATTTTTTTGCGGTTAACCACCTTTATTTTGTTTTTACATTGTTACTCTGCGTTTAAATAGTTTATCGTAATAAATTAAGGAATCAGTCAAGTTCGCTGGGGTTTAAAAATTGGTGGCTACTAAGTTTTCTCTACGTTTTCAATAAAATTCTGGTAGATTAAAGCTGATTTAAGACGATTTATCACCGTAAAGGGAATAAGTAGAAACAGAAACAGGTACAAATATGATAAAATTGAGTGTCGGAGTTCAAATCCGGCAAGTATTTGACTTTGAAATATGTGCATATAATGACGTACAGGGAATCCGCTTGCCCAATATTGAAACACGGGCGGCATAGACTCAATCGGAAATGAAAATCCGCAAAGTGTAAGTGCAAGAATTCCGTAAAATGCCGACATATTGAGTGAATGCCTCATCATGGGGAGCAATCCTATACAGAAAACTCCGATGGACTGATATGCAAGCACAAACATTAGCGATCCCAACATAAGCCATCCCAGGCTAGTTTCCATGGGTATCTGCATTACTTTATAAAGCATGAAATTCTGAAACATCATGAGGATAAAGAATATCACAGTATAAGGTAAAAGCTTGCCTGTGAGTGCAATAATTATAGATTTATCTGAGAGCCGCAGCCATTCGCGGGAGGATTTTTCTTTTATCTCAATTCCAATGCTGTAAACTGTCATGAGTAATATAAATAGTTGCAGCATAATTGGCATTATGATCGTTGAAATATATACAGAATAATTAGCCGTTGGATTGAACAGCTGGTGTGTGCTTAATTGTATTGGCTGCACCTGTGACATAATATAATATTCAGACTGTCCCATGGCTTCGCGTTTCTGAATATTTATACCACCGGATAAAGTGTGCAGGATGGATGTTAAATCATTCTGCATTAAGCCGCCGGCAATCAGAAAAGCGTTTTGATAATAGTAGCTTATCACCGGTTGTCGCGAAGCTAAGATATCTGCCTGCAGGTTTTTGGGAATTACTACAAACCCGTAAATATTTCCAGTACGTAATTCAGACATGGCTTTACCTTCTGATTGTAGGTGCTCAGTTACTTCACTAAGTGGCGTAACATCAATGTTTCTGACAATTTTGCGTGAAGAAACTGTTTGGTCCAGGTCAACTATCGCGATGGGCATTTTAGTTGGCACGCCTTCCCTGAAAAGCGAAGAGAAAAACAAAATGGACAAAACAGGAAGTACTAACGCAACGATGATGTACAGCCCACGCGAAGACATACGGTTTATTTCCCGTACGGCAACTTCCCAAATACTAGATAATATTTTTTTCATGGTTTTATTTAAATACATATTTTTTGGTTACCTGTTATTTAGTACCTCCATCTGCTTTTTATTCTAATCTAACTTCTCATAATTTACCATCAGACTCATCCCCGGGCGCAAACCTTCAACAACTGTAACTGGTTTGGCTCTTACTTCAAATGATTTCACATCGAAACCTCCATTGGTTTTTGTGGCTTTAAAAGTAGCATAACTGGCCATTGCCTTGATATGGTTTACTTTCAACGTAACTGACTGATTACCAAGTGCAGGGATGACAGCCTGAAATTCTTTACCGACTTTTATGTTTGCCAGTAAGTTTTCACGAATGTTGAAAACCACCCAAATGTCGCTGAGATCAACGATGTTCATTATGGGCGCCCCCGAACCAACCAACTCACCCTGTTTAGGGAAAACATCCGATACTTCTCCATCAATAGGTGATACCAGCATGGTTTCTGAGAGATAAGATTCCACTTCTGAAACAGCTCCTATGGCACGATTAACAAGTGCAAGGGTAGCAAGTTTATCTTCTTTTTCAGCACCGTTTATTGCCATGTCGTATTGCGATTTAGCCGCTCTGGAAGTTGCAAGGGCAGCCTTATATTTGGCTTCGGCCTCGTCGCGTTTCTGAGCTGGAATAACCCCTTCAGCAAACATATTTTGTACACGATTATATGTTTTTTCTGCCAATTTTACTCCAACTTCTGCTTTTTGCCATAGCTCATAAGCACCTGCAATTTGTTCGGAACGAGCACCTTTGTTTGCTTTTTGATTCTGTGCACTTGCAGCATCTTTGGCTGAATTTGCCTGCATCAATTTTGCATCTAATTCAGGACTGTCAATAAAAACCAGTGTGTCTCCTTTATTTACATTCATTCCTTCTGATACCATGAATTTCTTGATACGTCCGGGAATTTTACCAGATACACGTACTTCGGTTGCTTCAGCCTGCCCTTGTAGCATAATTGGCTCGGGCTTTAAAACTATCCAGCCAATAAGGCTAACAATTGCGATAACTAAAAGCAGGGTTGAAAATGCAAGAAGCATACCTGTGTGTCTTTTGTTTTGTGTTTTCATTGTAGTAAAAATTATTTTTTTGATAAATTATTGTTTATATTCTGTTTTGTTTATCTTATATTAGATAGAGTAAGTGCACCTGTTGCTTTATAACATTTCAAAACGGATTGTCGTTGAGCAAATACAGCCTGAAAATATTCAAGTTCAGCATTTTGCATTTCTGTTTCTGCTGCCAGTCTTTCGGTTATATTTATCATGCCTTCGTTGTAAGTTTTTTGAGCTAGTTCGAGAGCCCTTTTTGCAGCTTGACGTTGTTTATCTTTATATTTTACCTGCGATGTAGTCGACTGATAATTTGTGGTAACATTGGTTTGATTGAGTTGAAGCAATTCTCTGGCCTCTTCCCGGGCATTTTCAGCTTTTTTTACTTCGAGTATCGCCTGCTTTACTTTCGATGTGCCTCCTGAGCGGTCAAAAATTTCCCATTTGAAACCTATGCCGACCATATATGTCGGGCCTAAATCAATATTATCTATTTTCATATCCATGGGTAAAGGGGCATTCATATTCGCTTTGGCATTAAAAATATTGTCATACCGCACTGAAGCCAGAGCCTGTACTTTTGGGAGGTAATGTGATTTTTCAGCTTTCAACATAAATTTTTGAGCTTCAGCACTTGCTGTTAAAGCACGTAATTCGGCTCTTTTGCTGATATCGGCAGTATCATCATAAATCAATAAATTTAAGCTTGGATTTAATATTTTGAATTTGTCTATTGGTTTGCCTGTGAGCTGTGCCAATTTTTGATAAAGTAATGTCTTCTTGCTTTCATACGCTGAACGTTTAGCATTCAGGTTAGCGTTTGCAACTGCAATTTTAAGCGTGTCGAATGATGTCGCCAATCCATTTTTTAACGCAAGGGTTGCAAATTTATTTTCAGCAGCTAATCGTATCGCTGATTCGTCAAGTACTTGTTTGGATTGGTTGAGTAAGGCCAGTTGATCGTAATAAAAAATCACTTCACTAATAATATCCGATTTGCACTTATCCGACATCGCATTCTGTGCTTTAATCTTTTCGTTTAGTGCCTTCGATATATTTGGAACCTGGCCACCGCTATATACTAACATGGTTGCAGTTGCATCCAGCCCGTAGTAATTTCCATATAAATCGCCCTCGATGTTTTTTGAAATCGATGGAATTGACATTCCTTGTTGAATCATGAGTTGTTCCAGTTTTGTAATTTCTTCGGTTAATCCGGCAAGTGTTGGGAACATAAGGGGGAAAGACGGACTCATCATAAATTCTTGAAGATTTCCAAGGCTTTCAAAACCCTCAACTTCACCAATTTCTGAATTTATCGAGGAATACGCAAATAGATATTTTCCGCCAAGTTCAAGTTTTGGGAGGTACGCTGACCGAACAGCTTTTCGCTGGACTTCAGTAATTTGTTTGTCGATGTCTTTATCAGCAACTTTGCGATCTTTATTCAACGAAAGTTCGATAAACTCCTTTAATTCAGGAGAAACCTGAAGCGATTGAGCATTCAATTCAAATAAACTTGAGCTTAATGTAAGAATTAGAATTAGAAATAAAACGTTTGTTTTCATATTATTTTTAATTGTTTTCGATGTTTGTTTTTAAATCCGTTTTCGTTTTTTTGAATAATTTTTTAAACAAAAAACGAACTCATTTATATTCTTAAAAGAATGGAACAAAAGTAGAGAAGTGGCAAATAAGAAAAGTTGAACTAGTTCAACTTTGCAACATGGAATTTTTAAAATAAAGTTTTTTAGCGGTTTTGCAAATTGATTTTGAGGACCTTTTTTTTGAGCTTACTAAGCCATTCTTTGCTTATACCCATAAACTCAGCAATGTATTTATCGGGTATTCTCTGTAAAAGAATTGGATGCTGATCATATAGAAACATTAAAAAATCTTCAGCATCTAATGAAAGGCGCATGGCGCTGAACATATACAAGTTTTGATAACTTTTAGCTGTAATTTTATGATAAAATATAGCAAATTCTTTAAAATTATTTGCTAAATATTCCAGTTGTGATTTCGAAAATTCAATAATTTCGCAGCTTTCAAGAGCCTTTACATCAAAAGCTGATTCATGCTCTGAAAAATAGCTGGTAACTTCTGATAGAAAAGTATAAGTATTGTCGATATAAAATCCTTGAACTATTTCCTTCCCGTTTTGGTTTATAAATGTTTTGACCAGACTACCGCTATTTACAAAGTATCCATAATGAATAACCTGTCCGGCTTTTAGCAGATATTCGTTTTTCTTAAGGTGTCGAATTTTTCCAAATTCCTGAAGTTTAATCCAAAGCTCAGGACTCATTCTAATTTCTTTATCTATTGCTTGCTTTATCCTCGAAAACATAATTTTAGCTAATATTTAACAAATATAACATAGTAATTGAGTAAATAAAATATTACTAATTTTATAATAGAATTGTTTGTTTTAATCTTAGAATTCGGGATCATCAGCCGAAAGGCTAATAAGCACCCGCAATTAGTTTGACTTGCCTGTTTAACGGAACCTAAAGGTAGCTAAAGAAAAATCTTTGTACTTTTAGGTTTATTCATCAATAATAAATATTTATGAAAAAAACACACAACTTTAATTGAACGCGCTTGTTTTTCAATTCTTAAATTTAATGAACTTTATTTAAAACTCAAGCAACACATTGAAATTTCCGGTATGAGCAAGAGCACTTTATCGAATTACACCTGATGTCTGGCTAATATGGCCTTACATTTTAACTGTAGTCCTGTTGAACTGGATGAAGAGCAGGTGTTAGATTACCTTCAGTACCTTAAAACCCAGAGAAACACAACATCATCGAGCTATTTTAAACATACGGTTTATGCATAACGTTTTGGGTATTCCAGGAAAACGAGTGTTCCTTCCGAGCCTCATATTACCTAAGAAACTACCTTAAGTATTAAGCTACAGAGAAATAAAACAATTGCTAAAGGCCTCGCAATTAGTTAAACACCGGTTCGTTCAACACGTAATTCTTGATTATTTACAACTGAAAATTATCTCATTCACTTTTTTCTTTTTTAGCTTCCCAGTCCATGCTATACTTATTTTTTCAGTATCAATAAATATCTTGTTGTTTTCTATTCGAATATTTTCTTTTGGAGCAAAAAGATTAACCTTTCTTACAAACCAGATTTCTTTATCAATTAAAGTAATTGCCCTGTCGTAGTTTATAAATAGCTTGTTCTCATCTCCATTTGAAAGTTTAAGTATTGTAGAATGTAAGATGATACTGTCATTTATCGATTCAGCGTTCATAGGGTCAAAACCTTCAAATTTTGGTGTTTTCGAAAATTCAAGGGTTATCTTAGTCCCTGGCTGATTAATGAATTTGTCGTAGGACATTTGATGCTCCAATATGGCTTGTTGTGTGTGAAGATTACTTAGAGAAAAAAATGAAGAATCAATTTTCAGTTCTTTTTTTTGTGGATTAAACCGGGACATGAAATAAGAATAGAGCGATATTTCCTTGGAATAATAATCGCTCTGCCAATTGTTAAAATACTTATCAAGGATATAGCACATAGCCATACCAGAAGCAAGATGCCTTTCCCGCAACTTATTTCTTCCGTAATATGGATTAGTTAGGATTCTAAAAAAATGATTGTTATTGTAGTTGTTTTTCAATACATTATCGGTAGAAGAAAATATGTTATAGAACTTATACTCACAATAAAATGCAGGACCCTCAATATTTTCCACAGATTCTTCATATTTTATGTAAGTGCTGATTATTTGTTCTCTTTTTAATCTACAACTGTAAAACTGATTCAAAAGGGTATGGAATTTTAGACTATCCTGTTCAAAGCACATTTTAAATAATATTTTTTGCTCATAATTTTTTATGGCATCATTTTCATGGTTCTCAGGATAAGTAAGTAATATTGCAGGATTATCAAATTTAATTCGATTAATATAATTGCTTTGATAAACATGATGAAGTTCATGAAAAACTACAGCATAAACTTCTTCAATACAAGAAATACTATTAGCCCCATAGTCAGCAATAGCTGTTAATGTGCCATTAATTTCCATTTGGGTTGATCCAAATAGTTGCAAGTCACTTTGTTTTCCGACATACAGTTTGTCTGTTACCTGTATGCATTTTTTTGGAGGGTTAGGATGATTATATAACAAGGCAGGGCCATTAACTCTGTACAAACAAATGGGTGCAAGCTCCATCCCATTCCAAATTTCACTTTTTGCACTATCTGCATTTTTATAAAAATCATCAATTGATGTCAAATATAAGCTATCAATTTTCATTAGTTTCTCTTGTCCATTTAGCATTGATTTACTTAACAATAAAATGCAGATAAGTATCAGATGCTTTACTGTTAATTGTTTCATTTTCTTTTTTTTTATTTATTATGTGTGGTAACGACAGTCTGTCTAAAAACTGATTTTATTTTTTAATAGTAACTCAAATATAATCAATTTTCGGTTAATTTAAGGCAGCGCTGTACCGGATTAAAAAAATACCTTCGAAAAAGTCTACTTAAACCCGATCCTAAAAATGGGAAGCTTACACATACAGGAGTTCAAAATTTGAGATAAAAGAGTTATTTTTAAATAGCTTGTTTTATTTCGAAAACTCTCAAAAATTATGAAATCGAAAAGACTTTTATTTTTATGAGCCTGTATTCTGCTGATATATGGTTTGGATTGGTTTTAGTAAAATGCAGGAACTAAATGAGTTGAAATAAAAAATCCTGACGATAAATGTCAGGATTTTTGCTGTCCGACCAGGGCTCGAACCTGGACTCTTCTGGACCAAAACCAGATGTGTTGCCAATTACACCATCGGACAAATGATTGAGTGTGCAAATTTATAAAAAAAAAATTGTTTGCAAATATTTTTACATAAAAAATTTTAAAAAACTTATTCTATCACCGTTTTATGATTTAAAGAGTAGTTGACTGCTGCGTAAGCATCTAATACATTTTCAATTTCTCTGTCATTATAATTGATTGTTTTACTTGTTTCAGATAAAATTTTTTTAATCTTATTTGAACTTAAATCTGGATTAGTTTCTTTTATTAAAGCTATCACACCAGCCAAAACAGGCGACATAGATGAGATTGAAAAATATGGAATTTCATCACCACTTTTTGGGTTTCTTCCTGATTTAATGTAGCGATCGTAAAAGATTGTATTTAAGACATTATAGTCTTTATGGTATACTTTAATATCAGGCTCTCTATCATAACTTGGAGGCTTAACAAAAAAGCTATAAGGTAAAATATTATCCGGATACGTATAATGGATAAAGGTTGTAATAATATTATGTTCAATAGCTTTTTGTACTGCTTCATCGATTAATTTACGATTTTCGGGATCAAATTGTTCTGCAGAATAGGTCAAAACATCCAAGTTGTTTTTTATGGCCCAATCAATTGACTGTATTATTGATGCTGCAGTTTTTTCTGGGCTATTAGCTCTTGCATTTAATGCATAAATTTCAACATCAGGTGCAATTTCTTTTAAGGTTGTAGCCATCCAATAACCATGTTCATCAATCAAGTTTAAATTATTAGGAGAATCGGTAAAATCTACTCCTTTCACATACAGAATTTTATGTTTTTCTATACCAAAGTACTTGTCAATAATCCCAACTTTTATTCCTTTTCCTGTGCTTATCTCCTGTGCTTCTTTAATATGGTGAATTGTTTCATAAGATTCATGTGTGTTGGCATCATTAAATACAAATGTTTTATACGAATCTTGTCTGTTTCTAATTAATAAGAAGTTAGCTGTTAATGATGTTATTAATAGTACAGCAATTAATATCTTGAATAGTTTATTCATAAATTTTTATTTTAAATTATTCGTCATCGTAGGTTACCTTATAATATTTTTCAAGCCCATCATCGGTCATCATCCAGTAGTGATTTACCATCTCTTCGGTACGGTAATATTTATCTTTCGTAACATAATCCAGTTGCTCTTCCAAACTTTTATCCAGATAAAGAATAGATCCTTCGGGTACCCGAACGGTAATATCCACTTCCGGAAAGGTCCACCGGTTTTCGTCACGCAACGAGTAAACCGGATCAAACCATATAATGGAGTCTTGCTGGGTGCATTGGTAACTTATTTTTTGGATATTTTCCAATGCTTTCATTCGGTTTTTGCCACGTCCTTTTTTACAAATTTCAATTTCGAATTGATCCGAATGGTTCGGTACAATATTTATTTCCGGATAAGCATACAGTTGTTTTACGTCATTCTTATCATGCATTACCATAAATTCGCTATCGAAAATATAAAAGGTCGATTTGATTACCGGGAAACCTTCTTTTGCCTTTAAATACAATGTTTTATTGGCAGGCTCCTCAATCATTATGTTTTCTTTATCTTTTACAGAAAGAGCAAGGTTTCTTACTTGCGTTCCTCCCAATACAAACAATATGATAATACTGATAATCCATGCGGTAAAACCTACTGCAGCAAAAGCCTTGTCGTTGGGCCGGATGCCCAATAAAAGTTTAAATCCTCCATAAACAAGGGCAAATAGAGGAATGAAAACAACCAGAATAGCGCTTATGGCTAATATCCATATCGTATTAGGATCGGTAAACGAATGGATCATGTCGGAAATAATGAGTTGATTATCCATAAAACCATGGTTCCAGGGCATAAAGGGTTCTCCGATAATAAGTGTTCCTGTTAGCCCAATGAGAAAGCCTACCCCGGCAATAATCATCGCTAAGCCCAGCACCACAGCAAAAAATTTAAAAATAAACTGGAGAAAAACGCCAAGGGCAGAAAATAAACCATTAAAAAAGCTACGTGTACGATTATAATCTTGCGTGTTTTTAATGCTCTTAAGATTATCTTTTACATTTTCGTACTCATTACGCACATTTTTTTCAATATCGGATATCTTAAAACTTTCTCCGCGCATTTCTATTTTTTGGGCTGTAGAATGAGCGGCTGGCAACAATGCCCATAACACAATATATATAATTCCTATTACACCGTAAGCAAAGATTAAAACCAAAAATAACAACCGGATAATGAGCGGATCGATATTCAGGTAGGTGGCTATACCGGAACAAACACCACCCAAAATGCGATGTTCCGGATCGCGATAAAGCCTTTTGGAAGCCTTGTAGTGTTCTTCTTTTTCTTCGCCCGATTCGTCGGCAATATCTTCGGGACGACCCATAATTTCGATAATCTCTTCAATATCTTTTTGGGTTATTACTTGTTTTTGTTCCGTTGTTTTACTTTGTAAAATTTCAGCAATTCGGTTTTCAATGTCGGCAATAATTTCCTTTCCTTCGTCGCTTGAGGCAAAGTGGGTGTTAATGGCTGTTAAATATTGCTGAAGCATTTGATATGCGTCTTCATCTAAATGAAAAATTACTCCGCCGATATTTATTTTAACTGTTTTTTTCATAATCCTTTATCGGTTTTTATTGATTATTAATTGAGTTTACTGCTTCAACGAGCTCCTCCCACGATTTTTTTAACTCTTCTAAATAGATTTTTCCCTTATCGGTTAGCGTGTAATATTTCCGTGGAGGTCCCTGGGTCGATTCTTCCCAACGATAGCTTAATAAACCGGCATTTTTTTGCCGGGTAAGCAGTGGATATAATGTTCCTTCAACCACAATCATTTTAGCTTCTTTTAACGCTTTGATGATATCGGAGGCGTAATAATCCTGTTTCGACAGAATGGAAATAATACAAAATTCTAACACGCCTTTTTTCATTTGAGCTTTGGTATTTTCGAGATTCATTGTTTCAAGGTTTAGTTAAATATTTTTCATGATGAATGAAAACATCAGAATTTCATGTTTTTGCGTACATTTTCAAATTCTTCGCGAACTGCTTTTTTAATATTTTCAATGGTGATGGGTTCACCACGCATTTCCAGCTTTTGGGCTGTTGTTAGTGCTTCCGGAATGGCAATCCACAGAATAATGTAGATGATTAATCCTGAGCCCATGCCGAAAAAAATCAAAATAAAGAGGATCCGAAATACAATTGGATCGATATTGAAATAGGCTCCTAATCCGCCACAGACTCCTCCAAGTACCCGGTTGTCCGGATCACGGTACAATCTTTTGGTCGCCTGGTAGGTTGCGCTTTTCTTTTGAGATGATCCGGGAGGTGATGTTTCTTCTTCCATAAAATCTTCCGGTTGGCCTAATATTTCAATCACCTTTAATACCTCTTCGTTCCTGATTACATCTCTTTTTTCACCTAACATTTCGGTAAAAAGTTCAGCAATGCGTGTTTCAATATCAGCCATAATATCTTTGCGTTCCGCTTCGCTGTTAAATTGCTTCTCGATGGCTATTAAATAGGTGTTTAACATTTCAAAGGCATCATCATCGATATGAAATACTAAACCTCCCAAACTAACCGTAATCGTTGTTTTCATTATTTTTGAATTTTTATAGTACTATACAATGCAAATAAAACTACAATACAAAGATATATAAAAATATTAGTACTATGCAATACATGGTATTTAAAAATCCAGCATACTTTACGTAATTGACTGTAAATCAATAATAAAATTTTTGTTACCTTTGGTAAAAAATTTTGAGGTTATGAAACTAAAGGGAGCTTTACTTAAAATGAAAACGGAATTAAATACTCCGGTAGATTATTTTTTAACACTAGATGATGAGGTAATACGCTTAAATGATTTACTAAATAAGGATATTACATTGCGCTTTTTAGGAGAAATCCATTGTATTCGTTGCGGACGATTAACCAAAAAATCGTTTCATCAGGGATATTGTTATTCCTGTTATCGTACAGCTCCCGAAACCGACGATTGTATTTTAAAACCGGAGTTATGCAGAGCGCAAGAAGGTATTTCGCGCGATATGGAATGGTCGAAAAATCATTGTCTGCAGGATCATTATGTATATCTGGCGGTTTCGAGCGGACTGAAAGTGGGCGTGACAAGGCATACACAAATTCCAACCCGCTGGATCGATCAGGGAGCCAGCTATGCCATAAAAATTGCAAAAACACCCAATCGCTATACGGCTGGTTTGTTGGAGGTGGATTTAAAAAAACATTTTGCCGACAAAACCAATTGGCGGAATATGTTAAGCAATAAAATTGATATGGAAATTGATCTTTTACAGCAAAAAAAGAATGCAAAAGATTTTATTCATAAAGAGTATGTCCAATATTTTATAGATAATAATGAAATTACCTCGATTGAATATCCTGTGGTTGATTTTCCTGCCAAAGTAAATTCGGTAAATTTTGATAAAGTGGAGCAGATTTCAGGAAAACTTATCGGAATCAAAGGGCAGTATTTAATATTTGACCAGGGTCGTGTTCTGAACATACGAAAACACAATGGTTACGAAGTGGAGTTAATGATTAAATAAACAGTTAAGAGTTGGAACTATTTTATTAAATAGCAATTACTTATTAAAATTTTTTGTAATGTTTGATAAAATAAGTAAATGAATAGATAAATGATTAAGTCTAAGTGATTAATAGATAAATGTTAAGAAAATACATGTTTAGGACATAGAATCTTGTTAATTATACAAGCCAGAAAATCAGGTTTTTATAAATTTAAAATTTTTATAAATTTTGGTCATTTTATTTTAGCTGGCTCCCTGCTTCAAATGTTTAATGGTGTAGGTACAAGTTGGGCAGGAACTCTTGCTGCCATTTTTGGTATTATAATATTTTTTATGAGATTAAAAAAATTGAAAGATGGCTTGGACGAAATGGGGCAGGCCGCAGTGGGCATACTTAATATTGCAATTATTATTGGAATTATAGGTTTGTTTATAGATTTGATTCCAGGATTTGGATTATTTGCATCTATTGTTTTTGTTGTAGCATTTATTTTTGAGTTATTGGGTTTCTTGAAGCTTAAGCATTGTGCAACAATAGGAGAAATAGGAAAGTCGGGCGTTACTTTCTTATTAATTGCTATGGGATTGGCAATTTTAACCAGTTTAATTGGAATTATACCATTTTTAGGAGCTGTTGTTGGAAATGTATTATCACTTATCGCATTAATTTTCATATTTTTCGGATGGCTTAGAATACAAGCAGGTTTGATAGAGAATGAATAATATTAAAATCGATGAATAAATAAAAAGCATCCTCAAATGGGATGCTTTTTATTTATTCATCACCCTCAGCCATCTCTCGTTTAATTTCGTTTTGGATATTTTCCAGCTGTTTATTTTTATTTACCTCTCGAAGTTCCTGGGCTGTTTTAGTAAAATATTGATGTTTTTTAATGAACGCAATTTGCATTTTATTCCATTCCATCAACGAGTCTATTTTATTACGTTCGTGTAACTCTTTATATAAATTAATAGATACCGGAACAAAATCGCTACGTCCTAGGTAATCCAGATCTGCATCGCACATAATTTCTTCCAGCAGATTTTTTGGTTCAGGTGGCATTTGCGTGACTTCTATTAATCGGCAAATTTTCTCAATTTGTATTTTGCTATACTGGTATTTGGGAAGTATTTTTTTGGCCATTCTTACCCCTTCTTCCTCATGCGTATCATAGTTGATTAAATGTCCCATATCGTGAAACAAAGCCGCTGTTTTTAAAATGAGCATATCTTCGTGCGAAACTCCTTCAGATCGGCCAATAAGCTCTACTTGTGTTACCACATCAATAGTGTGTTTTACATTGTGGTAATAAAGGTTATCGGGCAAACCGTCTTCGAGTTTGGTTAAAACAAATTCTTCCACATCGTTTACTCTAAGCAGTTGGAGTTGAATAAAAAATTTGTCGTTAGGATGTAGTCCTTTTAAATCAGTGGCAAACTCAGGTTTAAAACTTTCTACAAAATACATATCGATTTCTCCTTTATATTTAACCGGCATTTTACCTCGGTATTTACAAATAAAGAAATCTTTAATTAGCATGTAGGTATTTTCGGTAATATTTATTTTCCCTGCCTGCCCGGATGCTTCCATCCGGCTGGCTGTATTAACTGTTCCTCCCCAAATATCATACGTAATTTTTTTACGACCTAATACCCCTGCTATAACCGGGCCGGTGTCGATACCGATACGTAAATCCCAAATTTGGCGATTCCCATCATCGGTTTTCATTTTAAGCGATTTCATGTATTGTTGCATTTCCATGGCTGCAAGAACAACCTCAATCGGATTGGTCCGGTTTTTTTCAGGAATACCTCCGGCACACATATAGGCATCGCCAATGGTTTTTATTTTTTCAATATTATATTTTTCCACAACGGTATCAAATTGAAGGAAAAATTTATCTAACTGATCAATTAAATGTTCTGAATCAAGTTGCTCTGAGATTTTAGTAAATCCCTGAATATCGGAAAATAAAACCGTTACCATGTTGTAATGATAAGGCCCTGCCTTTTGACCCGATTTTAATTCTTTGGCTGTTGATTTCGGAAGCACCCTTTCCAATAAATTGTCTGCTTTTTCTTTTTGGATGACAATCTCCTCCGTTCTTTCATTGATAATATTTTCCAGCTTAAACCTTTCTTTGGCAAAATAGTAGGCTCTCCACTTAAAGATTAAAAGGATAATTAATACAACCAGCAAAAAATAAATAAGATAAGCTACAATTGTTCGGTAAAAAGGCGGTTTTATAAGAAATGAATAGGTAATTTTATAAGATTGTTCATCAAAAATGTTCTTGGCATGTACATGAAATGTATATCTTCCTTCAGATAAATTGGTATATTCCTTAAAATTAACCGAAGACCATTTCGACCAGGTAGAGTCAAAACCATCTAATTTAAATTGAAATTGGAGCTGATTTTCGCTGGCATAATCATTGGCGGTAAATTCAAAATAAATCCTGTTCAATTGATAATTGAATTTAAAAACTTCGTTCTTTTTAGAATTAATTTGAGAATGATAATATGGACTCAAAAAAATAGTTGAATCCTGTCCCAATATTATTTTATGAAGGTAGGTATTGAAATTTTGTTTTGGATTTTTTTCCTGGCTAAGGTCCAGTCGGAAAAGACCTTCGTAACCACCAAACCAAACAATGTTAGAATCATCGGGATGAATAGAGGTGATAAAAAAATCTTTTATACGGTTTACAGGTAAAGGGTTGAACGTTTCAAACGATTTATTTTCAAATCGTTTGACTAATGTTTTGTTGCTGATATCCCCTTTGCTGAGAATGTTTAACCATAAATTTTTTTGGTTATCTTCAACAATAGGATAAACCCATTGAGATTCGTGCTTAAATTCAGCAGACAATAGGGTCGTATCTTTATAAAAAACATTGTTTTTTTTGTCATATTGTAAAATCCCTTGTGCGGTGGAAAAAAGCATATTATTTTGTATCGAATAAAGATGAACCCAGTAAAGGTTTTGAGGAAAAATTGAATCATAACAAAAATGAGTAAATGGGAGTTCAGGATTATATTCGTCAAATGGATCGATTTTATATATTCCGGTATGTTTTGATGCCAACCATAAGGTTCCATCGGCTTCTTCAGCAATAGAGTTTATCTTATCATTAATCCCTTTTAGTCGCTTTTTAATAATCAGTATCCCTTGTTCGTATTTTAATGCGGATAAGCCATTGGTATGCCCTAAGAAAATATAATGAGGATTTTTTGTTGAATGTAGAACGCTGGCTATATCCTCTGATGCACGGTTATAAAATAAAACCGATTTTTTTCCAATGATTTCATAAAGACCCTTTGCGGTAGTTAAAAAAAGATGATTTTTAAATGGATGGAAATTATAAGCGGAAGATTTAATTCCCGGGATTTGCTTAAAAAGTTTAACATGATCTGTTTCATCGGCTTGACATTTATTGGATAAATAAAACACACCCAGGCTGGTAGCTACATATAATGTATTATTGAACCGAATAACATCGGTAACATTTCCTCGTAATCCATGATTGCGAGAAAAATAACTGTAAGCTGATGGATATTCAATGCGACTTATTCCTTGATCGTGAAGCGCCCATAAATTTTGTGATTGATCAACATATAGATCATTTATCGAAATGCTGAATAAACCTCCCAGCTCGTTGATGTGTTTAACAAGAATTCCTGCTTTATCCATAATAAAGATACCATTAAGCTTTGTCCCAAAAGCATAGTTCCCATTGGGCAGAATACATGCAGCGGAAAACAGGTTCTCGTCGATTAAATGATTGACTTTTGTTTTTAGAGGCGTTACAGAAAAGTGATCGAAAACATAAAATCCATTGTTTGTTTTTGCCAGCAATTGCTGGTTATAGGGTAGGATAGTAAAAATCTCCTTGTTCTTAAACAAATCATGTGTGGGGATGTTTTGAAACGATTGATGGATATATTCTTGCAAACCCGCGTCTTTTTTTTTAAAAAAAAGATGATCTCCTGCTTTGTAAAGGGTCAATTTTTTTGAGGAAGAATCTAAAAAATGAATTTTTTCACCATCCCATTGGAACAGTTTTTTTTCCGTAGTGAAAAATATATTGTCTTCAAAAGATAGGATGTTTTCGATAAGCCCTATGTTTTGATTAGCAAATTCTGAAGAATCAATAATGGATTTAAATTCCAGTTTGTTGAGCTTTCCTGGCCATAAGTATCCAAAATCATTGTATGTGCCTACATAAATTTTTTGATCAGAGTGTAAGGCTAAACATGATTTTTCGGGTAATGTTATAATTTCCCAAAAAGATCCGTCGTATTGTAATATTCCGTTGGAGTTACTAATATACAGAATGCCATATTGATCCTGGAGTATAGAAAAATTGTTATTTTTAAATCCATAATTCTCCAATAGAATTTTTTGTGTGTAGGGGGTCCCTTTTTCTTGGGTTAAACCTGGATGTGAATCAATTAAAAGGAAAAATATAATTAGGATGGGAAAAAAATGTGTATTTTTACTAAAATTTCTAATAAAATCCATATCTTGGGTCTGTATTAAAGAATGACCTGATTTTTTTCTTTGAAAGATAATAATTTTTTTGGTAAAGAAATATTGAAAATAAATAAATAGTTTGATTTATGGGAAATAAAAACCATATTATTTTAATACCCTGGGATTTTACTCCTGTTGCTGAATGCGCTTTGAGACATGCTTTTAAGTTTGCCGAAAAAGCAAAAAGTAAAAAAATTGTATTACTGCATATCATTAAGTCGGACAAAGAACACGATGAAGCTTTTAGCCAGCTTAGTAAAATAGCCAATGATTTTAAAGGTGTTCATCAACTTGAAATTGAACCCATTGTTCGCAAAGGCAGTATATTTACTACCATTGGCGAAGTTGCTTCGGAAATAGAATCCGAATTGGTGGTAATGGGAACTCATGGGTTACGAGGTATGCAAAAACTTACCGGAAGTTGGGCCCTTAAAGTTATTGTTAGTTCAAAAGTACCTTTTGTAGTAGTTCAAGAACCGCCTAAAGAAGATGAGCTAAAAAATATTGTATTCCCTATAGACTTTAAAAAAGAAAATAAAGAGAAGTTAAATTGGGCCAACTATTTAAATGCCCATTTTAATGCCAAATTTCATATTGTAAAACCCAATACTACCGATGTAGGATTTATTAAAAGGATTAAAGCAAACATTATTTTTTCCCGTGACTTTATGGATTCCAAAGGAATCGATTATGAAATCAATTCCTTAAAAGGGGAAAAAAGTTTTGCGGTTGAAACCATTGATTATGCAAAAAATATTGAGGCAGATTTAATTTTAATTATTTCTACAAAAAATATTGGAATTACCGATTATGTGTTAGGTGCTTCAGAACAATATATGATTGCTAATAGTGCTCGTATCCCGGTTATGGTGGTTAATCCTCGCGAAGATTTAACCAAATATGGAGGATTTTATTAAGAATTTCAATTAATAGTTTATTTATCCGTGGATGGTCTTTTTAGAGCATCCTCTTTTTTTGAATTGCTGATGGAAATTATTTTTGCAACCAACAATCAACATAAATTAAAAGAAGTTCAACAATTATTAGGGCAAGAATTTAATTTGTTAAGCCTTAGCGATGTTGGAATTACCGAAGATATTCCCGAAGATTATTTTACCCTCGAGGAGAATGCTTTGCAAAAGGCAAGCGTTGTTTACCAACAAACAGGAAAAGATTGTTTTGCCGACGATACCGGATTGGAGATAGCCGCTTTAAACGGACAGCCCGGAGTTTTATCAGCCCGCTATGCCGGTGAAGGAAAAAATCCGGAAGAAAATTTACAAAAGGTGCTTCGGCTGTTGAAAGTGGTTACCCACCGAGAAGCTCAGTTTAGAACGGTAATAGCTTTAATATATCAGGGAAAAAAATATCTTTTTGAAGGGGTTGTTAAGGGAGAGATCCTTTACGAAAAGCTAGGGAGTGCAGGTTTTGGTTACGACCCCATATTTAAACCCCATGGGTATAAAGAATCATTTGCCCAGATGGACCTTGTTTTAAAAAATAAAATTAGCCATAGAGGGAAAGCTACCGCTGAACTTGTAAATTTTTTACTGGAACAAGAATCACAATAAATCATAAAAATTTCAGTTTATTTAGTTAAATATTTTTGTTGTGAAAAAAAATTTCGTTTTATTCATTATTGTTTTTTCCCTCTCTTTTAGTTCAAAAGCTCAGATTGGTGTAGGTGAATGGCGCGATCACCTGCCTTTTACTTTCCCACTTAATGTTTGCGAATCTTCATCAAAAATTTTTGCAGCATCCGAACAAGGTATTATGGTTTATGATAAAAAAAGTCATCATACACAAAAGTATACCAAAGTTAGCGGATTGTCAGATATAGGAATTTCTGCCATCGCCTATTCTCCAGAAAATAATTTATTACTGGCAGGATATTCCAACGGGAATATCGATATAATTAAAAATGATGAAATCATCAATTTCTCGGATATAAAAAGGGCATCCATCACCGGAAGCAAGTCCATTAATCATATTTTATTTATTGATGAATTTGCCTACTTATCCTGCGGGTTTGGAATTGTTGTGTTAAATCTTGAAAAACTCGAAGTGAAAGACACTTATTATATTGGTCCCTTAGGGACACAACTGCAGGTGAACCAATTAGTGCTGGATAATAACTATTTATACGCCGCAACTCATGAAGGAATTTTTGTAGCTGACTATTCGAACCCCAACCTGATTGACTATGCCAACTGGAATCAAATTACGGATATCCCGGATTATACGACAAACTTTAATGCTATTTATGTTAACAACGGAGTTGTTTTAACCAATAAGGAAGTTGAGTCAGCAACAGATATTATTTATTTATACGATGGACTTTCGTGGAGTATTTTTAATCAGGATTACAATTCAATAAAAAAAATTAAGTATTCCAATAATCAGATTCAAATGGTTACAGAAAGTAGTATTTTGTTGTACGATAATAATTTTAATTTTCTGGATTCGATTACAGCCAACGAGATACAATATCTAAAACCCAATGATGTTCTTATGGACAACAATAATACATTTTGGATTGCAGATCATGGGAGTGGATTAATAAAATATGCGAATGAATTATATGAGAATATTTATGTTAATGCGCCTTATACTTCTCATTCATATGTTATTGATATTTTTAATAACCGGGTTTTGGTTGTGGGTGGTGGTGTAACACCCTCATGGAATAATGTATTTTTAAAGGGATCGGTTTTTTCTTTTCGAAACGAAAAGTGGAAAAGCATGATTAATTATGAAGCACACGATTATGTTACCGTAAAAATAGATCCTTATAATATTGAACATTATTATGTGGGCAGCTGGGGAAAAGGGGTCTTTGAATATATGAACGATCAAATTAAAGAAGTGCATAATGAGTCGAATAGTTCTTTACAATCCATGATTCCCGGAAATGATTATATTCGGATTGCCGGGATGGATTGGGATGAAGAGAATAACCTTTGGGTAACCAATACGGGAGTTACTAACCCTGTGTCTGTTAAATTAACGAATGGTGAGTGGCATAGTTTTAATTTTGATTCGCAAATAAGTAATATACTGGTTAAAGATATACTGGTTACTCAAAATAATCATAAGTGGGTTACGCTTCCCGGAAATGGCCTTTTTGTTTTTGATGATAATCAAACCCCCGATAATGAAAACGATGATCTATATAAAAAATTTAGCATATTAGATGAAAACGGGAAAATTATCACAAACAACATTTTTTCTATAGAAGAAGACCTTGATGGAAATATTTGGGTGGGTACCGACCAGGGCATTGTGGTGTATTATAATCCTACGGATGTTTTCGAAAGTTCTTTGTTTTATGCCCAAGGAATTGTTATAACTATTGATGATTATACTCAATACTTGTTAAATACTGAAACGATTACATCGATAGCTGTTGACGGGGCAAATAAAAAATGGTTAGGCACACAGAATGCCGGAGTTTACTTAGTTTCAAAAGACGGTACCAAAGAGATAAATCATTTTACCGAGGAAAACAGCCCGCTCATCTCCAATAGTATAAACGATGTAACCATTAATCACGAAACCGGAGAGGTGTTTTTTGCTACCACAAAAGGATTAATAAGTTACCGTGGTTCAGCTACAATGGGAAGCGACGAATTTCGCGATGTATATGTTTACCCTAATCCGGTTCGCGAAAATTATGCAGGCGATATAACTATTCGCGGATTGGTTTCAGATGTTAGTGTTAAAATTACTGATATAAGCGGAAATATTGTGTATGAAACAACGGCCGAAGGAGGACAGGCTACCTGGAATGGCAAAAATTTTTCGGGCAAAAGAGTGAGCACCGGCGTATACCTTGTTTTTTGCTCCAACGAAGATGGCTCAAAAACCCATATTACAAAACTGTTATTTATTCGATAACAATCTTTTAATGAGCGCCTAAATCCTTTATTTATCCCTCATTTTTAATTTTTAATGTATTTATCTTTACTTTTGTTCGTTTGATGTAAAAAAGCAGTTCAATAAATGATATACAAAACCCGCGGCATTGTGTTACATCACATAAAATATTCGGAAACGAGTGTAATAGCCACCATTTATACCGAACTGTTTGGTAGACAATCATATATGATAAATGGTGTGCGAGGGAAGAAATCAAAAATTAAAGCCAATATTTTACAACCTCTATATTTACTTAATATGGAGGTTTACCATAAAACAACCCGGGATTTACAACGAGTTAAAGAATTACAAAATGCTTGTATTTTCCATAGTTTACCTTACGATTTAAAGAAAAGCACCCTGGCTTTGTTTATTGCTGAAATATTACACCAAACCCTTCGGGAGCAAGAGCCTCATCCCGAACTTTTTAATTACCTTTATCATTCAATTCAAATGCTTGATATAAAAAGCGAAGGGTTAACGAATTTTCATATCTATTTTCTCCTTCATTTAACCAAATACCTTGGGTTTTTTCCAAACAATAATTTCTCAGCTGAAAATCAATATTTTGATTTAATGAGAGGTATATTCACAACAATAAAACCTATCCATTCGGATTCTTTAAATAAAGAAGAGAGTGAAATGCTTAGTCGTTTGCTTGTTTTTTCTGACAATCAGCATGAAAAAGTAAAGATTAATTATGGGTTAAGAATAGCCATAATTGAAAAAATTTTAAAATATTATAAACTCCATCACGAAGGGGTCTCTACGATTAAATCGTTTACTATTCTTAAAGAAGTTTTTCATTAATCACCAAACAAAGGTTATTCGTAAAAAAAATAGATACACCCTCAATTATTTTTTATATCCTTGATAAAAATTTAAAGTTTATAAAAATTAGAAAGGGTGTTTTTTAACTGTTTTTTTAGAGAGATAATTTTATACATTTGCCTTCCAATAATTTTTTTCAAATAAAATTAATGTATGATTAAAACGAAATTGACAAATACAGGGAAAGATATATTTGCTTTGATAGCAGAATTAACCAACAATTCGGAGATTATAAATCTAGCCAAAGCTTCTCCTGATTTTTTGTGCCCGGAGGAACTAAAAAAACTCGCCATAAAATTTTTACAGAATGATTATAACCACTATGCTCACGCAGATGGAGTTTTTGAATTGCGTGAAGCAATTGCTCAGCAAATAGCGGAAAAATTTAACATAAATTTTAATCCATCAAACGAAGTAGCCATAACTGCTGGTGCAACACAGGCAATATATACAACAATAAGCACTTTTATTACAGAAGGAGATGAAGTTGTTCTGTTTGAACCTGCTTACAATAGTTATATCCCTGCTATTGAAAGCAATGGAGGTAGACCGGTTTTTGTTCAGCTAAAATATCCCGATTATTCTATCGATTGGGAAGCCGTTCAAAAAATAATTAACACCCGCACAAAACTTATTATTGTTAATACTCCACATAATCCTACCGGAACATTATTTTCAGAGAATGATATTGCTCAGTTACAAAAAATTACCAATGGCACCAAAATAAATATTCTTAGCGATGAAGCTTTTGAAAACATCATCTATGGACAGAAAAAACATATTAGTGTTTTAAGTAATGCGAATCTTGCTGAAAGAAGTATTGTTGTTTCTTCGTTAGGAAAAACCTTTAATGTTCCGGGATGGAAAATAGGTTATTGTGTCGCCACCGAAAAATTAATGTCCCAAATTAGAAAAAAACAACAGTTTCAAATAAACGCTGTCAATACTCCTTTGCAATACGCACTTGCTGAATACTTAAATAAAGGATTTGATAAGAATGAGTTGCTAAATGATTATGATGAAAACAGAAAATTAATATCTCAGATTTTTTATGATTCACCTTTTGAGTTTGTTCCTCCTCATAGTACTTATTTTCAGCTTTTAAGTTATAAAAATATTAGCGACTTAAAAGACACAGAATTTGTACAAAAAATTATGGACAACTATGGCGTTGCGCTATTTCCTATGTCTGTTTTTTATCATGATTCTGTAGATCATAAAATGGTTGGTTTAAATTTTGCCTTAAACAAAGAGGTTTTAATAAAAGCAGCTAAACGATTGAAAGATGTGAAATAAAAACTGTATGAGTTGCATTATAAATAATTACAAATATTATTTATATTTGAGATTCATTATTATTATGTAATAGAAAATATGCAATTTATTAACTCTTTAGTTACCTGGCTTAACTTTAAGCGGTTATACCAAATTGATTTATTTAAAAAATTTCCATTTGATGTACAACGCGAATCACTGATTAAGCTTGTTGATAAAGCAAAGAACACCGTTTATGGAAAACAATATGATTTTAGCTCCATAAAATCCATTGAAGAATTTCAACAACGGGTTCCGATCAAAGATTACGATGGGTTAAAACCATATATTGAACGATTGCTAAAAGGCGAACAAAATATTTTATGGCCCTCTGAAATTCGATGGTTTGCTAAATCATCCGGGACCACCAATGATAAAAGTAAATTTATCCCTGTTTCACGCGAAGCCTTAGAGGATTGTCACTTCAGAGGAGGAAAAGACATTTTGGCGGTTTATACTACCAATTATCCCGAAACAGAAATTTTTAGCGGAAAAGGATTAACCCTGGGAGGAAGCCATCAGATCAATAAAATTAATAATGAATCATTTTATGGTGATTTGTCGGCTATTTTAATCGAGAATCTTCCGTTTTGGGCTAGTTTTATTAAAACCCCCAGCCAGGAAATTGCTTTGCTAAGCGAGTGGGAAGAAAAACTGGATAAAATTACCCATGCTACTATTAAAGAAAATGTTACCAGTATTGCCGGAGTGCCATCCTGGACGCTGGTACTTATTAAATATATTTTAGAAAAAACCGGCAAAAATAATTTGCTGGAGGTTTGGCCCAACCTTGAGCTTTTTAATCACGGTGGAGTAAGCTTTGAGCCTTACAAAGAGCAGTTTAAAAAATTAATTCCTTCCGAAAAAATGAATTATATGGAAACCTACAATGCCTCGGAAGGTTTTTTTGCTATTCAGGACTATCCTACCCGAAACGATATGTTACTTATGCTTGATTATGGGATTTTTTATGAATTTATTCCCATGGATGAAATGGATAATGAGCATCCAAAAGCCTTGCATATAGGTGATGTTGAGCAAAATAAAAATTATGCTGTGATAATATCCACCAATGGTGGACTTTGGCGGTATTTAATTGGTGATACGATTGTTTTTACTTCGCTTTATCCACATAAAATTAAAATTAGCGGCCGTACAAAACATTTTATTAATGCTTTTGGCGAAGAAATAATTATCGAAAATGCAGAAAATGCCCTTAAAGATGCCTGCGAAAAAACAGGAGCATTAATTAAAGATTATACTGCAGCACCTATTTTTATGAATGATGATCAAAAAGGGGGACATCAGTGGTTAATTGAATTTGAAAAGGAACCCGATAATCCTGCTCAATTTAATGAATTTTTGGATTTGGCATTACAAAAAGTAAATTCCGATTACGAGGCCAAAAGATATAAAGATATTACTCTTGATAAACCGGTTTTAACCATTGCAAAAAAGGGTCTATTTTATACCTGGCTGAAAAATAAAGGCAAAGTAGGCGGGCAAAATAAAGTGCCACGATTGGCAAACAACAGGAAGTATATGGATGAATTGATAACTTTAAATAATCAACTGTAATTTTTATGTTAAATTGGGTAAGCATAATTTTTATATTTCTTTATGGGCTTCCTTTTATAAAAAACGAACCACACTTTCAATACATTTGTGAAAAAAATATACATGCATCTTATTTTACTACCGATCATTTAAACAATTTTTATATTGTGGATAAAAACGAGCTGGTAAGATTTAGCCACAACTGTAAAGAAGAAAAATCATATAGCCAATCAGCCGCATATACCATTTACGCTATTGATGTAACAGATCCTTTTAAAATTTTAATTTTTAATAAAGATTATAATCAGCTGGTTTTGCTTAATAATCAATTAGCAGAAATAACAGATCCGATATCTTTTGATAATTATAATTATTATACAGTAAGTGCAGTATGTAGATCATCTAAAGGAGGTTTTTGGATATTTGATCAAAGCACTCTGCAACTGGTTTATTTTAATGATAATTTACAAGAGCAAAGGAAAAGTCCTCGTTTAGGTTCCTTTTTCGAAGATGATATAAAGACTTCTAACATTTTATTACGTGAAAAAAATGATTATATTTATTTAGGTATTCCTGCGGTTGGAATTTTAATGTTTGATCTTTATGGAAGCTATATAAAAACACTTCCTGTAAAGATAGAAGATGATTTTCAGGTGGTTAATCAGCATATTGTGTACTGCAAATCAGGACGATTATTTTTTTATGATACACAACGATATGAACAAAAAAGCGTTGAATTGCCTGTTGAGAATGCAATGAATGCTCGCGTAGAAAACCAATTTTTATACATTCAAAAAAACAATACGTTGTTGATTTATCAATGGCAAAATAAAAATAATTAATTTAGGAGTGAAAAATCGGAAAAAAGTAAAAGATAAAAGTTTAAAAAGAGTTTACCGTAAAACGATATTGTTTAATAAACGTGAATTGCAAGCAATTAATCATTATTGTAACAAGTATAAAATAAAAAACAAATCAAAATTTATGAGGGAAACGATCATTTTATCCATATTAAAAAAATTTGACGAAGATTATCCTTCCCTTTTTGAGCAAAAACCAACATTGTTTAATCAACATTTAAATAAAAGATAAAGAATAAAGCTATGATAAAAGCAAATACAGAAAACTCAATGCATATCGCTATTGCCGGAAATATCGGATCTGGAAAAACAACGTTAGCGGGTTTATTATCAAAACATTATGGTTGGGAAGCTCATTACGAAGATGTGGATGATAATCCTTATCTAAATGATTTTTATGAAGATATGCAACGTTGGTCGTTCAATCTTCAGGTGTATTTTTTAAATAGCAGATTAAACCAAATCCTGAATATCAGGAAATTAGGAAAAACGGTAATCCAGGATCGAACCATATACGAAGATGCTTATATTTTTGCCCCTAATTTACATTCTATGGGATTAATGAGCACCCGTGACTTTGAAAACTATTTTACGCTTTTTAATCTGATGACCTCTTTAATTCAACCCCCGGATTTATTAATTTATCTGCGTGCTTCGGTACCTACCCTGGTAAATCAAATTCAAAAACGCGGACGCGAATACGAAAATTCTATACGCCTCGACTACCTTAAACGACTCAATGAAAGATATGAAGCATGGGTTGGAGCTTATAATCTGGGGAATCTTTTAATTGTTGATGTGGATAATATTAATTTCCCTGAAGTTAAAGAAGATTTAAGCCAGGTTATTAATAAAATTGATGCACAAATTCATGGATTATTTTAATTATTGAATGTTGACTTTTCAAATTGATTTAACGTAGACTTTTTAAAGATTATAAAACGCATTCTTTTGCTTTTTTCTATTCCATTACAACCTTTTGAAAGGATTTTTCGTCTATAAGTTAAAACATTAATCTTTTGGAAGATGAAGAATCTTTTATTCATACCTATATTCGTTTGTTTTGTTCTTTTGTCATCGTGCGAAAAAGATGAGCTTACTTTACCTGCTGAGGTAAATCTGGCTTTTTCCATGGAACCTTATCCTGCAGAAACAGGATTGAAAGCAGGAGGAGGGTTTGAAGTAAATCAAGGAACAATTATTATACAAAGCCTTGAGTTTGATGGTCGAAGAGACCAGGGAGAAGATTACTTTTTTACCAAGCATTTTGATAATTCCTTACAAGCCGAATTACATAACGGCAACGTTAATCAACAAGTTTCTTTTGATATCCCGCAAGGGGTTTATAATCGAGTTGAAATAATTTTCTCTTTAGGACAGGAAGGAGAGAATGCCATTTGTTTACAAGGCTGTTTTCAGCGTGGCCCACTCGATGAAGTTCCAATTGTTTTTGAATATTCTTTTACCGAAAATGTGAGGATAAAAGCAAAAAACAAAGAAGGGAATGAGCAAATTGTGTTAAAAAAGAACAATCCTTCCACGGCAACTGTTTTAGTAGATATTCCTTTTATGTTTCAGTTGGTTAATCCGGGAATGGTTCAATTAGCCGAAACAACCATGATTAATGATGAAGAAACTATTTTAATAAATACAGAAAAAAATGCCGATATTTTTAACTTATTGGCTACCCGGTTAGAAAAATCAATGCGGGTAATTTTTGAGTAGTTAATGAAAGTCGACTTATACAATGAGGAGGAAATCCTGAAAGGATGCCGGAAAAATAAAAGGCAATATCAGGAGATGCTCTACCGAAAGTATGCAAAAAAGATGTATGGCATATGCCTGAGCTATGCAGGTGATCGGGCAATGGCTCAGGACATGCTACAGGAATCGTTTATCAAAATTTTTAACTGGATAAAAAATTTTAAACAGGAAGGTTCGCTGGAAGGATGGATTCGGAAAATTGTTACACATACTGCCATTGATCTTTTAAGACAACAGAAAAGAACACAAAATTTTATTTCAGATAAAGAAGAAATAAATGAAGGTAGTTACGAATCGGATGCCTTGCAAAATCTTCAAACCGAAGACGTGTTAAATCAGGTAAGCCGATTACCGGAAGGAGCAAGGTTGGTTTTTAATCTATATGCTTTGGAAGGATATACACATAAAGAAATTGCTGTAAAGCTAAATATAACTGAAGGAACCTCAAAATCGCAGTTTAATCGTGCCCGAAAATTGTTAATGTCGTGGCTCAATAAAATAAGCGCCTGAAACAATGGATTTTTTAAAGTGGTATAAAAATAAAATTGAATCTGGAAATCTTGAACCTCCCGAAAGTGTTTGGGAGAATGTTCAGGATCAGCTGGATATTGACCATTCATGGCAAAAGATTAATGCGCATCTCGAGCAGAAAGCAACCGTTAAACGCCAGTTCTGGTATGCTGCCGTAGCAGGATTATTAATATTTATTTTAGCCGGCGGATATTGGTGGTATTCATCAAATAGTAACCTGATCCTGGAAAGACAGATGGCTGAAAAATCAACCGTTGTTGAGGATGACATGACTAATCCTGTGAATGAGAAGATTGAAGAGATTGAAAATCAAAAATCGAAAGGGAGCACTGAATTTATCAAAACACAAAATATTTCACATACAATAATATCTAAGGAAACAAACCAACTGGCTGAAGCGGTTGTTGAAAAACAAAGTTTAGAACAAAGTGAAAAGCAAGAAACCAGTCAGAATGCAGAAATACAGACCTTAGATAACGAAAGGTTGATGACTTCGCTTAAACCTCTCGAAGTAAGTGTAGATTATTTAAACAAAAAGGATATAAAAAAGCTGGCTTTTACAGAAACAAATGAAATCGTCAGCAAATCGGAAAAAGAAAGGGTCGCTTTTCAGAAAATATATGCCGGAGCAACCGGACAACTTGCCAATACCTGGTTGCTGAACGAGAAAACCTATACAGGAATGGATAAATCAAGCCTTACCGCTTCAAATGCTTCATTTGGTTCAAATTTTGGGGTATTTACGGGAGCCAATTTATCTGACCATTTGTTTATTCAGCTCGATCTTAATGTAGTATCCCAAAACAAACAGGATTATAACGAATATTTAAATGGACAATATATTTCGAATGAAATGAAATTTAATTATTCACAAATGGGTTTCTCCTTACGTTATATTGCCTTATCAAACCGGTATATGAAAGGAGAGCACAATATTTATGCGGGTGGTTATTGGGGATACTTGCATAGTGCATATCAAATAATTGATGATGAAATGGTAAATATCACCAATGATTATACACAATCGGATTTTGGGGTATTTTTAGGATACGAATATATCTTTCCTCTATATAAAAATCTTGGCTTTGGTACTGGTATGAAAGCAACGTATGGTTTAAATAATATTTATTCGGGGAATCAATATATTCCATCCTATTTAAATAAAACACATAATGCTTCATTAAATATTACGTTTTCCTTAAAGTACCGTATTAAATAATTTTTTTATTGTTTTGGGTTTTTATAAATGCGAACGACAACAGGTGTAAACAGTCCCTTTCTTGTGCTCCTCATAAAATCCGAGGGTGAATCTGCCTAGCCGTTTGGAGCGGCTTGGCAGATAACAATAAGCTCAACGAAGTTAATTTTATTTTTTATATTTTTCTTTCGCTTTCCAACCCTTTTCCTTTGGTTGTCGTCTTAGAGATAAATTAATTAATATTCGAAAAACCATTAAAATTTAATAACCATGAAAAAAATTATTAGCTTAATCGTATTAACCGTTTTTGCAGCTTTTGTATTTGTAAGTTGTGAAGATGAGAATGACGCTACCAAAGGTACGCTAACCCTTTCTATTACAGATGCTCCCATAGACATGAGTACTGTTAGTGCTGTTTATCTAACCATTAATGAAATTCAGTACAATAAAAGCGGACAAAACTGGATGACCTTTGAAGGTTTTGAAGGTCCGCAGAAGTTTAATATTTTAGAACTAACGCGCGGAGAATCTGCTTTACTGGGTAGCTTTGAGCTGGAAGCCGGAACCTATACTCAATTAAGGTTTATGCTTGATGTTCCTGAGTTTGGAACCCCCAACCCAACAAATCCCGGTTGTTATATTGAGTTTAATGATGGAACAGAACAACAGCCTTTATTTGTTCCCAGCGGACATGAAACAGGATGGAAAGGCATCGGCGCTTTTAAAGTCCCTGCCAATGGAGAAGTTGCCGTTACCGCCGATTTTGATGCTCGTAAATCAGTCATGGAACAGGGTGCCAACGATTTTTACATCTTAAAACCAACCATCCGTTTAATTGTTGATAACCAGGCCGGACAAATTGCCGGTGGTATTACCAATATTCCAGATGGCAATGATATTGTTGTGTATGCTTATGAAGATGGTATGTATACTGAAAGCGAAGCAGACGAACCTGCTGCCGACACCATTGCTCATTTCCCCAATGCGGTAACCAGTGACATCTCGTGCGAAGAAGAAAATTATCATTTGGCATACCTGGCTCCAATGACCTATGATCTAATTATTACTTCAGCTATAGAGGGTGAGTTTCAGGAAGTGTTAGGAATTGTTGAAGATGTAGTGGTTGAAAGCAGAAAAACAACCAACCAACCCATTGATCTTTCCTCGTTAAAGTAAACGATTGCTTTTTGATTCAAACAAAAAAGGATCAGTGTTCTGCTGATCCTTTTTTTATGATTTTGTAAGTAAATAAATGATTATTTATTTGATCACGTTCAGTTCTTTGCCAATCTTAATAAACGCTTCAACGGCTTTATCCAGATGCTCTTTTTCGTGTGCTGCGGATACCTGAACTCTAATTCGAGCCTGCCCTTTGGGCACCACCGGATAATAGAAACCAATGACATAAATTCCTTCTTCCAATAGCTTAGCAGCAAAATCTTGTGATAATTTGGCATCGTAAAGCATTACGGCAAGAATAGCCGATTCGGAAGGTTTAATATCAAAACCGGCAGCCATCATTTTTTCTTTAAAATAGTTGCGATTATCCATTAATTTGGTATGCAAATTATCTGATTTTTCCAGCATGTTAAATACTTCGATGCTGGCTCCAACAACGGCTGGAGGAATAGAGTTTGAAAATAAGTAAGGTCTTGATCGCTGACGCAATAAATCAATAATTTCTTTTCGCCCGGTGGTAAATCCTCCAATAGCACCACCAAATGCTTTACCTAAGGTTCCGGTGATAATATCTACTTTACCGCGAACATCAAAAAGCTCGGTAACGCCACGGCCAGTTTTTCCAACAACACCCGCCGAGTGGCATTCGTCAACCATGACCAGGGCATCATATTTTTCTGCTAATTCACAAATTTTATCTATAGGGGCTACGTTTCCATCCATGGAAAATACACCATCGGTTACAATAATTCTAAAACGTTGTGCCTGGGCAAGCTTTAATTGCTCCTCAAGATCATCCATATCGGTATTTTTAAACCGGTAGCGCTGCGCTTTACATAAACGTACACCGTCAATGATCGATGCGTGGTTTAACGAATCGGAAATAATGGCATCTTCCTGTGTAAGAAGAGGTTCAAAAATACCTCCATTTGCATCAAAACATGCAGCATATAAGAGGGTGTCATCCATGCCAAAATATTCAGCTATTTTAGTCTCCAGCTCTCTATGTATATCTTGCGTTCCGCAAATAAAACGAACCGATGACATGCCATACCCATGATTGTCCATTGCTTTTTTTGCCGCAGCAATTAACTTGGGATTATCGGAAAGACCTAAATAGTTGTTGGCACAAAAATTTAAAACTTGTTCGCCGGTATTTATAGAAATATCAGCTTTTTGAGGCGAAGTAATAATTCGTTCATTTTTATATAAACCCGCTTCTTTTATCTCAGCAAGTTCTTTTTGTAAATGTTCTTGTAATTTTCCGTACATAATCGTTAAATGTTTTAGTTGATTATTTTTTACCAAAAATACAATAAAATTCAGGTCTTTGAAAATCAAACAGGATTTTAGATAACATGGTTTTTACAAATTATAGATTTTTTAATGGCCCTAAAAACAAGATAAACAGAGTAATAGTATTTACGCAAGAAAAAAATAAAATTTTTTAAGATGGAATATTGTAAAATTAAATAAAAGCACTTATTTTTGCCACGCAAAACACCCAAAGAGTGTAAAAAAATTCCTCAGTAGCTCAGTTGGTTAGAGCACCTGACTGTTAATCAGGGGGTCGTAGGTTCAAGTCCTACCTGGGGAGCAAAGATAGCAAGCGATTAAGGACTTTTAGTTTTTAGTCGCTTTTTTATTTGCATAAAATTTGCATTTTTTGAGGGTGCTTGGGGATCACTTTAAAAACATGGTGGATTTATAAAAACTTAAGCCCATATTTTAGCTACACGAAACAAGAAAAACTTAATATCAACAACTCCTCTTAATGTTGCTCTAAAAGCTTTCAACTTTGCATTAAAAGACTCTGCAGAAGCATTTGTACTTCTATTGTCAAAAAAATTAAGTATCTCCTTATAGTGAGTGTAAATCGTTGCTGAGATGGTATTAAAAGAGTTAAAACCAGATTCAGATACTTCATTGTACCACCCTGCAAGTTTTGTAAATGCACCTCCTTTGTCTTTTGTTTTAGAAAATATCATTCTTAATGAATGGGTAA
>Ga0209931_1000131_pt1 | contig 40923 bp, 38 predicted proteins | sample SalPonR1_B_D1_MG_FD_185697 | JGI IMG/M metagenome (GOLD analysis project Ga0209931, IMG submission 185697) | Salt pond soil microbial communities from South San Francisco under conditions of wetland restoration - Salt Pond MetaG R1_B_D1_MG... ...
GACGGGACTGTAGATCCTGGTTCCGGGACATTTAGAGTAAGCGTTTTAAAATATTAACATAACCCCTCAAACCTATAAAAAACAGGATTTTATGAAAAAAACAATCATCACATTCGTAACCTTACTTATTTCTGCCAGCCTGATGGCGCAGGAACAAACAGAAAAACAAACCGAACAGCAGGAGGTTGTGCAACTAACATCTCAAACAGACTCCCTACAATACGCCCTCGGCGCTTACCTGGGCCAGTGGATGGTGAAAAATAATTTCAAAGTGGAGAATGCCAACCTTTTTTTAAGAGGAATGGACGATGCATTAAAAAAACGGACGTTGGCGGTCGAAGATTCGACCATTGCTCCCTTGGTGGCTACGCAGCAACTGGCAGCACAAAACGAGCGTAACCGGCAAATGGAAGAGCAGCTGTTCGAGTCGCTCAAAGGAAAAGCAGGCGTGGGCGTATTGCCCGAAGGGGTACATTATATCGTAGCCGAAAAAGGCAGCGGCGTGCGCCCAACGTTGAAAGATACCGTGGTAATACATGCCGTGGGTGTTTTTCCCGACGGAACCAAGTTTGAAGATACGCAGGAAAAAGGGCAACCTATTGTTGCCGTTACCGAGAATTTAATTCCCGGTTTACGAGAAGCCTTGCAATTAATGCCCGAAGGGTCGGTATGGAGGGTTTTTATTCCTTCGGTACTGGGCTATGGCTCTGCCGGATTACCCAACAAAGTGCCACCGTATATGGCACTGGTTTTTGATATTAAATTATTGGAAGTGAAGAAATAAATGGATAAAAATTAAATACGAGAATCATTACGATGATCCGGAATAAAGATTCCTTCGCTGCGCCTGCCTGACGGCAAGGCAGGCTCGGAATGACCTTGTAAAAATGATTTTTTTAAATAAATGACCAAAACGAATAAACATATCGCCACAAGCCGCATAAAGGCAACCAGGTTCCTTCCCGGGATACTGATTGCTTTGGCTTGTATGGTGTTGTTTATTCAACCACAAAAAGTAAAAGCGCAGGTTTTAAATAACAATGGCGCGGTTATTACTGTTAAAGAAAACACACATGTTCAGGGCGATACGCTGGAAAATACATCGGGTACCATTACCAACCAGGGTTCCATTGATTTAAACGGGCACTACATTAATATAGGTACTACGCAGGGTGATGGTTTTTACAACCTGAAAGGTAACTGGCTAAATACGGGAACTTTTACTGCCGGAAACAGTACCGTTCACTTTTTGGGTGATACGTCACAAAAAGTATTAACCGGTGGTGCTCAATTCTACAATTTAATCATCAATAATTCAGGGGTATCGCTGGCTACCAACCGGATTATTCTGATGAGTAATGTAAATGTTTCCAACAGCCTGGCAATACAACAGGGAAACATCGAGTCGGATGCATATATTTTATATTTGGAAAATCCCGACCCGGATTCGTTAAAATACACATCCACCACAGGCAGCCGCGTAATCGGCAAGTTTGAGCGTGGTGTAGATCGTATTGCGGACTATCTGTTCCCGGTAGGTTCCGAAGAAAATTATAATCCACTGCATCTGAATTTAAATTCAGTGCCCAATGGCGGTTCGGTGCTTTCGGAGTTTGTTGCAGAAGTTCCTGATACCCTGGGATTGCCTTTAGCCGATGCGGGCTATTTAGACCCTGCCGACAGTGTTGAAGTGTACCGTGTAGATAGTGCCGGTTACTGGAGCCTAACGGCCCGTAATGATTTTACCATCGACGATTTTGATATCAGCATGGAAGGAAATGGTTTTAGCGCTCCATACCAGAATGTTACCCGGGTGATAAAGAGGCCTGAGGGTGGCAGCTGGATTGTGGATGGTAAACACCGCGATGCCGACGGGGCAATTATTTACCGCGATAACATGGCTGGTATTTCCAGTACCGGAAATGATTTTGGGTGGGGCCATGTACGTCCGCGAATACAGACCCAGCCCGCCGATACGGCGGTTTGTGATGGGGAGAGTGCCGCCTTCTCGGTAGTAGCTACCGGCCGCCCCCCGCTATCGTATGCATGGGAAGTGCTTCCAACCAGTGGTGGCAGCTGGCAACCCATTGAAGATGATGACACGTATACCAACTCAGATACCGATACACTGTTGATCCTGGCGGCTGACACATCTATGAATGGTTACAAATACCGGGTAATTATCACCGATAGTCTGGGTAATTTTATACGAAGCAACTCACAGGCTACTTTGACCGTTAATCCTCGTCCGGAAGTAACGGCAATACCACAAAACGATACTATTTGTGACGGGGAGACTACCTACGTTGAGTTTACCACAACGGTACCGGTATCATACTATGAGGTGCAAGTGTTATATAATGGTGTTATTACCGGAGCTGTGGACACAACGTTAGCTCCTGGATCGACTTTGGAGCAGCAGTTGTTTAACCCATCCTTATCTTATGATTCGGTTAAGTACCGCATTATTCCATACGGACAATTTTCTACTCAATGCGAAGGCCCTGCCGATACGGTAGTAATTTGGGTTGAACCGACCGTACAGCTGGAAGCAGTGGATGATACCATTTGTAATGATACCGAAACCAATATTATGGTTACCAGCCCGAATACAACAACCAACGGAATACGCTATACCTGGACGGTTTTTCAGGATCCGGACATCTCCGGAGCATCCCCCAGCAGCGGAGACGGACAAACGATCGGATCAGCCATCATACAGCAGCTTTCCAACTCCGGACCAGATGCACAGCGGGCCATCTATACCATTACCCCATGGACCGTGGATGCTAACGGAGACAATAAATGTTCTGGCACACCGATAACCGTTAATATTTGGGTTGAACCTACGGTGACCATCTCCGCGGTGAATGATACGATTTGCGATACTGGAACAACCAATATCGATATATCCAGTTCCAATACAGTTACCAATCCTTTGGGTGTATACTATACCTGGACCGTTGAGGATTTAAACCCTGCAGGTGATATTACCGGTTACAGTAACAATAACTCAGGAGAATCCATTAGCACCGCCATTGCACAAACGCTGGATAATCATACCGATACAGCCAAAATGATTACGTATCAGATTACACCATGGACACTGGATAATAATGATAATTTAAAATGTAGTGGTACTCCAATAGCTATTGATATTTGGATTAACCCAACACCTCGTGTAATTGTTGATGTGGTGCGCGATACGATTTGTAACGATACGTATACCAAAATTTTACTTACCACGCCAAGTGTTTTAACATCAGGTGAAGTTACCTTTGATTATACCTCTAATGCAGATACAGAGTTAACAGGAAATAGTACAGGAACAGATCATACAGATGGTTTTGAAATTACCGATTCGTTGCATAATAATTCTTCTCCTGCTACACCATTGGTTGTAAGGTACGAGATCACTCCAAGGGCATTATCGCTTGGATGTGCTGACGGACTTGTAGTAACTGACTCAGTAGTGGTTCATCCTACACCGGATATTGACTTTTTGATGGATAGCGTTCGATGTTACCTGGAGTCCAATGGTGAAGCTACGGTTTTGGCACAAAATGGAGTAAATATTTTTACCTACCAATGGAATGATCCGAGCAGTCAGACTTCTGATACTGCTTCCGGGCTGAGTGAAGGAACTTATGCCGTTACGGTAACCGATAACCAGGCCTGTACGGTGGTTGATTCGGTTTATGTGGCCCAGCCTGACCCGTTATTGTTGGATGTGGATACTTTTGATGCATCTTGTTATGAATTTCAGGATGGGGCCGCAGTTGTTTACCCCGCTGGTGGAAATGGAGGATACACATATTTATGGTCGAGTGGACATACAACCGACTCTGCATATAATCTTTATGCTGACAAATATTATGTTACCGTACAAGATTATAAAGGTTGTACAGAGGTTGCCGAAGTGCTTGTTGGCCAACCCAGCGAGATTACAGCTTCTATTTCACCTGTTCATGTTTCCTGTAATGGGGAGAATGATGGTCAAGCAACTTTGACTGTAGATGGTGGATATGATTTTATTTGGACAACCGGAGAAACCTCTTATGTAATTACCAATTTAGCTCCGGGTTCGTATTCGGTTACGGTGGGTGATGTTGGATCATGTCATGTCATTAAGAGTGTTGAGATTACTGAGCCGGATAGCTTGCTCATCACTTCGGTTGTTTCAAAAGACTTATCGTGTGCGGGGGATGCTGATGGTTCCATTGATATAACCGTCGAAGGGGGTAATGATGATCAGGATTATTTCTATACCTGGACAACACCTGATGGTGCCGGGTTGGTGGATGGTCAGGAAGATCAAAGCGGGCTTTCCGGGGGTAATTATTACGCTACCGTCAATGACTGGAGAGGTTGCGAGACAACAGACTCAGCCGTCATCAGCGAGCCGCCAACATTCCTTTCTGATATTGCTATTACAGACATTACCTGTAACGGAGATGGTGACGGAGCCTTAAATATTACAGCTGAAGGTGGAAATGGAAATTATAGTTATGTCTGGTCTACCGGGGATACGATTACTCATTTAAATAACCTGGATGCAGGCAACTATTATGTTACGGTGTTCGATTCTCTCGATTGCGAGATATATGATACAGCCCAGGTTGTAGAACCCGAGGTGCTGGAATCTACGATTGCTAAAACAGATATCACCTGTTTTGGAGATGATGATGGAACAGCTGTAGTAACGGCAACGGGTGGAAATGGTAGCTATAATTACAGCTGGAGTAATGAAGAATCTGCCGATTCGATTTATGCGCTGGCCGAGGGAGTATATGAGGTTACGATTACCGATTACAAGAATTGTTTAACCACCAATGCGGTAGAGATAACCCAGCCTGATGAATTGATTGTTAGTGAAAATATAAACAATATTAGCTGTTTTGGATATGATGATGGTAAAATTACCTTAACACCACAAGGAGGGACTTCGCCTTATACTTACGTGTGGGCACACGACACAAATGTAAACGACAGTATTATTGAAAATCTGGAACCGGGAATTTATGAGGCAGAGGTGATTGACGAAAATAATTGTTTACAAAATGTGTATATTGAGATTACCCAGCCCGATCCATTAGAGGCAACCATTGATAAAAAAGATATTACCTGCTATGGCTATGCCGATGGGTATATTGGTATTTCTATGTTTGGAGGTACTCCCGAATATACCTATAACTGGTCGAATGGATATGATGCTTCGGTAGCAGATATACTGGATAAAGGGATGTATCAAATTACCGTTACCGATAAAAATGACTGTGCACTGGATACCATTGTTGAAATACTTGAACCCGAAGAGCTGGTTATTGATCCTGTAATTAGACAACCATCCTGCCCCGACATACAAAATGGGTATATTGAATTGAATGTAAGTGGGGGTATAGGTTATTATAATATTTACTGGGATAATGGAAGTGCTCAAGAGAATCTGTATGATATCCGTTCTGATATCTATCATGTAATTATTCAGGACGAGAATCTTTGTGAAATTGATACAACATTTAGGTTAAACAGTGTAAGAGAAAATTGCTTAAATATCCCTAGTGCTTTTACACCCAATGGAGATGGATTTAATGATCGCTGGGTGATTGAAATGAGTACCCTCTATCCTGCGGCCGAAATTGAAATTTATGATCGTTGGGGTAACCGGGTATTCTATGCCAGAGGATATGATGAATCACAATATTGGGATGGAACCTTCAATGGCATTGATTTGCCCATGGATAGTTATTACTATATTATTAACCTTAAAAATGGAGCTCCACGAATATCGGGTACGGTTACCATTATCCGGTAAATAGTATTATTTGCGAATAAGAATATAAATTAGAATCCTGGGTTTTTATAAAACTTTTTTCAGGATTACCGTATAAATGATAAACAACATAAAAATATAATGCTTAACGATATGAATAGATTTAAATTTTCTTTGTTATTAATTTCTCTCTTTGCTTTTTCTTTTTCTTTAAAATCACAAGAACCATTAAGCCATCCTAAAAAATTCTATGTGTCTGAAGAAGGGAAAATGTATGTCCATAAGGATATGCCCTTGTATTTTCGGGTATCTTCCTCCCCAGACGAAAATGCCCCTTCGCACTTATTAATCCCTGCCGAAGATTCAAAAAAATATGCCAATCCTATGTATCTCGATACCGAAGGATATAACACCTTTCGTTCTCCTTCAAAAGTAGATACATCAACAAAACAGGTTGTTTATCCACTGGAGGATATTATTTTTGAGATATATTCCGATAGCCGGCCACCAGTTACTCGATTTTTACTGAGCAACAAAAAATATTATAAAAATGAAGACGTCCTCTATTTCGATCAACCGGTGGAATTAACGTTGAAAGCTTCTGATGCAATGTCGGGAGTTGAAGCCACGTATTATTCGATTAACGGGCAAAATTATCGTCCTTTTAATGATCCAATGATGTTTGATAAAGAAATATTATATGAGATTAGTTATTATTCAGTAGATCATGTAGGAAATGTAGAAAAACCACAAAAGATAAACTTAAAAATTGATTTAACGGCTCCGGAAACAAAGCTTACCGTTAATACTGATGAGTATAATAATATTCTATCACCAAGATCAAAATTGATATTGGAAGCAAAGGATGAAAATTCAAAAGTTAAGCACACCATTTTTTCGATAAATGAAGGCACCGAATATACTTATAAAAAAACTGTAAATGTTTCCGGACTTAGCGAAGGAGAACATTCGTTAACGTATTATTCGGTTGATCATGCAGGCAATAAAGAAAATCCCCAAAAATATTCTTTTTATATAGATAAAACTCCTCCCATGGTGGTTGATGAACTTATCGGGAATACCTTTATTGCTAACGGACGAGAATACTCTTCCGGAAGGAGTAAGGTTAAACTTACCGCCATGGATAATAAAGCGGGAGTGAAAGAAATACGATATTCAATTAACGATGGCGAATTTCAGGTGTATACTAAACCCTTCTTTTTAAATAAATCAGGAAAACTAAAAATACAAACTTTTGTAATCGATCATGTTAATAATCAAAGTATAAACACCATCATGACCGATAAATCCAACATTGCTTATGTTGATTTATCAGGGCCAACCCTGGGACATCATTTCGAAGGGCCCTATTTTAAATCTAAAGACACAACGTTTATTACCCGCGATACAAAAATTAGCCTATCGGCAAAAGATGACGGCTCAGGATCTAAAAGAATCGAATATGGCATTGACAATGAAGCTTTACAAGAATACGTTGAGCCTTTTCGTATTAATAAGGAAGGTATACATACCGTAAATTATATGGGTTATGATCATTTAGATAACTCAAGTACGAATTCATTTATTTGTGTTGAAGATAATACCGGGCCAGAGATATTTTTCCGATTTAGTATGATTTCTGAAAAAACAAAAGTAATCGATCAAAAAAGGTATGATGTTTATCCGGCCCATGTGGTTCTGTTTTTATCATCAACTGATACGCTGGTGGGTTTTGATAAAATGACCTATTCGGTGAACGGCTCACCATCTAAATCATACAATAGTTTGATTAAAGACTTTAACAATAATCAGGTTTATCACATTGATGTTCAGTCATTTGATAAGTTGGGCAATAAATCGGAAAAAATGGTAGAATTTTTTGTTGAATAAAAAGTCGTTTTAATAAACTTATTTGGATGAAAAGATTCTTGCATTATAGTATAAATTATATACTAGTGTTCATTGTTTTTTTGCCTTTATCAAAGGCTCAAACCCTTGATAAATATGTTGAAGAAAAGATTAACACCTATAAAGAGCAGGCTCAGACTTATAAGCTGGAAGGTAATTCTATTCAGGAAGCCGAAAATTATAATAAAATCGCTTACTTATACTGGGAAAATGGAGTGCTTAACCAGGCTATTGACTATTTTTACAAGTCGCTTGAATTAAATAAACAGAATAATAATCAAAACGGAATAAAAACAATTTATTATAATATTGGGCTTATTTATGCCGACCAGGAGGACTATGAGCATGCTGTTGAAAATTTTCGCCAGGGTATTGAGTATGCCCGTAACATGAATCAAAAAGGAGGAATATATAATGGTTTAATAAACCAGGCTTCGGCATTAAAAAATTTGTCGCAACATAATCAGGCTGTTACTATTTTAAACGAGGCGTTAAGCTATGCACAGGAGTTAAATAATTTGAAATTAGTGCGAACCTGTTATGGTATGTTGGCCGAAAATTATGAGGCATTGGGCGACTCAGAAAATGCCATGAAATATTTTGATCTTTTTGCCACAGTGGATAAGCATGTAAAAGCCGAACAGATAAAAGCCATTGAAGAAAAAAGTAAAAAGGAGGTTCGTAAAGCCGAAATTGAAAAAGTGCAATCGCAAAAAGAGTTAAGCGAAAGATCTTCTGAACTGGAAAAAACAAGGCAAACGCTGGAACAAACCAAACAACTTACCGAGAAACAAAAGCTTGAGCTTGAGCTAAACCGGCTAACCATTAGCGAAAAGGAAGCCGAGTTGCGCAATAAACGGCTTATCATTTATGGTATCCTGCTTATTTTTGTTGTCATTATCATCTTTTCTATTTTGGTTTATCGTCAGTTTCAGGCGAAAAAGAGGGCTAATAAAAAATTGGCCGACCAGAATGTACAGATTTTTAAACAAAAAGAAGAGATTGAAAAACAGCGTGATTTAGCCAATAAACAAAAAATGGATATTACCGACAGCATTGAGTATGCCAAAAGAATTCAAACCGCTTTGTTACCCCCGTTGAGTTTTATACGGCGCAGCCTGCCCGAACATTTTATCCTGTTTAAGCCCCGCGAAATTGTAAGCGGTGATTTTTACTGGATGATGAATAAAGATGATAAAATTATTATTGCTGCAGCCGATTGTACCGGGCATGGTGTGCCCGGAGCTTTTATGAGTATGCTAGGTACGGCCTTTTTAAACGAGATTGTAAATAAAATTGTAGAAAATAAGCATGTCTATTCGTTACAGGCCAATGAAATTTTAAATCAGCTGCGAAGCTATATTATTGAGTCTTTACACCAATCGGGTGCCGATAATGAATCGAAAGACGGGATTGATATGGCTCTTTGTATTATCGACCCCGATAAGCAAAAGTTACAGTTTGCCGGAGCTCATAATCCATTATACCTTATCCGGAATAATGAGTTGAAAATTATTAAAGGCGACCGGATGCCGGTGAGTATCCATCAAAAAGCGGATAAATCCTTTGCAAACCACGAAATAGACATCTTTAAAGATGATGTGATTTATATCTTTTCCGATGGCTTTGTCGATCAAATTGGCGGGCCGAAAAAACGGAAATTTATGTCGAGGAATTTTAAAGAGCTGCTGCTTAAAATTCATGAAAAGCCAATGGATGTGCAGGAACAGATTTTAGAGAAAACATTTGACGAGTGGAAAGGGGATTATATCCAGTTGGATGATATCCTGGTTATTGGTATTAAACTGGAAATTACCAATCGAAAGTTGATCCCTAAAGATAAGTATGACTGGAGTGATAAAACGATTCTTATTGCCGAAGATACTGAGATGAATTATCTTTTCCTGGTGGAAGCCTTAAAAATAACTGATGTAAATATATTAAGGGCTCAAAACGGAACCGAAGCCATCGCTGTGTTTAAAGAAAATACTGAAATTGATTTAATACTCATGGATATCAATATGCCTGGTATGGATGGTTTTGAAACAACCAAAGAGATTAAAAAAATCCGGAAAGATATTCCGGTAATTGCACAAACAGCCCTTAACATTGAGGATGCAAAAGATAAAGCCAATGAAGTGGGATGCGATGATTTTATTTTAAAACCTATTCGGTTAAAATTATTCTTATCTACATTAAATAAATACCTGAAATCATAAAATAATTATGGAACCATTACTTATTGAAGCACAAGAATCAACACCCAAAGTTTCTCTTGACAAAGAAAGCAGTAAATTTGAAATTTCCGGTAAATCTTTTCCCGAAGAAAGCAGAAAATTTTATGCTCCGGTATTTGAATGGTTAGAAGAATATGCCAAAAATCCGAATGACAAAACATGGGTTGAGTTTAAAATGGAATACTTTAATTCGGCCTCTTCGCTTATGCTTCTGGAGATCATGAATATTCTGGATAAGATGAATAAAGCCGGTAATGAGGTGAAAATTATATGGAACTATCTTGATGGCGATGATGATATGTTGGAAGCTGGAGAGGAATATGCCGAGCTGGTAAAAGTGCCGTTTGAATTTGAGGCCTTAGAGGATATTGACTAAATACTTAATTTTTAATAATTAGTGTATTCGTACCTGAAAGGTAACAGTTATATTCTTTTAAGGGAACATTTGCTGGCCCATCTAAAAAAAATCCGGCATTATCGCCAGTCATCCAAAAAGTTGAGCCACAGCAAGGACATTCAATAATGCCTGTCACATCATAAATATCATCTTCTTGAAGTTTACAGTTTCTACTGACTTCATGGGTACAAGCCCTGTCGAAAGCCAGGTATTCATAATAATCTTTTCGGTAAATGATTAACCCTCCTAAACCATAACCATCAACAAATGTGTATTGGCCAACGGTTATATTTCCCAAATCTGTATCGATATATAATCTGGCATCAACATATACATACGGGAAAGGAATCTCCTCATCATCGCAACGGACAAAAAGTAAAAGGATTAAGATTGGTATGAAAAAAAATCTTACCTTTGATATGGAGAATCGTTTATTCATTTTTAGATTTGTTATTATACAAAAATAATCAAATGCTTTTCATTATAAAGCAAACGTTCTTTATAATTTTTAGTGTGTTTCTGTTTGCAGGATGTCAAACCAAACCTTTAACCAGCTTAGAAAAATCGCAGCAGGTAAAAGAAAAGAGCGACAAAAAGCGAAAAGAGGAGTACCAAAAAGCGCAAGCGAAAGCCCGAAAGGAGCATTATAATATGCAAGCGGAGAGTACCAAGGAGATGATGGAGCAAAATAAAAGAGCCTCTGAACAATGGATGAATAAAAATTTTAACAAAAAACCTTTTTTTGAACGGGTTAAAGATTTTTTTCATAACTTAAAACCTAAACCCAAACCCGATAAAGAGTTGTTCTCTAAAAAACAAAAACGAAAATCGAAAATGAATATATTTCAACGAATATTTAAAAAGAAAAAGTGATGGATGATATATTTGACAGTTTAATCTATATTCTTATTACTTTAGCGGCTTTTGCCATTTCTTTGATGGGTAAAAAAAAGAAATCGGCACGAAGGCCTCCTGCAAATTTTATTGGCGAAGACCATTCAGAAAGTAAACAAACATCCTTTATATCAGATTTTGATCGATTATTCGAAGATGATGATGAGCCTTTGGGGTCAGAAAAAGTTGAGCCGTCATTTGTTGGTGAAAAAAAATCTGATTATGAAGGTTCCAACAACCAATCAGAAAGAAATCAAATCAATAATGAAATTTTGGATTCTGTTCCTGAGGAATCGTTGGATAAAAAAGAAAAAATGCCTTTCAGTATAGATCATGCCGATATTGGTGAAGTGTATTCGGAACCGATAAAAGATGAGGATTTGACGATTCATGAGGAAGAAACAGCCGGTGGTGATTTTGATTTGGAAAAAGCAATCATTTATTCTGAAATCCTTAACCGGAAAGAGTATTAAACGATCTGTTTATCATAATGTTAAATAAACAATAGGCGTAATTATTGTGTAAATATTAAAAATTTTGTTTAAATTTGTACCCTATAAGAAGGGTTCCGAATTGTTTTTGGAATTCTTCTTTATTTATTATATATACCGAATAAAGATTAAGTTATAAAATATAGTAGAGATGGCAAAAGTATCGTACGTAACAGAGCAAGGATTAGAGAAGTTAAAGAAGGAGTTAGAGCAATTAGAATCTGTTGAGAGACCCAAAATATCTCAGCAAATTGCGGAAGCCCGTGATAAAGGCGATTTGTCGGAAAATGCCGAATATGATGCTGCCAAAGAAGCACAGGGTATGCTAGAGATGAAAATTAGCAAACTAAAAGATACCATTGCTAATTCCCGAGTGTTGGACCAGTCGAAATTAAATACTTCGTCGGTACAAATACTCAATAAAGTGAAAATTAAAAATAAAAAAAATAATGCGGTAATGGAGTATACCATTGTATCCGAGAGTGAAGCGAATTTAAAAGAGGGAAAAATTTCGGTTAATACTCCTATTGCCAAAGGATTACTGGGGAAAAAAGTTGGCGATGTTACCGAAATAGAAGTACCCAACGGTAAAATGGAATTAGAAGTAATTGAAATTTCACTATAAAATTTAATGGCTATGGCTTCAATATTTACCAAAATTGTTCAGGGAGAAATTCCTTCGTATAAAATTGCGGAGGATGAAAATTTTTATGCTTTTCTGGATATCAATCCTTTAGCTAAAGGACATACGTTGGTTATTCCTAAACAGGAAACCGATTATTATTTTGATTTGGATGATAATACGCTTAGCGGATTAACGCTTTTTGCCAAAAAAGTGGCCAAAGCTATCGACTGTACTATGGATTGTAAACGTGTGGGAGTGGTTGTTTTAGGACTTGAGGTGCCGCATGCCCATGTACATCTTATTCCGTTAAATTCTGAGGCCGATGCAAGTTTTTCCAGGCCTAAACTAAAATTAAGCCCCGAAGAGTTTGAATCTATTGCTGAGAAAATTAAAGCTGCAATTAAATAATTTTACGACCAATATTTAGAGCATAAAGAAAGCGTCCTTAAAATGGACGCTTTCTTGTTTTCGTTTGAATATGATATTTAATATAGTTCAATATCATAAGGAATTCTGGCTTGTATCCCCTGCATATTTTTGAGGTCTTGTAAACGTTGGTAATATTTATATTCGTTTCCAAGTTCTTTTTTAAGGATTGATGCTTTAACATTTCCTTGTAAATCTTCTAACAACTTCTGGAATGGATCTTTTAATTTTGGATAATCAATAACACGGTATTTTTCTAAATTAGCCGTTTGTGCTGCAATTTCAATAGCTTTTTCTAATCCACCAAATTCATCAATTAATCCTATTTCGATCGCATTGGCACCACTCCATACACGTCCTTGTCCAATCTCATCTATTTCTTCTTTGGTCATGCCCCGACCCTCGGCTACATGGGTAATAAATGTTTCGTATACTCCCTCAATATTTAATTGTATGGTTTCTTTTTCTTTGGCTGATAATGGTCTGCTAAAAGAATAAATGTCGGCATGCTTGTTTGTTTTAGCTACATCCACATGGATTCCTAGTTTATCATTCAATAATTTTTTGCCATTCGGAATCATCCCAAACACACCAATTGAGCCGGTAATGGTATTTGGATTTGCTACAATTTTTTCGGCCGGAGCAACAATATAATAACCACCCGATGCTGCTACATCACCTAACGAGGCTATAACGGGTTTAACTTGCTGAGCCAATTTTACTTCGCGCCAGATTACTTCCGATGCTAAAGCGCTTCCTCCGCCAGAGTTAACTCTAAAAACAATGGCTTTTATGCTAGAATCTTTTCGGGCTTCACGTATGGCTTTTGAAATGCGGTCGGAGCCAATGGTTCCTTCGGCTCCTTCGCCCATAATTACGCTTCCGCTGGCATAAACTACAGCAATTTTATCTTTCTCTAGCGATTTACGCTTTTTCGGCACTTTTGTATATTTAGCTAAGGTTACATTTTTTATCTTTTCACTTTCTTTTTTCTTGGTCAGTTCTTTTAATTCAGCTAAGATTTCATCTTTATACTTTAACCCATCCACAAATCCATATTCTAAGGCGGCATCAGCATTATTAAGGGTAAGATTATCAGCTAACTCGTTTAATTGTTCGATAGAAATATTTCTTGACTCGGAAATACGAGTGAGCATATGATTCCAAATAGAGCCCATGTAGGTCATGATTTGTTCTCTGTTTTCCGGGCTCATTTGATTATACATAAATGGCTCTACGGCACTTTTAAATTTACCGTGGCGAATAATTTGTGCTTCAATGCCTATCTTTTCGAGTGCTTCTTTAAAAAACATAATTTCAGATCGCATTCCTGTCCAGGATAAAAGTCCTTCCGGATTTAAATAAACCTTATCGGCAATACTGGCCAGATAGTAGGTACTTTGTGTATAAGTATCAGCATAACTTAATATAAATTTCCCGGATGCTTTAAAATCGATTAAAGCACTTCGTATTTCTTCAATGGTTGCCATTCCAGCGGGAATCATGGTGAAATCAAGATAAATTCCATCAATGTTTGCATCCTCTTTGGCCTTTTTAATATTGGCTAAAATTTCATTTAACCCAAGTTGGTTGACAGGCTGAAAACTTTCAAAATCAAAGTTTTCCATTGGGTTTTTATTGCTTCGGTCGGTAATTGGATTAGTTAATTTCATATGTAGCACCGTGTGCTTATCAATTTTAACCGGTTGATCTTGTGATGAGATGATAGCTCCAATACTTCCTAAAAAAATAAAAAATATGAGGATGCTCGACAAGATGATCCCAACTATGGTTGCTAAAACGTATTTAAAGAAACTTTTCATGATTAAAATGTTTTAAATTGAACGATAAATGTTTTGAGATAATTAAAGTAATAAAAATAACGTTTTAAAATGAGATTCCAAATAATTAATGCTAATTGATGATTGATTTCTCCCTGATAAGCAAAAAAATATATTTAATTGTTTTTTGAAAATTTTATTTGAAAAAAAGAAAAATTATTCCTCAATTTGTATATCATTTAATATTCTTGGCTAATGAAAAAGGTGATTTTGTTGTTAGGTGGAAATAAGGGCAATAGGGCATATTATATGGATAGCGCTCGTGAAATGATTGAGCAAACCATTGGGGAAGTCTTGCAATCATCAGCTATTTATGAAAGCGCTCCATGGGGATTTCAAGCGGAACAAAAATTTTACAATCAGGTTGTGGTTGTTATAACAAGATTAGCCCCATCTGCTATTTTAAAAAAGATTTGGGAGATAGAGAAAAAATTAGGGCGGATTAGAGTGGGAAATCAATATTCTTCTCGTACTATTGATATTGATATTTTATTTTATGAACAAGAAATTATTGATACTCCAGATTTAGTGGTGCCACATCCTCAACTACACCAACGACGTTTTACGTTAACTCCGCTAGCTGAAATTTTACCGCATTGGGTTCATCCGAAGTTTAATCAATCTATAGATGTTTTGCTTAATCAATGTACAGACTCATCCAGCGTTGAGGCTCTAAAACCATAATTTATATTTTGCTTCCGAAAGCCAAATCTCCTGCATCTCCTAATCCAGGAACTATGTATGATTTTGAGGTTAGTTCGTCATCCACATCTCCTGCCCAAATAGTAACATTCTCCATCGGAATATGTTTTTTTACATAGTTAATGCCCTGATTGCTTCCAATAATGGTAACAATGTGGGTATGTTTTGGTTCCCCTCGTTCTAAAAGCGCTTTATAAGCAATTTCCATCGATGCTCCCGATGCAAGCATTGGGTCTGATAAGATCAGAATTTTTTTATCAATGGAGGGACTGGATAAATGTTCAAACTGAATGGAGAAAGAACCATCCTTATGATACTTTCGATGAGCAGAAATGAAAGCATTTTCTGCATTGTCAAAATAATTTAAAAATCCTTGATGAAAAGGAAGCCCGGCACGTAATATGGTAGCGTTTACAATGGGCGAAACAGGAACGATCATTTTTGAAATACCCAGCGGAGTAGTAATTTTTTTTTCTTTATATTCTAGTTCTTTACCTATTTCATAAGCGAACATTTCTCCAATCCGCTCCATATTTCTTCTGAAACGCATACTGTCTTTCTGAATCTCTTTGTCGCGCAGTTCAGAAATAAACAGATTCATCAATGTTTTTTTGTGAGATAGAATATGTATCATTTTGTTTCTTTTAAATAAACAAATTAAGCATATATTTTGTCGGTTCAAAGGTACATGTTTTTTCTTTGATGTTAAAATTGGGATGCATGATTCAAATACTTTTATAGATTTCCTTCATCGGCGTAGCTATAATAATTGGTATCAGCAATAATAATGTGATCCAAAACCTTTATGTCCAGAAGGTTTCCCGCATCAACTAATTTGCGGGTTATCGTATTATCGGCATTGCTGGGAGCTTTATTTCCCGAAGGATGATTATGGCACAAAATAATTGAGCTGGCTAAATTTTCAATAGCATGTTTTAGAATGACCTTCACATCAATTACGGTTCCCGATACACCACCCTGACTTATTTTCTTTTTTTCAATAATACGGTTCGCCCGGTTTAATAATAATATCCAAAATTCTTCATGAGGTAAGTCACCCAGTAAGGGTTGAAAAAAATTAAATACATCGTTGCTTTTCGTAATCTTTTTCTTTTCAATAATTTCCGAAATTTTGCGCCTTTTCCCCAGCTCAAGTGCTGCAATAATGGTAATTGCTTTGGCTTCACCTATTCCTTTGTTTTTAATAAGTTCGTTAACACCTAGTTTTCCCAGTTCGTTTAAATTGTTTTTTACATTTTTAAGGATGCGCTTAGACAGATCCACTGCCGATTCGTTTTTTGTTCCAGAACCAATTAATAAGGCTATGATTTCGGCATTGCTTAAACTTTGAATTCCTTTTTTTAAGAGCTTTTCTCTGGGTCGATCTTCAACCGCCCATTCTTTTATCTTTAGGTTATATTTTTCGGCCATTTTTGTGATGAAATTAATTTTAGGATTAAGTTAATAATAAATGAGCGAAAAATAAAAAAGGCATGAAAAAATCATGCCTTTATAAAATGGTAAATACCACTATCTTTATAATAAGGGTTTTAATTTTCCTTCCAAATTACTTTTTGGTACAGCCCCCACTTGTTTATCAACAATCTCGCCACCTTTAAAAAATAAAACGGTAGGAATATTTCTTATTCCATATTTTGAGGCTACACCAGGGTTGCTATCCACATCAAGCTTCGTACATATCACCTGATCTTTATAGTCTTCAGATAATTCTTCGACAATGGGGCCTATCATACGGCAGGGACCACACCATTCCGCCCAAAAATCTACAATTACAGGTTTGTCTGACTTTATTACAACTTCTTCGAAATTGGAATCATTAACTTCTACGGTCATAATTTTTAATTTTTTATGTTATTATTAAATTGTTATTTCTTAAAAGAGTTATGTTGCATAGATACAAATTTACGGATAATTTGTTTAATTTATCGAATATTGTATCTCACTTTTTTCATCAAGGTAGTTAATCAATTCGTTTGTAATATCTATCCGCTCTGATCTTGAGAACATGTTGACAACAATATTTTCTTCGGTATCTACAATTTTAAATTTTAAGATTGCTTTCCCTTTTTTCGTTAATGCAAACTCCTTTATTTCTTCAATTAGCCCATTAGAAATACTATTTAGCGGGATGGTTAATGAAATACTTTCAACTAAATCTTCGCGTACCTGGCTTAATAACATGATTTGTTTGATCTTAAATTCAAGTTCGTTATCCCGGTATGGTTTTGGTTGCGCTTTCCCTTTAATAAGTAACGAATAATCTTCATAACAATATTTTCTAAAATTTTCATAATCTTTACCAAAAAGAGCAAACCGATATGATTCGGAATAATCCTGTAAAGTTAAAAAACCATAAGGATTCCCATTCTTTGCAATAGCATGCCTAACTTCAGTAACAATACCTGCGATGGTTAATTCTCTTCCTTTGATATTGTTTAAATCATCAAAATCAGCTAATGTGGCGTTACAAAATTGCTCAATTTCCATTTTAAAGTCATCTAATGGATGTGCCGATAGATATACGCCAATGATTTCTTTTTCACGCTTTAATTTTTCAAGTTTTGGCCAATTTTCTTCAGTTGGGATTGGTGGTTTTGAAATTTCTATTGTGTCTTTTCCACCAAATAGTGATTGTTGTTGCGTATCTTTATCGTTTTGGAACATGTTTCCATACCGGATAAGGCTTTCAATAAATGTACTTTCTTTATTTTCGGTAGTAACAAAGTACTGCCCCCGTTTTACTTTATCAAGATTATCAAAAGCACCAGCGGTAGCAAGAGCTTCAATGGTTTTCTTGTTTATTTGAGCGAGGGCTACCCGTTCAACAAAATCATAAATATTTTTAAAAGGTCCGTTTTCGTTTCTTTCTTTAATAATTTTAATTACCGCATTTTCTCCAACACCTTTAATTGCTCCTAATCCAAAACGAATGTTTCCCTCTTTATTTACATTAAATTTCAGTCTGCTTTCGTTAATGTCAGGACCTAAAACGGATATCCCCATCCTTTTGGCTTCGTCCATGAAGATGGTTATTTTTTTAATGTCGGTAAAGTTTCGACTTAAAACAGCGGCCATGTATTCGGGAGGGAAATGGGCTTTAAGATATGCTGTTTGATAAGATACGTATGCATAGCAGGTTGAGTGTGACTTGTTGAATGCATATTGAGCAAAAGATTCCCAGTCGTTCCAAATTTTATTTACAATTTTAATGTCGAACCCATTTTGCTTACATCCGGCAGTAAATTTTTCTTTAAGCTGCTCCATCAGGTCTTTTTTCTTCTTACCCATGGCTTTTCGCAACGAGTCGGCTTGTCCTTTGGTAAAGCCCGCAAGCTTTTGTGAAAGAAGCATCACTTGTTCCTGGTAAACGGTAATCCCATAAGTGTCGCGTAAGAATTCTTCCATCTCCGGAAGGTCATAATTTATGGGCTCTTTACCGTGTTTACGGGCAATGAATGAAGGGATATAATCCATGGGCCCCGGGCGATATAACGCATTCATCGCAATCAGATCGTCGAATCGGTTTGGTTTTAGCGCTTTTAGGTGTTTTTTCATGCCGGGTGATTCGAACTGGAAAAGTGCAGTTGTTTCGCCCCGGCTATAAAGTTCCAACGTTGTTTCATCATCAAGCGGAATGCTTGATATATCTATGTCAATATTATGGGATTCTTTTACGTTTTCAACGGCATCTTTTATGATAGAGAGCGTTTTAAGACCCAGAAAATCCATTTTTAGCATTCCGACTGATTCTACATGGTTTCCGTCGTATTGGGTTACTAAAAGTTTAGAATCTTTTGAAGTGCAAACCGGAATATGCTCTACTAAATCGTTTTTTCCAATAATTACACCACAAGCATGAAGCCCCGTGTGTCGTACTGATCCTTCGAGTGTTTCGGCAAACTTTAGTGTTTTTACAATCAGTTCATTGTCTGATTTTTTTGCATTGTTTAGTTCAGGAACTTCTTCGAAAGCTTTTTTTAACGATGTTCCGGGTTTTTCGGGCACAAGTTTAGACAATCGGTCTGCTTCGCTTAATGGTAATTTTTCAACACGAGCAACATCGCGGATAGCCATTTTTGCAGCCATGGTTCCAAAAGTGATGATGTGTGCTACTTTATTGTATCCATATTTATCAACCACCCAATCCAGCACTTTCTCCCGGCCGTCTTCATCAAAATCAATATCTATATCGGGCATCGATATCCGATCGGGATTCAAAAAACGCTCAAAAAGTAAATTGTATTGTATAGGATCAATATCGGTTATCCGATTACAGTAAGCTACTACAGAACCGGCTGCGGAACCTCGACCCGGGCCGACAGATACATTCATTTCACGAGCTGCATTTAAAAAATCCTGCACAATTAAAAAGTATCCAGGAAAACCCATGTTTTTTATTACTGAAAGCTCAAAATCAATCCTTTCACGTATTTCGTCCGTAATTTCATCGTATCGTTCTTTTGCTCCTTCGTAGGTGATATGTCGCAAATATTCGTCTTCATTGTCAAATCCTTCGGGGAGCTTAAATTCAGGCATTATTGGGGCTCGATTTAGCTCAAAATCTTCTATTTTGGCAACAATCTCATTGGTGTTTTTTAATGCTTCAGGAATATCTTCAAAAAGTTTTGTCATTTCTTCTTGAGTTTTGAAGTACTCCTGTTTGGTATAGCTCATTCGGGTAGGATCGTCGAGATCTTTACCTGTATTTAAGCAGATTAACCGATCGTGTGCTTCGGCATCTTCAGCGTTTATAAAGTGGACATCATTTGTTGCGATTAATTTGATATGGTGTTTTTGGGCAATATTAATTAATGCTTGGTTTACGATTATTTGATTCTCATAAACATCTTTATCTTTTTTAGGATCACCAGATGGATGGCGTTGTAGTTCTAGATAAAAATCATCACCAAAAATTTCTTTAAATTGCAGCGCTATTTCTTCTCCGGCTTTCTCTCCTTTATTCATGATGGCCTGAGGAATTTCACCTCCCAAACATGCCGATGAGGCAATAATTCCTTCATTATATTTTTTTAATAATTCCCAGTCTATGCGAGGGGTATAATAGAATCCTTCTGTCCACGCCAGAGAAACAAGTTTGGTTAAATTTTTATATCCTGTTAAATTTTTTGCCAGCAAAATAAGGTGATATCCGCTGCGGTCTTCTTTTCCTTTTTTTTCTTTTCGGCTACCTTCAGCAACATAAGTTTCACATCCGATGATAGGTTTTATATCTTGTTTTTTGGCTTCGTTAAAAAAATGTTTTACTCCAAACATGTTGCCGTGATCGGTAATACATACCGCAGGCATTCCATCGTTTTTTGCTTTTTTGATGAGCTGGGCAATTTCTGAGGCTCCATCTAAAATTGAATATTGCGTGTGTACATGTAAATGAGTAAAAGTTGTCATTGTAAGGTGTTGATTTATAATTAATTGTTTCGGACTTCCATGTTGTTATTCGAAGGTTAAAATTATAAAAATACCTTCGATTATGCTTAGTGATGTTAATAAGTATTTAAAAAATATACAATTATTATCTAACTCAAATCATTAACAAAATTTTGTGACTTTGGTTTTTTATTTTTGTGAAGTTTAAATGGTTTTATAAAAATGATCTGTTCGTTTTGAGAGGGATGATTATTGGAATTTCTGCAAGGAATCTTTTTATTATTAATCGATTAATAATATTTTATAATTGAAATAAAATTGTATCTTTGCCGGACATTTTAAAAAAGTAGGTTTAATTAAAATTAAAAAGAAAGAGTATGCCTGTAAAAATTCGATTAACAAGGAGAGGTAGAAAAAAATTACCTTATTATCACATTGTTGTCGCAGATAGCAGGGCGCCACGGGATGGTAGATATATTGAAAGCATAGGAACTTACAGTCCTATAACAAATCCTGCTACTATTGAACTTGATTTTGATAGAGCATTAGATTGGTTACAAAAAGGCGCTCAACCTACTGATACTTGTAGAGCTATCTTGTCGTACAAAGGTGTTTTAATGAAAAAACACTTACTCGAGGGAGTAAAAAAAGGTGCTTTAACTGAAGAGCAAGCTGAAGAAAGATTCCAAAGCTGGCTTAAGGAGAAAGAAAGCAAAATTGAAGCTAAGCGCGAACAAATTCGAAAAGGTGTTGCCGACGATGATAAAAAACGGTTGGAAGCCGAAACGAAGATTCGCGAAGCAAGAGCTGAAGAATTAGCCAAGAGAAATGCTGAAGCTGCCGCTGAGGAAGCAAAAGCTACTGCAGAAGAAACTAAAGAAGCTAAGACAGAAGAAGCTCCTGAAACCGAAGATGTAAAAGCTGAAGAGAAACAAGTTGAGGAAGCGAAAGCTGAAAAACCTCAAGAAGAAGCTGAAAAATCTGAAGAAGAAGCTCCAAAAGCTGAAAATAAAGACAATGCCAAAAAAGGGTAAGCCTATTTTCATGCATGATTAAGGATAATCATTTTTTAGCAGGATCTCTTTTACGAACCTTTGGTTCAAAAGGAGAAATAATCCTTAAATTTAAAAATGATCTTCCTGAAAAAATAAAAAAACTGGAATCAATTTTCATCGAAGTAGATGGGAAATTGGTTCCTTTTTTTATTGTTGCTATTCAAGGAAAATCAATGAATACTGCATTGGTAAAACTTGAAGGTATCGACAGTGAAAAAAAAGCACATGAATTTATCAATGCTGATTTTTATTTGTCTGAATCACAGATAAAAATTTTAGACTATTCAACGGAAGAGTATATTGATATTACCGGATATACAGTAAAAGATCAGCATAATACACTAGTTGGTTACGTTCTTGAATTTATTGATATTCCGGAGAACCCTTTATTAAAGGTTAAAACATCCGCTAACGAATTGCTTTTACCCGCTAACGATGAGCTTATTATTGAAGTTGATGATGATGAGCGATATATTTTACTTCATATCGTTGATGGGCTGTCCGATATGGATTAGTTTATTGTTTAAAATCAATATCTTTTTCAAATTGTATAATTTTTTGTCGCCACTTATTCGGTATAGGGCAGGGTTTGTCTGCCGAATCATTATAAGCAACCATTACCGAGTCGCAGGTAGCTTTTACTTCGTTTGATTTTTTGTGTATTATTTTTTGAAACATTTTAAGGCTTTTATTGCCTAACGTATATATTTTTGTTAATACCTCGACCTCTTCATCTATAAATATAGGGCGAATAAATTCAAGGGTTACTTTTGCTAAAACAAGGCCCTTTGTCTGCCATTGGATTTTTTTTTGAAAAATCTGTTCGATATAATCTGATCGGGCGAGGTCAAAATAGTTTTGGTAAACCGAATTATTTACATGCTTTAAGAGGTCAAAATCATTAAATCTTATTTGGACAGGGATTTGATGAAAAAATTGAAAATTATCAGTCATTATTTAAATCTTGGGATTCAATATCTAACTCTTCGTAAATAGAATTTTGGCTTTTAAACTCCGGAACAATCTCTTTCATTTTCCTAACAATTTCCATGTTGTTATGTTCTCTTTGTAGTAAAATAAGTTGCTGAATATCCCACTTTACTTGTTCAAAATCATAGGTTCTTACTTTGGCAATCATAATTTTTGAATGGTGGGTAGGGATCGTGTTTTCTTTATCGTTTAAAAGTTCTTCGTATAATTTCTCTCCCGGCCTTAATCCGGTATATTTAATTTGTATATCTTTTCCAATTTCTAATCCGGAGAGTTTTATCATTTTTTTTGCCAGATCGATAATTTTAACTGATTTTCCCATATCGAACAGGAAAATCTCACCAGCTCTACTAATTGCTCCAGCTTCGATTACCAGTTGACAAGCCTCGGGTATCGTCATAAAGAAACGGGTAACTTCAGGATGAGTTACCGTAACAGGGCCTCCTTTATCAATTTGTTTTTTAAATCGTAAAATTACTGAGCCATTAGAGCCAAGTACATTCCCAAACCTTGTGGTAATAAAATTGGTGTTTGATACCTGGTTAAAAGCTTGTACATATATTTCGGCAATTCGTTTCGAAGCACCCATTACGTTGGTGGGATTCACTGCTTTATCTGTGGAAACCATCACAAATTGTTCAACTTTAAAGGTATGTGCGATATCGGCTAACATTTTGGTGCCCATGATGTTCGTTCTTAATGCTTCGGTAGGATTGCTCTCCATCATAGGAACGTGCTTATAGGCAGCAGCATGAAAAACAATTAAAGGTTTATATTCTTCGAATAGTTTTTGGATACGGTATTCATCTGCAATATTTCCAATGACAATTTCAAAATTATAAAAATTAAACTTCTCCTGTAAATCAAGCTCCATATCATATAAAGGAGACTCTGCCTGGTCGTAGAGAACTATTTTGCTTGGGTTGAAGGTGATTAATTGACGTACAATTTCACTGCCAATAGAACCAGCAGCACCTGTAACTAGGATACATTTATTTAATAATCTCTTTTTAATTTTATTGACATCCAGGATAATTGGTGGTCGCTCCAGTAGATCTTCAATTTTAATTTCTTTAATCTGGTTAAAGCTTAGTTCTCCATTAATCCATGTATTAACCTCGGGTAAAGTAAGTACTTTAATATTGTTTTGTAGGGATTGTTCAATAATAGATTGTTTTTCTTCCGAATCAATATTTTCTTTGGCGATAATTAATTTTTCAATATCATTTTTTTTCGAAAGGCTATCCAAATACTGTGGGTGATAGATGGTGACACCTTCGAGTGTTTTGCCAATATTCGTATGATTAATATCCAAAAAAGCCAATACTTTGTGTTTGCTTTCTGCATCACGATCTAGTGTTCTTTTGGTAATTACACCAAATTGATCTGCTCCATATATAACAATGCCTGTTTTTTCTTTTGTGGGATTGTATAATTCCTGATAAATAATTTTTGTGGAAAGCCGAAATGATACCATTAAAAAAATGGTGATGAGGAAATCTATAGCAATGATTGAAAAAGGAATAATGAATGTGGCATTGATTAAATAATAATTTGAAATATTAATTATTACAAAAAGGATACTTCCGGTGATCGCGACGATGAAAATTCGTTCGGTATCTTTAGCCCCTGAATACCTTATAATACCTGCGTATGTTCTAAATATTAGAAATGTAATAGAGCGAACAAACAAAACAAATGGGATGATAAAGTTCAGACTATTAAAATAAGGCTGAGGAATATCAAAATTAAATCTTAGTAAAAAGGCTAAGGAAATTGATATGGCACATATAAATAAATCGATCAGAAAAACAATCCATCTTGGAGTATATGATTTTGGGAACCAGATCATAGTAATATTTTAAAATTTTATCTTAAAGAAAGGATCCAATAATTCAAAAATAAATAAAAATATTGCAGGAAATGTAATTTTAATGCTTCTTTTATTCAACAATATTCAGAATTTTTAGCATTTCATCGATGAAAAAAAATAGTTAAAAGTCAATAGGTATTATTTTCTAATCACTTCTATTTCTCCGTTGACTCCAAGTTTTATAATTCCCGACGGAGAGGTTTGTGTATAATCATTTTGTCTCCATTGCACGATATAATCAACCAAATCAAAGATTTGAGGATTAATTGCTGAAAAATTACCAGGAGCTTTTTCTTTACTTACATTGGCTGAGGTAGCGACAATTGGTTTTCTAAATCGTTCTATCAATTTTTGCGTAAAAGGGTCGTTGGTTATTCGTATACCAATGCTACCATCACTGGCAACAAGGTTTTTAGCTAAGTTTTTTGCTTGTGGATAGATAATGGTTAATGGTTTGTCTGCCAAATCGATTAAATCCCAGGCGATATCAGGCATCTTATGGACATAGGAGGGAATTTTCCCTGCATTATCCAACAATACGAGCATGCTTTTCTGGTCGCTTCGTTTTTTTATTTGATAAATACGTTCAACTGCTTTTTCGTTGGTTGCATCACAACCAATTCCCCAGATGGTGTCGGTAGGGTATAAGATAATCCCTCCATTATACAAAAATTTTAAACAATTTTGAACATCCTGGATCATACCTTTTATATTACGTTACCAAACATTTTTATCATTTTTCTTTTCCTGCTCCAGGGTAGTTTCCTATATTCAGGGATCGGATTTTCCTTGATGTATTTTTCTACAGCATCAACCATTCTTTTAGAGGATTTTCCATCAGTATAAGGATGATAGTTGTTAATGATCCAGTTCCTTTGATCTTTAAACGTATCTTCGATAATTGTGTTATTTACAGATGTAATCAGTTGTTTTGGATTTGTAATATTTCCCCACTTAATATTTTTAGATTTGGATTTATAGGTTATTGCGGGTTTGTTTAAAAGTAAAAACTCATAAACAACTGATGATGTATCACTAATCATTAAATCCGATAATAGAAGATATTTGATAATATTACTTTCTTCGATGACTTTCGCATTAGGGATTGCTTTGCATAAAGACTTATATTCTGACACCACTTTATTATCCATTAAATCATGGAATTTTATTAAAAGCAAGTTTTCGGTATTGGCTAATGTTAAAATAGTATCTTTTAAATCAATTGCTGATGTTAGTGAGGGAGAAAAAGTTGGTGCATACAGAATAATTTTTTTTACTTTATATTTATTTAGTAATTCTTTTTTATCTGTATGGTATAAATCTTTCTGTAAAAAAAGTTGATCTAATTTTGGCCAACCTGTCTCAATTACTTTAAAATCTTTATGTTTTTGGGCAAGAATTTTAAATTTATTGGTAAAATAAGGACCTTGTGTTAAATATAGGTCGAAATATTTACGAATTCGAAAATGTCCCTTTTTTTCACCTGCCAGTCCATGGAAAACCTGTACTTTTAATCCTCGTAAATAGTGCGGTACTTCATTCCCCGGAACAAAAATAACATCATTATTAAAGTTATGAATTTTTTGAATATTGGTTGTAAAATCACATTCTTTTTTAAAAGGGAACTTATTGACAATATCAATCGGGACAAACCATTTAACTTCGTGGTTTTGTGAAATAAGTTCGTTGTGTAATGGTTTTAGAATACCAAATGCATAAGGGTTTTTACAAAAAAGAGTAGTTCTCATATTATCCTATTTGAACATCTTGTTCACATTTTTTAAATCTTCAACAAAATCAACCTCCATGCAGTTGTATTTTGATATATCTACAGCGTTTACTTTGATATGATCTTTTTGAATGGCCAGTTCGATGCCCCGCTCAAAATAATCGTTATCGTTACATTCTTCTAATCGTTTAATAAAAAAGTTAATATCTTTGGAAGAAATAAAGTTAATGCCAACAGCTTCTCCAAGTCCGGGGTTAACACTTTTAGAAATTTTTTTAATAAATCCATCACTATCTAATGAATATTTAACTTCTTCTTCACCCACTTCTTCATTGTTTACTGAAACAAACGATTCATTTTTGTTGATGTATGGAGTAAGTAAGTCAAAAATACGTTTGTCAAAAACCACATCTCCATTGAGCCATAATACCGATTCGCTATGGTACTTCTTTAATGCTTTTAATAAACTTTTTGATGTATTGGTTTGATCGAAAACCGGATTGTATATATAGGTAGCATCGGACATACTTTCCATAATAAGATTTTTTTTAAACCCTACTACTATATTGATATCATCAAAATTAAAATAGGAAGTTAAATTGTTGATTTGCTGCTTCATAATGGTGTCTCCGTTTTTTAATGGAGTTAGTGGTTTTGGGAAAGGATTTCCTAATCTTGATCCAATGCCTGCTGCTAAAATAACTATTTTCATGATCTGTTTATTATGCGATTGTAGTTGTATATTTTCCTTTTTTGCCTATTTTTTTTTAATCAAACTTAAGATAGCAAAGATAAAATTTTTATTAAGAACGTTAGAAAAAGTATATAATTAAAAATTTATGTATAAATAATTGGTATCCTAGCTGTTGTAATATATTGTTGCAGATTCACAAAACAGGCAAACCTTAACATTAATTTAAAAATGGTAAATATTCCACAGTAGTCAGATAGAATCTTATTTGAGCGAGAAAAGTAATGTTTAATGTGATTGACTTTTTAGATGAGCAGAACATTGATTACTCCTTGGTGGGAGGAACTTTGCTTAGAATTGGAAGAGATGATAGTTTATTATCTTGGAATCGTGATATTGACTTATCTATTTCTGTAAATGATGCCGATAAATTTTACGTGAATTAAAAATACTATAATTGAAATTTATATCAATAAAAAATATTTATATACGCATAACTAAAAAATAATTTGATCAAATTATTTTTTTAGTAATAATATTCTCGATAATATTATTTCGTTTTAGGTAAGTCCTTATTAATTTAAGATCAGGATGAAAATCGAGTTCAGACCAATCCGTTTCTTTACATAAAGAATAATTTACTTTAAATCCTTTGTCAATGATTTCTTGTATTGCTTTTAAATAAAACACATTGCGATTTTCTGGAATTCTTACCATTTCGTCTAAAACAGAAGTATAAATTGATGGTCCTTTATTTGAAAACTTGATCATTCCAATTGACTCACCGTTAGCTTTTTGCGGGTTTATTTTTTTACTTACTTCCAATATGTGACCATCTTTATGAATAACTTTCATATCATCATCATCATATTCCTTCTTTTCATCAATAACCATAGTAATATCATAATTACTTTTTAAAAGTTTTTCGACTACTTCTGGTGTAAAAATATCATCCCCATTAATTGAAATAAATTCATCTTGCATATAATAACGAGCCATCCATACAGAAAGAAGATTGTTTGAAATATCGTAAAATGGGTTATAAACAGTTGTGATATTTAGTTTTTTTTGGTAATCTTTTAATTTTGCTTCTATTTGATCGGCTTTATATCCAACAATAATTACAATATCTTTAATATTATTTTCTAAAAGACTATGAAGTTGTGTTTCTAACAAGGTAAGACCATTCCCAATTTCTAATAAACTTTTTGGGGTATTTTTAGTTAAAGGATATAGTCTTTCACCTTTTCCTGCTGAGATCAAAATTGCTTTCATATCATGTGATTTTTATTCAAAGAAACTAAATAACTGAATATTATCCAATCGAAATTTAAGATAGTTCATAACACAAATATTGTTGATTTATTTCCCTACCTTACTTTTTTTAAACAGCTGATAATAATTATTAATCAATTTTATAATGGTTCGTCTACCCCGACCCCAAAAAAAGGTTTGTAAAATATAAAGAGGATACGGTATTTTAGGCAAGCGATTATAAAATTTTGCTATTTCATTGGCTTGTCGTTCTGTTGCATGGCCATCGGGTTTATAAACTGTATAATTAAAAATTTTATTTCTTATTTCTTTGTATTTATCATGTTGCACATTTTGTTTAACCATGGGCAATATATCCTTTTTGTTATTTATAACATCGCCTGCCTGCCATGCATAAGTATTAGAGCCTATATCATCGGAAGGCTTATAGTTTTCAGGTGATGGGTTTGCAAAAACGATTGGCCGGTTAAAATGAAACCATTCGTAACAGGCTGTTGATATATCGGATATCATTAAGTCTGCCTGATACATATAAGGTAAAATATTGTCATCGATTTTTGTTACAACATTTTCTTCTGCTCCGAGTTCTTTAATTAAATCATCAATTTGATCGTATATATCGCCTGGTGTACGTTCTATTTTACTATGGTACTTAATAATTATATTAAAATCTTTATGCAACTCCCTCACAATTTTTTTTGCCCATAGCATAAGCGATGATTCTCCGTAAGCAGAAAATTTAATGATTTTAGTTACATTTTGTTTTGCAATCCAGGTGGGAGCATAAAGAATCGTTTTTTTTCCGTTATTAAAAACAGGTTTTACATCTATGCTTTTATTAATAAGCGGATCGAATTTAGGATAACCAACAATTTTCCACTCTTTTATATACTTTAAATATCTAGCCTTTTTAACCTTATCTTTTGTTTTCTCTCCCGGAAATAAAACCAGATTATAGAGCAATATATTTAACGATTCAACATAGTTTTTATCAGATAAACCACCATGGAATATTTGTACAGATTTGCCGTAATAAAACGAATTAAAACCCGGGTAAACAACCATTCGGATTCTGTGCTTTAATATTATTTTTCTTGTTGCTGTTTTGCCTTTCGCATAAATCACCTGTTTTTCAAGTTCAGGATATTTTTGCAAAATAAAATCATAGATTTTCTTATTTGTTGTAATTACGATCCCCCCCAAGTATGGCAGAAGTCTGTAAATTGGTGGGAAATGCTGAATATCCGTTTGTAAATAATATGCTATATTCAATTTTTTATTATCCATCATAAATCAAAAAAATTACACAATAACATCATATTCTCTCAAAGCATCGTTTAATGATGTTTTAAGATTGGTTGACTTTTTTCTTTTTCCAATAATCAATGCACAAGGAACCTGGTATTCGCCGGCATTAAATTTTTTTGTTTTTGTTCCGGGTATTACAACTGATCGGGCGGGTACAAAACCTTTGTATTCCACAGGCTTTTCCCCTGAAACATCAATAATTTTTGTTGAGCCGGTGATCACCACGTTTGCTCCCAATACAGCTTCTTTTTCAATATGTACTCCTTCAACCACAATACATCGTGACCCAATAAAACAATCATCTTCAATAATTACCGGAGCTGCTTGTACAGGCTCTAAAACACCACCGATTCCTACTCCTCCACTTAAATGGACATTTTTTCCTATTTGAGCACACGATCCTACGGTTGCCCAAGTATCAACCATGGTTCCTGAATCAACGTAGGCTCCTATGTTTACATAGGATGGCATCATAATTACATCTTTAGCCACAAAAGAGCCATGCCGGGCTATGGCGTGAGGAACAACCCGCACACCTAATTCCTTATATCCTGATTTTAAAGGAATTTTATCATGAAATTCAAACGGCCCAACTTTTATTACTTCCATTTTTTGCGTTGGGAAATATAATATTACCGCTTTTTTTATCCATTCATTTACAATCCATCCTTTGTCGGTTGGTTCTGCAACCCGTAATTGCCCTTTGTCCAGTAAATCAATAATCTCGTTGATGGTATGTAATGTTTCCTTACTTTTTAATAACGATCTGTCATTCCAGGCAATTTCAATGATATTTTTGTAATCTGTATATTCCATAGTTCAAAAAATCGTTAACAAGTTGAACGTTTAGATTATTTGACGAAGATAGCTAAAAAAAAGCTTGATAAAAAGACATTCAAACCTCAGTTATAAAGTTAAAGATTGTTAAATGAAGGTATGCCCAAGGGAAAGAATTATATATTTGTGTATATAAAAATAAATATTCAATGCCTCGGAGCTCCGTTTTTGTAAATACAGTTTTCTTTTTATTGCTATTATTAGCGTATGTACAAGGGCATGGACAAACTTCAGATAGTTCTTATTATTTGTATGGGAAAGTTTTAAGTCTTGAGAAAAGGTATCCTGTTGCTTTTGCACATGTTATCAATGTAAACGTTCAGAAAGGTGTTGTAACCGATTCATTGGGGAATTTTGAAACCTGGGTTAACCCGAATGATGTTTTAAATATTTCTGCCATTGGTTTTGAACATAGAGAATATAAGGTTCCTGTGCAAAATCCCGACTCAGTTGTAGAAATTATATTGGTGAACAAAACCTATGCTATTCCCGAGGTTTCTATTTCTTATCTGGGTACTTACCGTGAGTTTAAACAAAAGGTTCTTGATTTGGATTTGTCGGATGAAAATAAGCTGAATCCTCAAATCAATAAAATTTTTAACCATGTAGAAATAGAATATCCTTTGGTAGAAGATCCTGCTGCAAGTATTTTATCTCCGATATCGCTACTGTATTCAGCATTTAGTAAAGAGGCAAAAGCGGTTAAAAAATATTTGGATGTAAAAGAAAGAGCAGATGTAAAAGAAAAGTACAATATTACGATAGTAAAAAATCTAACCGGTTTGGAAGGATTAGAAGCCAAAGAGTTTATGGATTTTTGTAATTTTACCGATGATTATGTGAGAAGCGTTACCGAATATGAACTTTATGCTGAAATTAAAAAGCAGTATGAAGAATTTAAAGAGGATCAAGAGCAGATAGAAAAAAAAGATCCCATTCAACAAAATGATATGTAGGTTATGACTGATAAAATTCCGGTATATGAAGATATTATAAAAGCACACGAAAGAATCTTGCCATTTGTACATCGTACTCCGGTTCTTTCTTCAACGGGTATTAATAATATAGTAGGTATTCATTTATATTTTAAGTGTGAAAATTTTCAAAAAGTTGGTGCTTTTAAATTTCGTGGCGCAACCCATGCCGTGCGCCAATTAACTTCAGATGAAGCTAAAAAAGGAGTTACTACGCATTCGTCAGGAAATCATGCGGCTGCTTTAAGCTTTGCTGCCCGGCAAATGGATATTCCTGCGTATATTGTGATGCCCGAAAGCGCTCCTGCTATTAAGAAGAAAGCAGTTAAAGGCTATGGAGCCGAAATTACCTTTTGTGAATCTACCCTGGAAGCCCGAGAAAAAACACTCGAGATCGTTCAGCAAAAAACAGGAGCTAGCTTTATTCATCCCTATCATAATTTTAATGTGATTTGTGGACAGGGAACCGCAGCAAAAGAGTTTTTAGAAGATTATCCTGATTTAGATGTGATCATAGCACCCGTGGGTGGTGGTGGATTAATGAGCGGCACTTCAATTGCAGCAAAAGCGATTAAAAAAGGGATTAAAGTATTGGGTGCCGAACCAGTAAATGCCGATGATGCTTATCGCTCATTTAAGCAGGGAGAGTTGATTCCCTCCTTAAAACCAAATACCATAGCAGATGGGTTACTGACTTCGTTAAGTCCTTTAACTTTTCAAATTATTAGAGAAAATGTGGATGATATATTAACGGTAAAAGAAGAAACCATTATTGAAGCTATGCGATTGATTTGGGAACGAATGAAGATTATTATTGAACCTTCTTCTGCAGTTCCTCTGGCCGCTGTAATAGAAAACAACAAGCTATTTAAAGGTAAAAAAGTGGGAATAATTATTTCCGGAGGAAATGTAGACCTAAATCATCTGCCTTTTTAAGGTTTTAAATAGAATTCACCAGTTAAAGGATAATGGTCGGAGAGTTTTTCTTTGTGTATATTAAACGATTTGCACTCTAATTCTTTGCTGTAAAAGATGTAATCGATTCTGAACGAAGGGAATTTGCCGATATAAGTATTTCCGATTCCTTGTCCTGCGCTAACAAATGAGTCTTTAAGATTGCTCTTTAATGTTTGATAGGTATATGAAACAGGGACATCATTAAAATCGCCACATAAAATTATCGGGTAAGGTGATTTTTTAATAAGTTTCGAAAGTGTTTCTGCCTGGTTGGCACGTTTAATAAAGGCATCTCTTAATCGGGTTGAGATATCTTTTATTTCTTTGAGCTTTTCTTCCTCTTTCAGTGTTTTGCTGTTGGTAATAAATTTATAATTATCTTCATTAAACCGGATCGATTGGAGATGTATGTTAAAAACTCTTAAGGTGTCAGCTCCTATAACAATATCGGTATAAATACTTACGTTAAAAGATTTGTTGAATTTAATGATACCTTGATTTACAATAGGATACTTGCTGTAAGTTGCAACGCCTAAGTTTTGATTTGTATTTTCAACAGCGTACCCTATGTGTGATTGGTATTGTTGATTTAATTTTTTATGAATATCTGTTTCACTTAAATCTCCTTTATTTCTTGTGAAAAAATCTTGAAAACAGATGATTGAAAAATTTTCGTGATTTATAAATTGAAAAATTTCATCCTTTGTTGTTTCTTTCTCGCTCCATTGATATAAATCAAAAGACCTGACATTAAAAGAAAGAAGATTAAATGATTGTTCAACAGATTCTTTTTTTGAGTTTTTTTTATTTAATGGGATTTGGATATAGGTGTTTAAATAATTCCATCCGGATAAAATGGCAATAAGTGGAAAGATTAAAAAGAGTCTTTGTTTAGCTATCCAAAAGATCAAAAATAATAAGTTAATAATGAGCAAAAAAGGATAAGCAAGGCCAAAAAAGGCTAAAATCCAAACTTTCGCCGGGCTTATATAAACCGAAAGATAAGCAAGCAGTAAGGCTGCTATAAAAATAATGTTTAGATATTTTAATATCTTATAAATTATATTTTTCAAGATAAGTACCTTTTTGTTTCTTATATCTAAATTACAATTAATGGTTTAATTAAGCAAAAGGAGAGAGGGTTTATGTTATATTAGAAAAAATATTAATTGCTGTTTTTAAATAAAATTTCTTTTTCTTTTTTCGTCAGGCTGTCATACCCCGATTTGGCAATTTTATCAAGAATGCGGTCTACATCTTTTTGCTTTTTTACTTTTTTTTTATTGTACTCAATGTCAGTCATCGGCCGTTTGTAAGTGACTTTAATTTTAGGCTTAGGTTTAAAAAGGGTAAATAGTTTGTCCATAAATCGGTCAAAGCCCTTATTTATGTTTTTCCCTTTTTTATATTGCTGAACAAATAAATAACCATATAAAGCACCTCCAAGATGTGCTATGTGACCACCTGCGTTGGATGATGCGATGCTTATAATATCAATCGCGATGGTTACAATAGCAATATACTTTAATTTTACAGGACCGAAAAATAAAAGATGGATGGTATGATCGGGGGCATAAACCGATACGGCAATAACAATAGCAATTACAGATGCTGATGCTCCCAATGCAAGAGAATCAGGTAAGACATTTGAAAAAACAGGAAAAATATTAAATGCCAGTATATATAATGCAGCACCTGCCAATCCCCCGGTAAGATAGAGACTTAGTAATTTTTTTTCATCAAAATAGCTTAAAAAAATCATTCCAAACCAATAAAGCCATAACATGTTAAACAGAATGTGGAAAAAATCCAGATGTAAAAACATGTAGGTAAAAATAGTCCATGGTTTATGAATAAGATTTGAAAAATCGGCAGGAACAGCAAACCAGTTAGCAATTGAAAAGGTTTGGTTGGCAGATAATAAGAAAAATATTACACCCACGATTTTAACTGCCAAAAAGACAGCTATGTTAATATATAATAGTTTAATTAAGGTGTTTCCACTTTTAAATGACTGTTTTATTTCGTCGGCTATACCCATAGTTTTTTATTTTGTTTTATTTCTGGCTGTTAACAGTTATTAATAAAAATTAGACCTGCTTTTTTTCCAGTATTTAATCAAAAAGAATCCAAATAACATGCCACCCAGATGTGCAAAGTGAGCAACATTACTTCCGGGTTGTGTTAAGCCGAGCCATAATTCTAAAGCCCCATACATGATTACAAAATATTTAGCCCGAATAGGTATAGGCGGGAATAGAAGCATTAATTGCGTGTTAGGGAAAAGCATACCAAAAGCAAGTAGTATTCCAAATACTGCCCCTGAAGCACCGACTGTAGGAATATTCATTTTGAAATTGATCAACTCGTTTAAAAATTGTTTTGCCCTGACAATATAGTTCGGATTATCCGGGCTTGAATACCATCCGTCTAATAATTTGCTGTAAACTTGTGAGTAATATTCAGGGAAATGGTTTTTAACTAATATCGCCAAAGCTTCAGGTGATGGAGTATTGTTAAATGCATTAATATCATTTAAAATACTTGTCATTTGTAAGTGGATAACAAAGGTGTGTAAAGCTGCTGCTCCTAATCCGGTAACGATAAAATAGATAAAAAATCGTTTGCTCCCCCAAACAGATTCTAACACTCGCCCAAACATCCACAGGGCAAACATATTAAAAAATAAGTGCCATAATCCACCATGCATAAACATATGGGTAACAAATTGGTACGGTTGAAATAATTCAGATTTAAAATAATGTAATCCTAAAACCTGTGTTAATTCAATCTCGAACGAATTGCTTAAAATCCAGGTAGCTAAAAGCATGATTACATTTATGATAATTATATTTTTAACTACCGGTGGAATATTATTAAATCGTGTATACATAGGTATATTTTTATCAATCTAAATTATTAAAAACGTTTTTCAATTTCTTCTGTTTTGATGATGGTTACAATTTTTTTGCCAAAAGGTGAATAGTTAGGTTGTTCGCATGCAAAAAGCAGATCAATCATTTCGCGCATTTCTTCATGAGTGAGTGGTTGATTTGAGCTTATGGCCGAAGCTTTTGCTAAAGCTTTGGATATGGATTCTTTGGCAAACTGTTTTGAATCTGTTTCTCCGCTTAAGTATTCATTTAAAAATTTGTCAATTATTTGCGCTGGTTCTTGATTTCCTGAATCTACAGGCATCCCGTTTACAATGATGGCATGCCCCCCAAAATCATCAATATCAAACCCTAAAGCTGTCATTTCGTTTTTTAAACAAAGTAGTAATTCATGGTCTTTAGCATCAAGTTCTATGGTTTTTGGGAATAAAGTTTTTTGTGTTACTGCCATATTGGTTTTTAGAGAATGCATAAATTTTTCAAATAATATGCGTTCATGCGCTTTTTTCTGATCAATAATCATCAGTCCCGATTTAACAGGCGTTAAAATGTACTTGCTTTTAAAATGAAAAACATTCTCTCCCTGTTTGTTATCATTAATAGTAGTTTGAGTATCGAGGTTAGAAAGAACAGAAAATTCATCATCGGGTTTATTTTCTTTTTCAAAACCCTGATAAAGATTTTCCCAGTTCGTCAGATTGTCCTTTTCTAAAGAAAATTTTGTGCTTTTTTGTCCTTTGGTGGTAAACTTGTTGTTTTTAAAGGGGTTAAATGTTGGATCAACATCTATTTTGGGAGTATTAATTTGGGTATCTTTTGAAATTACCGGAATATCAAAACTTTGTTCCTGATCAAAATCAATAGAGGGGACAATATTGTTTTTGCCGAGGCTCTCTTTTACCGATGCATGTAAAATTTGCCATATGGCTTGTTGGTTTTCAAATTTTATTTCGGTTTTGGTAGGATGAATATTAACATCAATAGTTGCAGGATCAGCCTCTAAATATAAAAAGTACGAAGGAATCGTATCAGGAGGTAAAATTTGCTCGTAGGCATTTAAAATTGCTTTATTCAAATATGGGTTTCGCATATATCGGTTATTGATAAAGAAGAACTGCTCGCCTGGCTTTTTTTTAGCATTTTCTGGTTTCCCAATAAATCCTTTTATAGAAACAATACTTGTGTTTGTTTCTAAAGGAATTAAATTATGGTTTATTTTTTTGCCATAAATAGTAACGATTCGTTGACGGATATTTGATTTGGGTAAAATATAAACTTCCGATTCGTTATGATAAAGCTTAAATTCTATATCGGGATTTGCAAGGGCTACTCTTTGAAATTCGTTAATAATATGCCCGAATTCAGCCGTATTTGATTTTAAGAATTTCCTGCGTGCCGGTACATTGTAAAACAGGTTTTTAATGGCAAAGTTCGAACCGGTTGTACAACTTGTTGGTTCCTGGCTAACCACTTTTGAACCTTCTATTTGGATATGGGTCCCAATTTCCTGGTGGGCTTGTTTTGTTTTTAGCTCTACATGAGCAATGGCTGCGATAGAAGCTAATGCTTCTCCTCTAAATCCCATAGTTTTTATAGCAAATAAATCATCTGCATTTTGTATTTTGGAGGTAGAGTGTCTTTCAAAAGCCAACCGGGCATCGGTTTCTGACATACCTGTTCCGTTATCAATAATCTGAATTAAAGTTTTTCCCGCATCTTTAATATTAAGGGTTATACGATCAGCCTGTGCATCTACAGCGTTTTCTGCCAATTCTTTTACTACCGAAGCCGGTCGTTGTATAACCTCTCCGGCAGCTATCTGGTTAGCAACGGAATCGGGTAAAAGCTGAATGATATCTGCCATGAAAATACCGGATTTAATATAATAATAAGAAATAAATAATAGCTAGTAAAACAACAAGTATTATAGCCAGCCGTAAATTGGATTTCTTTTTCTCTTCTTGGTTTCGTTTAAAAACACCGCGCATTTGACCTTTAATATTGGGAATATAAGGTTTGTCCGAATCGGACAAGTCTTCTACGCCCAATTCTCGTTTAATTTGACGCACCCTTCTTTCCAACTCCTCTTTTTGCTCATCATAATATAGAGGTGAGTAATTAAACCTTTTATTTTTAGGGGTATGAAAAAATTTTATAGCCATCCTGTCTTTTTTAACTTTTTGCAAAGTTATTTATTATTTTATCATTTATTAAATTTTAATTCAATTGATATGGGTTTTTATATATAGCTTTTTTTATATTTGCCCGATAATAGATACAAAAAATTTTATTGAAAGCAAAAAATTAAAGTTTGTTTCTTTGTTAATCAAAGAAACTTTTATATTTTTGCATTCCCAAAATTGGTAACAAACGGTTAAAATTTAAATAGATGTATGCAATAGTTGACATAGCAGGCCAGCAGTTTAAGGTAGAGAAAGATAGTAAGATTTTTGTTCACCGTTTAGAAGGAGAAGAAGGATCTACTGTTGAGTTCGAGCAAGTTTTGCTGGTAGATAATGACGGCAAGGTAAAAGTCGGAAAACCTACCGTGAAAGATGCAAAAATTTCCGCTAAAATCCTGGCTCACCAAAAAGGTGATAAAGTAATTGTTTTTAAGAAAAAACGAAGAAAAGGGTATCAGGTTAAAAACGGTCACCGTCAACTGTTTACCCAAATACAGGTACAAGACATTATTGCTTAATTAAAAATATTTTGACACATGGCACATAAAAAAGGAGCAGGTAGTTCACGTAACGGTCGCGAATCGGAAAGTAAACGATTAGGGATAAAGTTGTATGGAGGACAAGCGGCTAAAGCTGGTAATATTATTGTCCGTCAGAGAGGAACAAAACATTATCCGGGCGAAAATGTAGGTATTGGTAACGATCATACTTTATTCGCTTTAATTGATGGAAAAATTGAATTTAAACGTCGAAGAGGTAATAAATCATTTGTTTCGGTTGTTCCCTTCGAAGATTAAGATATTTTTTACGTAATTTTGAATCTCCTGTTTTTACTATTTTTAGTAAAATATATGGAGATTTTTTATTTTTAACCCTATTATATATTTAACCAACATGCTAACCTTACGATTTATCCAGGAAAACAGAGACTTTATTATTGAGCGTTTGAAAATTAAAAATTTTGATGCTACTAAAATTACAGACCAAATTCTTGCGCTTGACAAAGAAAGAAGATCAACACAAGCTGCTATGGATGATCATAAAGCGGAATTAAATAAACTTTCGAAGGAAATTGGGAAGCTTTTTAAAAATGGTAATGTGGAGGAAGCAACTAGGGTTAAAGAAAAAAATGCCCAAATCAAAGAAAATATAAAAGAACAGTCTGAATCGTTAAATAAAATTGAAGAAGAACTAAACGTGTTATTGGTTCAGCTGCCTAATATACCCCACGAATCAGTACCTCCCGGAAAAGGAGAACAGGATAATGTTGAAATAAATAGCGGAGGAACCAAACCCGAATTAGCTCAAGATGCCTTACCTCATTGGGATTTGGCTAAAAAATACGATATTATTGATTTTGAATTAGGGAACAAGATCACGGGAAGTGGTTTTCCCGTATATAAAGGAAAAGGGGCGAAGCTACAGCGGGCATTAATCAATTATTTTTTAGATAAGGCTATCGAAGCAGGATATCATGAAGTGCTTCCTCCTTTAATGGTGAATGAAGATTCGGGTTTTGGTACCGGTCAGTTGCCCGATAAGGAAGGACAGATGTATCATGTTGCCCAAGACAATTTATATTTAATCCCCACAGCCGAGGTTCCGGTAACCAACATTTATCGTAACGAGATTTTGTCGGCAAAGGATTTCCCGATAAAAATGACTGCTTACACCCCTTGTTTCAGACGTGAGGCAGGATCATACGGCAAAGATGTACGTGGTTTAAATCGTTTACACCAGTTTGATAAAGTAGAAATTGTTCAGTTTCAACATCCCGAAAAATCGTATGACGCATTACAGGAAATGTTAAATCATGTGGAGAGCCTTGTAAAATCATTGAATCTCCCATACCGTATTTTAAAACTTTGTGGGGGTGATATAAGTTTTACTTCTGCACTCACCTATGATTTTGAAGTGTATTCTATGGCTCAGCAAAAATGGCTGGAAGTAAGTTCTGTTTCCAATTTTGAAGCTTATCAGGCTAACCGATTAAAACTACGATTTAAAGAAGAAGGAGAGAAAAAAACCAAATTGGCACACACCCTTAACGGCAGTGCATTGGCTTTGCCACGAATATTAGCTGCTTTGCTGGAAAACAATCAATCCACCAAAGGAATTGTTATTCCCGAAGTTTTGCAACCTTATACCGGATTTGATATCATTGACTGAAAAAAGTTTTAAATTTTTTATGACAGAGCGCCACCAGAGCGCTCTTTTTTTATCGTTAAATTATTTGTAATATTATAAATTTCTTAAAATGATATGATATTTTATGAATAATAGACAAAAAGGGTATTTGTATGCCGGGCTAACGATTCTTTTTTGGGGAACCTCCGCATCGGCATTTAAAATAGGTCTAAGGTATGTCGATTATTTTCAATTACTATTATACTCATCTTTTACAGCTGTAATTTTTTTATTTTTTGTTTTATGGGCTCAAAAAAAATTAAAAATCCTTAAAACGTTTACCAGAAAACAATATTTATATTCTATGTTTCTCGGATTTTTAAATCCTTTTCTATATTATGTGATTTTGTTTAAAGCCTATACGCTGCTTCCGGCTCAAATAGCCCAACCTTTGAATTTTGTCTGGCCCATTGTTTTGGTATTGCTTTCTATTCCCATCTTAAAGCAAAAAATTGGATTAAAAAGTTTTGTGGCATTAATTGTAAGTTTTATAGGCGTTTATTTTATCTCTTCACAAGGGCAATTGTTTAATCATCAGTTTGCTGATCCATTAGGTGTTACGTTGGCTTTAAGTACCTCTGTGGTTTGGGCTTTGTTTTGGCTCTACAACATGAAAGATCAACGAGACGAAGTCCTTAAGTTATTCTTAAATTTTGTGTTTGCATTTTTCTTTATATTAGCGATAACAATAAAGGAATCATCTGTTATTCCGCAAAATGTGGAAGGTGTTTTAACGGCCATTTATATTGGTTTGTTTGAAATGGGCATAACTTTTGTAATATGGTTAAAGGCCCTTAAATTAGCCGGCCGTACAGATAAAATTGGCAATTTAATTTATCTAACGCCATTTTGTGCTTTAGTTTTTATTCATCTATTTTTGGGCGAAAAAATTTATTTAACAACCATTTTAGGATTAATTTTGATTATTTCGGGAATCTTATTACAACAACTAAATAAAGTAAAAAGATGAAACAAGCATGATTAAAATAATTATTAAACACACACGATAATGATTATTTTAATTATTCGGTTCCCTGTCTGCCGAATTTATCCGCCGGAGGAGGACAGGCAGGCATATGACCTTAAAAAAACAAAAAATAAACATATGAAAACAAAATCTTATAAAATATTCATTTGGCTGCTGATTGCTATTTTAGGTATATCAGTGTATTCATGTGAGAAGGAAAAAATTTATTCTGATAATGAAACAACAATTGAGTTTCATAGTTTAATGGATTACTGGTACTTTTGGAAAGATTCCATCTCTGCT
>Ga0209931_1000134_pt1 | contig 40794 bp, 41 predicted proteins | sample SalPonR1_B_D1_MG_FD_185697 | JGI IMG/M metagenome (GOLD analysis project Ga0209931, IMG submission 185697) | Salt pond soil microbial communities from South San Francisco under conditions of wetland restoration - Salt Pond MetaG R1_B_D1_MG... ...
ATTTCTTTCATGTAACTTTTTCATTCCTGAACCAAAGGCACCTACCCCAGGTAGAATTAATCCATCAGCTTTTTTTATCTCATCTTTATCAGAGGTTAATTTGGCCGAGATATTAAGATATTCAAGTGCTTTCAAAACACTGCCAATGTTACCTACTCCATAATCTATAACTGCTATCAATGTCTACCTCCTTCTTGTAATTGGCCTTTAGTTGAGAGAGGTTTATCTTTCAATCTTTTTTCTGGATCAGTAGCTTTATCAAGGGCCCGGGCAAATGCCTTAAATGCCCCTTCAGCTATATGGTGAGTATTTTCTCCTCGGATTTGACTAAAATGTAAATTTAGTTTTCCATGAGAAACTAAGGAACGGAAAAACTCATCTACTAACTCTACTGCAAATCCACCAACTTCATTTCTACTAAATGAAAAATCACTTTTATAATAAGATCTACCACCAAGATCAACTGCAGTCATTAGCAAAGTTTCGTCCATAGGAAGAATAATATCTGCATAACGTTTAATCCCCGCTCTATTTCCCAGCTCTTTATTTATTGCTTTTCCCAGCATTATCCCCGTATCTTCTACTGTATGATGGTCATCAACTTCTAAATCACCTTCAACTTTTAACTCTAAGTCAAAAAAACCATGACGGCTCCAGAGTTCTAGCATATGATCAAAAAATCCAATACCAGTTTTTATATCATAATTACCTTCACCATAAAGATCTAATTTTAAATAAATTTTTGTTTCAGTGGTCTCTCTTTTTAATTCAATCATTTTATCACCTCTATTTTTTATCTAGAATTTCTTTAAAATTACAAATAAATTTTTCATTTTGTTTTTCAGTACCCACCGTTACTCGCAAACTATCACCTAAAATTTCCAGTTCTTCCAGAAATCTAATCTGAATTCCTCTATTAGCTAAAGCTAAATAAATCTCTTTTTCTGGTTTTTCTGTATTAAAAAGTACAAAGTTTGCTTCTGATTTATAAGGAATTACTCCCTTCATATCAACTAGTTGCCTGTAAATTTCTTTTCTATTTTCCCTAATAGTTTTCCATATTTTTTTAAATTCATCAATTTCATCTAACACTAAAGTGGCTATTTTTTGACTGAATCTATCAGCATTATAAATAGATTTGACTTTTCTAATTTCATCAATAACTTTACTATCAGCAGCTAAATAACCAATACGCAGCCCGGCTATCCCAAAAGCTTTAGAAAAAGTTCTAGTAACTATCAAATTATCATATTTTTTTACTAAATCAATTAAAGTTTTACCACAAAATTCATAATAGGCTTCATCTAAAAGAACATAATTATCAGTATTTTTAATAAAATCTTCTAGCCTATTAAAATCCAAAATATTACCAGTTGGATTATTAGGTGAACAAAGAACAGTTAATGCAGAATCATCTTTTTTTGAATAAGTAGCAAGCTTATCCCAATCTATACTAAAATCTTTATTAAAACTTAAATCATAACTACCTTTTCCTACCATATCAGCATAAAATTCATACATCCCAAAAGTAGGGTGAACTAAAACAGCTTTTTTATTAGGTGCTACAAACTTAGTCATGATCATTAATAAAAGTTCATCAGAACCATTTCCAATTAATATATTTTCACTAGCAAGGTCTGTATAATCAGCTATTTTTTTCTTTAATTTTCTGGCTTTTGAATCAGGATATCTATTAAATTGGAATCCTTTAATCCCCTTCTCTATTTCTTCTCTGATTTTCAAGGGAAGTGTATAGGGATTTTCATTAGCATCAAGTTTACAATCTAAATTTAACTCATCCTTCATCCTGACCACCTCTTTTCCTGATTTCAATTGATTTAGCGTGAGCATCAAGACCTTCTTTTCGAGCAAGATTAATTATATCCTGAGAACATTTTTCTAATTGAGCTTGATTATAATAAATTATACTTGATTTTTTCATAAAATCATCAGTTGTTAATGGTGATGAAAATTTAGCGGTACCACCTGTAGGTAAAACATGGTTTGGACCTGCAAAATAATCACCTAAAGGTTCAGGTGAATATTCTCCTAAAAATACTGCTCCTGCATTTTCAATTTGGCCAAGATATGATAATGGTTCTTCTACAGCTAATTCAAAATGTTCTGGCCCATAATCATTAACTAATTTCAGCCCTTTATTTATATTTTCAACTTCTATAAAAACGCCATTTTCTTTGATAGATTTGCGGGCAATTTTTTCTCGAGAAAGTTTTAGCAGCTGTTTATCTATTTCTTTTTTTACATTTTCAATTAATTTTAATGAGGGACTGACCAAAACTGAAATAGCTCTTGGATCATGTTCTGCCTGAGAAAGAAGATCAGCTGCAATATAGGTTGGATTAGCATTTTTATCAGCCAGAACCATTACTTCACTGGGACCGGCCAGCATATCAATATCAACTTTTCCATAAACTTCTTTTTTGGCAATTGTCACAAATATATTCCCTGGGCCAACTATTTTCATAACTTTTTTTATACTCTCCGTCCCATAGGCCAGAGCAGCAATTGCCTGTGCTCCCCCTATTTTATAAATTTCTTTAACTTCTAATTCATTTAAAGTTACTAAAGTATAAGGATTAATCTTTCCATCTTTTCCAGGAGGAGTAGTAACAGCTATTTCCTTAACTCCTGCTACTTTAGCTGGTATAACGGTCATTAAAGCAGAGGATGGATAGGCAGCTCCTCCACCTGGCACATAACAGCCCACTCTATTAATTGGATTTATTAATTGCCCGGTCATTTTACCATTTTTATTATCAAACCAGCTTTCCTCTTTTTGTTTTTGATGAAATTCTTTTATATTTTTAGCAGCTTTTTTCAAAGAATCCAAAAATTCATTTTCAACTATATTATAAGCATCTTCAATTTCTCTTTCCTTTACTTGAAAATCATCTAGCTTAACTTCATCAAATTTTTCAGTGAAATTAAAAACTGCTTTATCTCCATCATTTTTAACATCTAAAAGTATATTTTTTACTTTTTTACGTACATCTTCTTCAATCGAAAATTCTCTACTTTTTATAAGTTCATCAATTTTATTTTTATCAGATTGATAATTCAAGATCTTCATTTTTCTTCCCCCAGGCTAATAATTTCTTAATCTCATCATGTTTTGCTTTATATGAAACATTATTTACAACAAGTCTGGCTGAAGATTCCATTATTTCAGCTATAGGAACAAGATTATTTTTTCTTAAAGTAGTTCCAGTTGAACTAATATCTACTATTAAATCAGAAAGTCCAACTTGAGGCCCTAATTCCACTGAACCACTTAAATATATGATATCCACCTGAATACCAAGTTTTTCAAAAAACTTTCTGGTAATACCAGGATAGGATGTTGCAATTCTTGAATGTTCAGGAATATTTTCAACCTCTTCAATACCTGATTTTTCGGGAACAGCAACTACAAGTCTACAGGCTCCAAAACCTAAATCAAGTAGTTCATATAAATTTTTATTATGTTCCATAATCACATCTTTTCCTGTAATTCCTATATCTGCTGCTCCATGTTCAATATAAGCTGGAACATCTTTTGGTTTAGCAAGCAAGAAATTATTATTTTTTTCTTCATCTTTATATATTAATTTTCTTGATAAAATATCAAAATCTGCAGAATTATTAATTAAATCCATATTAGATACAATATCAACTGATTTGTCAAATAATCTACCTTTAGGCATAGCTATTGTCAGGTTACTCATTTTTTTCCTCCTACCATTTTTTAATTAACATTAATCACCTGTGGAAGTTCATCTTTCTGACCGGTAAATAAAAGTAATCTATTTATCTTTTCCCCATTATAATTTTCTAATATTTTTTCTTTTAAATAATCTACATCATTTATATGTTTACTTTCTTTTTCATTTAGCATATACATAAAAGATTTTTTTCCCTGGATATGTTGTTTTTTAAGATAAGATAAAGCTTTTTTTCTCTTTTCTTTAGTAAAAACTATAATTTCTTTATTATCTTCAATATTAAAATCTATCTTTTCACCTTTTAAAGCAAGTCTTATTCTTTCTACCCCAATCGCAAAACCAACTGCAGGAATTTGTTCTTCTGAAAATTTTTCAATTAAATTATCATATCTTCCTCCACCACAAATCAAATAGCCTAAAGATTTATTAAAGGCTTCAAAAACTATTCCTGTATAATAGTTAAATCCTCGAATAAGACTCATATCAAAATTAATATATTTTTCAATTCCATAATCTTTAAGAAAATCATACACTTCTTCTAAATTAGCTATTGCTTCCAAAATTAATTTATTATCAGTTAATTCTCTAACCTTAGAAAATATTTCCTTTCCTCCTCTTAATAAAAGGAGTTCTTCTAATAAATCATTTCTTTCAAAACTTTTTAAATATTTACGAAGCCCAACAACATTTCTTTCATTTAACAAAGTCTTAATTCTTTCTTTTTCTGAAAAATCTAAATTAAACTCACTAAAAACACCTTCTAAATATTTAACATGTCCTATATCCATCTCAAAATCATTTATTCCCGTAGCTTTAATAGAATCAACTGCTACTATCAAAGTTTCAGCATCAGCAGAAATTTTGTTACTACCAATAAATTCAACACCCATTTGATAAATCTCTCTATTTTTTCCCTGTTGATCCTGATTATAACGATAAACAGGACTAAAATAAGAATATTTAACAGGTAAATCTATTTCTGAATATCTATTAGCAACGGTTCTGGCTATAGGAGCAGTCATTTCAGATTTCAAAGAAAGCACATTACCTTCTCTATCAATTAATTTATATAATTCCTGTTTATTTTTTTCTCCTACTCCTTTTTTTAAAATATCATAATATTCCATTAAGGGAGTCATTATTTCCTGATAACCCCATTTTGCAAAGATATTTTCTATATTTTCTTTTATTTGCTTAATTTCATAAGTTGTTTTCGGTAAGTGACTTTTCATCCCACGTGGAGAATTTGTATTCATTTTTTTACCTCCAGATCAATTATTTGCTTTAATGCTTTACTACACTAAAGAATATAACATAAAAAAATAGTCCTGTCAAGTATGTAACAGGACTATTCTAATCTATCTTATTTTTCCTCTTTAAAATAATCAATTACAGCCTGCACCATAACCGCTATTCCTTCTTTTAAAACACTATCATCTACATCAAATTTGGCCTGATGATGTTTTATAACTTCATCTTCTGAAGGAGCCATTCCTAAATAAAAGAAATTAGCAGGAACTGCTTCAGCAAAATAAGAAAAGTCTTCTCCTCCCATATTTGCTTTTTTTAATTCTCTTACTCTATTATCTCCAATGATTTTTTTTGCTGATTTACTCAAAATCTCAGTCATATTTTTATCATTAATTAAAGGAGGAAATCGATATTCATAATCAAAGTCATAATCCGCTCCATAGATTGAAGTTACTTTTTCAATTGCCTTTTCCATATATTCAGGTAACTTATCTCTTACTTCAGGAACTAATGATCTTACTGTTCCTTCAATAAAAACTTCATCCGGTATAACATTATGGGTATCTCCACCTTCGATATGACAGACAGAAATAACAGCTGATTCAAGAGGATCTGTTCTTCTACTAATAATATTTTGGAACTGATCTACTATAGCAGTAGCAATAGGAATAGGATCAGTGCTTTTTTCTGGTTGAGCTGCATGACCACCATCACCTAAAATTCTTAAACTGAATTTATCAGGAGAGGCCATAAAAGGACCGGATTTGTATTCCACTACTCCCCTGGGAGAAGTTCCCCAGAGATGTAGACCTAAAGCAGCATCAACTTTTGGATTTTCTAGAACTCCCTCTTCTATCATTCCTTTCGCTCCACCCTCAGCTTCTTCAGCTGGTTGAAAAACAAATTTTACATTACCTTTAAACTCATTTTTTAATTTATTTAATAAGACAGCAACTCCAATTAAAATAGCTATATGCCCATCATGACCACAGGCATGCATTACACCATCATTATTTGAGCTATACGGCATACCCGTATTCTCCTGTATTGGCAGAGCATCCATATCTGCTCTTAATAAGATTGTCTTCTCATTTTTATTATCAGAGTTTCTTAATAAACCACATACTCCTGTGTGATAAATACCTGATTCAACTTCTAAACCTAATTTCTTCAACTCTTTTGTCACTAAAGCTGCTGTTTCATTTTCTTTAAAAGCTAATTCTGGATTTTGGTGTATTTTATGTCGGAGATTAATTATTTTGTCCTCAATATCTTTAGCAAATTTTAATATTTTATCTTTTTCCATAAAACCCTCCTATTCTTTTATGACTCAAAAGTTTTATAAAATAAATTTAAAAGTCTTTCTAATTCTTTAATTGGAGTTTCATGGTCATCTACTCGAAGATCAATATACCGATCATTATATCCTCCATACCCGCCATTTTCTTTGACTACAAAAAGTGCAGCTGCCTGTTTACCTCTGCTGTCTCCTCCAGCTTTTTGTCCTGCTTTTAAACTGGCCATAAGTCTATCTGCTAAAGCACCTTTTTCATTTTGAAAAGTAGAAGCCATTTCTTCAATAGTTTTTTCATCAACTAAAATATTACCCTGAGCTGTAAAATTTTCACCTTTAACTGCTCCTGCCCATTCATGACATTCTTTTCCAGTGAAATTAGCTGAGTTACCTTTGGCATCCATAATTCCAATCTGTCTATGTTCTTTTTCCGGGTCATTTTCAACTAATAGTTCTATTACTTCTTTAGGAGATTTTCCTTCTTTTAAAAGAGAAAGTCCTCTGGGTCCATAAGTAGTATTTCCTTTAGCCTGAGTAGCAATAGCACCAACACCGGCTTCAGCCCAGGGAACTACTGAACCTACTGCCAAAAATTTGGATTGAACTGCAATACCCAATTCTTCTGTCTCTGGATCAAAAGCAACAATTGAAAAAGTAGCAATAGTTTCTTTATTCATTTACATCACCTCAATCAAATTATATTCAGTTAATTAGATATTTTCAAATGTTAATAACCTATAAAAGTAGCTATAGCTATAAAAATCCACCCTACCACAAGCACTTTTAATACCATAGGATAAATAAATTTAAACCATTTTTCAAATGGCACTCTTGCTAAAGCAAGCATAGCTAATAATCCACCCAAAGTAGGAACAATTAAATTCATTACTCCATCTCCAATTTGAAAAGCTATTACGGCGGTTTGTCTTGTTAAACCTACTAAATCACTTAAAGGTACCATTATAGGCATAGTAGCCATAGCCTGTCCACTTCCTCCAGGAATAAAAAAGTTAATAATCGAATGAGAAATAGTCATAAACCATCCTGAAACAAGAGGTGGAAACTGCTCTAATGGCACTGATAAAGCATAAGTTATAGTATCACCAATTTTACCATCCTGCAAAATAACTGTAAGACCTCTAGCTACACCAATTATTAGTGCACCACTAGTTAAACGTGAAGCTCCTTCAATCATCTTATCTACTAATTTATCAGAATCATATTTAGCAACAATACCGGTTAAAATTGCTCCTACCATAAATACTGTTGATATTTCTATTATATACCAGTGGTGCTGAAGAGTACCATAAATAATAGTGGCAATTATTGCAAATAATATAAAAATAACCTGTTTATGAGTACCATTTAACTCATATTCATTTATTTCTTTTGATAATTCTATATCTTCTGTATTAGCATTTTTAATTAAACTTTTTCTATCTCCACTTTTAACTTTCTTACCATAACTGGCTGTATGATGGGCTAAAACTATCAATGTCACAACCATAAATGCAAATCGCAAACCAAACCCTGAAAACATAGGTAACTCAGCAATTGCATGAGAAACACCTACCGTATAAGGATTAATAGGAGAAGTTGCAAATCCAAGCCCTATACCTCCTATTGCTATTCCTGCTCCTACCATTAAATCATACCCCATTGCCAGAGCAATCATAACTCCGATTGGAATAAGAGCTATATTATTTTCAAAGCCTACTACTGCTCCTAAAGCACCAAAAACGAAGGTCATAATCCAGATCATTTTTTGACCAGCATTAGAACTACCTTTAAGTTTTTGAACAATAACACCAAGTCCATTTTCTAATGCACCAGTTGATTCAATAACATTAAATAAAGCACCTGCAAAAAAAACGATAAAAATAATATTTGCTCCAGAAATCATACCTTTTGGAATTGATTGTAGTAAGCCTAGTATCCCAACCGGACTTTGTTCTACAAATTCAAAACTACCTGGAATTACTCCTATTCTACCATTACTCATTTCTTCTCTTGCAAATTCACCTGCTGGAATTATATAGGTCAAAATTGTAACTAATACAATAATAACCATTAAAAGGACATAAGCATTAGGAATTCTTTTATACCACTTCTTTTTACTACTGACTTCTTGATTTTTATTCATTATTTCACACTCCTTTAGATTAATTATCCAATATTTTTATGGTTTCTAACATAACTTCTGTTCCTTTTTTGATATCTTCCCAGTCGGTCCACTCTTCTGGACTATGACTTATCCCTTTATGACTTGGGACAAAGATCATTCCTGTGGGGGTAATTTCTGATAGAGGATTTGCGTCATGACCTGCTCCACTAATCATTTCTTTGTAATCATAATCTAATTTTTCTGCAGACTTTTTTATAGCTTCCTGAACTTCTTTATCTAAATACACACCTCCTTCATATAAAATATCTTCAATAATTAATTCTTTTTCAGATAAACTTTCTTTAATTTTTTTCATAACTTTATTTATTTTATCTTTTTTCATATCTCTTAATTCTATTGTAAATTCAGCTTTTCCAGGTATAACATTAACTGCTCCCGGCTCAACTTCAATTTCACCTACTGTTCCAACTAAATTTCCTCCAAGGTTATTAACATATTCATTAACTTTTATTATTAATCTACTTGCTTTTAGTAAAGCATCATCTCTTAAATTCATAGGAGTTGTACCTGCATGATTTGCCTCACCTTTCACAATAGCCTTATAGCGAGCAATACCAACAATCCCCTGGACCACTCCAATTGAAATTTCACCTCTTTCCAAAACTTCTCCCTGTTCAATATGCATTTCTAAATAATTTTTTATTTTATTTTTATCAATTTTAGTATTTTTTACTTTTTCAATACTTATTCCTTTATCTTTAAAAAATTCTATTTCTTTTTCATTTAATTCAATATCTCCAGTAAAACATCTGCTTCCTAAAGTTCCTCCAATTTCAGTTCCTTCTTCTCCAATAAAAACTGCCATAGTTAAATTATAATTATTAGTATAACCATTTTCTTTAAGGGTTTCTAAACTTTCTAATGCAGCTAAAACTCCTAAAGCTCCATCAAACATCCCCCCTTCTGGAACAGTATCAATATGGGAACCAACCATAACATGTTTATCAGTTTTCGGAGAATTTAAAGTACCAAATAAATTTCCAACTGAATCATGATAAACTTCTAATCCAGCTTTATGCATTAATTCTTCAACAAATTTATCTGCCTTATTATATTCTTCAGTATAAGGCAATCTTGTTATACCCTTATCACCATAAGGCAGATCTTTATTATTACCATTATATCCTTTCCATCCCAACTCAATTAAATTATTTTTCAACCTTTTCATATCTATTTTCATGAATCTCCACTCCTTTAAATTTTTATTTTATAAAATTCATTTTATTTTGATTTGTCTTACTATTTATTATATGCATCTATTGTACCAGCCTTAAAAACCTATTTTCATAGGATTAACAAAGATTCAAATGGGTTAAAATATTTTTCTATAAATATTGTACCCCATTTAATAGGAATATTGTTAACTTCCCCTTGACTACAAACCTAATAAAAAGATATACTTAGTTATAAGTTAAATATTAACTTCTATCATAAGAAAAAATAAGGGGGAAATTATTTTGTCTAAAAAAATAACAATCTTAGCTATTGATGAAAAAATCTCACTCTTTTTTAAAAATGAAATTGATAGAATTTTTAATGGTCTTTTTGAAATAGATTATCGAAGTGCAGATATGGATCCTATCCCAACTGTAAAGGAAACTGACCTTGTCCTATTTACTGACCCCGATATCCTTGATAAACTATATGATATTATAGAATGTAATGCGCCAACCCTTATGATGAAGAGAACTATTACCCGAAACGCTCTTGATAATTTAAAAAAACTACCTTCAGGAAAAAAAGCCCTTGTAGCAAATATTAATCAATATATGGCCAATGATACTCTTGCTCTACTTTATCAATTAGGTATAAATCAATTGAAACTACAACCTTTTTATAGAGGCTTAGAAAAAATCCCAAAAAATATTGACTATATCATCGCCCCTGAAAAATATGATTTTTTGCCAGAAATAGACTCCGAAATAATTATTATCGGAAATAGAGTTTTTGATATATCCAATATTATGGATATACTAAGTCTTTTGGAAGTAGAACGTAAAAAAGCAGAACAAATTGTTAAAAACTATATTTTCAGGGTGCCTACTTTCTGGTATGGAGCAAAATATAACTGGAACAAGAGAAATAATCAACCAGAAAAACTAACAGGTTATTTTTCCAAACATAAATTCAGTCATTTAATTGGAAAAAATAAAAAATTTTTAGCTACTAAAGAAAAAGCTAAAAAAATATCAGGAACTAATTCCACTATAATCTTATATGGAGAAACAGGAACTGGAAAAGAACTTTTTGCAGGAGCAATTCATAATGATTCTCCTCGAAAAAATAATCCCTTTGTTGCTATTAATTGTACTACCCTCCCTGAAAATCTTCTGGAATCTGAATTATTTGGTTATGAAAAAGGGGCTTTTACTGGAGCTAAAAAAGAAGGAAAAATTGGTCTTTTTGAAAGAGCAGATAATGGAACATTATTTTTAGATGAAATTGGAGATTTACCTCTCTCTTTACAAACAAGACTACTTCGGGTTCTTGAAGAAAAGGAAATTATGAGAATAGGTGGAGATTCAATTATACCAATTGATGTCAGAATCATTGCTGCCACAAATCGTAATTTGCAAGAACTTGTTAATAACGGACAATTTAGAAAAGATCTTTATTTTCGTCTTAATGTTTTTCAATTCCATATTCCTTCTTTAAGAGAAAGAAGAGATGATATCCTGCTTCTAATAGAACATTTTTTCGACAAATGGCAGGTCAATAGAAATATAAATCAGAATTTCATATCTTTTTACCAAAATTATAATTGGCCAGGAAATATTAGGGAATTGAAAAATGTATTAAAAAACATGATAACTCTTTCTCAGGATGATCTGAAACTTGAAAATTTACCTGATTATCTGAAAAATGAAGATAATTTCAATAAAAAAATAAAGAAAAATATAGTTTTAAAACTAATTTATATTTTAGAAGAAGAAAAAAAGGACACAGGCAGAAGAACCCTACTTAAAATATTTAAACAACTATATTTTTATATATCAGAAAAAAACTTAAGAGATATTATTAAGTTACTTGAAAAAAATAATTTTATTGACATAAATAAAGGACGAAAAGGAAATTCAATTACTAAAAACGGTAAGAAATTTTTAGAGGAAAATAATTATATTAGTGATAATAATCATGAACTCAAAGAAAAAATAAAAAACTCCTTTTAGTAATTATTCTTCAAAATCTAATTACTAAAAGGAGTATAATGATTAACTTAATTATAATCTATAAATTTTTATTTTTCTATCTTCTCAATAATATCTCGAGCAATAACTATCCCAGCAACTGAAGCCTGCATCAACCCTCTTGTAATACCTGCTCCATCTCCACCAGTATAGAAATTTTTGATTTTAGTTTCTAAACTATCATCTACATTTAAACGTGATGAATAAAATTTGACTTCAACTCCATAAAGTAAAGTATCTCTTGAATAAAGACCAGGAGCAAGTTCATCTAAAGCTTCTAACATCTCAATAATACCGGTTAAATGCCTGTGTGGTAATACCAGACTTAAATCACCTGGAGTAGCTTCTTTAAGTGTTGGTTCAACTATACTTCTATTTATTCTTTCTGGAGTAGAACGTCTTCCATTTAAAAGATCGCCCAGTCTTTGAACTAATACACCACCACCTAAAAGGTTGGCTAGTTTGGCTATATCTTTTCCATAAGTTATTGGTTCATGGAATGGTTCAGTAAAAGTCTTACTTACAAGTAAGGCAAAGTTTGTATTTTCTGTTTTAATATCAGCATGACTGTGGCCATTAACTGTAATTAAGCCCTGATTATTTTCATTTACAACTTCACCATAAGGTGACATACAAAAAGTTCTTACTTTATCTTCAAAAGTAGGAGTCCTATAAATTAATTTAGATTCATACATGTTTTCAGTTAATTCTTCAGCAATAACTGCCGATGTTTCAACTCTAACCCCTATATCTACAGGGTTAATAGTCATATCAATTCCTAATTTTTTAGCTTTATCACTCAGCCATTCAGCATTTTCACGACCGGGAGCAGTTACTACATATTTTGCATAATAAGTATCTCCATCAGCTGTTTTTACTCCCTTGATCTCTTTTTTCTCAATAATTAAATCTTTAACATTTTTTCCAAATTTAATATCTATCCCATGCTCACGGATATAATCCTGCATATTACCTAAAACAGTTTTACTATAACCTGTTCCTAAATGGCGGAGTCTGGTTGGGATAAATTTAAGACTTGCTTTAATTGCTTTTTCTTTCATTTCCGAAACCTTTTCATTATTTCCTCCAAATATTCTATCAGGTGCTCCAAATTTTAAGTACATATCATCTGCATATTTTATATTTTCTTCAAGTTTCTGCCAGCCAATATACTCATTCAAATTTCCACCAATTTCAGGAGTTAAAGATAACTTACCATCACTAAAAGCACCAGCTCCTCCCCATCCTGAAACAATAGCACAACTATTACAATTAGCACATTTACTACCAGGATTTTCTTTCATAGGACAAATTCTTTTATCTAAATTATCTCCTTTTTCTAGCATTAGGATATCCAAATCTTTATTTTTTTCAATTAATTCAAGAACTGTAAAAATTCCTGTAGGTCCTGTACCTACAACTATAAGATCATAACTTTTTTTCATTTATCAATACCTCCAAAATGAAATAAAATTTACTTACAACTTATTATACCCTCTTATATATTCAAGATAATAACACTTATTCCTTCCTGAATAAATAAAAGCCCTCTTTGTAAATTATATAAAGAGGGCTTTAAAACTTAAGTTAATCTATATCTTCTATATCCATTTTATCTAAAATTAAATTATATCCATCTTCACCATAGTCAAGTGCTCTTTTTACTCGACTAATAGTAGCAGTTGAAACTCCAGTTTTTTCAACTATTTCCTCATAAGTTACACCCTGTTTTAACATTTTAGCAACTTCTAATCTCTGACCAAGAGCTTTAATCTCAGCTATAGTTGCAATATCCTTAAAAAACTTATAACACTCTTCTTTATCTTCAAGTAATAAAATAGCCTCAAAAAGTTGATCTGTAAACTCATTTTTAATACTTTTTGACATTATACCCCACCTTTCTATAATAACTATTTACTCCCATTCAATAGTGCCAGGAGGTTTTGAAGTAATATCATAAACTACTCTATTTACAGAATTAACCTCATTAACAATTCTGTTAGAAATTCTTTCTAAAAGATCATAGGGTAATTTTACCCAATCTGCAGTCATAGCATCATCACTATTAACCGCTCTTAAAATAATAGGATAACCATAAGTTCTTTCATCTCCCATGACTCCAACACTTCTTAAATCAGGAAGAACTGCAAAAGACTGCCATATTTCTTTTTGCATTCCTGCTTCTTTTATTTCTTCTCTCACAATTGCATCTGCATCTCTTAGAATTTCTAACTTATCTGTACTTATTTCACCAATAATTCTTATAGCTAAACCAGGTCCTGGAAAAGGTTGTCTCCAGACTATCTCAGAAGGCAAACCAAGAACTTCACCAATTTTTCGAACTTCATCTTTAAATAAAAAGCGAAGTGGTTCTACTAGTTTAAAATCCATATCTTCCGGTAGGCCACCAACATTATGATGACTCTTTATTGTTGCAGCTTCATCAGAACCTCCACTTTCTATAACATCTGAATAAATGGTTCCCTGAACTAAATATTCTGCATCTTCTAATTTACCTGCTTCTTCCTCAAAAACTCTTATAAATTCATTACCAATAATTTTTCTTTTTTCTTCAGGGTCTTTAACACCCTCTAGTTGTTCTAAAAATCTATCCTTTGCATCTACATATACTAATGGTATATTAAATTCTTCAGCAAAAGTTCTTTTAACCTGTTCTGGTTCACCTTTACGCAAAAGACCATGGTCCACAAAAATACAGGTTAATTGTTCTGATATAGCTTTATAAACAAGGGCAGAAGCAACTGCAGAATCAACTCCTCCCGAGAGTCCACAAATAACTTTTCCATCTTCTACTTTTTCCTGCACTTCTTCAATTTGTTCATTAATATAATCTGCCATATTCCAGGTAGCATTTAAATCACATATTTTAAATAAGAAATTATGTAGTATATTTTTTCCTTCAATGGTGTGTATGACTTCAGGATGAAACTGTACTCCATAAAAATCATTTTCTTTATTTTGAAAAGCTGCAGCTGGAGTTATTTCTGTTTTAGCAGTAATTTCAAAACCCTCTGGTTGTTTTTCTACTCTATCCCAGTGGCTCATCCAGACCTGACTCTTATTTTTTATCTCAGCAAAAATCCCTTCGTTTTTGATTATTTCAATTTTTGCTTTACCATATTCACCCTGCTCTGCTTTATTTACTTCACCACCTGCTAATTGTGAAGTCATAAGTTGCATACCATAGCAAATCCCTAGAATTGGTATACCTAATTCATAAATTTCTTTATCAATTTTTGGTGAATTTTCTTCTGTTACACTATTAGGTCCTCCAGAAAAAATAATACCTCCTGGATTAATTTCTTTTATTTTTTCAATATCTGTATGATAAGGTAATATCATTGAATAAACATTGAATTCTCTTATCCTTCTGGCAATAAGTTGACTGTATTGACCACCAAAATCAAGAATTAAAATTTTATTTTCTACCATTTTTTCATCCTTTCATCTTTTAATTGCATTTGCTTTCAAATTTTATTATAACAAATTTCTATTTAATTTGCTAGAATAATTATTCAATTAAAACCATTGCATAATAATCAGGTATTTCACTTTTATCTTTTAATACATCTATTTCATAACCATTATTACGAACAGTAGCATATACATCTATTCCACAACTTTCCAGCGAAGGTCTTGTTTCTGAAGGTTTAGGACATTCTTCCTGGCAGTCACCACAATCTTTACAGGGACCACATGCCAAACCAAATGCTTTTCTATAACCAGCTAAAAAAATATTTTTTTCTAACTCTATGACAATTTTTTGCATTTCTGGATCATTGTGTCCTTTAAGTAGTAAGGCCCAATCATATTCTTTTAATACTTTTTTAGTTTCTTCCACAGAAGGTGTATTAGGAGGGCATGTGTAATTTTTACCATAATCTTCACAGGAATATCTACATTTCCATTTAACCCAATTTGCAACTTCAATAGTAGAAGTAGAAATTATTTTGGCCTCTTCTACCCCTAAATTTTTAGCTTTTTTAAGGAAAGAATTATACTTTTTGATATACTTCACCCCTTATATGAATAAGTAATTACTTCTATATTATTTATTCTTTAAAAAGTTAATATTTCCTTGATAAATTTATATATTTATTTACTTAAAAATAATCTTAAAACATTAAAAAAAGGGCAGCTGGTAAAATACCAACTGCCCTTTATTTTAGTAATATTTATGGTTAACGGCTTATTTACATCATGCCGCCCATTCCGCCGGGCATGCCACCCATTCCAGCTGGCATTCCACCACCGGCAGGAGCGCCACCTCCACCGTTATTATCATCGTCATCACCTTTATCTGCAACAAGACATTCAGTAGTAAGTAACATTGCTGATGCACTTGCAGCATTTTGAAGTGCTGAACGAGTTACTTTTGCTGGATCAATTATACCGGATTTGATCATATCAGTGAATTCACCTTTCATAGCATCAAAACCGATTCCAGATTCAGCATCTTTTACTTTTTCTACTATTACAGAACCTTCATATCCTGCATTATCTGCAATTAAACGTACAGGTGCTTCCAGTGCTTTTCTTACAATATCTACACCTGTTGCTTCATCTCCTTCAAGCTCAAGATCATCAAGTACAGATAGTGCTTCAAGATAAGTAGTTCCACCACCAGCTACAAGTCCTTCTTCGACTGCAGCTCTTGTAGCAGAAAGAGCATCTTCAATACGGTGCTGTTTTTCTTTTAATTCTGTTTCAGTAGCAGCACCTACTTTTATTACAGCTACTCCACCAGATAATTTTGCAAGTCTTTCTTCTAATTTCTCTCTATCAAAGTCAGAACTTGTATTTTCAATCTGTCTTCTTAGTAGCTTAATTCTTTCTTTAATATCTTTTTTGTTACCTTCACCTTCGACTACTGTTGTATCATCTTTAGTTACAGTAACTTTATGTGCCTGACCAAGGTCAGCCATAGTAGCATTTTCTAACTGACGTCCTAGATCTTCAGTAATTACAGTACCACCAGTTAAAATTGCTATATCTTCTAGCATTTGCTTACGACGATCTCCAAATCCAGGTGCTTTAACTGCTACACAGTCAAATGTTCCACGAATTTTATTTACAACTAGAGTAGCTAGAGCTTCACCCTCTACTTCTTCTGCCATAATAAGAAGTGGTTTTCCTTCCTGAGCTACTTTTTCAAGTAGTGGAAGAATATCCTGGATATTTGAAATTTTCTCATCTGTAAGTAAAATATATGGATCTTCAAGAGAAGCTTCCATTGTTTCAGTATCATTTACCATATATGGTGATAAATAACCTTTATCAAACTGCATACCTTCAACAACTTCTAAGGAAGTACCCATACTCTTTGATTCTTCTACAGAAATAACTCCATCCTGTCCAACTTTTTCCATTGCTTCTGCTATAAGATTACCAACTTCATCATCATTTCCAGCAGAAATAGAAGCAATTTGAGAAACAGCATCTTTACCTTCTACAGGTTCACTGATATCTGCAATTTTATCAGTTAATTTATTAACTGCCTTTTCAATACCTTTTTTAAGAATCATAGGATTAGCGCCAGCAGCAACATTTTTAATTCCTTCTTTGAAAATTGATTCTGCTAAAACAGTAGCAGTAGTAGTACCATCACCAGCTATTTCATTTGTTTTAGTAGCTACTTCTTTAACAGTTTGGGCTCCCATATTTTCATAATGGTCTTCCAATTCTATTTCTCTTGCAATACTTACACCATCATTAGTAATTGTTGGTGCACCAAATCCTTCTTCTAATACAACATTACGTCCTTTTGGACCTAACGTAACTTTTACAGAATTAGCTAAAGAACTAACACCATCTTCTAATTTACGACGAGCTTCTTCGCCAAATTTTAACTCTTTTGCCACTATATATCCCTCCTTGGAGATTTTCAGTTATTATTTCTTTTTTTCAATTTATAAAAATAAGTACCTGGTTCAGTTTTAACCAATAACTGCAAGAACATCTTCAATACTTAATACAAGGTAATCTTCACCTTCAAGTGTTAATTCTGTTCCAGCAAATTTATCAAAAACAACTACATCCCCTTCTTCTACCTCAGGGCCATTTTCTTCAGTACAGCATCCACTACCAACAGCAACAATTTCTCCCTGCTGTGGTTTTTCATCTTTCTTGGCTGTATCTGGTAGTACTATTCCACTTTTAGTCTTTTTTTCCTCTTCTTCTTCTTCTTTAATTTTAACTGCAACTCTGTCTCTTAACGGCTTAATTTTCATTCAGTAAACCCCCTTTAAGATTTTTAATATTTATTTTTATTAGCACTCATTAGAGTTGAGTGCTAACAATTACTGTAATAATAATATCTAAGTATATATTTAAAATCAAGGGAGTATAATTAGCTAAAAACCCCATTAAACTCAATTAAGTCCATAATACTTAGATATTCTTCGTTAAACCTTATTTATCTTTGTCTGTTGATAAAAATATTATAAAATCTCAATTTCAACTCCAAATTTTTTTCTTATTTTCATGAAATCCTGACCTTTTAAATCTTTTCCATAATCATCAAATATTACAGAGGGTAATATTATTAAGGTATTTTCTGGTTTGCTAAATTCATATTTTTCCATTCGGAGTATTATATCCCCTACAGTTAATAAACCCGCTGTTAATATACTTCCACCAAAAAAATTACTTTCAACTTCTAAAACATTTATTATCTTTTTAGAAAAAATACCTTTCAATTCATTATCAACCATAAATTTCATCATTTCTTTTGCCATCCTGGAAGTAACTAAAATTATCTCATTAACTTCATAGTTCTTTATTGAATTTATTATTTTATTAATAATTACTGGCTCTAAATCATAATCCATAACCAAACCTGATCTCTGTCCACTTTTTTTAGTAATTATCATTTTAGATTTAGAATTATTTTTTGTGCTTATAATAGGGTTTTTAAGTTTTTTTATTTTATTAAAAGCATCAACTCTAGAAAATACTTTTTCATCATTAACTTTTTTTATTACATCCCCAATATTTAAAACACTATCATCAGCTGGTGACCCAACTATAATTCCTTTTACAATTGCATCTAAATTCTTAAGATATGGAGGTTCCAAAATAACTGGAGTTTTAATATTTTTGTTAATTTTATTAACGAATTTACTTAATTTTGTATATAAATCAAACTCAAATTTCATATTATCATTAGTGTAGTCTGTAAAAGCAGGCATAAAAACTCTAATAGTTTCAGCATTATACTTATCTAGATAATTAATTGTATTTTCTATACTATTCCAGCCCATAACATGGGGGAGAGCTACTAAACTGCCATTGAAATTTATATGATAATCATCCAATCTTTTAATAGCAGAAAAAACTTTATTACCATTTTTATCTTTCATTAAATATTTTCTTTCAGCTGGATTTGCACAATTTAAGGAAATATTTAAAGTTATATTTCCTAACTCATCAATCAATCTTATTATTTTTTTACTTAAAAAACTACCATTAGTAGTAATCCTTATTTCTTTTTCAGACCATCTATTTCTCAAAATTTTCAATATCTCACTTATTTCTGGATGATAAAAAGGTTCACCTTCAATTATTTTTGTTGCAGATTCACCCAGGATTACTGGCCCTTCTTTTGGTAAAAAATCTATCATTTTTTTGATAAAATTAAAATTTAGATGACCATAACTTTCAACTTTTAATCCTGGGGGATTTTGAAAATGACTACAAAATTTACAATGTAGATTACATTTAGAAGTAACAGGCAAAATATTATTTTCCTGAACTGTTTTTAAAATTAAATATTTTTGTTTACTATTCATATTATCACCTATAAACTAAGGTTAGGATCAGCATTAAGACTTAGATCTGAAAAATCATTTTTTTGATATTGATAATAAGCTACTGCCCCTATCATAGCTGCATTATCAGTACATAACTTCAACTCCGGATAATATAGTTTTAGTCCTTTTTCATTTACTACTTTTCTTAATTGTTTTCTTAATTCCTGATTTGCTGCCACTCCTCCAGAAATAACTACACTCCCTACTTCATAGTTTTTAAGAGCTTTAATTACTCTTTGTATAAGAGAATCGATTACTGCCTGCTGAAAACTAGCTGCAATATCAGCTATATTAAGCTTATTACCTCTTTGCTTTTCATTATGAACATAATTAATAACTGCTGTTTTTAATCCACTAAAACTAAAATCATAAATATCATCATTATTAAAAGAACGAGGAAAATCAATTGCCTCTGGATCACCTTCTTTAGCTTTTTTTTCAATAACAGGACCTCCAGGATAACCTAAATCAAGAAAACGAGCTATTTTGTCAAAAGCTTCTCCTGCTGCATCATCTCTAGTTCTACCTAAAATTTCATATCCTCCTAAATCTTCAAAATAAAGAAGATCAGTATGGCCTCCAGAAATTGTTAAGCAGATAATGGGAGTTTCAATATCAGGATTGGAAATAAAATTTGCATAAATATGGCCTGCTATATGATTTACACCTATAAAAGGTTTATTAAGGGCATAAGCAAGAGCTTTAGCAGTAGAAAGCCCTACCAATAGCCCTCCAACTAAACCCGGGCCATGAGTAGCTGCTATAGCATCTATTTTTTCTAAATCAACTTCTGCTTCTTCCAAAGCTTTTTCAATTACCGGATTTATAAATTCTAAATGTTTTCTAGAAGCGATTTCAGGGACTACCCCCCCAAATTTGCGATGCCAGTCAACCTGGGAAGCTACAATATTTGATAAAACATTAAGGCCATTTTTAGTTACTGCTGCCGCTGTTTCATCACAGGAAGTTTCTAAGGCCAATATATATATATCATTATCCATTATTTATCACCTTCCACATTATTAAAGCATCTTCATTATTATTTTCATAGTAATTTTTCTTAGAATCTACAATTTTAAAATTTCTTTTTTTATAAAAATCAATTGCTTTTGTATTACTTTCCCTAACTTCTAAATATAAGTTATATTTTCTAGACATTCCTGCTGTATTTTCTACATTTTCTAATAGTAAAGAAGCAATCCCCTTTTTTTGATGTTTTTTAGCAACTGCCAGATTTGTAATATGAATATAATCTTTTAAAATCCAAAAACCAATATATCCTAAAATCTCTCTGCCTCTTCTAGCTGTAAAATAAATAGCATGAGGATTTTTTTCTAATTCACTTATAAAAGCATTTTTGGACCAGGGATCATTAAAAACATCTTTTTCTATCCTCATAACCTCATTTATATCTTCTTTTTCCATTAAATCTATTAATATTTCCATATTATTCACTTTCAATTTTCTTGAAATTAATTTCAGCCTGAGGTTTTTTAAGATAATTTGGTTTTAATTCTTCTACTCGATGAGAAATACCGGCCTCAAAATAATTTTTCCCTAATTCAGCTACAAGGGCTCCTCGAGGATTATTAAAGGAAGGAGAAACAAATTCATAGTTAATATCTGTTTCTTTAATTATATCTCTATAACTATTTACACCATTACCTATAAAACATACTTTCTTTTCATCAATTGAATCTATAAGCTTTATTTCTGCCATTAATTCTTCTAAAGATAATGTAGTATCATTCCAGCTTCTTTTTTTATTAAAATCTTCCTCTTTTTCATAATTATCAAAAAGTGCAGTATAAACTCTTTCTCTTCTGGCATCTATCATAGGTACTAACAATCCTATAACATTTTTATAATTATACGCCAAAACTTCAAGGGTAGATATTCCTACAACAGGAATTTTTAAAGCCTGAGCAAAACCTTTAACAGTACTTAAAGCTATTCTAAGACCAGTAAAAGATCCAGGGCCAATTGTTACTGCAATACCATCAATTTCTCTTATATTATAATCTGATTCTTGAAATAAATGAGCAATGTTAGGTAAAAGCCTTTCACTATGTCTTCTATATAAAGCTAAATTAATCTCTGCAATGATTTTATCATTATCCAAAAGTGAAATTCCTGCCATTTCTGTACTTGAATCAATCCCTAATATTAACATATTCGGCCAATCCTTTCATTAATTTTTTTGATTTTTTACCTATGGTTTTAAATTTTAACTTTCTTTTTTGTTCAGAAATTATTTCAAAATTTATAAGCAAAAAATCTTCTGGTAATAAATCAAAAGCTAATCCAGGCCACTCTATAACAATAATTCCATCTCTATAAAGATATTCTTCAAATCCAATATTTAATAAATCTTCTTCTTTATCAAGTCTATATAAATCCATGTGAAAAAGTGGAATTTTGCCAGGATATTCATTAATTAAATTATAGGTGGGACTATTCACTTCCTTTTCTATATTTAAAGCTTCAGCCAGCCCCTTAACAAATCTTGTTTTTCCACTACCTAAATCACCTTTTAATAAAATTATTTGGCCGACTTCAACTTTTTTACCTACAATTTTAGCAAATTTAATAGTATCATTTTCACTATTGGACATATAAAATTTATCTCTTTTCATAACTTAACACCTCTATTGTCTCAATTCATTTAAATTATCTTCTATATAATTATTTATCCAATTGACAATCTCCGGGTGGTTTATTTTAATATCACCAATTTCTTTTTTTATTTCCGTAGTATTTAATTCAAATTCTTTATTATTGTATATATGTTTATATATAAAATCAAGTTGGGGATTAGTTATAATTAATGAAACAATTGTCCCAATTATATCCCCAAGGGGAGCTCGATCAATATGATCATATTCAAATATAACTTTCAAACTTGTCCCTTCACCTTTTTGAGAATCTAATATCAATTCTCCATTACAATTTTCTGCTGCTCGTTTTAAAAAAGGAAGACCCAGCCCAACTTCTCTGGTAGTTCTACTTGTTACAAAAGGATCGAGAACTTCTTTTTGTTCTTTTTTATCCATCCCGGTCCCATCGTCTTTAATCTCTATTTTAAGTAAATTTTTCTTAATCTTTTCTGCTACAATTATTTCTACCTGCTCAGCTTTTGCAGCAATTGAATTCTGCACAATATCTAAAATATGTAAAGAAATTTCTTTCATTAATTTCACCTCTCTGCTAACTATCTGTATTATATCATATTCTCTCCAAAGCACAAAAACGGCAGCTTCTCAAAGTGAGATAACTGCCGTTTAAAAAATCATTCTAAATTATTTTTTTTAGTTTCTATCTCTTCTTCTATACTTAGTGTGAAGTAAGTGGTGTGAATCTCCACTAAGTGGTTCACCAAGATATTCCTCATAAAGTCTTACTATCATTGGGTTTTTATGCGATTTTCTAATAACTTTACTTTCATCTATGCTGGCAAGTCCTTTACCTCTCTTTTCTTTTATTTCTTTATTTACTGGTAAAGGCTGTCCACCTCCACCAACACATCCGTTAGGACAGGCCATAATTTCAATGAAGTCATACTTGCATTCTCCAGCTTTTACTTTATCTAATAACTCTGCTGCTCGTGATAATCCATTTGCTATAGCTATATTTAAGGTCATATCACCAATTTTAACTTCAGCTTCATTAACTCCTCTAAAACCAAGATCAAGTCTTTCTAACTCTTCACCTGTCAATTTTTCTTTAACAGTTCTTACTGCAGCTTCAGCAACACCACCAGTTGTACCAAAAATAGTTCCAGCTCCAGTTGAAGTACCCATCATTTCATCATATTCCTGATCATCAAGACGGGTGAAATCAAGACCTATTTCTCTTATCATTCTTGCCAATTCACGAGTTGTAAGAACAGCATCAGTATCCTTATAACCACTATCATTCATTTCTTCTCTTTCTTTTTCAAACTTTTTGGCTGTACAGGGCATTATGGAAACTGTATATATTTTTTCAGGATCAATTCCACTTTCTTCAGCATAATATGTTTTTGCTAAAGCAGAAAACATCTGTTGAGGTGACTTAGCTGTAGAAAGATTATCTAATAGCTCTGGATAATTGTGTTCAGCAAATTTTACCCAACCTGGACAACAGGAAGTAATCTGGGGTAAGTCTTTTTGACCTTTAACCCTTTTTAATAACTCATTACCCTCTTCCATAATTGTAAGATCAGCTGTAAACTCTGTTGAAAATACTTTATCAAAACCAATTTTATCTAAGGCAGCAACCAATTTGCCAGTTACTACTGTACCAGGTTCATAACCAAATTCTTCACCTAAAGCAGCCTGAATAGCTGGTGCTGTCTGGACTATTACGTGCTTTTCATCATCTTCAATAGCTCTCCATACTCTATCAATTTCACTAACTTCAGTAATTGCTCCCACCGGACAGACTGTTGCACACTGTCCACAGTTAGCACAATTTATTTCACTTTGAGGTAGATCAAAGGCTGTTTGCACAACTGTATCAAACCCTCGACCACTAAATTGCAAGGCAGAAACTCCCTGTACTTCTTCACAAACTCTTACACAGCGACCACATAAAATACATTTATTAGGATCTCTTTTTAGAGAAGGTCCAGTATCATCTATTTCATGTTCGCGAGTTTCTCCTCTTAATTCTTCCATATCATCACTATTTATACCTAAGCTATAAGTTATATCCTGTAATTCACAACTTCCATTTCGATCACATCCAAGACAGTCATTAGGATGATTGGCAAGTAATAATTTTACATTTCTTCTTCTTGCCTTTCTGGCCCTTGCACTTCTAGTATTAATAGTCATTCCATCTTCAGCAGGAGTACAACAGGAAGCCAATAATTCTCCTGATTCTAAATCTTCTACTACACAAACTCTGCATGCACCGTGTATTGTGAGATCAGGATGATAGCATAAAGTAGGTATATCAATACCTAATTCTTTTGCTGCTTCTAAAACAGTTGCTCCTTCTTCAACTTGAATTTTCTCATTATCTATAGTTATATTTATTTCAGACATCTATTATCCCTCCTTTTTTTAATTTTAACCCTGTGATATTGCATCTACTGGACAAACATCTTCACAGGCTCCACAGGAAATACATTTATCTGGATCAATTTCATAAACTTCTTTTGATTTTCCACTTATAGCATCTACTGGACATTCTTTGGCACACATACCACAACCAATACAGGTATCTCCATCTATTACATAAGCACTAGTCATTCCAGGACAAACACCTGCAGGACACTTTTTGTCATAAATATGTGCTTCATATTCATCTCTAAAATATTGCAAAGTAGAAAGAACAGGATTAGGAGCAGACTGACCCAAACCACAAAGAGCAGTATCTTTTATATGATTTGCCAGTTCTTCAAGCAGTTGAATATCTCCCTCTTTACCTTTTCCATCACATAATCTATTCAAAATTTCAAGCATTCTTTTTGTACCTTCACGACAGGGTGTACATTTACCACAGGATTCACTTTGAGTGAAATTAAGGAAAAAACGAGCAACATCAACCATACAGGTGCTATCATCCATAACAACCATACCACCTGAACCCATCATAGCTCCAACCTCAAGAAGTGAATCATAATCTATTGGTAAATCAAGATAGTCAGCTGGTATACATCCACCAGATGGACCACCGGTTTGTACTGCCTTATATTCTCTACCTTCTGCAAGACCTCCACCAATATCAAAGATAACTTCTTTTAAAGTTGTACCCATAGGAACTTCAACAAGACCTGTATTATTTATTTTACCTGTTAGAGCAAAAACTTTTGTACCACTACTATTTTCGGTTCCTATAGAAGCAAAATCATCTCCACCATTATTAATGATATATGGTATATTACCAAAAGTTTCAACATTATTGATATTAGTTGGTTTACCCCAAAGACCTTTATTAGCTGGATAAGGTGGACGAGGTCTTGGCATACCTCTCTTACCTTCAATGGAAGCCATTAGTGCAGTTTCTTCACCACATACAAAAGCACCAGCACCTTTTTTAATATTTAATTTAAAATCAAATCCACTGTCAAATAAATTTTCTCCTAATAATCCATAATCTTCAGCATCTTTTATTGCTTTTTTGAGTCTTTCAATAGCAAGAGGATATTCAGCTCTTACATATACATAACCTTCATTAGCACCAATAGCATAAGCACCAATAATCATACCTTCAATTATACGATGAGGATCCCCTTCAAGTAAACTTCTATCCATAAAAGCTCCTGGATCACCTTCATCAGCATTACAAATTATATATTTTTCATCACCTTCTGCAGAATTAGCAAACTGCCATTTCAATCCAGTGGGAAAACCTCCACCACCTCTTCCTCTTAAACCAGAATCTTTCACTTCAGAAATTATTTTTTCAGGTTCCATTTCTGTTAAAGCTTTACCAGCAGCTTCATAACCACCAGAAGCTATATACTCATCTATATTTTCCGGATCAATTTTTCCACAATTAGATAATACTATTCTTTGTTGTTTTTTATAAAAATCTATATCCTGATAAGAAGGAATACTCTCTTCAGTCATTGGCTCTTTAAATAATAAGCGTTCTACTGTTCTTCCTTTTAGTAAGTGTTCTTCAACAACTTCTTCCATATCTTCAGGGTTTAATTCACAATAAAAAACACCTTCAGGATAAATAACCATAATTGGTCCTTTTTCACAAAAACCATGACATCCTGTTTCCACTACTTTAATTTCGTCCAGAAGATCATGTTTTGCAAGTTCATCCTGTAAACTAAGTTTTACATCTTCTGCACCAGAAGATTTACAACCCGTTCCAGTACAGATTAAAATATGAGAACGATATATAGTTTCATTCATAATAGTCTTTTATACCTCCTTCAGTTTTATTCTTCCATTCGAGCAATCACAAGATCATTTACAACATTTCCATTTATAACATGTTCTACTATAATTTTACTTACATCTGAAGGTTCAAGATTTCCATAAGTTATTCTTTCCTTACCTGGTAATTTAATATCAAGTAAAGGTTCTTTTTCACACATTCCTATACACCCTGTTTGAGTAACTGTCACTTCAATATCTCTTTTTTTAACTTCTTCCATTACTTTTTTGAGAATTTCTCTTGCTCCAGCTGCTATACCACAGGTCCCCATCCCAACAATTATTTTTGGTTTTTCCTTATTATCTCTGGCATCAAGATCTTTTTTTACTTTGTCTCTCAATTCATGTAATTCTTCAAGAGATTTCATCTTAATATCACCTCTCTATATCTATTATTTTTCTACTATTTATATTGTTCCAAAATTTCTGGTACTTTTTCAGGAGTAAGTCGACCATGAGTATCATCATTAATCATAATAACAGGGGCTAAACCACAGGCACCAATACAGGCTACAGTTTCTAAAGTAAATTCAAGATCTTCTGTAGTCTCTCCACTTGAAATATCAAGTTCATCTTCAATTTTTTCTAAAACAGGTCCTGCTCCTCTTACATGACAGGCTGTACCCTGACATACTCTAATAATATTTTTGCCTCTAGGTTCCAAATGAAACTGACCATAAAAAGTAACTACTCCATAAACCTGACTTAAAGAAAGATTTAAATTACAGGCAATTTCTTTTAAAACATCTTCCGGTAAATAACCATATTCTTTTTGAGCATCCTGAAGAACAGGAATAAGATTCTTTTCGCTTTTTTCATAATCAGTCATAATTTCATGTAGAGGTTTAAGGTACTTTTCTAAATTCTTTTTTTCATCCCCACAATTACAGTTACAAGACATATAAATATACCTCCTTTTATATAATTAAAATTATTATAAATTTTTGTTTTTTTAATTAGTTATTAGATTCACATGAAGCTGATATCATTATATGTTACAAAAAAATCAATGTCAATAGTTAATTTAAGTTAAAATTTCCAGATTTCAAATTTTTAAATAAATTTTCAAAATTAAAGTTTTTAAGCTTTAATTGACTCATTATTTTTATTTCATCTAAATAGTGACTATCAGAATTTTTAATCAAAATATAGTTATTTAAATAACTATATTTTTCTTTAAGATTTTTCATTTCTGAATTTTTTGATATTTCCAGAATTTTAAAATTTAAATCCTCTGGAATAAAACCTAAATTTTTAATAATTCCATAACTTTTATCTACATGCGATGGAATAACTATCCCTCCTATTCCCCTTGTTTTATTTACTATTTGATTAATATTTAAATTTACTGCTGTAGCCAACATCCTTTTTTCCTTAGCTCTATAATCATCTTTTTCATCTGTTAATAACTGATAACCAAAATATTCTTCATCATTTTCTCTTTTAGGTAAATTTTTATAAATTATTTTTTGAAAGCTTAATAATTTTTTTATATCTGGAAAAAAACAAAGTAAATGAATTTCTTCTGAACTTTCCACTTCCATTCCAGGAATAACATTAATTCCATATTTTTTAGCTAATGACATTGCAACTTTAACATTTTTAGCACTATTATGATCAGTTATAGCTATGATGTCAAGCCCTTTTTCCTTAGCTTTTTTTAAGATATTTGCAGGAGTCATAAGTAAATTTGCACAGGGAGATAATACAGAATGTATATGAAGGTCTATATTATATTTTTTCATTTTCATCTTCTGCCTGATCATTTTCTATCTGATATAATAAACCTGCCAATTCATAACTGCTCAGATTAGAACGAAGAATATTTACTCCTTTTTCTTTTGCTCTTTTAATTGCCTTATCTTCAATTTCAAAACCCTCAGCCACAACAACTGCAGCAACCTCTGTCAAAAGTGCAACAGCAATTACATTTTGGTGGCTTTGTACAGTAAACCAGAGATCACCTTTTTGAGCTTTAGCCATTACATTACTCAAAAGATCTCCACAATATCCTCCTCTTACCTTTTCTTCTAATGAAAATTCCACAATAACTTCTAAATCCAGTTTATCAATTATCTTCTTCAACTTCATATTCTTCCACCTCACTTTCTTTACTCATAACCGGAGGAAGTTCATGGGCTAATGCTGACATTTCATCAGCTAAATCTCCAACTTTCTTTCTGAGCATAAATACACAATCTGTTCTTTTAGCCTGCCCATTCACTATATCTTCAGCTAAAGTTTCACAATCTGGAGCTCCGCAGGCTGCACAATCAAGTCCCGGTAAAATTTCAATTTCTTCTTCAATAGCTGTTAATTTTTCCATAGCTTTATCTAAATCCTCATCCAGTTTAGCTACATCAGTTTCCTTGAATTTTTGACTAAGTTCATAATTGTAAGCTGAAAAATCCTGATCAACTAATAATTTCCCTGGAGATTGATTTTTATATTTTTCTACTAATTTTTTTATATTATATTTTGCCTGAAAGGAATTGTTAACATTTAAAACTCCTCCAACACATCCCTGAGGACATGATACTAATTCAAAATATTTTATACCATTAATATTGTCTCTAGAAATTTCTTCTAAAATTCCTTTAACCTCTTTTATTCCTGAAACTGAAATAGTTTCATTTTCATCATAATCATTTAAAATATCCTCTTCTCCCCCACTTTGCCCCCAACTAATTCCTAAATAAGGATATTCTTCATAGTCTTTATCATCTGAAGCCATTTTTTCTTCAAAATTTTCTTCTTCCATGATGTCTAGCAATCTGTCATATATTTTTTCAACTGCAATTGCTCCATCTAAAAAACTTTTTTCCTGTCCTAAAGGATTTTCAACTGTAGTTAATTTTGCAGGACAGGGAGTTACAAAAAATACACCAATATCATCTTTAGAAATATTCTCCTTTTTAGAAATTTCTCTTTTTACTTTTTCAGCCATTAATTCCACTGGAGATTTAATAGGTACTAAATTTTCTAACAATTCCGGAAACACTAATTTTATTAATCTTACTACAACCGGACATGATGAAGAAATATATGGCCCTTTATTATTTGTTAAAAATTTTTTTGTTTTTTGAGATATAGCTTCTGCAGCCATAGCCACATCAAAAACACCGGAAAAACCTGTCAACTTAAGTCCTTTATAAATCTTATTTATATCTATTTTTTCATTAAATTGGCCATAAAAACTTGGGGGAATTAAAGCACAGGAGAATTTATACTCGTTTATTTCATCCAAATTATTGGTTTCAGTATATTTAGCATGATATTCACAAGTTCTAATACACTCTGCACAATCTATACAAAGATCCTCTTTTATTTGTGCTTTCCCTTGATGCACTCTTATTGCTTTTGTTGGACAATTTTTTACACAATTAGTGCATCCCTCACATTTATCTTCTTTTAAAAGAACAGAATGTTTTTTCATATATTTCACCTACTCTCCACTTAAACATTTAAGAAGGCTTTAATAGTAGTACCTTCATCTTCAGAAGTCTCAATTTCCATTTTATCTGAATATTGTTCTACATTATTTAAACCCATACCAGCTCCAAAACCTAGTTCGCGTATTTCATCTTCTGCAGTAGAGTAACCAGCCTGTAAAGCTTTATCAATATCTTTAATTCCTGGTCCTTTATCCTCTGCTAAAATTTTTATTTCCTGGTTATTAATTATAGCTGTAATTTTTCCACCTTCAGAATGAATAATTATATTCATTTCCAATTCATAAGTAATAATAGAAATTTTTCTTATAATCTGAGTTTCTACTCCTAATTTTCTTAATATTGATTTTAATTTACTGGAAACTTCTCCACCTTTTTTAAAATTCCTTCTCTCTATTTCTTCTTCTATTAATTTTTTACTACTCAAAATTATTCCTCCACTCCTACTCAATTTCATGTAATTTTTCAGGTCTTATACCTGAATTATATAATAGTCCACAGCTTTCAAATAATGGTTTTTTACTATAAAAAAGTTTTATTCCCTTCTCTTTGGCAAGTTGAACTGTATCTAAAACAGGTTTTTTACCTCTTACAAAACAGATAACTTCTATATCTGTCATTTCTGCAGTTCTTACAACCTGAGGATTAGTAAGGCCAGTAAGAAGCATTGTTTTACTATGAGAGAAAGCTAAAACATCACTCATCAAATCAGCACCACATGCTGTTTCTATCTCCAAATCTTCATATTTTTCAAAAACTGATTCAGCTTCCAGCAGTTCAACTACTTTGGATAATTTCATATAAAAACCTCCAGAACTTTGAGCGTATTGTGATTATAATAACTTAATAACTAATAATTTGTCTTAATTATACGATAATTTAAACAAATTATCAACTTAAAATAGCAGCTCTCTTTTTATATCATGAGAGCTGCTTTAATATGATTTTAATAATTTATTTTACTTTAATCATCTATTTTTTCTCCATTAATAAATACTTTTTCAACTTTTGAACTAAAATCAAATGGATCTCCATCAAAAACTACTAAGTCTGCATCTTTACCTTCTTTAATACTTCCAACTCTATCATCCACACCTAGAATTTCTGCTGGATTAATAGTAATTGCCTTAAGTGCTTCTTCTCTATCCATTCCTGATCTAACTGCTAAAGCTGCATAAACAGGCAAGTAATGAATAGGTACAACAGGGTGGTCACTCATAAGAGCTACCTTCACTCCCGCTTCAGCAAGAATACCTGGTGTTTCATAAGTTCTATCCATCAATTCTACTTTAGATCTAGTAGTTAAAGAAGGACCAACAATTGCAGGAAAACCAGCATCTACTATTTCATCTACAACCTTATGCCCTTCAGTACAGTGTTCTAAAGTAACATCAATATCAAATTCTTTGGCAATTCTAATGATAGTCATTATATCATCTGCACGATGAGCATGGGCTTTTAATGGTAATTCTTTATTAAGAACTCTACTAATACTTTCTAACTTAATATCTCTTTTAAAAGGCTTATCTTCTTCTTTTGCGTGAGTTTTTTCTTTAAGATAATCTTCAGCTTTCATAAAAGTTTCTCTCATTTCAGCAGCTACAGCCATTCTTGTTCGTGGACTTTTATTTTGATCATTATAAACTCTTTTAGGATTTTCTCCAAAAGCAGCTTTCATACCAGCTGGATTTTTCACTATCATTTCATCTACTGTATTACCGGTAGTTTTTAATACCAAATTTTCTCCACCTATTACATTAGCACTTCCTGGACCGGTCATTAAAGAAGTAATACCATGAGTCCTTGCATCTTTCATTCCCTCTTCATGAGGATTTATAGCATCTATAGCTCTTAAATGAGGTGTAATCGGATCTGACATTTCATTATAATCTGCACCTTCCCAACCAATACCCTCTTCACTAATTCCTACATGAGTATGGGCATCTATCATACCTGGCATAACTACTTTACCATTAGCTTCATACACTTCAGCATCTGCAGGTATTTCCAGGTTTTCACCTATTTCTTTTATTTTTCCATCATCGATTATAACTGTTCCTTTATCATAATTTTTTGCTTCCATTGTCAAAACTTTTGCATCTTTAATAGCTATCATTTCTTTTCCTCCTTAGAATTTAAAAATCATTTATTTTTATTTAATTTAAAATCTGCTACTGCTTTTCCTACTTTTGCCCCATGATGATTTTTTATTATATATTCATGGTAATTTTGAAGTTTTTCTAACTGTTTTTTAGATAATAAATCTAATTGTTTCATTGCTTCAATAGTAGCAGGTTTTACTCCTCGACTATTACCATCTTTTACTTTTATTGCTAAACCTATATTTTTTTCTAGATGACCAACACAAAATACAGCCTGAGCTCCACTTTTTGCGAAAAATTCACCTTTACCAACTTTTAGTAATTCGGTATTAAACCTTTTTGTTCCTCCAATTAATTCTGGGTATTTTTCCATACTACTGGTAATCCGGATAGCAGCTTCTCTATATTTTTTAGGTAGAGATTTAGGATTTGTTAATCTGGCATAAGCCAGGGCCATATTTTTTAATGGCAGGCCATAAACTACCACTCCACAGCCATCTACCCCGGTATAAATTTTTTCTCTTGGGTATTCAGTTATTTCACTAATTACATCTAATAAATATTCCTGTAAGGGATGCCCCATTTCAGGATAATCTTCAAGATCCCAATCATTATATTGACACATTGTTAACATCCCAGCATGTTTACCTGAACAATTATTTCTAATTAAAGGAGGTTCTTTCCCTTCTTTGCATAAACGTTTAGCTGTTTTTTTGTTTAGGGGAGGATGGGTTCCACAATTTAAATCAGATTCTTTTAATCCAATTTTATCTAAAATTCCCCTAACAACTTCAACATGCTGATCTTCTCCACTATGAGAAGCACACATAATTGCAAGCTCTTTATCAGTTAAATTATATTTATCAGCAGCACCTGAACTTACAACAGGTAGAGCCTGAACTGGTTTAGCAGCAGAACGCCAATAAGTTAGCATTTCACTATTTCCAAACTCAGCTAGCAAATCCCCCTTATCATTAATAACTGCAATATCCCCTTGATGAATAGACTCAATTAATTCCCCACGATAAACATTAACCATATCTTCGGCCAAAATAATATCCCCCTTCAAAATTTTAAAAAAATTCATAAAAAGATTATAAATTATTAATTCTCTATAAATTTATTCTATAATTTTTAGCCAAATCCTTTAAAAAAACAAAAAGATTCTTCGGTTTCCCAAAGAATCTTGTCTTTATAGATCTATTAAACCCAGACTGATTTCAATTGCCTTATTAACTTTTTTTATTGTCTTATCTTCCAAACTGGTTACTTTTCTCTGTAATCTTTTTTTATCAAGAGTTCTAATTTGTTCTAATAATATAACTGAATCTTTTTTTAAACTACTAACCTCTGTAGGAATTTCTACATGAGTAGGTAATTTTGCTTTATCAATTTTTGATGTTATAGCAGCTACAATAATTGTTGGACTATATTTATTACCTATATCATTTTGAATTACAACTACAGGGCGAACTCCTCCCTGTTCAGAACCAATAACAGGGTTCAAATCAGCATAAAACACATCCCCTCTATTAACATCCACTTTTATTCACACTCCAGTTAATCACACTTGAATAAACTTTCATATTTCATTAAAAAATTTCCCAATTTCTAATCTCTTTTGATAAATATGTAATTAAATAGTCAAAAAAACAGGACAGAGGAGATGAGACTACTATCTTGTCTCATCCCAATTTTCCCCATCATCTACTACAAAACCATTTTCAGCAAGCTTTTGATTGAGTGATGCCATTTTTTGGTATCCTTTTGCTAATTCTTTGGCAATTTTTTTGCGTTCTCTTTTACTTAAATTATACCCCTGTTTAAGATTATCACCCATTTTTTCACCTCTCCAGCTAAGTCATTAACAACTTTATAATAAATTAGATTTGTTAATAGTATATAACAAGCTAAAACTCCTGTCAATAGGGGTTTTATAATATTTAACTCAAATTTCATATTTTAATTATAGAGAATAATATAATCCATTTTCTTTAACATAATTAATTAAATCTTCATATAAACGATGATTACTAATAGTATTTTGGTCCCCGATAATTATTAATTTTCTTTTGGCTCTTGTCAGAGAAACATTCATTCTTCTCAAATCGCGTAAAAAACCAATATTATTTCTCTCATTACTTCTAACAAGTGAGAGAACTACTAATTCCTTTTCTCTTCCCTGAAAACCATCAACAGTATCAATTTCTATTTTTTCAGATTTACATCGATGATTTAATAGATCAACCTGATCTTTATAAGGTGTTATTACAGCTATCTTTTCACCGTTAACTCCTAACTTTTGAGCTTCATCTACTAGATCTAATACTATTTCTGCTTCTACAGGATTATCATAAGAATTAGATGAAGATAGTGACCTTTCTTCAGCTTCCATATTCGAAGTATCAATAAATACTATAGGTTTATCAGGTATTAATGCTTTATCAGTAAAACATTTATTTTTATCACTTTCTACTCCCAAATCTTTAAGTGTATGATCTGCTACTCTTTCATCACTTACCAAACGTCCACTATAAAACTTATGGTTAGAAAAATTCATTATCTTATCATGCATTCTATATTGAATCTGAAGTAATGACCAAAATTTATCTCCCTGTACTTCATAAAGTCTTTCAAAAAGTGATTTTTTCAGACCGGCCTCAGCAGCTTTTTGATTTAGAACTGTGGGAGGCAATTGTTTATGATCTCCAATTAATATTGCTTTATTAGATCTAACAATTGGAATTAAAGCAGCAGGCTCAGTTGACTGAGTTGCCTCATCAATTACTACTAAATCAAATTCTTTTTCATCCATTAATTCAGACCCAGAAGTGGAATTAGTAGAACAAACTACATCAGCATTATCAATCAATTCGTTAATTGCTTTATTTTCAAGTTCATCTACCTTTGAAAAATATTCATCTATTTTTTCCTGCAATTCTAACCATTTAGCCATTTTTTTCATCTGTTGAGGTTTTACTCCTCGACTACCTCTATTTTTTTCGGCATTTTCCTTTATCTGTTCATCACTCATTCCTCTTCGCATACTTCCACCAGGGTGAATATATTTATCCTGCTCTTCTTTTAATTCAAAAGCCTCTTCTCTAATTTGTTGAGCTTTTATATAATCTTCATGTTCTAAAACCTGATAGTCTAAAGTATGCTCTCTTAAAAGTGGTGTTACTCGAATTGGATGACCTGCTCTAACTACTTTCAGACCAGAATCAGCAAGCCTTTCTACAAGATTATCAACAGCAGTATTTGAGTCAGCTGTAGCTAAAACATCTTTACCATTTTTAACAGCCTGATTTATTATTTCAATAGCTGTCATAGTTTTACCTGTTCCAGGTGGACCCTGAATTAAATAAAAGTCTTTTGCTTTAAGTGAATTTTTTACTGCTATTTTTTGAGATTGATTTAAATCATCATTAACCCATTTTACCTCTATTTCATCATCTTCTTTCCATTGTAATTTTTCTTCTCCTAATAGTTTTTCACGAAGTTCTTCTAAGCGTCCTTCAGCACTTTTTAAACTATCCAGTGAATCAAGCATTCTTTGAAAAGTAATATCATTTACATATAAATCCAACCTTAGACCTTTATCAAAAGCAAAAGAAGGCGGCTTTTCATCAAAAACTACTGTAATAGAGTAATTTGTTTTTTCTGCTACTGTACCTTTAGGATTATCATCTGATAAAGGAAATTTTTTACTTATCATAACAAGGTCTCCAATACTTATTTCAGTATCAGGTAATTTTTCACCTTTTTTTACACGCATAAATTTAACAATTGGTTTATTACCAAAAGCTTTACCCTGACCTCTACCTCTGAGATTTAATAAAGCTCTTCCCTTTTTTTCTCTTTCTCTAGGACTTAAGCGTTTAATTTCTAATTCATGTCTTTCCATTTCTTCAGTTCTTTCTAATTCAACTAAACGTCTATATTTTTCAATATATTCACGTAAACCCTCATCTAAAAGATCTTCTGGATTCTTTGGATAGACTTTTACAGAAACTCCACCAATCTGATTATTGTCCATCGAATTAACTACCTGTTTAGCTACACTATCATCTACTTCCACTTCAGCTTTATAATTTTTTATGTCAATTTTACCAATATCTCCACTATTAATTCCAGCTTCATTTATAAAAGCCCCAACAATATCTCCAGGTCCAATACTAGAATCTATATCTGAAATAACGATTTCAATCATTATTATCAACCTCCTTAAAACTACAATTTACATTAATAAGTATTAAATTTCCGGATTATTTTCAAAATCTTGATAAACCTTACTTCCTACTGCATTTTTTTGATTCATATACTTACCATTATAGGGTGTTTCAGCTGTTTGATCCATTTTTGCAAAAACAAGTTGACATATTCTTCTTCCAGCAATTAATTTTATAGGTAAACGATTAGCATTATATAATTCAAGAGTAATCTGGCCAGCAAAACCTGGATCTACCCAACCAGCATTTTGTATAAAAAGTCCCATTCTACCTATAGAACTTCTCCCTTCTACAAAAGCAGTAAGATTTTCAGGTAACTCAATGTGTTCTCTAGTTGTAGCTAGAAGAAAAGAATGAGGTGGTATTACAATTTCATCCTTTTCCATACTTCGATACTCTAATTTATCATTTAAGGTCATAATTTCGGTTAAATTTTCATTGATCTTCAAAAAACTACTTCCAAGTCTTAAATCTACTGAAGCTGGTTGTAACTGTTCTTCAGTAAATGGTTTAATTATTAATTCTTCTTTTTCACGTAACTTATTAATCGATTTATCGGATAATATCATCTCTCTACTCCTTATAGTTAATATTTTTTTAATTCTTTAAAAATCTTCGGTAAATATTTTATTAAATCACTTGCTATAATAGAATATTCAGTTAAATCTTCTTTAGCTTTATCACCAGCTTTTCCATGGAGATAAGGAGCTAAAATTGCTGATTTAGCAGGTTTTATACCTTGAGCTAAAAGACTGGCAGCAATACCAGTCAAAACATCACCACTACCTGCTGTCGCCAGCCCACTATTACCAGAGACATTAAAATATACTTTACCATTAGGAAGCGCTATAATTGTAGTTGCTCCTTTTAGTATTAAATTTACACCATATTCAGATGCGAATTTGCGACTTATTTCAACTTTATTTTTCTTTATTTCTTTTACACTTTTTTCAATAAGACGAGACATTTCACCTGGATGTGGTGTCATAATCAAATTATCACCACAGTTATTTAAAATATCCAAATCTTTTAAGGCATTAATACCATCGGCATCCAATACTATAGGTTTATTAATATCATTTATTATTTTTCTAACTAATTCACTTATTTCTTTACTCTGTCCTAATCCTGGACCTAAAGCCAAAACATCCATTTTTTCCATTGATTTTCTAATATTTTCAAAAGCTTTTTTTGTTATTTGCTTACCATCTGATTTTAGAAAGTCATATATGATTTCTTTTTTATAATTTAATCCCTTTGGGTCAAAAATATCAGGGAGAGCAGTTTTTACCAACCCAGCACCAGACTTTAAAGCTGCCTCACCTACAAGTGCTGGAGCACCAGGCATATTTTTAGAACCACCTACCACCAATATTTTACCAAATGTACCCTTATGTCCAGTAGGTTCTCTGGATCCTAAAAATTTAGCTGCTTCTCTATTATTTAACACAAAATGGTTATAATTTATTTTTTTGAAACTTTTATCAACCATTCCTAAATCTATTACTTTAATCTCACCACAATATTGCTGACCTGGATTTAAAAGCAAACCAGTTTTATAATAAGCCATAGTTGCAGTCAAATCAGCTTTTACCGCTTTACCTGCTACTTCTCCTGAAAGAGCATTAACCCCTGAAGGTACATCTATTGCAACAACCAGACTATGCTTATTAGTATTTATAATATCTATTAACTCACCATAAATACCACGTGGTTTACCTTCAATTCCAGTACCCAAAAGAGCATCAACAATGATATCAGATTTTTTAGTTTTTAATTTTATTTCATTATCTATTTTTTTTACTTTTTTAATAGGAATATTCTGCAATTTAGCTATTTTATAATTAGTATAATTCACTTCTTTTAATTCTTTAGCTTCACCTGTAAAAAATATTTGAACATTATAACCCCACATATTCAGAAAACGAGCAACAACAAATCCATCACCACCATTGTTCCCTTTTCCACAAAAAATGCTAACCTGGAGTTCATTACTCTCATAATTTTTATCAATTAGTTCTGCTGTGCCTCTTCCGGCCATTTCCATAAGTATAGATGAAGTAAATCCATCAGCTATACTCTCATTATCCATTTTTCTCATTTCAGCAGGAGTCAAAACAATCATTATTTACCTCCTTCGGCAACAACCTGGGCAACTGCATATTCTTTTTCATGTGATAAACTTAAATGCACATTTTTAATATTATTATTTATAATTTCTTTTTCAGCATTATTTCTAAAATTAAGATATGGATTACCATTGTCTTTATGGAGAACTTCAATATCTTTCCAACCAATATTCCCCAAACCTGTACCAAACATTTTCCCGGTAGCTTCCTTTGCTGCAAATCTAACAGCATAATGAGAAGAAGGGTTGGATTTTTTTTGACAATATTCAATCTCTTTTTCTGTAAAAACTCTATGCAAAAATTTCTCCTGCCAGCGGTCTAATAAATTTCTTATTCTCTTAATTTCTACTATATCAATCCCTATACCATATATCATTTTATACACCTTTTTCTTAATTTCATTATCCTAACATTTATTATAAAATATAAATGAATTAATTGCAAAGACATCAAAAAAGTCCTGTCAGCACAAAACTGACAGGACTTAAATTAATTTATTCTACTGTAACACTTTTAGCCAAATTTCGTGGCTGATCTATATCGCAATCTCTATAAACAGCCGCATAATATGCCAATAGCTGGAGAGGAATAATTGTTAAAATAGAGCTTACCATTTCATCTACCTCAGGTATTTCTATGATCTGATCCATTGTTTCTTCATAATCAATATCACTATTTGGAAGAACCAGACCTAAAATATCTCCTCCCCTAGCCCTTACTTCTTCAATATTACTTAATGTTTTTTCCAATACATTTTGACGAGTAGCAATAGCTATCACTGGAGTTCCTTCTTCAATCAAAGCTAAAGTCCCATGTTTAAGCTCTCCAGCCGGATAAGCTTCTGCATGAATATAGGAAATTTCTTTTAATTTTAGAGCACCTTCTAAGGCCAGAGTATAATCAATATTACGACCTATGAAAAAAGAACTATTTATATTTTTGAATTCTTTAGCTTTGTCTTTTACTATTTTTTTACTTCTTTTGATAGTTTCCCTGGCTAATTCAGGTAATCTCAATACATCTTTGATCATTTTTTCTTGCTTTTCCCGGGCTATACTCCCTTTTATTTCACCTAAATATAAAGTAAGAAGATAAAAAGCTGTAACCATATTGACATAGGCTTTAGTTGAAGCAACAGCAATTTCCGGGCCAGCTTTAAGATAGATTACTTCATCAGCTTCTCGAGAAATTGTACTTCCCTTAACATTTACAAAAGCTAAAACCTTCGCCCCCTTTTCTTTAGCAAGCCTGAGAGCAGCCAGAGTATCTGCAGTTTCCCCTGATTGACTTACCACAACTACTAAAGTGTTTTGGTCTAAAATTGGTTCTTTATATCTAAATTCTGAAGCAACTTCTACTTCTACAGGAATATTAACCATTTCTTCAATAAGGTATTCTCCAACTAAACCAGAATGATAAGCTGTCCCACATGCTACTACATAAAGCTTATCAAATTCTGACATTTCTTTTTCTGTAAATCCAATTTCCGAAAAATTAATTCCAGCAGGACTAATTCTATTGTTTAAAACCCGTCTAATCGAATCAGGCTGTTCATTTATTTCTTTTAACATATAGTGTTCATATCCATTTTTTTCTGCCATTTCTGCATCCCAATCAACTTCAAATATTTCTTTATCAACATTTTCTCCATCCAGATCAAAAAGTTCTATATTATTCTTGCTTACTTCTGCCATTTCTCCGTCATCCAAAATATAAAATTGATCTGTATAACTTAAAAAAGCAGTCATATCTGAAGCTATAAAATTTTCGCCATTACTTTTACCAATAACTAAAGGACTATCTTTTCTTACTCCTATAATCTTATCAGATTCTTTTGTAGATAAAACTGCTAATGCATAAGAACCTTCAAGATCTCTCACTGCTTCTCTCACTGCTTCTCTTAAATTTGTTGTATATTTTTCCTCTATAAGATGAGATATAACTTCAGTATCAGTTTCTGATTGAAAGTCATGTCCTTTTTCAACAAGTTCATTTTTTAATTCCTGGAAATTCTCTATAATCCCATTATGAACAATTGCAAATTCATTATTACAATCATAGTGAGGATGTGAATTTATTTTTGAAGGGCGCCCATGAGTGGCCCATCTGGTATGTCCAATACCTTTTAATCCATTCTCACTTGAAAAATCCATTAACTCTTTTAACTCATCTAATTTTCCAACTTCTTTTGTCACATTTATTTTATTATTTTCCTGTAATGCAATTCCAGCTGAATCATAACCTCTATACTCTAAATGTTCCAAACCCTCCATCAAAATTGGGGCTGCTTTTTTATCTCCTATATATCCTACTATCCCACACATACTATTATTACCTCCATTATATTTTATATCTGTTTTTTTAAATTAAACAAAAGCTGATAATTATAAACTTATAAATCTGTCTGTTATTTCTTTTGTAACTCTAATTACTTAGAGTTTTTAGAAACAACTTCAGGCCTGACATCTGCCTGAGGGCATCCGCCGAAAATATTCGATAAACCCTCTTCCTCGTCAACTTGACTCT